>ENA-ORBV01000298-ORBV01000298.1-microbial-mat-metagenome-genome-assembly--contig:-NODE-298-length-111812-cov-8.615680_pt1 | contig 111812 bp, 98 predicted proteins | sample MGYA00237777_ERZ505514 | MGnify/ENA primary metagenome ERZ505514 (study PRJEB26160, sample SAMN06269048) | microbial mat metagenome | isolation source: Oligotrophic lake microbial mat | place...
AGGTGATCCTGTCCGGGGTGGGGGGGGACGAACTGTGGGGTGGTTACGACCGCTACATGATGCCCCACTACGTGGCTCTCATCCGGCAGGTACCGGCCTGGTTGCGGCGGATTGCCCTGGGCCCGCTCAGCCGCGCGCTGCCGGTGGACCGGCACTCGCGACTCCTCAACCTGTTTCGCTACCTCCGCACCCTGACCACACTCGCCGATGCGGCGCCTTCGGACCGCTATCACCAGCTCATGCAGGTCTTCGGCCGCAAGCAGCTCGGTGGACTCCTGGCCAAAGGCCAGCTCGGGGGCGATGACGCACTCCTGCAACTGCTCGCCCGCTACCCCAAGGAGCAGGAACTCGACCGGATCTTCCTGGCAGATGCAGGCACACAGCTGACGGACGACCTGCTGCTGCTCTCCGACAAGATGAGCATGGCGCACTCACTGGAGTCCCGGGTGCCGCTTCTCGACGAGCGGCTGGTGGACCTGGCGGCGACGGTCCCCCCGGAACTGCGGGTGAACGGTCGCCACACGCGCTACCTGCTGAAGCGCGCCCTGCGCGGCGTGATACCGGATGTCACCCTGGACCGGCGGAAGCGGGGCTTTGGCCCGCCCATGGGCGGCTGGCTGAAGCGGGAGCTGGAGCCGGTGCTCGGTCGCCTGCTCTCGCCCGCGGCCGTGGCCCGGCGGGGCCTGCTGCGCCCGAGCGTCGTCACCCGGTTGATCGATGATCACCGGTCGAATCGCGCGGATCACACCGACCAGCTCTTTGCCCTGATCACTCTCGAGCTCTGGTCTCGTCTTTTTCTCGACCGGGAACCTGTGGCCGACCTGGCCGCCTGGCTGATGGAGCCGGCTTAGCTCCGGAGCCAGTCGCTGCAGCGGCGCGCGACGTCGTCCCGCCACTGCCGCCGGGAGAAAGTGTGATCTGCGTCCTCCAGCGTGACCTGCGTCACGCTCGGGCTGCCCAGCAGCCGCTGCCACGCCGGCATCCGCGCCACGTCGCGGAACTCTCCGGCGGTCAGGTCCCTGCCACTGAGGATGATCAGCGTCCGCCCCTTAAACGCCATGAGAGCCTTCCTGAGACGCTCCGGAAGGAGGTCACTGTCGGCTTCGGCCTTCGCGTCGCCAACCCCACTCACGGCGCCAGGGGGCGGCTGGCGGCGCCCGAGGGCCCGCCAGAGCATGCCGAGGAACGAGAGCAGGGCAGCGCCGATCCGGACCTGGCCACTCCCGAGCTTGCGCCAGAATTCCGGGTCCAGAATCCGCTTTGCGTAGTACTCGGAGACGTAGGAGCGGGCCAGCGTCGCCTCGGTGCGTACCCAGGGATTCAGCAGTATCAGGCGGCTAACCCGCTTATCGAGGGCCGCGTAGAGCAGGCCTGCCGCCGCCCCGTCGCAGAGGCCCCACAGCGCCACGTCCTCCAGACCCGGCACCGCCGCCTGCAAGGCGTCGACTGCGGCGCGGATGTCGTCATTGATCTGCTCAAAACTGCGCGGGCTACCGTCGCTGTCGCCCATGCCCCGGTAGTCAAAGCGCAGGACGGGGAAACCCGCCGCGGCCAGGGCCCGCGCCAGCAGGACGAACTGACGATGACTGCCGACCCGGTACTGGGGTCCGCCGACGATGACCAGCACCCCGTGCCTGGCTGGCTGGGCCGGCAGATGAAGGATGCCGGCAAGGGCGTCGCCACTGGCGCGGAACATCTGGACAGTGGTCTGCATATCAGGTCGCCAGACAAGCCACAGTCCGGGCCAGCAGCCGGTCGCAGACGGCAATCTCGGCGGTCGACCAGAAGGGATCGCCAGGCACGCCATGGGTCTGCACCGCGGCCCCGCGGGCGGCCAGGGTGGCAGCGGCCGCCAGGATCGCCTCAGGCACTGGGGCATCCGGCTGGCGGGCCACATGGAACCAGTCGATGCGGACCTGGCGAGCCGGCACCAGGCTGGCCAGCTGTCGGCTGTGAACCCCGGCGTAGAGTTCCGGCGTCAGCTCATAGCCGGCGATCTCCAGTGTCTCGCCCTGCATCAACCGGCGGCGAAGGCTCTCCTGCGTCTCCTTCGCCTCGACGCCACCCGTGAGCCCGGCGACAGTCCTCAGCCGCAGAAACTGGGTGAGCACGTCGCTGCCGGCGAGGGCTGGTTGCCAGAGCAGCAGGTGCCGGACTGTGGCCACGCGCTGGGCCAGCTCCATGGCCAGCAAAGCCCCGCAACGCAGTCCGAGCAGCGCGGTGACGGTTCCGCCCTGCCCCTCCACCCAGTGCACGGCGGCGAGCAGATCGTCCAGCCACACGTCGTAGCGGGCGTCGCGGAACTCGCCCCAGCTGTCGCCGGTGCCGGCGAGGTCGACGAGCAGGACCCCTCGGCCGGTCACCGCCGCCTGCTGGCCCAGCAGCGCCAGCATCCGCCGGGATTTGTTCAGTTCTTCCGCGAAGGGCGGTGCAACCAGCAGCCATTCCCTGACCTGACCCTGGCGGGGCCACCAGGTCGTAGCCAGCAGGTCACCGCGCCCGGTCTGGAGGAAATTCAACTCGAGACGGTGGGTGGACTCAGGCAATGCCGCCGTCACCTGCCACGCTTGGCGTCGACAAACTGGCTGAGGCTACCCACGGAAGTAAAGACCTCGGCGGACATCTCGTCGTCATCGATGGTGATGCCGTATTGATCCTCGATGGCGGTAAGGATCGCCACCACGGCCATGGAATCCACCTCCGGCACGTGCCCCAGCAACAACGTCTCGGCGGTGAAGGAGTCAGCCCTCCTGCCAAGCTGGAGTGTACTGCGGAGGATCTCCACTACTTCCTTCACGTCACGCATAAGCCACCACTCCAAAAATCAGCACAACAACAATAGCTGGAGACCAGTCCACGCCGGGCGGCGCGGCGGCCTTGGCGGCGCGGTTCAGGTCCCTGGCGCCTCTCAGGCCCCTGGCGCAGCGGGCCTCGAGCTGTTCCACGTCGTATACGTCCGACCCGCCAGCGCCTGCCAGATTCCCAGCAGACTCGCGACATTAACGGCACAGAAATAATAGGGGATATTCAGGACCCGCACCGGGCGCCCCAGGCGCTCGAGGGCCAGGCCGGCAGCCGCCGCCCCATACAAAAGTCCCTGAGCTGCCAACGTTGCCGAATAGATCACCGAAGCCTCCGCGAGCCACAGATTGGACAGGAAGGCCGTCAGCAGGAACACAGGCACAAACCATCGGAGAACCTTGTGGGACAGAAATTGGAGGGAGAAGAACCCGTGCCGGAACGGGTTCAGCAGGCTGCGCAGCTTGAGGGTGGCGCGCCAGGCACGGTTGACGATGCGCACCTTGCGCCGAAACTCCGCGCCAAACCCCTCTGCGCCGCTTTCGTAGGAGACAGCCTCCGTCTCATAGACATTCCGGTAACCCTGGGCCACTACCTGGAGCGGATTCACGAAGTCCGAGAGATCCGCGACGCCCAGGTCGGAGTACAGGGCCTTGCGCACGGCATAGATCGCCCCATCCGCCCCGACGAGGGATCCGAGGCTGCTTTCCATCCGCTTGATCCACAACTCATAGGTCCAGTACTGGTTCTCGGCATCCGTCGAGGCGTCATCCTGTGCGGCAATACGGTAGCGGGACTCGCCGGTGACGGCACCTACTTCCGGATCAGCAAAATTACGCACGAGGTGGCGCAACGCAAGACGGTCGTACATGGCGTTGGCATCGGAGAAGACGATGATTTCGCCCCGGGCCCGCCGAACCGCTGCATTCAGCCCGGCTGTCTTGCCCCCACGCTCAGGCATGCGGAGCAGCTCCACCCTCGAATCCGTGCAGGCCTCCACCAGGGCATCCGTCCCGTCGCTCGACGCATCGGAGACCACAAGGATGTGTAGTTTGTCGACGGGATAATCGAGGGCCAGCGAGTTGCGCAGCTTTTCGTCAATGACCGCCACTTCGTTGTAGGCAGAGACCACGAGGGTTACGACCGGCTCAATAGCCAGCTGCCGCACTGGCCGGGAAACTCCCAGGACGCCCAGAAGCCACAGGGCCGCCGGGTAACCCGCATACACATAGATCACCAGGCAGACGCTGGTCCAGAACGTGACAACTGCAAGACTGTCGGCCATGCCGGTTCGGCGTCCATTTCAAGCGCAATAGGCCAGAGCGATAGTCAAGAGAGATTCAGGCGCCGGGCGGAGCTCGCTGGCACACCGTCGAGACGGCACCCTGCCCGCTGGCAAGCCTGCAAGTCAAGGATGCCGGTCCCAGTGGACCGCGGCACCGGGAACGCCGTCACAGGAACTGAATCCCAGGGTGTCGGACGGTTGCTGGACAAGCCCTGGTCCATCCCGAAGAATAAACCCTCAACTCCCTACCCATTCCCTGCGGTGCCCATGGCTGACATGTTCGGAATCTGGTACCCCGGTCAGCCGGGCGTAACGCCTCCCACAGCCTGGCAGGCGCCGTCCCGGGCCGGCGCGGACGGCATCGAGGTCTGCGTGGACGGGCAGCCTCGCGCCCGCTCCGCAGTCCAGCGAGGCCCTGCCGGCGTTTCGCCTGCCGAACTGGTCCTGCGAGCCTATCGTCTGCATGGTGATGCCGTGTTCGGTGCGCTGGCCGGGTCCTTCGCTGCAGTCATCATCGATGAGGGGCGCTCCAAGGCACTCCTTGCCGTTGACCGCGTGGGCATTCGGCCCCTCAGTTATGGCCCCGGTGCCGACGGTCAGCTGGTCTTCGGCTCCTCAGCCCTCGCCGTCGCGGAAGCGATCGCCCGCTCCAGGTCGGCAGAGGTTCGACTCGACCCGCAGGCGTTGTTTGACTACATGTTCCTGCACATGGTGCCGAGTCCGGCCACCGTCTACCCCGGCGTGCACAAGGTGCCCCCGGCAAGTTGCATTGACTGGAGCAACGGCCGGGCCCGGGAGGCCCGGTACTGGCAGCCGGAGTTCGGGTCAGCAAACACCCGGAGCGACCCGCGGGCCCTGGAGGAGGAACTGCACGCTCTCCTGCGCACTGCCGTGGAGAGATCCCTGGCCGGCGCAGCCGCTCCCGGCGCCTTCCTGAGTGGCGGCCTGGACAGCTCTACCGTTGTCGGCGTCCTCGCCCAGCTCGTCTCGTCTCCTGCCCGGACCTTCTCGGTTGGCTTTAATACCGAAGGCTACGATGAACTGCCCTTTGCCCGCGTGGCCGTGGCGCGCTTCGGCGCCCGGGGCGAGGAATACATCGTCACCCCTGCAGATGTGGCGTCAGCCCTGCCCGTCATTGCCGGTGCCTACGATGAGCCCTTCGGCAACTCATCCGCCATCCCCACGTATTTCTGCGCGCAGCTGGCGCAGAAACACGGCGTCGGGCGACTGCTCGCCGGCGACGGTGGCGATGAGATCTTTGCAGGCAACCCCCACTACACCCGACAAGCCCTCTTTGAGCACTACTGGCGCCTGCCGGCAGCGGTGCGCAAGGGGTTTCTGGAGAAGTATCTGCCGGGCTGGCTGCGGGAGGATGCGCCCTGGCCCCTGGGAAAAATCCGCAGCTACGTTCAGCAGGCCAGCATTCCGTTACCGAAGCGCATGCAGTCCTGGAACTTCATGTTCCGGGAGAGCCCCGAGTCCATTTTTACCCCTGACTTCCTGGGCCGCATCGACCAGGAACATCCCGTCGCGGTGATGAACGCCACCTGGGCCGAGGTTCCCGATGCGGAGGTTCTCGACAAACTGCTCTACTACGACTGGAAGTTTGTCCTGGCGGACAACGACCTGCGCAAGGTGGGCCGGATGTGCGAACTGGGGGGCGTCGAGGTCCGTTACCCGATGCTGGATACCGATCTGCTGGATTTCTCCCTGCGAATTCCCGCCAGCCTCAAGATCCAGGGGCAGAATCTGCGGCACTTCTACAAGCAGGCGATGACCGGCTTCCTTCCGGACCAGATCATCAACAAGACGAAGCACGGCTTTGGCCTGCCGTTCGGGGTCTGGCTCAAGACCTCACCGGAACTGATCCGTATGGCCTCGGACCTGCTGGCAGGACTGGCCACCCGCGGCATCTTCAGGCCGGAGTTCCTTGCGGGGATCCAGACGCAGCACCGGGACGGCCATCCGGGCTACTACGGCTATGTCATCTGGGACCTGCTCATGCTCGAGCAGTGGCTCAGGGCACGGGGACTCCGGTGCTGACGTGTCACTGACCTCCATCATCTTCCTGCTGGCGTTCGCCGCCGCGATGATCGCGAGCCTCGTGCGCCACCCGACCTACGGGCTTTACACCTACGTGGCCGTCTTCTACCTCCATCCGCCCGACCGCTGGTGGGGTCAGGCACTCCCGGACCTGCGCTGGTCCTTGCTGGCGGCTTTTGTGACCCTGGTTTCGCTGTGGCGCCATGAGCGCCTGCCCAACCGGGCTGGCTGGCTGCAGAACCGCGCTTTAATGCTCTTTCTGGCCTTCGTGATCTGGCTCTGGCTCCAGTCATTCTGGGCGCTGGATATGGAGGCCCATCTGGGCGCAGCCATCCTGTTCTCCAAGTACCTGCTGCTCGTGTACCTGATCTACGCCGTAGTCCAGACGGAGGAGATCCTCCGCAACGTTCTCCTGGTCCACGTTCTCGGGTGCCTGTTCCTGGGCTGGCTGATCCTGAGCGCGCCCGATGTGGGTGGCCGCTTTGAGGGGGTCGGCGGACCGGGGATCAAGGACACCAACGCCCTCGGCATGCAGCTCGCCACGGGATTGCTGGCGGCCTCAGCGCTGATTCTCCGGGGTCCGAGCTGGGTCAGAGTCCTGGCGCTGGCCTCCATCCCGTTGATCGTGAACGGCCTCGTGCAAACCCTGAGCCGCGGCGCCGTCGTTGGCCTCGTCGCTGGGGGCGTCGTAGTGGTGCTCGCGACGCCCGGCCAGTTCAGGCGGGTGTACTACGGGCTCGGCATACTGGGTTTGTTCATCCTCCTGAGCGTTGCGCCCACCCAGTTCTGGGAACGGCTCGGCACTATCGCCGCGCCCATCGAAAAAACCGAAGAAGTGGACACCAGCACCCTGACCCGCTTTGCCTTGGCGAAGGCGCAGTTCCAGATGAGCATGGCCTATCCCTTCGGTGCCGGCCACCGGGGCACCGAGGTCCTGAGCACCCAGTACCTCGGCGCGGAATACATGTCACGGGCGGCCACTGGTGAGCTCGGGGCGCGCTCGTCCCACAACACGCTGCTGTCCGTCCTGGTCGAACAGGGTGTGCCCGGTCTGATCCTCTACGCATGCCTCCTCATCTCGGTCTTTCGCCAGCTGCGCCGGCTAAAGTCCCTCGACGCCCAGGGTCTGCCAGAGACCCTGGGCACCTACCGGGCCGCGCTCCTGGGGTCCCTCACCTGCGTCCTGGCGGCCGGCCTGTTCACGGACTATCTCATCGCCGAGGTCTTCGTGTGGTGCCTGGCACTGGCAGCCGCGCTCCTGGATCTGGCGCCCCGCGCGCTGCCCGCCCCCAACCTAGAACCGGAGACCCCTGCCAGGCAGGCGCCCACCCCGAGCCGCGTCCGGCGCCTGCCGCCAGCGACAGCGGCGCAACGCAGGCCGTGACCGATGGGCCACTCTCGTCCATCAACGACTGAGTACCGCGTTCTCCCCTGGGCTGAGGCACTGGCCCTGCACGGCGCCGAATGGCTGGCTATCGGTCGGGAACAAAACCTGAATCCCAGCCTGTTGCCCGACTGGACACGCATCATTGTCGAAACGCTGACGGACGCTCGCGAGGTGCGCGTACTTGTCGGCACGGACGGCGCACAGCTCGTGAGCCTGGTGCCCTTTCACATCCGCCAGGACCGGATCAGCCGGATTCCGGTCCGGGTCATGGAGCCCATCAGCAGCGTCATGTCCTACCATGCCGAACTCGTCACGCGGGGGTCGCCCGAGGCTCTGCTCAAGGAGCTGATCCAGACCCGGCACGAGTTTTCCTGGGACCTCCTGCACCTGGGCGGTGTGCTTATGGACAGCTCGTCAGCGCAGGCCATCGGGCAGGTGGCGGAGGCAGAACAACTCACGCTCAATTTCCTGCCCGGCGACACCTCGCCCTATCTCCACCTGGAGACCACCGCGGAAAAGCTCCTCACATCCCGGAAAAAGACCGATCGCTACAACATTCGCAGGCACATGAAAGACTTCGCAGCCATGCCACAGGCGGAGGAGCGCTGGTACGGACCGGCCGACGATATGGAAGCGCTGCTCGAGGCGATCCTTGAGATCGAGGCGGGCAGCTGGAAACACGCTGCCGGTGTCGCCATCAGTGCGAAACCTCAGGAGATACAGTACGTCAGGCGACTGCTGCACTGGCTGGGAGCCAGCGGTCTGTTATTCGTGAATGTGTGCTTCATCGCCGGCGAGCCCGTCGCCTACAACCTCTCCTACCACTGGGAGGGCCGCCTGGGCAGCATGAAGGGCACCTACGTTGAGAAGTATTCGCACGTGAGCCTCGGTCACTACACCCAGGATCAGCAGATCTTCCGGTTCGCGGATACGGGGGGCAAGGAGTTCGACTTCCTGGGTGACGCGGAACCCTACAAGCTCAACTGGTCCCCGACGACCCGCCGCCACGGCAACTTTTTTCTCTACGCACCCCGGGGCCGCGGCCGTTGGCTCGGGCGCGCCCAGCGGCTCCGAAACCGTCTCCGCAAGGCGGACGGGGTCGAGCTTTAAACGGCCGCGGCCTGGCGATAGCAACGCAGCAGCCTGGCACAAAACCGCTCGCGGCTCCGGTCCCAGGAGCCAACCCGGGGAATCTGGAAGTGATCCCCTGTGCGCCGCGCCCCCGCCCAGACGGTGGTCAACGCAGCACTGAAGCCGGCAGCCTGGGCCAGGGCGACGTCCCGGGGCAGGTAGTCGGTGCCGGGCTTGCCGTTCGGGTAGGCAAAGTGCGCCACGGGCGCACCGAGCAGACTCTCGAGCGCCACCTTGCCGGCCCGAATTTCGTGCTCGGCCTCAGCATCCGCAAGGCGCGCGAGGATCGGGTGCGACAGGGTATGCCCGCCGATCTCCATCCCGGCACGCTGCAGGGCCCGCAGTTCGTCGCTGGTCATCATGATGTGGTCCGGCGGCGCAGCGCCTGCCGAGCGCAGCAAGTTCCGGGCCGCAACCAGGCGTTCGTCGGCGGCCAGATACTTCAGGTGGCCGATGAGCTGGCTGGCCAGCCGCACCCGTTCGGGCCCCTCCGCCACCTGGACGGTGCCCAGAATCCCAACCTGCGTGTGCCAGGCACCGCGCGGTGCCACCCGACACGCCTCGACCACGAGGTCATTGAACATGCAGCCGCCGTCGAGAAAGCCGGCAGCCACGAAAAACGATGCCGGCAGCCGGAACTGCTGCAGCACCGGCAACGCCACCTGATAGTTGTCGGCGTAACCGTCGTCGAAGGTGATGGCTACCGCTCTCGGTGGCAGGGTGCCCTCCCGCAACTGCTCGAGACCCTCAGACAACGAGACGACGTTAAAGACGTCAGCCAGGGCCTGCATATGCACCGCGAATGCCGGTTTTTCCAGCAGGTCCGGATTCATGGGGTCCGGCACCTCGGGCACCCGGTGGTAGTGCAGGATGACGAGCCGCCGACCCTCAGGGCCCACCGACAGCCAGCGGCCCGCCCCACGAAATCCCGCATCGGTCACGGCCTGCAACATTAGCGGGGCTCAGGCAACGCGACGCCGGACCGGGCGAGGCCGGCGTAAACCGGCTGATAGCGCGCCACCGAAGACTGCCAGGTTCGCTCATCGAGAACCCACTGCCGGGCCCTGCTGCTGATGGCGGGGAGATCGGAGCGGCGGAGCGCGGCGTCCAAGCCTGCGGCCAGGGCGTCCGCATCACCGGCCCGAAACAGCAGCCCGTTGAACTCGTGCCGGATCAACTCCCGGTGGCCGGCCACGTCACTGGCCAGCACCGGCTTGCCGGCGGCCATCGCCTCCAGGGGCTTCAGGGGTGTGACCATGTCAGTCAGCGGCGTGGATGGCCGGGGGTAGACCAGCAGGTCCATGGCACCGTAGTAGGCGCCCACCTCGCCGTGCGGCACCCGGCCCGTGAAGATCACGACACCCTCCAGCCCGAGCGTCGCAACCTGGCGACGGAGGCGCTCGTCCTCGGCACCACCGCCCACCAGTAGCACCCGGAAGTCGGCGCGGCTGCCCTTAAGGATCGCTGCTGCAGACACGAGCAGGTCAAGACCCTCCCAGTTGAAGAAGGAACCGATGAAGCCCAGCAGACGCTGACCGCCGGTCGCGTGCTGCTGGCGAATGGCGGCTGAGCCCGGGTGCGCCGCGCCAAACTGTTCCGTGTCGACGGCGTTGGGAATGATGGTCACCTTGCCGGGCGCCACGCCCCGCGCACAGATCTCCGTCCGCAGGCCCTCGCAGATGGTCGTTACTGCCGCGGCACGCCGGAGCACAAAGGTCTCCAGCGCCCGGGACAGCCAGAAGCGCAGGCTGCCCTTTGCGGTCAGGCCTTCGGTCACGGCGGCCTCCTCCCAGGAGGACCGCATTTCATAGACCACCGGGATGCCGAGGCGCCTCCCCACCTGAAGGGCAGCGAGACCCGTCAGGCAGGGCGAGTGGGCGTGGAGAATATCGGGCCGGTTTGTGCGGGCGATCGACTCCGCCCGGGCGCTGAGCGTCGCGATGGTGGCCAACTGCTCGGCCACGGGCTGCTGCGCCAGCCACCCAGGCCGGGTTGGCGTCCTCAGGAAATGCAGACCTGCCACCTGCTCCTCGAGGGCGATGGACGGGTGCCGGTCGCTGGTGACCTGCAGAGTTTCCCACCCGCGGACGGCCTGCTCCTTAAGGATGGCGGCAGTGCGAAAGGAGTAGCCATCCTGGATCGGCAATGAATGATCGAGTAGGTGCAGGATGCGCAAGCGGCTACAACAGCAGTTCCGCCGGCGGCGGATGACTGAGAAAACTCACGGGACTGGCCGACAGGCCATAGGCGCCTGACTGGAACACGACCACCAGGTCGCCGATCTCGGCGCGGGCCATCTCCATGTTATCGGCCAGCAGATCCAGCGGCGTGCACAGCGGCCCCACGACGGTCGCCAGTTCCCTGGGCCCCTCTGCCACCCGGTTGCCGATCAGCACGGGATAGTTCTTGCGCAACACCTGACCAAAATTGCCCGACGCGGCCAGGTGCTGGTGCAGCCCGCCATCGGTAACCAGAAAGACCCGGCCCCGGGAAACCTTGCGGTCGATCACCCGGGAGACATAGATGCCCGCCTCCCCCACCAGGTAGCGCCCCAGTTCCACCACGAGGGTTGCCCCCGGCAGGTCCCGGGCCGCTGTCTCGACGAGCGCCTGCAGATGCAGCCCGACCGGTGCCAGATCCAGCGGCTTTTCGCCCGGGAAATAGGGGATGCCGAAGCCCCCGCCAATGTTCACGAAACGCGGTGGGCGGGGTGCATCCCGGGACAGGCTGGTGACCAGCGCCACCGTCTTGGTCTGGGCCTCCATGATCGCCTCGGCCCGCAGATTCTGCGAACCGCTGTACACGTGGAAGCCCCAGAAATCGACCTTGAGAGAGCCCATCCGGCGGAGCAGATCCGGTACGAGTTCGGCATCGATGCCAAACTGCTTGGGGCCGCCGGCCATCTTCATGCCCGACGCCTTGAGTTCGAAGTCGGGATTGACGCGGATGGCAACCCGGGGCAGCACGCCGCGCTCCGCACCGATGGCCACCAGCCGCTGCAGCTCGGTTTCGGACTCCACATTGAGCATGACGCCCGCAGCCACCGCCGTGGTGAGGTCCTCCATCGTCTTGCCCGGACCGGCAAAGCTGACCCGCTCCGGATCCGCTCCCGCGGCCATGGCCACGCGCAACTCGCCGGCCGACGCCACGTCTAGCCCGTCCACCTGGGGCGAAATATGCTGGACGACCGCGGGCATCGGATTGGCCTTCATCGCGTAGTGCAGGTGGATCGCGGCCGGCACAAAGGACCGCAGCCGTCGGATCCGGCGATCGATCAGCTCGCGGGAATAGATATAGGCAGGGGTCCTGCCCGCCAGCCTCACGACCTCCGTGAGGCGCCGGCCACCAATCAGCAGTTCGTCACCATCAACGGCGAAGTCTTCCACCGTCGTGTGCAGTGGCAGTCCAGGCGAGTTACCGGCCATCGTCGCCTTCCTTACGCACCTGGGCTTGCAGAATCTCGGCCTTGATCCGCACGCGGTCGAACTTGCCATTGGGATTGCGCGGCAATGCAGGCCACCAGACCACACTCCGGGGCACCATGTACGCCGGCAGTTTCTCCCGGGCGTAATCGAGGACCGGTGCCGCGTTTCCGCCAGTGGTCCCCGCCGCGACTGCCACCAGGACCACGGCCTGGCCGAGGCGCTCGTCAGGCACCCCAATGGCGACCACCTCCCTGAGCAGCCCACTCAGCATCACGGTATCCTCGATTTCCGTTGGACTGACGCGGTAGCCGGAGGACTTGATCATTTCATCCCGTCGGCCGCGGAAGTAAAGAAAGCCTTCGGCGTCCCGCACGACCGTGTCCCCCGACCAGACGGCGAGCTCCGGCTGACCACCGGTCGCCAGGCTGCCCGGCACCGGCTTGAAGCGCTCCGCAGTCGCAGCCGGATTCTTCCAGTAGCCCAGGGACACCAGCGCGCCCCGGTGCACCAGCTCACCGGGCTCGCCGGGGTCGCAGGGAGTGCCGTCGGGCCGCAGGACCAGGATCTCCGCATTGGGAATTGACTGACCAATGGAGTCTGGCCGGCGGTCCGCCTCGTCCGGCGGCAGATAGGTCGACCGGAACGCCTCCGTCAGTCCGTACATGAGAAACGGCCGGGCGCCGGGGAAGGCGGCCCGCAGCTTGTCCAGGACCGGCCGGGGCATGACCCCGCCCGTGGTGGCGAAGTAGCGCACCGTGTCGGTACTGCCCGCGGGCCAGGTGGCATCCGCCAGCTGGGACCAGAGCGGCGGCACACCCGTAAGGCCGGTAATCCGCTGCTCCCGCACCTGCCGGACCACATCGCCCGCCAGCAGGTAGTCCAGCAGGACGATGCACGCACCGGAATAGAACCCCGTGGTGAGCTGACTGAAGCCCGCATCAAAGCTCAGGGGCAGCACGGAGAGAATCCGGTCGGCATGGACGTTTTCCAGATAGCTGGCAACGCTGGTCGCGCCGGCCACCATGTTCCGGTGGGACAGGACGACGCCCTTCGGTAACCCGGTGCTGCCCGACGTGTAGAAGATCGCGACCATGTCGCCGTCGATACAGCGATGGGGCGCCGGGGCCCGGGGCCCGGCGCAGAGGACGTCCCAGCTTTCAATGCGGGCGCGCGCCTTGAGTGACGCGACCGCGGTCAGGCTGTCGGTGAGAATGACGTGGGTCAGATCGGGGCAACCTGCCAGTGCCGCTTCAATCGCCTGCAGGCGGGATGCGGAGGTGACCAGGAAGCGCGCGCCACTGTCCCGCAGGATGTGGGCCACCTGATCGCTCTTGAGCACCGGGTTCACCGGCACGAAGGAGCCCCCCGCCGCCGACGCGCCGAAGATCGCAGCGACCGCCTCCAGCGTCTTCGGGAGATAAACAGCCACCCGGTCGTGGCGCGCGAGGCCACGCTCGAGTAAGCCGCTCGCCGCAGCGCCGATCGCGGCTTCCAGTTCGGTGTAGGACCAGGTCCGGGCCCCCACTACCAGCGCGGGGTCGGCCGGATAGCGGGCAGCAGCCCGCCACACCAGTTCATGGAGAAGGTTCGGGGCGCGCTCCGCCGTCAGGAGGCGTGCGTGCGCGGTCTCACTCGACATGGGACACACCACAGGGCAGATCAGGATTAGCGAGGGAAGACAGTCAGCCGCTCTTTGCCGGCCACTTGCCGGCTGCCATCAGCTTCTTGCGCAGCCCGGCGAGCGGGTAGCCGAGCTTATAGGCCTTCTCCGCGTGCTGAACCGAGGCGTCATAGTCCTTGAGATCGAAGTAGACGAGGCCGAGGTTGTAGTGAATCTCGCTCGACTCCGGATCCATGGACTCCGCCTTGAGGTACTGGGTCAGAGCCTGCTGGAAACGCTGGCTCTTGTGGTAGTAGAGGCCGAACAGCGTCCGTAGTGTGGGATCGTTGGGGCGGTAGCGGAACGCGCGATCGAAATAACACTCGGGCGTGGGCGGAAAAAACAGCACCTCGTTATTGCCGGTCTGGGAGGGGTCGAAGACGGCGCCGGGATAGAGCTGCTCGATCCGGCCCAGTTCAAACAGTCCGGCGTAATGATTGGGCACCCGGATAAGCAGGTAATTGAGTTGCATGAGCGCGTACTGAACGCGCTTGTCGGCAAGTTCCCGCTGGGCAGGGACCCAGTGGTTCTGATTGATGTCGTTCAGGTTCCAGGAATACTTGGAGTCCACGTAGTCGTAGGGGCCGGCGGCGCCGGGCAGGGGGACGGGACCGCAGTCCTCGGCAAGCGCCGGGACCGGGACCTGAACCAGGGCCGCGCCCATCATGAGGGCTGCCAGCGCGGCGCTGAAGGGTCCCGTGACAGACTGGCGAATCCTTGGCATTGTCAGTGTTTTCCGCTGGTTAGGCAGGAGTATACCCACAGGTGGGGGGCCCCGCTAAACACTCTCTGGCCCGGGTGTGCGCCATTCCCCAGTTTCCGGTGCAGAACTCAGGAACGCCGGCTCTGCCGCCGGAAAAGCCACCACTGGAGGCAAAGAAGTGCCGTGAGTGCCAAGCAGGCTGTGACATAGAACAACGTGCGTTGGCGAACCCCGTTGAGCCGATCGACAAGCGGCCGGTTGCCCGGCAAGGGAAAGATCCGGATGTGCGGATGCACGCCAATCGCAATGCCTGCAACCTGCTCTGCCCGTCGGGAAACTCGCCCCAACGCGGCAACCAGCGGCTGGTGCTCGTAGCTGAACAGATTACTGCCCCACCACAGGTAGAACTGGTCGACGCCCTGTTTGAAGTAGTCGATCAGATTCTGGTCATCCCGGAAGCCAAACGCGGCCGGGACGATCCGGACCATACGGGTAGTCCCGAGGGGATCCCGCGCCTCAAGGCGCTGCCGGAACTCAGGGACCGACAGCGGCTCCCCGGTCGCGGCATCCGCGGGGTAAAACGAGTTGAACGGATCGAGCATCAGCCACTTGGCCCGGCCCTCGTCGTAGATCTCGACGATGGCATGACCGTCCCCACCGAAACCATCGAAGGACAGGCCCCACTCCCGCACCGGAAGCCCGACAGCAGTGGCGAGACCGATGAATACCTGCGTGTAGTCGGCGCAGTAACCGCCGCCAGTCGTCAGCATGGCTTGGTAGGTTTCCTCGGTTGAGGACTGGATGGCTCCACCCCGGGGCGTAATCCCGCCCAGATGCGTGGCAATCTGGAGGCCCTGGGACCAGCCATCCGCTGCTGTGACGACTTGTCGGGCGGCCAGCGTGATCGCCTCCGGAGGCGCTTCCTGGTTGACCAGGAAGCTGGCAGGAATGGTCGCGGGGGTCCAGGAAAAATCCTGCGGCGTACCGACGGTCGCCAGCAGGGAGTTGCGCAACCGTACCGCTTCCCGTGGATCGGCGGCGTCCCGAAGCAGCATAAGGCTCGAAGCGACGAGCGCTACGGCTGTGATGGCCGCGAGCACCGCCCGGAGATACTTACGGCGCATCAACATAGGCCGGCGCGGCGATCGGCAGCCGGGAGACCACGAGTTCGTCGTACCAGGTGTAGGCGACGGGGTGGTCCTGCCGGGGATCCTTGTCGGTCTGATAAGGCGTGAACTGGATTTGGTTGAAGGCCTCGGCCGGTTGGTCCGCGTAGTTCAGGGTCAGCCCCGGGTACTCGATGAACTTCCGCAGCTTCCCCGACCCAGTGCCGATCCACCCCTGCACGCGGGTGTCGGGCTTGCCGTAGTGGCCAACGTCGACCTGGAAGTAGAAAGTCATCCACTGGTCCGGTACGTACATGGCGCAGTCTCCGGGCTGGGGATCCCGCCGGTAACAACGGAAGTCACCCTGCTGAATCAGGTGGTCCCCATCGCTCTGCTCGACAAAGAGCGCGTCCTCCCCGCAGGCCGCGTAGAGAATCGGCAGGCCACGGAGGTACTGGTTGACGGCGACCAGCTGTACGGACGTGCAGGAAGGCCCCGCCTGGTAGAGGATGAACTGCTTCCAGCCGCCCTCCTCCCGGTAGCGGGTCTCAAGCATTTCCCTAGAGAACCGCTGCCGAAACTGGAAGTACAGCACTTTGCCCTCACCGAAGCGGGCGCCCAGTGAATCGGCCCAGTAGCCCGACGAATTGGCGGGCGAGCGGGACGGAATCTCAAAGCGTAACGAGCCCTCCCCCGACGCATGGATTTTGCTGTCCATTACCGGCCGCGTGCGGCCGTCGGCTGAGGGGTTCACCTGCCCGCTACGGAAATCAGCGGGCGCATCAAAGCCCACGCATTTAACGACTCCGGGCGCGGCGCACCGGAGCTCAAAGTCACGGGTTGCCGGGCTTGGCCGAGCGGCGGGCGGCGCGGCGGCCATTGCAGGGGAAGACACGGCGGCCATGAATACGGCGGCCAGGAGTGCACCGGCCAGAAGAGAAGGGGCTCGCAGCCGCGGCCGGGCAGGAAATCGAATGTCAACACTGGGGCGCATGAGGCCGGGATTATAGGCCTTGCGCGGTGGGCTCTGGCAGAAAAGCCGGTCGCTGAAGGGACCTTCAGCGACCGGCTTATGTCAGTGGCGGGAACGCGGGAGGGCTTACTGGCCGACCGCGCGCCGGGAGCGCCGCCGGGCTGCGGCCACGGCCATCAGCCCCAGCAACAACTCCAGCGGGCCGCTGGCACTGCTCCCGCCGGCACTACCGATGGGCGCAGGTGGCGGATTGCCACCGGTGCCACCGCCCGTCCCATCGCCCGGCGCGGCCGTGACGGCGATCTGGGTAGCCGCTTCCACCGTACCACCCGGCCCCGTGCAAACCAGGAGGAAGCTGGAGGTGGCGGAGAGCGGCCCCACCGTCTCGGCCCCCGCCGACGCCCGGGCACCGGACCAGGCACCCGTCGCCTGGCAACTGTTGACGTTGGTGGTGGACCAGGTGAGGACGCCGGTCCTGCCCTGCTGGACGCTGGGCGAGTCAGCCCGGAGTGTCAGCGTGGGCTGGCCAGGACTGACGACCTCGATCGTGGCCGACTTGCGACTGGTGCCACCGCTGCCCGTGCAGACCAGATCGTAGGTCCGGGTGGCGCTCAGGAACATGGGCTCGCTGCCCACCGTTCCCTTGTCGCCAGACCAGGCCTTTTCCCCGACGCAGGAGAAGGCATTGGTCACGGACCAGTAGACCATTGAGCTGTTGCCCAGTTCGACGGAGGCCGGATCCGCATAGAAGGTGATCTCCGGCAGCGCCGGCGGTGCCTGACCCACAGCGACCTGCACCGTCTTCGAGTCTGAGTCGCCGACCGCGTTGAAGCACTGCAGGGTGAAGGACGTGGCCTGACTGATCGGGCCGACCGACGCGGTGCCACTGACGGATCTGGACCCGGACCAGCCGCCCGAGGCCGTGCAACTGTCGGCATTGGTCGTCGACCAGGTGAGTGCTGTCGTCCCACCACTCGTTACCGACGCGGGTTGCGCCGCCAGCGTTACCGTCGGCGGCGTGGCGGCCGGGGGCGGCGGAGCTGTCGTCCCGGTCGGCGCCGGAATCGGCTGCGTTGAAACGATCAGCTCGTCATACCAGGTGTAGGCGACCGAGTGGGACTGGCTCGCATTTTTTCCGGTCTGGTACGGCGTGATCTGAATGCGGTTCAGCCGCTCCGACGGGCTGGAGTCGTAGTCCAGGGGGAAATCCGGAATATCCAGGATCTGCACCAAGGGCTCGCCCTCGTTGGCCATCCAGGCTTCGAGGTGTGACGTCGGCGAGCGGAAGGCGCCAAAGGCGAACTTCAGGTAAAAGGTCGTCCAGTTGTCCGCCACGTAGCGCTTGCACCCGGACTGATTGCGGTAGAGGCAGTTGACCTGAGGCCCCTGCTGGAAACGGATATCGCCATCGGGTAAGTCGACCTCCAGATGGGCTGACCCGCAGGAGCCGTACATGATCGGAAAACCGGCAAGGTAGCGATTGACCATCACGAACTGCAGAGTCGTGCAGGATGGAATGCCAGCCGGGTGCAGGATGAACTGCTTCCAGCCACCGCCCGGATCGTACCTGGTCGTCAGGAACTCCTTGGAGAACCGCTGGCGAAACTGCAGGTACATGGTGTCGCCGGGACCGAAGTCCTTGCCCAGCGAACCCAGCCAGTAGCCCGAGGTATTGGCACCGGAGTTCGAGGGGATCTCGAAGCGCAGCGCGCCATTGCCCGAGGCCTTCACATTGCTGTCGAGAACCCCGCGGACCTGACCGTCGCCAGCCGGGTACATCAGCGTGGACGAAAAGTCGGCTGCGGAATCAAAGCCGACGCACTGAAGTACGCCCGGCCCTGAGCAGCGCGTCTGGAAGTTGTTGGTCTGGCTCTGATCCTGCACCGTCACGATCGCGGACCGCTGATTGGTCCCGCCAGAGCCGGTGCAGCTCAGGGTGTAGGTGCCGGAGGCCGAAAGGGGTCCCATCGTCTGAGAACCGGAGACGGCCTTGCTGCCGGACCAGCTGCCGCTGGCGGTACAACTGTTGGCGCTGCTCGCCGACCAGCTGAGGACGGTGGAGCCACTCGGGCTCACTGTGGTCGGGCTTGCGGCCAGGGAAATGGTGGGACCGCTGGTCACCACCTGCACGGTGGCGCTGCCGCTGATGGTGCCGCCGCTGCCCGAACACGTGAGCGTGTAGGTGGTCGTGGCGTTGAGGGGACCGACCGACTCACTGTCTGTCGTCGCCTTGCTGCCCGACCACGCACCGCCGGCCGTGCAGCTGGTGGCATTCAGGCTTGACCAACTGAGCGTCGTCGTGCCGCCCGCAGACAGCGAGTTGGGATTCGCCGTGAGCGTTGCCGTCGGCGGGGTGCCCGTCGCTGGCCCGCCACCACCGGCACTGAGCTTGTACATGTAGGTGGGGCCGGTCACGGAGTTGACCACGATGAAAGCGTTCAGGGCCGGGACGTAACGGAACCGCCCGTACGTGCCGTTCCCGTTACGGGTCGGACTGGCGCTGCCAGACCCCGCGCTTATGGCTTTCCAGGTCCAGGTGCCGGTTTTCCAGTTGGTCGGTGCCTTGAGCGTGTAGACGACGGAGCCGCCATTCCAGGCAACGAACTGGTCAGTCACAGGATCGTAGTCCAGGCCGATCGCGTTGGACTGCTGCGCCGTCAGGTCACCGGTCGTCGTCAGTTTGTACATGACCGGCGTATCGAGGGACGTGTCGTAGGCATACACGGACTTAGAGGTCCGGCCGTCAACGACGAGGAGAATGCGCCGGGTGTTATCGAATGCCGAGGCCTGGTCGATACCGATGTTGGCGCCGGGGTACTCCGCCCAGGTGTTGGCCACGGGATCGTACTTGCGCAGCACCTTGTTCGTGGTGGTGAAAGCCCGCCAGGAGCCGTGCCACCAGATCACGTTGCGGACGCTGTCCCAGGCCGTGGACGCCCCCTCGTTGTCATCCGAAATCACGCCCTCCCAGGTCGGCATCTTGGCCCCGCGACGCCACTGTTTGGTCTGCAGGTTCAGTGCGTGGACGTTCGCCGTGCCGACGACAGTCTCGCCGTCACTCGCGCTGCCAAGCTTGACGAACTCGTTCGTGATGGCCGAGTACTCAAGGGCCTCGTACATGTGGGCCGCGCAGGGCGAATTGCCGGCCATGGTCGACGTGTTGTAGTCACAGGTCGGCGGAGTGACCGGGTCGGTCAGACGGGACCAGGCGCCCTGGGCCACGTCAAAGGCATAGACCTCGTTGCCGTAATAGCCGGCGTGCCCGCCACCAAAGATCAACAGGGAGCCGGCAGCACCGAGATTCGTGGCGAACGCACCACCGCTCCAGTCGTCGATGACGCCACTCTGGCCTTCATTCCCAGAGTAGTTACAGCCATCGGACGGACAGGGATTCACACTCGAGACAGTGTTCGATGAGACTGCAACCCACTTCCCCACCTGCAGATCGGAGGCGGTGACAGCCAGGACGTTCGGAGTGTGGAAGAGAACCAGCGCGAGCGCGGCGGTGTGTAAAGAAAAGCGAATCCTGGTACCGGAAAACTTCATGCGGTCTGGCCTCCTGCCACAAACGTCCTGAACGGCGTAGGGGGAGGTGACGCATGAGTACCGGCGCAAGGGAAAAAAATCTACCGGTACCCTGACAGTCCCATAGTGGACTCTCAAGGCCGGCACTTTCCTCTGCACTCAGCGACTGCAACCCCGCTATCCACCTGCAACGTTATGGACCGGAAGTTTTGCGTCACCAGGTCACCCTGGGTATGCCCTTTATCGCGGAGCAAGCTTACCCACGGCAGACGACCCTAAGCAATAAGGCCGCGTTTCTACAGGACAATTGACAGTTATGTCAAAATATTGCCCGTCGCCGTTGTCAGCGCATTCCCACACCGGAGCTCGAAAGAGTTGCAGCATCGGCGGCCTCCGAAGTGGCGAAACAGCAGCTTAGGGAACTATCGGAGAATCCTTGGTGGTGCAGCCAGGGCGATACAGGAGCCCTCTTCAGCACCTGAACGCTCGTTCATCTGCGCTACTTAATGTGGCACCGGCAGTGCTGTTGGGGCGCTCAGCCCGAGTGGAGGCGTGAGAACAGCGTCGCAAATTCATCAACCCGATGAAGGCGGGAATAGAGGTCCGCCGCCGCTCGCGTCAGAACCGGCTCCGTGCCGGACCGCAGATTCGGCAGGAAACTGCCAAGACCCAGCTCAATGCGGGCAACGTCATCGATCGGCAAGAGCCGGCCAACACCAGCCCGGCGGAGCAGTGTGGCTGTCTCCCCCGCTGCATCCACGAGTGCCAGGATCGGGCGGCGGGCGCGCAGGTACTCGTAGACCTTGGCCGGGATGGCGGGATTGGAGGTGTGCCCCTGAAAGAGCAGAAGCCCGTCAGCGTCGAGCATTTCCCGGAGCGCCACCCGATAACTCACCGGGGGGGCGAGCTCGACGATATCCGTCAGCGCCAGCCGTTCGATGAGGGGCCGATAGGTGTGGTCGTAACCCGTCGCCCGGAGCACGATCCGCAGGTTATCCGGCAATGCACCGCGCGAACGCAGTCCGCGAACTGCTGCGAGGAACGCCCCAGGGTCACGATCGGGGCCGGGATACAGCGTGCCACTGTGAAGCAGTGTCAGCCTCCTGCGAGGAACCTCAGGGAACTGGCGCGCAAGAGATTCAGCCTCGACGACCTCGAAGGGCTCCGGATCGAAGCCGTTGGCGATCACAACCGCGAGCTGGCCCTCCTTTCGTTCCCGGTGCCGCTCCAGGTATATCTGACGGGCCGAATCAGTACAAAACGTCACCGCCGCCGCGTGCCGGGCGACCAGCTTTTCGATCCGGAGCCGGGCCCTGCGCAGCCGCGCATCGCCTGGGAACCACTCGCCGTTGAGGTGTTCGACCATCGGGTCGCGGAAGTCGGCAACCCAGTGCAGCCCACTCAACCGGTGCAGCGCCAGGCCGATCAGGTGAGTGGTAGAAAGCGGATAGGTGGACCAGATGACAACCGGCCGGAAGCGCCGAATTAGGCGGAGACCCGCGGGCACGGCACTGAGGAGCCAGGTGGCCCAGCGATCCGGAATTCCGAGCCAGCCGGGATACCAGCCACGGAGAGCGAGATGTCGGGCGGCATCCAGCGCCATCGAGCGAACGATCACGAGATCTGCCGGCAATGCCGCCACTGACGCTGGCTCAGTGGACTCGTAGGCACCGACACTGGCCGTCAGCACTGCCGGCTGCCAGCCCCGCGCCGGGAGATAGCGGGCCAGCGACAGGGGGCGCTGCAGGCCGCTGCTGGAATTCAACGGGGGAAAATGGAAGGCGATCAGCAATACGCGCTTCGTCACACCCGATGCCATCCTCGCTGCAGCAGCAGAGAATTATAGAGGACTCGGCCATAATATCGGCATGGCCTCGACTTCCAGACTACCCTCTCGACTGCGCCGCGTCCTGGATGAATACGGTGCCGCGAATGCCGTGCTGCTGACCCTGCAACAGCTGGTCAGGACTGTGGCCCCCACCGCCATCATCGAGCGCCGCTATATCGTTGCCCAGCCGGTCCCCGCACAACCCGCCGGGATCCCGCGTCGTGGGCAGCACCTTACTGTCCGGCGGCTATCCCCGGGGGAACCGGCCTTGAACACGGTGATCCGCGTGCCTGGGGATATCCCAGACCGTTTTGCTCAGGGGGCCGTCGGTTTTGGCGCCTTTCGCGGCGACGAACTGCTGGGCTGGCTCTGGTTCATCCCCGGCGCCTACCGGGATTTCAACGACCCCATCAACGTCGAGCTTACGCCCCCAGCCACCACGGCCTGGGACTTTGATATCTACGTTCGGCCCGAGGCCCGCCTGACGGCTGCGTTTGCGTGCCTCTGGGGCGCCGCCTTCGAGGCCATGCGCGTCGCCGGTGTCACGCAAACCTTGAGTGAGATTTCCGCTTTCAACCCGGCATCGCTCGGGGCCCACCGGCGACTGGGCGCCATTGTCTTTGGCAGCGTCCTCATGCTGCGCCTCGGCCGATTTCAGGCGCTCTGCTCCCGAAGTTTTCGGCCGCACCTGCAGTGGTCACTGCAACAGACGTTTCGGTCGCGGCTCGTGATAGCGGCTCCCCGCCCCATCACGTCCAACATTTAGCGCTAATGTTGTTCATTTTACATTCACCACGTTCAACGATTATGTCAGCTTGCGACTTCAGTCAGCACTGAACTAGACTCCTCGCGCCGACCAGGGCAAACCCGTCGCGAGGCGGGGACGCAAAGCCACCGGTCTGGGGGACGACGTCCCTCATGACAGCGGGGTTGCCGGCAGGGAATCTCCTGCGCGTGCCTGCCGGTAACGCTGTCACCCGCAACACTCTGGAGAGTTCTATGCAATGGAAGTTTGTCGCCGTTCTATCCCTGACGCTGGCCTCGGCAGCTACTGCCCAGACGACCAGCCCCAACTGGCTCCAGGAATTCCTGCTCGTGGGCGCCACCCAAACCAAGGTGGTCCGGCATCCTCTGGACAGAACCCGGTACTACCTGTGCTGGCAGGAAGGGACCAGTCGCTACGGTCTCGCCTTTCGGCGCGGCACTCTCGATGACAAGCTGAAAGCGATGAAGCCCGGCAGTAGCGCGTCGCTCTCAACAATGGTGTCAGCAAGCCGGTCTCCCTGGACAGCCGCCGATGAGCGGGTGTGCTGGGGTGCCCCGACCTGAGGCCCGATTAGTCTGGCGTATCGATGACGCGCAGAAGTTCGGCGGTCCGGGCTGCCAGCAGTGCCGGATCGGCGCGGGTCTCGACGTTCAGCCGGATTAACGGCTCCGTGTTCGACAGCCGCAGGTTGAACCGCCACTCCGAAAACTCAAAGCTAACCCCGTCTGTGTCATCCCTTGAGAGTGCCTGGGCAGCGTAGCGCTCCTGTACCGTACGGAGTGCCGCCTGCGGGTCAGTAACGGCCCGATTAATCTCACCGCTGCAGGGAAAGGCGGCAATCCGCTCCGCCACCAGCGAAGACAGCGGCTTTCCGGTAAGCGACAGAGCGCTGGCGATCAGCAGCCAGGGAATCATGCCGCTGTCGCAGTAGGCGAAGTCACGGAAATAGTGGTGGGCGCTCATCTCGCCGCCGTAGGCCGCATCCTCAGCCCGCATCCGTTCCTTGATGAACGCATGGCCTGTCTTGCTCTGTATGGGAATACCACCGTGGGCTCGTACCATATCGAGCGTATTCCACGTCAGCCGCGGGTCGTGGATAATTTTTGATCCTGGCTGGCGGGCCAGGATTCCCTGAGCCAGCAGGCCGACGATGTAGTAGCCCTCGATGAACTCGCCGCGCTCGTCGAAGAGGAAGCAGCGGTCGAAATCACCGTCCCACGCTACGCCGAAATCCGCCCCGTGGGCCCGGACGGCGTCGCTGGTCAGTCGGCGGTTTTCGGGCAATAGCGGGTTTGGCACGCCGTGGGGAAAGGTGCCATCGGCTTCGTGCTGAAGTTTAATGAAGGTAAACGGCAGGCGCTGCTCCAGACCGTCGATGACATGCCCAGCCCCGCCATTGCCGGCGTTCACCACTACCTTTAGAGGGCGCAGAGTACTGGCATTCACGTAGCTCAAAAGGTGGTCCAGGTAAGCACTGAAGGGTGCTTCGGGCGTGCTTCGGCCAAGGATCGCCACGGGGGAAAACACCCCCGCCTCGACCAGGGCCTGGATTGCGTTCAGACCCGAATCACCGCTGATTGGCCGGGACCCCTCCCGCACCAGCTTCATCCCGTTCCAGTCTGCCGGGTTGTGGCTGGCCGTGACCATGATGCCTCCGCCGACCTTCAGGTGGGAGGTGGCGAAATAGACTTCCTCCGTGCCGCACATGCCGATGCGGAGCACGTCCGCCCCGCCCGCGTTCAGGCCCCGCGCGAGTGCATCAGCCAATGCCGGACTGGAGAGGCGCATATCCTCCCCGACCACTACCGTCCCGGGCCGCACGTATTCGGCGTATGCACGCCCGACGCGCGTAGCCACATCCTCGTTCAGTTCATCCGGCACCCGGCCCCGGATGTCGTAGGCCTTGAAGCAGTTGAGTGCTGCCACGGTCTTCAGTCCGTCCGGCCCCGGCGCCCGTAACGATCCTCGAAGCGGACGATGTCGTCTTCGCCCAGGTAATCACCCACCTGGACTTCAATGATCCGCACGAGCTCAGTGCCTGGATTCTCGATGCGATGCTTTGAACCCAGCGGAATAAACGTGTGCTCGCCAACAGCCAGGTCGAATACCTCGTTCTCTCGGGTAATCCGTGCAGTTCCACTGACCACAATCCAGTGCTCGGCGCGGCGGTGATGTAATTGAAGGGAGAGCACGGCGCCCGGCAGGACCGTGAGGCGTTTCACCTGAAAGCCTGCGTCACCATCCAGGCTGTCGTAACTGCCCCACGGACGGAACACTTCCCGACCCGTTTTGGTCTCAGTACGTCCCCTGCGCTCCAGTTCCTCGACAATCTTTTTGACGTCCTGGGCGCTAGCCTTCGGCATCACCAGCACTGCGTCCTTGGTCTCCACGACGATGCACCCGTCGAGACCCGCGACGGTCACCAGCCGGCTTTCTGCCCGCACATAGGAATTGGTGCAGTCGACAGCGACCACATCGCCCGTGAGCGCATTGCCCTGGCCATCCGTGCTACTGACATCAAGCAACGACGCCCAGGACCCGACATCGCTCCAGCCAGCAGACAGCGGCACGACCGCCGCGTGCCGCGTCTTCTCCATCACCGCGTAGTCGATGGACTCCTTGCGGCACTGCTGGAAGCTCTCGCGCTGCAGAGCCAGGAAGCCGCCCTCGCCCTGGGCTGCATCGAGGGCCCTTGCTGCAGCTGCGGCGATGTCTGGCGCGTGGACCTGCAACTCCCGCAAGTAGGTGTCCGCCGAAAACAGGAACATTCCGCTGTTCCAGAGGAAAGCACCGGAGGCGACGTAGCGCCGGGCGGTCTCATAGTCGGGCTTTTCAACGAACTCGCGGACCGGCTGTACGCCCCCATCGATCGATGCCTCGGTCCGCAGATAACCGTAGCCGGTCTCCGGCTGCGTTGGCACCACGCCAAAGGTAACCAGCTGCCCGGCTGCTGCTGCGGGTCTGGCCAGGGCCACCGCCGCCGCAAAGGCCGCAGGATCCCGCAGCACATGATCGGCCGGGAGAACCAGCAGCAGCACGTCGGTGCCGGCCCGACGGCGCGCGACGAGGGCAGCAATGGCAGCAGCCGGTGCGGTGTTGCGCCCCTCAGGCTCGAGAATGAGAGCCGGGTCGCTGACCATTCCAGCGGCCGCATCACGCAGCTGCCCGGCAACCAGAAAGCGGTGGGCTTCGTTGCAAACGACCAGCGGCGCCTGCACTGATCCCGGCAGGAGGGCCAGCCGGGCCACTGTGTCCTGCAGTAGCGAGCCGGAACCAACGAGCGCCAGTAGCTGCTTGGGGTAGAGCGCCCGGGACAGCGGCCACAAGCGGGTACCGGAGCCGCCGCAGAGAATCACGGGGACGAGGTCTGGGAGTTCGGGCTCGGTCATTGGGTATCGCGCGTCAACGCGCTCCTACAGGGAGGGTTTGCCACGGCCGATGGCGTAGTGGGCGAACCCCTGCTTCGCGAGCAGCCTGGGATCATAGATGTTGCGCCCGTCGAAGATCACGGGAGCCGTCAGCGCCCGTCTGATCCGCTCGAAGTCGGGACTGCGAAACTCCTGCCACTCGGTGACGATGACCAGTGCATCCGCACCGTTCAGCGTCTCGTCGGCAGACTCACACAGCTTGAGGTCAGGCCGGGCGCCACAGAGGCGGGCCGTTTCGCCCATCGATTGGGGATCATAAGCGCGGACCCGGGCTCCAGCAGCCCACAGGGCCTCCATGAGCACGAGACTGGGCGCTTCCCGCATGTCGTCCGTGTTGGGCTTGAACGCCAGGCCCCACAGGGCGAAGGTCCTGCCCTTCAGCTTGCCGCCGAAATGGGCACTGATCTTCTGGAAGAGAACCTGCTTCTGCCGGTTGTTGACGTTATCCACGGCCCGCACCAGCTCGGCATCGTAGCCAATCTCCTCCGCGGAGCAGATCAGTGCATGGACGTCCTTGGGAAAGCAGGAACCGCCATAGCCGCAGCCCGGGTAAATGAAGGAATAGCCGATGCGCGGATCCGAACCGATCCCCATTCGCACCTGCTCGATATCAGCCCCATAGCGTTCAGCGATGTTGGACAGCTCGTTCATGAGGCTGATCTTCGTCGCCAGCATGACGTTGGCCGCGTACTTGGTGAGTTCCGCCGAGCGGACGTCCATCACGATGAGCTTGTCGTGACTGCGGCTGAAAGGCTCGTAGAGCTGGCGGAGCAGCTCCGCGGCGCGTTGACTGTCGGTCCCGATGATGATGCGGTCCGGTTTCATGAAGTCGGCGACCGCAGCACCCTCCTTCAGGAATTCCGGATTCGAGACGACGTCGAAGGCGACTGCCGACTGACCCGTTAGCTGGCGCGTAGCCAGAACCGCAGCGATGGCCTCCCGGACCCGATCCGCGGTGCCGACGGGGACCGTCGACTTGTCGACGACCACCTTGTAGTCCGTCATGTGCGTGCCGATGGTCTCCGCGACGGTAAGCACGTGGCGCAGGTCGGCCGAACCGTCCTCATTCTTGGGAGTACCAACCGCAATAAACTGGATTTCGCCATGGCGCACGCCTTCGGCAACGTCCGTGGTGAAGTTCAGGCGCCCCGCCGCGTGATTACGGCGCACGACATCCGCCAGCCCGGGCTCAAAGATTGGAATCTCACCGGCATTGAGGGCCGCGACCTTGGCCCGGTCGACGTCTACGCAGACCACCTGGTTGCCCGCCTGGGCAATGCAGGCGCCCGTCACCAGGCCCACGTAGCCTGTGCCATGCACGGTTATTTTCATTAGTTATGTCCGAAATCGGATTCCAGGGCAGGCCAATAGATTAACGACTTGTTTGGCCAAGGCAAACAAACCGGTCACGCGGGTCTCTGTACTCGCGTCATTCCCTCCCGCTCAGCTCTCCCCGGCCCACCGGCGGATGACATGACCGATGGGCGGCAGACCATGCCCCGCCGCAGACTGGAGCGCGTTGTGCATGCCCACTGCCATCCCTTTGCCCAGTTCTACGCCCCACTGGTCGAAGGGGTTGATGCCCCAGATGCAGGACTGGACGTAGACCTTCTGCTCGTAGAGGGCAATGATGAATCCGAGACTGCGAGGGTCCAGTCGGCGCAGCAAGAGGATGTTGCTGGGGTGATTGCCTGGGTGGACCTTGTGGGGCGCAATGCGCTCTACGTCGGCGGGGCCATTGCCCCGGGCCACAAGCTCGGCCTGGGCAGCTTCGAGCGTGTAGCCCCGCGCGAAGGCTTCCGCCTGGGCCAGCAGATTGGCGAGGCCAACGAGATGCTGGTCCGCGTAAGGACTGGAACCCTCGACCGGGGCAATAAAGTCAGCAGAAAAATTTGCCGTGCCCTGGTGCAGGAGCTGAAAGAAGGAATGCTGGCCGTTGTTGCCGGGCTCACCCCAGATGACGGTGCCGGTGCTCCACTGCACAGGCTGGCCGTCGCGAGTGACACCCTTGCCGTTGCTCTCCATCTCCAGCTGTTGCAGATAGGCTGCAAAACGATGCAGCCGCCCGTCATAGGGCAGAATGGCCTGGCTGGTCGTGCCCTGCAGGTTCTGGTTCCAGACCGCGATCAGTGCGAGCAGCACGGGCAGATTATCCGCCAGCGGCGCAGTCCGAAAGTGTTCGTCCAGCTCCCGCCCTCCCCCCAGCATTTCCCGGAAGTGCTCACTGCCGATGGCAATGGCGATGGCCAGACCGATCGATGACCAGAGTGAATAGCGGCCACCCACCCAATCCCACATCCGGAAGCGGTGCTCCTCCGCAATGCCAAATTTGTCCATGGCCGGCGCGTTGACTGAAACGGCCACGAAGTGCCGCGCAACCGCGGCGTCGCCCAGCTGGCGAATGAACCAGACACGGGCCGCGTTCGCGTTCAGCGCCGTCTCCCAGGTCACGAAGGTCTTGGAGCAGACGATGAACAGTGTTTCCGCCGCCGGCGTCCGGGCCAGCACGTCGGCGAGCTGGGTACCGTCGACGTTGGAAACATAGTGGATCTGCACCTCGGGCGTGCGGTACTCATGGAGCGCCTCAATGGCCATGACGAGACCGAGGTCCGATCCGCCAATGCCAATGTTGACAACGTGACGGATACGCGCGCCGGTTGCGCCCTGGTAGTCACCCGACCGGATCGCCTCAGCAAGCTCCAGCATGCGCTCACGCTCCGCCTCGATCTCCAGACGGATGTCTGCCCCCTTCACGAGGAGAGGTGGGCTGGCAGGCCCGCGCAGTGCCATGTGCTGGGCGGGCCGGTTCTCGGTGGCGTTCACCACCTCACCGGCGAAGAGCGCCTGAATCCGCCGCGGCACCTCCCGCTCGCTGGCCAGGGCGAGCAGCAGGTTGAGTGTGTCGCCGGTGATCCGGTTGCGGGAGAAATCCAGCAGGCATTGGCCCTGCTGCCGGGAGAAGGCCCCAAAGCGGCCGGGTTGATCGAGCAGGTCCCGAAGGTGAGTTCCACTCAGGGTCGTTGCATGCTGCTGCAGGGCTTTCCAGGCCGGGGCCTGGAGCAGATCATCAGCCATCAGATCACTCCGTCCTAGAGGGCGACCTTATGGTAGTCCAGATACCAGTCCACGAAGCGACTGACACCGACCTCCACTGGCGTGGCTGGCCGGTACCCCACGTCATTGACCAGATCCTCCACGTCCGCCCACGTGTCGGGCACATCACCGGCCTGCAGGGGCAACAGATTCATGGTGGCCTTCCGCCCAAGGCGCTGCTCAAGCACGCTGATGTAGTGCATGAGGTCGACGGGCTGGGCATTGCCAATGTTGTACAAACGGTAAGGCGCCTTACTGGTGCCGGGATCCGGGCGGTCGGAATCCCAGCCGGCGTTGGCTGTCGCAACGTGGTCGAGGGCGGCAACAATGCCGCCGACTATGTCGTCCACATAAGTGAAATCCCGCCGGTGCTTGCCGTAGTTGAAAACGTCGATCGGCTTGCCGTCGAGGATAGCCTTGGTGAACAGGAACAGGGCCATGTCTGGCCGGCCCCAGGGCCCGTAAACCGTAAAGAAGCGCAGCCCGGTTACCGGTAACCCGTAGAGGCTCGCATAGGTGTGGGCCATGAGCTCATTGGCCTTTTTCGTCGCCGCGTACAGGGAGAGCGGGTGGTCCACGTTCTGGTGGACAGAGAACGGCATGTTCGTGTTGGCGCCATAGACGGAACTGGTTGAGGCGTACACCAGGTGCTGGACGCCGAAATGCCGGCAGCCCTCGAGTACGTTCAAGGTGCCGACAACATTGCTGTCCACATAGATGTGCGGGTTCTGGATGGAGTAGCGCACGCCGGCCTGGGCGCCGAGATGAATCACACGATCGAAGCCCTCAGCCGCGAACAGAGCCTCCATGCCCTCTCGATGGGCCAGGTCGAGGAGCACGAAACGAAAGCGGGGCTCCGTGGCGAGAATCGCCAGGCGGGCCTTCTTGAGATTTACGTCGTAATAGTCGTTGAGGTTGTCGAGGCCCACAACCTCATCGCCGCGTGCAAGGAGCCTGCGCGCCGTGGTGGAACCAATGAAGCCTGCAGCTCCGGTAACGAGGATCTTCATCAGGCCGATACTCCCTAGAGCCGCGCGTCGACCTGGTCGGCAGGAAGCAGGCTCTTGATGTCGTAGAGCACATGGTCCGGGCGCCCCCAGGCGTGGATCGCCTCCGGCGCCATGTCGCGGAACTGGTTGTGGGCAACCGCAAGCACGATGCCGTCGTACTGGCCCGCCGAGGGGGCCTCGGTGAGGATGTCGAGGCCGTACTCGTGCTTCACTACGTGGGCATCGGCCCAGGGGTCATAGATATCCACAGTGGCGCCGTAGGACTTCAACTCCTGCACCACGTCCACCACCCGCGTGTTGCGCACGTCGGGGCAGTTTTCCTTGAAGGTCACGCCGAGCACGAGGATCTTCGATTTCGGCAGGCTCATCCCGCGCTTCACCATCAGCCGGATCACTTCGGTGGCCACGTAGAGGCCCATGTTGTCGTTGATACGGCGGCCCGCAAGAATCATCTCCGGGTGATACCCCATCTCCTGGGACTTGTGCGTCAGGTAATAGGGATCGACACCGATACAGTGGCCACCGACCAGGCCGGGCCGGAACGGCAGGAAATTCCACTTGGTCCCGGCCGCCTGGAGAACTTCCAGAGTGTCGAGCCCCATGCGATTAAAGATGAGGGCCAGCTCATTGATCAGCGCGATGTTGACGTCACGCTGGGTGTTCTCGATCACCTTGGCGGCCTCGGCCACCCGGATGCTGGACGCCGGGTAGGTGCCTGCCGTGATAATGCGGCCATAGAGCGCATCGACAAAAGCCGCGGCCGCCGGAGTGGAGCCCGCCGTAATCTTGCGAATGGTCGTGAGCCGGTGCTCCTTGTCGCCGGGATTGATGCGCTCGGGGCTGTAGCCCACGAAAAAGTCCTGATTCAGCTTCAGGCCCGACACCTGCTCCAGGATAGGTGCGCAGTCTTCCTCCGTGCAGCCGGGATACACCGTGGACTCATAGACAACGATCGAACCCTTGCCGAGCACCTGGCCCACTGTCCGGCTGGCAGAGCGGAGAGCGCTGATGTCCGGGCGTTTGGCGGCGTCAATCGGTGTCGGCACCGTTACGATGTAGACGTCTCGCCCCCGCAGGCCCTCGAGGTCGGTCGTGAAAACCAGATGCCTGGCGGCAGCCAGTTCCTGAGCGTCAGTCTCCAGGGTAAAGTCTTTACCCGTCCGGAGATCGGCGATCCGCTTCGGATCAATGTCGAAGCCGACCGTGTCTAGGTGCCGGCCAAACTCGACGGCCAGTGGCAGACCCACGTAACCAAGACCCACGATGGCAACCTTGGCTTCATCTATGCTCTTGAATTTCATCATATTGTTATAGAGACCACAGTTGTTTTTGAGCCTTGCGATTGTCCCTGATCCGCGGGACCAAAGGCCATCACACTCGTCACACTACAGCAGAAACAGGACAGCCAGCAGGGCCGTGCTCGTCATGGTAACGGTGTAGGGCAGGGCCATCCACACCATCCCTCCATAGGAGAGGCGGATCAAGGGAGCCAGCGCCGATGTGAGGAGAAACAGGAAGGCTGCCTGACCATTCGGGGTGGCTACGCTCGTTATGTTCGTGCCGGTATTAATGGCCACGGCCAGGAGGTTGAACTGCTCCCGGGAAATGGCCCCCGCCATCACGGCGTTCTTGGCCTGGGTGATGTAGACCGTGCCGACAAACACGTTGTCGCTGATGGCTGACAACACCCCCGCCGCCACGAAGTACATGAGTACCTGCAGGCGGCCCTCAAGCGTGAGGACCCAGTTCGTGAAGGGCGAAAACAGCGCCTGGTCCTGGATCACCGCGACGATGACAAAGAAGACCACGAGGAGCGCGGTGAACGGCAGGGCGGCTTCGAAGGCATGCCCCAGCCGCTGCTCTTCCACTACGCCGTTCAGGGCCGTCGCGAGGACGATGATCAGCAAACCTATCAGGCCGACCTCCGCCAGATGCAAGCCCAGTGCCACGATCAGCAGGCAGGCGGCAAGACCCTGGACTACCAAGGCACAGTTGGAACCCAGGGTCCGGGACTGGTCGGCCTGCTGCTGGTGCTCCCTTAGTACCTCGCGCACGCCCGGACTCAGCTCAGTTCCGTAACCGAACCAGCGGGTGCTCTCAAGCAGGAAACAGGTGGTCAGTCCGACCACCAGGACCGGCAGGGACACGGGAGCAACCCTCAGGAAGAACTCGGAGAACTGCCACCCGGCCTCCTTGCCGATCAGCAGGTTCTGGGGCTCACCAACCAGCGTACACACGCCCCCCAGGGCCGTGCCTACGGCCGCGTGCATAACCAGACTCCGCAGGAATGCCCGGAACTGGTCCAGGTCCTGGCGATGCCGCTCAGGCACTGCACCGTCATCAATCCAGCCGTAACTGACGGCATCGCGCTGACCCGACGCCACTCGCTGGTAGATCCGGTAAAAGCCCTCAGCGACCGCAATGACCATGGCCGTCACGGTCAGGGCGTCGAGAAATGCAGAGAGGAAGGCTGCCGCGCCACAAAACAGCAGGGCCAGCAGGCGTTTCGAGCGGACCCCAAGGAGAATCCGGCCGAACACGTAGAGCAGCATGTCGCGCAGAAACCAGATGCCGGCGACCACAAAAATCAGCAGGAGAATCACCGGGAAGTTGTGCTCGGTCTCCCGGTAAACCGCATCGGCCGAGGTGAGGCCAATGACGACAGCTTCGACAGCCAGCAAACCACCGGGCTGCAGCGGGTAGCACTTGAGGGCCATCGCCAGGGTGAAGATGAACTCAACGACCAGAAGCCAGCCGGCCACGAACGGACCGGCCGTGAAGGCCACAATCGGGTTGAGTACGAGAAACCCGACAATCGTCAGCTTGTACCAATCGGGTGAGTGGCCCAGGAAATTGGCACTGAGTGCCCGAGGAATCGCCGCGTTCATCCAGGGACGCTGCCGAATCTTCGCCAGAGGGTCTTCCCGCCGCTCTCCTTGTCGAGCAGGAGCAGGTGACGTTCATGCTCCTCGAGATCTTCGGCCGAGGCGTGAATAACGGGGAGCCGCAAGCCATCCCGCGCCACGGGCCGGGTCGTGGCCTCACGCACGGTAGTCTCGCCCGCGTTCGGGTCGAGAAGCAGGGTGGCCTGCCCACCGGTCATACCGAGATACACATCGGCCAGGAGCTGGGCGTCCAGAAGCGCGCCGTGGAACTCACGGCCGGCGTTGTCCACCGCATAGCGCTTGCAGAGTGCGTCCAGGCTATTGCGCTGACCGGGATGCATCCGCCTTGCCAGGGCCAGCGTATCCAGCACCGTGCACAGGTCAGAGATCCGGCGCGGCTCTGGCCCGACTGATTCCGGATCGAGCTGGGCCAGCTCGGCCTCCAGAAACCGCAGGTCGAATCCTGCGTTGTGAATGATCAGTTCAGCGCCCTCGACAAAGTCAAGAAACTCCCGGGCTACTTCTGCAAAGCGGGGCTTGCCGACGAGCATTTCCGCAGAGATACCATGCACCTCCTGCGCGCCTGGATCGATTTCCCGGTCGGGCTGCAGGTAGTGGTGGAGAGTACGGTTGGTACGACGCCGGTTCACCAGCTCCACGCAGCCGAGCTCAATCACGCGGTGCCCCTTCTCCACCTCAAGGCCTGTCGTTTCCGTGTCCAGCACGATCTGGCGCATATCCCTACCTCGCTGCCGGCCAGCTGGCAGAAGGGCTGGATGACTCGGTGCCGGCGAGGAGTTCGTCCAGGCCGCGATTGGCCAGCGCATCCGCACGCTCGTTGTCGGGGTGGCCCGAATGGCCCTTGACCCAGCGCCACTCAACCTGATGACGGGCGGCGGCGGTCTCCAGACGGCGCCAGAGATCCTCATTCTTCACCGGCTTCCGCGCGGCTGTCCGCCAACCTGATGCCTTCCACTTGGGCAGCCACTCCAGGATCCCCTTTCTCAGGTACTCGGAGTCGGTATAGACAGTGGCACTGCAGCCGCGGGTTAGAGCCTCAAGACCCTCGATGGCAGCCATTAACTCCATGCGGTTATTGGTGGTCGCAATGGACCCACCGCAGAGTTCGCGCTCCCTGCCCAGCCCTCCGGAACCAAGAGCTCGCAGGAGGACGCCCCACCCCCCGGGACCGGGATTACCCCGGCAGGCCCCATCGGTATACAGCTCAACATCGCTCATGCGGCGTTTCGCGTCGTGGGATTCACCAGACCGCCGACCAGTTGCGCGCGACGACGGCGAAAACTGGGCCGCAGGCGCGTGACTGTGAAGACCTCTTTGCGCGCCAGCAGCAGATAACAGCTGGCCAGAGGATGCCAGCCACGGTAACGAACGGCCGGCAGGGGCCACTGGCCACCGGCATCCCCGACAGCAGGGAGCGGCACCCCGGGGGGCACCTCTCCGCTCGGTTCCGGGTGCACGTTGACCCGGGGCACGCGATAGACGGGGGCCACAAAGTGGAAAAAGCGTGCGGGCTTCACCTGGTAGTCAAGGAGGTGCAGCCAGTCCCGCAGACGGGACTCAGGCACCATCCGCTTGCCACCAATGGGGAAACGTCGTCGCGACAGGTAGTGCCGGACGCCCCACCACCCCCAGGGATTGAAGCCTGCCAGTACCACCTGGCCGTCCGGCCTAAGTACCCGGTCCACTTCCCGCAGGACCGCATGAGGATCATCAGTGGTCTCGAGCAGATGAGGAAGAAAGACGGCATCAATAGAGTCTGTGGCCACTGCCAGGTCCTCGGGGGCACTCACGAAGTCAACTCCAGGACCCCGTCCCGCTGCGACCACCGCGTAACGACGCGTCCTGGCGTAGCCGCGAAACAGGGCCGGATCACCCCAGGAGCCAATCTGCAGAAACTGATCGCCAAAAATGTTCTCGAACGCGCCCGCAACCTGGCGAGACTCCTCCCTAAGCAGGGCGTTCCCAGTCCCTGTCTCAAGCCATTCAGAAACCATGGGTCTATATTAGCCTAGGCAAGCGCGGGACCTTACAATCCCGCTTTTCGCATTTCGCATTTCGCAGATGGTGAGGCGCTTATGGGTTTTCTTGCGGGTAAACGCGCACTGATCGTTGGAGTTGCCAGCGAACGATCTATCGCCTGGGGTATAGCGCAGGCCATGGCACGGGAAGGTGCCAGTCTCGCGTTTACCTACCAGACAGAGCGGCTGGGTGAGCGGGTAAGGGACATGGCGGCAGAGACGGGCTCGTCGATCTGCCTGCCGCTGGACGTCGGCCGGGACGACAACATCGAGGGGATGTACTCCAGTCTGGCTGGCAGCTGGAACACCGTGGACATCATCGTACATTCCGTCGCTTTCGCCCCGCGGGAGCAACTGGCTGGCAGCTACCTGGATTCCGTCACGCGGGAGGGCTTCCAGATTGCCCACGACATCAGCAGCTATAGCTTTGCAGCCCTCGCCAAGTACGGGAGACAGCTGCTCTCGCCCTCCTCTGCGCTCCTGACCCTGAGCTACCTGGGCGCCGTGCGCTCCATCCCCAATTACAACGTCATGGGGCCGGCGAAGGCCAGCCTGGAGGCCAACGTACGCTTCATGGCTGCAGAGCTGGGAGCGACCGGAACGCGCGTAAATGCCATATCCGCGGGACCCATCAAGACGCTGGCAGCGGCGGGCATCGGCGGATTCCGTGCCATGCTCCAACAGGTCGCTACCATGACGCCGATTCGTCGCAACGTCACGATTGAGGACGTCGGAAACGCCGCAGCTTTTCTTTGTTCGGATCTGGCTGCCGGCATTACCGGCGAGATCCTTTACGTGGATGGCGGGTACAGCAGGGTCGGGATGAGCCTCTAAAGGCCTTCCGCATCGTTGGCCTTGAAGAGGTCCGGGGCCACGACCACGTCGGCGGATTCGCGCAACTGGGCCGCCAGGGCCTCGGTTTCGCCAACAGCGACCCGCTGGGCCAGTGCCACCTGGCGCTGATCGCGCTGTTCCTGCGGAATGCGCTGGGGCTCACCCGGAACAACGGACTTGAGCTCAAACACCGCGTAACCACCGTTACCAAGACTGACACCCTGAGTCACTGGCCTGGCAACACCGACGCCGTTGGCCCCGCCGTCAGCCTGGGCGACTGGCTTGGGCGCCCGAAACACAGCGGCGAGAAGGTCTGCTGGCACAGCCGGAGTACGCCGGGTCAGCGGCCCCGCCTCGGTCAGCTTGCCGCCGGTCGCGCTGAGCACTGCAGAAAGGTCCTCGCCTGCCTGAACCCTGCGCAAAATGTCCTCACCGCGGCTCTTGGCCTCGGCTGTCGCCCGCAGGGCACGCAAGCGTTCCACAATCTCGCCACGAACTTCACTCAGCGGCAGCGGTCCAGGCGGCTTGTAGTCGACAACCCGGGCCACTACGGCCCGGGTGTCATCAAGCTCGATCAATGGTGTGTTCTCACTGCCATCAAGCACCCCGGGAGAAAACACTGCGCTGCTCAGCTTGGCGTCGCTGCCAAAGGGGCCACCATTCGTGCGGGTAAACCCCTCATAACGGGCGATCTTCAGTCCGGTGTCCTTGGCGGCCAGGTCGAGGGAAGTGGGATTCTCCAGCGCCAGGTCGTCGAGGCGCTCGGCCAGCGCGTAGAACTCATCCTGCGCCTTCTGCTTGCGAAGCTCGTCAGCCAGCTGCTCACGCACCTCCTCAAAAGTGCGCTCCGTGCCGGGCCGCAGTTCGTCGAAGCGGATGATGTGATAACCGAACTCAGTCTTTACCGGTGCAGAAGTCTCACCGATCTTCAGCGCGAACAGAGCCTTCTCGAAGGGCTCCACGTAACTTCCCTGGCCCGCAAAGCCCAGGTCACCACCACGACTTGCAGAGCCTGAATCCGTTGAATACTGACTCGCCAGGGCGGCAAACTCATCGCCCTTGGCGAGGTTGGCAGCGACTTCTTCGGCCAGTGCCTTGGCTTCGGCATCGGAACGGCCGGCATCAACGGCGATCAGAATATGTCGTGCCCGGCGCTCCTCGGTCGAACGGAACCGGGTGGGATCAGCCTCGTAAGCCTCCCGGAGGCCCGCCTCAGCGGGCGTGTGATCCTTTGCGAGGTCTGCCAGCGCGACCTCGACGTACTCGATGTTGGCGCTCTCGACCGACTGAAACTGACTGGCGTTGACGGAATGGTAAGACTGTACATCCGCATCGCTGACCTCAATTCCTCCCCCAATTTCGCGGGGGTCAAGGATCACGTAGGCAACCTCACGACGCTCCTGGTCCAGAGCGATGAGACGTCTGAATTCCGCCGGGGTGAAGAACGAACTCTCAACCAGGCCATCCTGCAACTGACGCACCGCCAGAAGGGCCTGCTGCTCCTTCTCAAAGGCTGTCGGACTGATGCCCTGGGTCGCCAGGGTGGCGTCATATGCCGCCTTGGAGAACTGGCCGCTAACCTGGAAAACCGGGAGGCTGCGCAGATGTTCAATGACCTGCGCACTGCTGACGCGGAAGCCGGCGTCGCGCACGTACTGCGTAACGACCCGATTGAGCACGAGCCCATCGAGGGCCTGGCGCTTCATTTGCTCCTGGGCCTCGGGAGGCAGGTCGTTCTTGAGGGCCTGCTGTTCGGCCACGAGACGATTCTGGTAGACCCGCTGGAAGTCAACATCGGGAATGTCCTCACCGTTGACTCGCGCGGCGAAGCTGGATCCGGTGACCGAAAAATCACTGCTGACGAAGGTCAGGGCAAGGGGCACTCCAATAAGCAACAGCACCCCGACTGCAACCCAGCCCTTAAGCTTTTCCCGGATCTTCTCAAACATAGATTTTGGCGCTCATGGACTCTAGCGCTGCGGTTGATGGCGGAGTGGACGGGACTCGAACCCGCGACCCCCGGCGTGACAGGCCGGTATTCTAACCAACTGAACTACCACTCCACTCTTGAAACTCTATCTCTTTCGTTGTCACATCATCGCAGTCACGTCATCGACGTTAATCCCACGCCGAGGCCAACCGGGTCCGGCGCTGGTGGGTGCTGAGGGGCTCGAACCCCCGACCTTCGCCTTGTAAGGGCGACGCTCTTCCAACTGAGCTAAGCACCCCGATCCGCGCGTCGGCCATCCAATCGCTGTAAATTTCAGCGCCCCGTGCCAGCAACCGTGTGACAGGACGGGGCGCCTTGTTCTCATCAGACTTCAGTCAGCGCTCCAGAGCAGACCACCTAATTTACGGCATCCTTCAGCGCCTTCCCAGCCTTAAAACCTGGAACCTTGCTGGCCGCAATCTGGATCGTTTCCCCGGTACGGGGATTTCGGCCCTGGCGAGCGGCCCGACTCTTCACGGTAAACGTCCCGAAACCCACCAGCGATACGTCGCTGCCGGACTTCAAGGCCTTGGTAACGGCTCCGATGACGGCGTCCACGGCCCGCGTGGCATCGGCCTTTGAGAGGCCCGCATCATCAGCAACCACTTCAATCAAGTCACCCTTGTTCATCAACATACCTTCAGAATTAAATCGAGTTACTCACTCGTCACTGGTTCCACCAAGATTCCGCCCAGGCAACGATGGAGTTCCTGCTTGACACTTACGGGGCTCTATCGGTCTGATTCGGTTTGGTGTTTTCAGTGACGTCCCCTAAATCCGGTGACGGTCGCTGCTAGAAAAGCCGCAGCCAGATGCTAGCCGAAAACCTTATACCAAGGGGGAAAAACGGCTGTCAACCAGACCACCCCTCCCCGCCACGCCCATTTTCACGTCTCTAGCCCCGCAATGCGCCGCTATTCTAGTGTGCTCTTACGCCCGCGTCAGAGGTTTCTGCCGGGGTCTTTTGCGCGTCGTCACCCGCCAGAGGCCGATCTACAGGCTTCGGAACCGGCATGTTCTGCAGCGTCAGCTGCAAGACCTCATCGATCCACCGGACAGGAACAATGCTGATCTTGTCCTTGATGTTCTTCGGAATATCCACCAGGTCCTTTTCGTTGTCCCGCGGAATCAGGACCGTCGCGATGCCGCCGCGATGGGCTGCGAGTAATTTCTCCTTGAGCCCGCCGATCGGCAAGACCTCCCCCCGCAGCGTAATTTCGCCGGTCATCGCCACATCGCACCGGACCGGAATACCCGTCAGCGCCGAAACCAATGCGGTGCACATACCGATGCCCGCACTCGGCCCATCCTTCGGGGTGGCTCCCTCAGGCATGTGGATGTGGATATCGAGCTTCTGGTGGAAGTCCTCGTCTATCCCCAGCAGGGCGGCCCGACTGCGGACCACGGTGGTGGCCGCCAGAATGGACTCCCGCATAACCTCACCGAGCTGGCCGGTATTAATCAGCTTGCCTTTGCCCGGCACCACAGCCGCTTCGATCGTGAGCAGTTCACCGCCCACTTCGGTCCACGCGAGTCCTGTTACCTGGCCCACCTGATTGGCTTCTTCAGCTCGACCGTAGCGGTAGCGGCGAACACCGAGGTACTTGTCGAGGCCCTTGGGAATCACATGCGTGGCCTTCGTCTCCGGCTTGAGCAAGTGCTGCTTGACGACCTTCCTGCAGATCTTGGCAAGTTCCCGTTCCAGATTGCGGACGCCGGACTCCCGGGTGTAGTAACGGATAATGTCCCGAATCACGGAGTCAGATATGGATATCTCGCCATTCCTCAAGCCATTTGCCTTGACCTGCTTCGGCTTCAGATAATTGCGCGCGATGTTGAGCTTCTCATCCTCGGTGTAGCCCGGAATACGAATCACCTCCATGCGATCAAGCAGAGGTGCTGGAATGTTTAACGTATTGGCGGTGCAAACGAACATCACCTCGGACAGATCGAAATCAACCTCAAGGTAGTGATCGCTGAAGCTTGCGTTCTGCTCAGGGTCCAGAACCTCCAGCAGCGCCGAGGAAGGATCGCCACGGAAATCAGTGGACATTTTGTCCACCTCGTCCAGCAGAAACAGCGGATTTCGCACGCCCGTCTTCGACAAATTCTGGATGATCTTGCCGGGCATCGAGCCGATGTACGTACGGCGATGGCCGCGAATCTCAGCCTCGTCGCGGACACCACCGAGGGACATCCGGACGAACTTGCGATTAGTCGCCCGGGCTATGCTCTGCCCCAGAGATGTCTTGCCCACACCCGGAGGCCCCACCAAGCAAAGTATCGGACCCTTGAGCTTCTTTACCCGCTGCTGGACTGCCAGGTACTCCAGGATGCGTTCCTTGACCTTGTCGAGGCCGAAGTGGTCCTTCTCGAGGACCTGCTCCGCCTCACCCAACGCCTGGTTGACGCGAGTCCGCTTCTTCCATGGCGCCTTCAGCAGCCAGTCCACATAGTTGCGCACTACTGTAGCCTCGGCCGACATGGGCGACATCAGCTTGAGCTTGTTCAGCTCGGCCGTTGCCTTATCCCTGGCCTCCTGGGGCATACCGGCGCGAGCAACCCTCTGCTCCAGTTCGGCGATCTCGTTCGGGGCATCGTCCATATCCCCGAGTTCCTTCTGAATCGCCTTCATCTGCTCATTCAGGTAGTACTCTCGCTGACTCTTCTCCATCTGCTGCTTCACGCGACCGCGGATCCGTTTCTCGATCTGCAGCATGTCGACTTCGATCTCGATAAGCGTCATCACGTGCTCGATCCGCTCACGAACAGCGAGGATCTCAAGCACCTTCTGCTTCTGGTCAAGCTTCAGGGCCATGTGGGCAGCGACGGTATCGGCGAGACGGCCCGGCTGATCGATACCGGCGAGCGAGGTCAGTATCTCCGGCGGCACCTTGCGGTTCAGCTTGACGTAGTTTTCGAACTGGGAAATCAGTGAGCGCTTCAGGACTTCAGCTTCGCGCGTCGTAACGTCCAGCTGATCCTCTACCAGGGTGATATCCGCAGAGAAGAACTCAGCACCCCGGGTCTGGGTCAGATTGGCCCGGGTACCACCCTCAACCAGCACCTTTACCGTGCCATCAGGCAGCTTCAGCAACTGGAGAATCGTCGCCAGAGTGCCGACCGCGTAGATATCCTCCAGGGCGGGTTCATCCACATCGGCCTGTTTCTGGGCTACCAGGAGGATCTGCTTGCCAGTCTGCATTGCTTCGTCAAGCGCCTGAATTGAGCGCGCTCGACCCACAAAGAGGGGTATGACCATGTGCGGATAAACGACCACATCCCGCAGAGGCAGGATGGGTATGTTCAGGCGGTGCTGCAGATCGGTATCAGACATCCGTAAATCTCCTAGGACTCAGAGTCCCGCTGAACTCTCCAGCGGAGAAGCCCGGCGGCGCAGCAGACTCGTACGGGGCGGAACTGGCGCCCGGGCGCAGGAGTTGCAGTTCAGGCTAGCTACCGCCAGACCCGGCTGCCCTCCGCTCTTCCTGGACCGCCCGCAAGGGCGTGGTCTCTTCCGATTCAAAGATGATGTAGGGCTTGGTCTCACCAGTGACAACCGCCTCATCCACAACTACCTTTCGGGCGTTTCGCAGTGAAGGGAGGTCGTACATGGTATCCAGAAGAATGTTTTCGAGAATGGTGCGGAGACCGCGGGCACCAGTCTTCCGCTGCATGGCTCGCAGTGCGATAGCCCGCAATGCGTCCTCGCGGAACTCAAGCTCAGCGCCTTCCATCTCAAACAGGCGCCTGTACTGCTTGGTCAGCGCGTTTTTCGGCTCAACCAAAATACTGATAAGCGCCGCCTCGTCAAGTTCGTCAAGCGTGGCGACCACCGGCAGCCGGCCGACAAACTCGGGAATCAGCCCGTAGCGAATCAGATCTTCCGGCTCGACGTCGTTGAGGAGTTCCCCGATCGGAGATTCGTCATTACTGCGTACATCGGCCACAAAGCCAATACCACTCTTCTGCGAGCGCTTCTGAATGATCTTTTCCAGACCAGCGAAGGCGCCGCCAACGATAAAGAGAATATGCCGGGTGTCGACCTGGAGGAACTCCTGCTGGGGGTGCTTTCGGCCACCCTGCGGAGGCACAGACGCAACAGTTCCTTCGATGAGCTTCAGCAATGCCTGCTGGACACCCTCACCGGATACGTCACGGGTAATTGAAGGGTTGTCCGACTTGCGGGAAATCTTGTCAATCTCGTCGATGTAGACGATACCCGTCTGCGCCTTCTCGACGTCATAATCGCACTTCTGCAACAGCTTCTGAATGATGTTCTCAACATCTTCACCGACATAACCCGCCTCAGTGAGCGTGGTTGCATCGGCAATCGCAAAGGGGACATTGAGCAACCGGGCGAGAGTCTCGGCCAGCAGGGTCTTGCCGCAGCCCGTGGGCCCGATCAGTAGGATATTGCTTTTTGAGAGCTCGATGTCACTCTTGCCCCCATCCGCCGAACGATTCTCCAGTCGTTTGTAGTGGTTATAAACCGCCACCGACAGGATCTTCTTGGCGCGCTCCTGGCCAATGACGTATTCGTCCAGGACACCCTTGATTTCGTGTGGCTTCGGCAGCTTGGCACTTGGGTGGTCCTGCCGATCCTCCAGTTCCTCGCGGATAATGTCGTTGCAGAGTTCGACGCACTCGTCGCAGATAAAGACTGAGGGGCCCGCGATGAGCTTGCGCACCTCATGCTGGCTCTTGCCACAAAACGAGCAATAAAGCAGCTTGCCGTCTTCCCCTCGTCCGCGAGTTTCGTCAACCATGGCTGCCGCTTTCTCCTGCCGTGAAGCCCGTCACTGGAGCTTCATGTACCATATAGCACGCGTTGAACGGTGCGTGCAAAACCCCTCGTCGTATACCGCGATCAGTTCACATCACGCGGTCATAATCGCGCAGTCCGTCACACAGCGCCTCAAGTCGCCTTACGGATCTCGCCGCGGCGTTCCAGCACTCCATCAATCAATCCGTAGGCCACAGAATCCGGCCCACTCATAAAACGGTCCCGATCCGTATCCTGCTCCACCCGTTCGAGAGACTGGCCAGTGTGCTTGGCCAGAATCTGGTTCAGACGTTCCCGTGTCAGCAGTATCTCTTTCGCATGAATATCGATGTCCGATGCCTGGCCCTGAAAACCTCCCAGAGGCTGGTGAATCATGATGCGGGAATGCGGCAGGCAGAACCGCTTACCCTTCGCGCCGCCGGCCAGCAGGAGCGCGCCCATGCTGGCGGCCTGGCCAACACAGATCGTGCTCACGTCGGGCTTGATGAACTGAATGGTGTCGTAAATGGCGAGACCGGAAGTCACCACGCCACCGGGAGAGTTGATGTACAGGTGAATGTCTTTGTCCGGGTTCTCTGATTCAAGGAACAACAACTGGGCAACCACGAGATTGGCCATCTGGTCCTCGACCGGACCGACAATGAAGATTACCCGCTCCTTCAGGAGTCTGGAGTAGATGTCGTAAGCCCGCTCGCCGCGCGCCGTCTGCTCGATAACCATCGGTACGAGACCGAGTGCCGTGGTGTCCATAGCCATGTTTACCATCCCTGTTGCGTTTGAGTATCCGATGCCGCGCCCTAACCAGTAACCAGCGCGCGAAACGTCGTTGGCCGCGGCGTTATTGCGGCGCGGCCGGACAGCCAGTCGACCAACTGCTCTTCGAGAACCGCGTTTTCCACCTGCGTCAGAAGCTGCGCCGTCTGGTAATACAACTTCCGAATCTCCTCTGGCTTTTCATAACCGCCGGAGAGCCGTTCAATACGCTCACGAACCTTTTCACGGTCGACCACCAGTTCCTGCTCGCGAATCAGGGCGCCGATTAACAGACCGAGACGCACCCGGCGCTCTGCCGTCTGGCGAAATGACTCGAGGGCCGGAGCCGCGGCCGTGTCTGTAATTCCAAGGTTTCGCATGGCATCGGCCTGCAGAGAGGTGGCTTCCTGCTCGACCAGGACGATCGGGATGTCTATGGGATTGGCGACCAGTAACTGCTCCAGCAACTGACGCTTGACGTCGGCTTTGGCACGAGCTGCAAACTCATCGGTCATGTTCTTGCGCAGATCCAGAACGAAGTCGTCCTTCGTGCCACTCTCCACACCAAAGCTGCGGATGAACTCCTCGTCAAGCTCGGGCAAATGCTCTTCGGCAACTTCACTGACCTGAACACTGAAGTCAGCCGACTGGCCTGCCAGAGTCGCGTTCGGGTAGTCCGCGGGAAACCGCACTGAAATCTCGCCGCTGTCCCCAGCCTTCAGGCCGACAAGCTGCCTCTCAAAATCCTCGATCATCCGGCCGGCGCCAAGCTGAATCGTGACGTTCTCGCCGGTGCCTCCATCCATTGCTCCGCCATTCAGGCGGCCCTGAAAATCCACAACGACGCGGTCACCAGTGCGCGCCTCGCGGGCCGCGGCATGCCAGTGACTGCGCTGCCTGCGCAAGTTGTCAGAAATGAAGTCGATGTCTTCCTCGTCAAAGGCGGGCTCAGGAACGCTGGCGGACGCCGCCTCAAGCCCCTGCACAGTGAATTCCGGAAAGACCTCAAAGGTAGCCGTGTAGGAAAAATCGACGCCCGGGGCCCCGGCATCCGGTGCTGCATCGATCCGGGGATCGCCCACCGGGCGCAGTTGTTGTCCGTTGACAGCCTCATTATAGGTCGACTGCACGACGTCCTGAAGGACCTCCCTGCGGACCTGGTCGCCAAAGCGCTGACGAATCACCTTCTCCGGCACCTTGCCCGGGCGATAACCCTTGATGTTGGCAGTGCGACTGACAGAGCGGAGACGGGACTCCACTTCAAGATCAATGCGCTGGGCCGGAACCCGGACCTGAAGCCGCCGCTCAAGCGCCTGACCCGCCTCCAAAGAAACCTGTAATTCCTCTATCACTCTCTCGACTTCCTGGACCGACTGCATAACAAAAACCATTCCCTGCGTGATTGCACCCGCCAAGATGTTGGTGCGAAAGGAGAGACTCGAACTCTCACGGGTTACCCCACAGGAACCTAAATCCTGCGCGTCTACCAGTTCCGCCACTTTCGCGCGTGGCGTCTTGAAGCGGCGTATGTCGCGTCATTATACCGGACAGCCTTCTGTCTACCGGACCCTCCTGCGACGACTCACGACGCACTCAAACACGTTCCCAAGCGCGGTGCCGAGGCCCAACAATCGCCGTCGGAACACCCATCTTACTTCATATATTACAGAACTTTACCGGACATTTTCGAAGCCGTTTGCGGTCCCACAGGCACGCCTCTACCGGGTAGTCCAGGCGTGCGTCAGGCGGTGGTCTCATGAATTGCCGGTGCCCAAGCCGGGGGCCTGGAACTGGCGGGAAGCGGGGAGGAGATGGTGGGCCGTGTAAGACTTGAACTTACAACCAATGGATTAAGAGTCCACTGCTCTACCAGTTGAGCTAACGGCCCGCGGCTCTATGTAGGCAAGTATCGCGGCTAGACTAGGCAAGTATCGCGGCTGAAGCCGCTACTACATGGCACGTCGAGTTGGGGTGGACGATGGGGCTCGAACCCACGACCACCGGAATCACAATCCGGTGCTCTACCAACTGAGCTACGCCCACCACTGACCATTCTCATTATGGCGCGCCTGGCAGGACTCGAACCTGCAGCCCCCGGCTTAGAAGGCCGGTGCTCTGTCCGGTTGAGCTACAGGCGCTCCGCTCCGCCAGGGGTCGGCCCCAGGAGTCGATCCCGGGATCGACCAGGGGCCGGGTGGTCGGGGCAGACGGATTCGAACCGCCGACCCTCTGCTCCCAAAGCAGATGCGCTACCAGACTGCGCCATGCCCCGAACTCGTCCCGGCAGCCACAGTATAGCGACCTGCGGGGGCTGACGGGTCACACATCGGGTGGGTCATCATAAGGACGACAGCGGGCAGCGTCAATTTGTGCGCTCGTGCTAAGGTGTCGGCCGAAATGACCGCCCGCCTGATTGACGGCAAAGCTATTGCCAGCGAGGTTCGCAGCCTGCTGCGCCAGCGAATCGCCGACCGGCTTCTGGCGGGTCACCGCCCACCCGGCCTTGCCGTGGTGCTCGTCGGCGACGATCCAGCCTCCAGAATCTATGTCCGCAACAAGCGCGCCGCCTCGAACGAGGTGGGCATTATGTCCCGGGACTATGACCTGCCGGCGACGACCGCAGAGAGCGAGATTCTGGCCCTCATAGAGCGCCTGAATGCCGATCCGGATATCGACGGGATTCTCGTGCAACTGCCCCTGCCCCCTCATATCAGCGAAATCGCGGTCATCGAATGCATTGATCCGATTAAGGATGTGGATGGGTTTCATCCCTACACCCTCGGCCGACTCAGCCAGCGAATTCCCGTCCTGCGACCCGCCACGCCTTACGGCGTGATGGCACTTCTGAGGCACATAGGTGTGCCCGTCAAAGGACAGCATGCAGTCGTCGTCGGTGCATCAAATCATGTTGGCCGGCCCCTGGCGCTGGAACTGCTGTTGGCGGGCGCAACGATCACCGTGTGCCATCGGTTCACCCATGACCTTCGCCACCACGTGGCGCAAGCCGATATCCTGGCCGTCGCCGTCGGCAAACCAGGGCTGATTCCCGGCGTCTGGATCAAGCCAGGCGCGGTGGTGCTCGACATTGGTATCAGTCGTCTGCCCGATGGCAGGCTTTCAGGAGACGTCGTGTTCGTCGAGGCCCGGGAGCGGGCTAGCTGGATCACGCCAGTACCCGGCGGCGTTGGCCCTATGACCATTGCCATGCTCCTGGAGAACACGCTGACGGCGGCTATCCACGGGCCCGCCTTGCTCCAGGCCCGGGAGTTGGCGCCTACCAGTTAATTTCCCTGATACTTTGCAATGGAATTCAGTAATGCCTCGTTCAAGAATCCTGTTCCTTTCGATCGTCCTGGCAGCGCTTGCCGCAATCGCGCAGACCAGCCTCGCAGAACCAACCCAGGTCAGGATCGAGACCACGGCGGGCGACTTTGTCGTGCAGCTCGATGAGGCCCGGGCACCCCTGACGGTCGCCAATTTCCTGCAGTATGTGAGCGACGGTTTCTACACGGGGACCATCTTCCACCGGATCGTCAACGGCTTCGTCATTCAGGGTGGTGGTTTTACCCCCGAACTGATGCAGAAGCCTCCCCGCCCCCCAGTGGTTAATGAATCTGGCAATGGCCTCAGCAATCGGCGCGGGTCAGTGGCCATGGCTCGAACGGGCGAACCGCACTCTGCTGACTCACAGTTCTATGTGAACCTGGCAGACAACCTCCCCCTGGACGCCAAGCCAACCCGCTGGGGATACGCCGTGTTCGGCGAAGTCGTTCAGGGCATGGATGTGGTTGACGAAATCGGCCACGGGATTACAGGCAGCAAGGGCGGGATGCAGGATGTTCCGGTCGAGGCAGTAGTCATCCGCAAGATAACTGTGCTGAAGATACCCGTCTCGAAATGACGGTCCTCTTCGTCTCTGATCTGCACCTCGACGCCACCAGGCCCGCTGCCACCGAATGCTTCCTGCGCTTCCTGGCAGGCGCCGCCCGGAATGCCGGCGGCCTGTACATCCTGGGCGACCTGTTTGAGGTCTGGACGGGCGACGATGCCGCCGGGACCCACGAACTCAGAATCCTGGATGCACTCCGGCGCTACACCAGAGACGGCCATCAGTGCAGTTTCCTGCGGGGCAATCGCGACTTTCTGGTGGGCGCCGGCTTCGCCACCCAAACCGGCGCCACACTTCTGCCCGATGAAACACTAATCGAAGTGTACGGCGAACGGGTCCTTTTGCTGCATGGGGATACCCTCTGTACCGACGACCACAGCTACCAGCGGTATCGGCGCCTCGTACACAATCCTGCTGTGCGCGCACTGTACCTGGCGCTGTCGTCGCGGGTCCGGAACCGCATCGCCGGATACGCTCGTCGCCGGAGCATGGTGGCCAATGCGAGCAAGTCATCTGAAATCATGGATGTAAATCCCGCGGCAGTGGTGGATGCGTTCCGCCGGCACGGCGTGCAAGTCGTGATTCATGGCCACACCCACCGGCCGGCTGTGCATACGCTTTACCTGGACGGGAAGACAGCATGGCGAGTCGTTCTGGGCGCTTGGCATGAACAAGGCAGCGTGTTGTACTGGACAGAGACCGGGCTGGAACTGCGCCAGATCAGTTTCGTCTGACAGGCATCAGGCCTAGGGCTGCCAGGCCAGCAACTCTTCCACACTCTGGAAACGGTCACCCGGCTGCTTGGCCAGCAGGCGCTGAATCAGCGGCTGAAACTCCCGTAGAGACGTCGGCAGCCCCGGCACGGGTGCAAGCCGGTGCTTGACGATTACAGCCATCGCAGTCTCCCCGTCATAGGGCTTGGAGCCCGTCAGCATCTCGTAAAAAATCACGCCGAGGCTGTAGATATCACCGCGAACGTCCACTGGCTCCCCGTGCCCCTGTTCCGGACTCATGTAGTAGGGTGTGCCAAAAATTGCGCCGGCGCCTGTGACTTCAGCCTGCAACGCCACCTGTTTTGCCAGACCGAAATCAATCAGTGCCAGTGACCCATCGTCGCGGAACAGCACGTTGGTCGGCTTCAGGTCGCGATGCAGAATCCCCGCCGCATGCAGCACACCGAGGGCGGCTGCGATGTCGCGCATCAGGCGGTAAGCCTCGTACCGGTCCATCCCACCAGCAACGCGGCGCTTCAGGCTGCCGCCACCGCAGTACTCCATGGCAATATAGACGTGATCATCAGCGACGCCAAAGTCATAGATCCGCACAACGTTGGGATGGTCGAGGCGGGCAATAAGCTCGTACTCGCGCAGAAAACGGTCCAGTGCTTTTCCCGTGGACGAATCGGCTACCTGATGCAGCACCTTGAGCACTAACTGACGCTCGGCATTTCGCTGCCGTGCGAGATACACGGTGGCAATCTCACCATGCGCCAGTTTTCGCAGTATTTCATAATTGCGGGGTAATGGTTCCTGGCCACCCGTAATCGACGGATCGGTGGTGCCGGGAGGTGTCACTGGAACTCGCGGAGGCGCCCTCAGCGCCTCCTCAACCGCCTCAACCAGCCGGGCGTTGGTCAGGCCGGGCTTCCCCACGTATTCATCGGCACCAGCCCTGATGGCCGCCACAATCTGCCGTTCATCTCCGTTACCAACCACCACGATGGGCGGAAAACGAGGCAGGGCCCGGAACTGCTTTACCCAATCGAGAACATCGCCGCGCCCACAAGGGTGACCCAGCAGAACCAGGTCATTTCCGGCTCCGGAGAATGCTTCGGGCAACCGACCTGACTGCTGGGGGTCGTACTCGCGGATCATCGCGTCAGGCCAGCGTGCCGAGATGTGGTGCGCCAGCAGCCGACGGTAGTCGGCGTGGTCATCGATGATGAGAAGCTTGAGCAGAGGTCCTAACCGGTGCGTGCACGGGTGTCGGGGGTCTCTGGGGTAAGGTCATCGCCGACCTGATCAAGAATCTCGAATGGCCCGCGGCGACGCTTGCCCTCCCGCTGGCTCTTGGCCCGGTCTGAGCGCTCCTGCTCCAGGCGGGCGAGATACTCGGGACTGACGTCGCCCGTAACGTACTGGCCGGAGAAACACGACGTATCGAAGTGGGTGATTTCGCCGTTGTCGTATCTGACTGCCCGAATAAGATCATCAAGGTCCTGGTACATCAGCCAGTCGGCGCCGATAAACTGCTCGACCTGGCGCTCGGTCCGGCCATGAGCAATCAGCTCGCTGGCGGCAGGCATGTCAATACCGTAGACGTTGGGGTACCGTACGGGCGGCGATGCTGAGGCAAAGTAGACACGACGGGCCCCCGCTTCCCGCGCCATTTCAATGATCTGCTTCGAGGTGGTTCCGCGAACTATGGAGTCGTCCACCAGCAAGACGTTCTTGTCACGAAACTCGAGGTCAATCGCGTTCAGCTTGCGCCGCACGGACTGCCGCCGCTGTTCCTGGCCTGGCATGATGAAGGTACGGCCTATGTAGCGGTTCTTGATAAACCCCTCGCGGTACTTCACGCCGAGGCGGTGGGCGACCTCCAGGGCGCTGGTGCGACTGGAGTCGGGAATTGGAATGACCACCTCGATATCGTGGTCAGGCAGCTCCCTCAGGATCTTGTCTGCGAGTCGCTCGCCCATGCGCAACCGGGATTTGTAGACCGATATTCTGTCAATGATTGAATCGGGCCGGGCAAAATACACGTACTCGAATATGCAGGGGGTGTAACTGCGCCGCTCGCCGCACTGCTGGCTATGGAGCGTGCCGTCGATCTCCATGATGACGGCTTCCCCGGGCAGAACATCGCGCACGACTTTGAAATCCAGCGCGTCCATGGCGACACTTTCCGACGCAACCATGTGCTCGATACCCCTGGTGGTCTCCCGCCTCCCCATGCACAGGGGGCGGAGGCCGTGGGGATCTCGAAACGCCACAATGCCGTAGCCGATGATGAGGGCAACGACAGCATAGCCTCCCCGGCAGCGGCGATGAACAGCAGCGACGGCCGCAAAGATCGCCTCAGGTGTCACCCGCTCCGTGCCCTGACACTGCAGCTCGTGCGCAAAGACATTGAGTAGGGCTTCGGTGTCGGAGCCCGTATTGAGGTGCCGGCGATCCTGCTGGACCAGCATTTCCTTGAGTTCTTCGGAGTTGGTGAGGTTGCCGTTATGCGCGAGACCAATGCCGTACGGCGAGTTGACGTAGAAAGGCTGGGCCTCGGAAGATTTCAGCGTTCCTGCCGTCGGATAGCGACAGTGGCCGATGCCGACATTACCCCGCAGCTCGTCCATGTGCTGCTGCTGAAAGACATCGCTCACCAGGCCATTCTTCTTACGCGTACAGAACGTGCCATTCCAGTCCGTCATCATGCCGGCAGCGTCCTGCCCGCGATGCTGGAGTACGGTCAATGCATCGTAGATGGCCTGATTGACAGGCCGGTTGCCGACAATACCAACGATGCCACACACGCTAGAGCCGGACTCCTTGTTGCTGGGCTAACTGCTCCTGGGCCGCATCCCGCAGCTCAGCCCCTACCTTGGCCGCGTACGGTAGCAGCTTGGACTCCTGCCACCAAGGCTCGGCAGAAAACCCGCCGAGCTCAAGCGCCAGAACCAGAATGCCGGCAAGCACCACGCCACGGGCAAACCCAAACAGCACGCCAAGGGCACGGTCAGTGCCGGTAATGACGCTTTTGCGCACAAAGTACCCGACTAGCCAGGCCACCACGCTGCCCGCAAACAGGACGCCAACGAAGAGCGTCACCCGTCCAGCCCAGAGACGCCACACCGGGTTATCCAGCGTATTGCTGAAAAGCTGGGCAGCCTGCCCACCGAAACGGGCGGCGCACCAGAGCGCCAGCCCCCAGATCACCAGGGACAGTGCCTCCCGGATCAGACCGCGCACGGCGCCAACCAGCGCCGACAGCAGGAGCACACCCATCAGTACGTAGTCGACCGGGGTCATTTCAAGGCCAGGTCCCGTACACCAGCCATGAGACGACTAACGCTTCCCAACGCGGCCACCCTTGAAACCGGCCGTGGCCAGTCGTTCAGCGAGCGCCTCGGCAGACTCCCGGGCGCTTTCCGGACCGGCACGCACACGATACAAGGTGCCGCTGGCACCGCCACCGCCAAGCACATAGGCACTAAACCCCTTGGCTTCCAGTTGCTCGACCAGGCGCTGGGAGTTCTCCCGCTGAGAGAAGCTGCCCAGTTGCACAAACCACTCGCCGCCGCTGGCGCGTGCTTCCTGTGCCAGTGAGCGGACGGGTTCGCGGGTAGCTGCAAGGTTGGCAGCCTCGCTGGCAGGCTGCGGTTCGTCGGACGGCACTTGATCCGGCGTAGAGGGCTGGGTTTCCGGCAGCGCGAGTGGGGCAGCGTCCGGACTGCCCGGGACCTGCACCACTAGAGGAACGGATGATTCGCGCTCGGTCCGATCGAGGCGGATCGTGTGCTTTCGCAGGTCGAGCGACGCCTCGCCGGGAGGATGAGTGATGGTGGCTCCGGAGTCGGGATTGCCATCCAGAATGGCCGGCACGACCAGCACCAGCACCGCGAGCAGACACGCCGCCCCGATCATTCTTTCTGCGAGCTGGCGGTCCATCAACAAGTTATTCCCGGTAGGGAAATATTATAAACCAAGCCACTCAAGGGCGGGCGCAACAATCCTGAAGGAACCGCAGACCACAATTCGCCCCCCGGGCACCGTCACCCGACGGGCGAGTTCGAAGGCTCCCACAGGCTCAGGCACCCAGGTGACGTCGAGGGCCCCAGCTTGCGCCATGGCGTCCCGCATCCGGCCCTCCGAACTTGCCCTGGGGTCATCGACACCAGAGACGATCCAGCGCCCGGCCACAGGAACCAGTTGAGTCACGAAGTCGGCAATGGCCTTGTCGGCGAGTAGCGCGGTAACCATGGTGACGCCCTGCCGCCCCGCGGGCGGCGGGTCGCGGGTTTTCAGCTGCTCGCGCAGGACTGCTGCAGCCTGAGGATTATGGGCAACATCCAGTATCCACTCGTGCTCCCGCTGCACCACCTGAAAACGACCGGGTGGGGTTGACGACAGGAGCACCGGGTTCAGGAATGAAGCCGTCAGCGGCACCGTCGGCGTCAGGCGAGAGAGAGCCGCCAGGGCCAGACTGGCGTTGCGAAACTGGGCCGCGGTCCAGTGGCCAGGGGCACGCAGGCCAGTAAGGCGAGCGGCGTGCTGGCCTTGCCACTGCCAGCGGTCCGACTCTCCTTCCCGGCTGTAGCTGAAGTCTCTGCCGTAAATCTGCAGATCAGCAGCTAAGCCTGCTCCTACGGCGCGGATGGCTTCCGGCAGCGGTTCGTCCCCGTAGAATGCCAGCCTGCCGCCACGCAAAATGCCGGCCTTCTCAGCGGCTATCTCCTCAACGGAGTTCCCCAGCCATTCCTGATGATCCAGAGCAATGGTGGTGATCAGGGCCAGGTCGGCGTCCACTGCGTTCACGGCATCAAGACGCCCACCGAGGCCTACTTCCAGCAGCCAGGTGTCGCAGCCAGATTCAGCGAAGCAGACCAGCGCCGCCAGCGTCCCGAACTCGAAATAGGTTAGTGGCACCGACCGCCGGGCAACCTCTACCCGCTCGAATGCCCTGATCAGGGCAGTATCCGTCACCGGTTGGTTCCCGACCCGGATTCTTTCGTTGTAACGGACGAGGTGTGGCGAGGTGAAGAGCCCTGGATTCTCGCCCGCCGCGTGCAGGCAGTCGTGCAGCAGCGTGATCGTGGAACCCTTGCCGTTAGTGCCGCCGACGGTTACTACCCGGCCGGCGGGTGGCTGCAATCCGAGCCGGGTGAGCACGTCATGTACCCGGGAAAGTCCCATATCAATGGGCCGTGGATGCAGGGCCTCCTGCCACCTCAGCCAGTCGGCGAGATTGATTGGCGGATTCATCGTCACTGCCATCGCAAAGTTAGCCCTGGAGAAGTTGCCAGAACGGCCTGGCGTGAAGCCGTCAGGAGGGCAATCAGGCTGAAGTCTCGGGTGGCGGTGCCTGCTTCATGAGCTTCGCCAGCAGGGACGCGATCTCGTCGCGCAACTGCCGACGATCGATGAGCATATCGAGTGCGCCATGCTCCAGGAGAAACTCGCTGCGCTGGAAGCCTTCTGGCAGTGTTTCGCGCACTGTCTGCTGAATGACGCGGGGCCCGGCAAAGCCGATCAGCGCATTGGGCTCGGCAATATTTACGTCACCAAGCATGGCGAGGCTTGCGGAAACGCCCCCGGTTGTGGGGTCCGTCAGCACCGAAATGAAGGGCACCCGCGCTTCGGCCAGTTCTGCCAGCGCAGCACTCGTCTTGGCCATCTGCAGCAAGGAATAAAGTGCTTCCTGCATCCGCGCTCCGCCACTCGCTGAAAAGCTGATCAGAGGCTGGCGGTTGTCACGACTCCAGACCGCTGCCCTGCTGAACTTCTCGCCCACGACGGACCCCATGGACCCCCCCATGAAGCGGAACTCGAAGGCACAGGCCACGACAGGCTGGCCCTTCAAAAGGCCAGTCATGGCGATCAGGGCATCCCGCTCGCCGGTCTCCTTCTGCGCCTGCGTGATTCGCGTCCGGTAAGGCTTGCTGTCCTTGAACCGGAGTGGATCGTGCGGACTCAGCTTTTCCGCAATCTCCCGGCCAGTGCCGGGATCCAGAAAGACCATCAGCCGGTCCCGTGCAACCAGGCGCATGTGGTAACTGCACTTGGGGCAGACATGCAGGTTGCGCTCGAGTTCCGCCCGATACAGCTGTGCACTGCACTGGGCACACTTGATCCAGAGCCCCTCTGGAACCGACCGGGTGCGCCGCTCCGTGCTGATGCGGGAGGGCAGGACCTTTTCGTACCATGTCATAGGGGAATCATAATCAAGTCTGGTTCAGCGATCACGCCAGACAGGCTGCGCCGCCGCTGACGGGAAGGAAAATTCGGTTGGGTAATGCACATCTGCCAGGTACAGGCCCTCCGGTGGCGCCGTCGGGGCCCCAAGCCGACGGTCCCGGCCAGCCAGCAGCTTGACGATCCAGTCCGGCTCGGCCTCGCCGCAGCCGATACGGGCGAGGGCGCCAACGATATTGCGGACCATGTGATATAGGAAGCCATTGGCGCGCACCTCGATGTGCAGATAGGCGCCGACTCGCGTTACGACGAGTCGTTCGAGCCGGCGCACCGGACTCCGCGACTGACAGCCCGCACCCCGGAATGCCGAGAAGTCATGCTCACCGATGAGATGCGCACCGGCAGCAGCCATCCGCCCCTCGTCCAGGACTCCCCGGACGCACCACGCGCGGTGGCGTTCGAGGGCAGATCGAACCTCCCGATGGAGAATGACGTAACGGTAGGTTCGCGCCACAGCCGAGTACCGGGCGTGGAATTCAACCGGGACCTCCCGGACCCACTGCACGGCCAGATCTGCGGGCAGGTTGCTGTTGATCCCCAGGAGCCAGGAGCGCAGCGGGCGACGGGCGCTGGTGTCGAAGTGGACGACCTGGCCGCAGGCATGGACACCCGTATCGGTCCGGCCTGCTGCCGCTGTGCTGACAGGCTCATTGGCCACGATGGCAATGGCCTCATTCAGAACCTGCTGGACGCTACGCGCGTGACTCTGGATTTGCCAGCCAAAGAATGTGCTGCCGTCGTACTCGAGTCCGGCAGCGAGACGCTGCACTGGCAGGCCCTCGGCGGTCAATCGTCTGACTTTGCGCTCAAACCGGCCGCCGGGAGCAGTCAGTCGGTCAGTTCATCAAGTAGCCGGCGGGCTTCCTGGCGCTGCGCGGAGTCGCCCTCCTCCAGCACTTCATTCAGAATGCTGCGGGCACCATCGGGGTCGCCCATGTCGACATAAGCCCGCGCCAGGTCCAGCTTGGTGCCCACTTCGGTCATGGTAGGGCCCTCAGGGCCCCGACGCCGACCGGTCATTACGGAAGTCGGCTCGAGATCTTCGACTCTGCCGTCACCGATGTCGAAGTCGACCTGACTGAGTTCAGCAGAAGCATCGCCCAACCCGGCCACCGCAGCCCGCGGCTGCTCGGCGGTGTCCTCTACAACCCGGTGCTCGGCCGTATCACCGCTGGTATCCCGGGCTCTGTCGCGACCGGCGGCACTCTTTTCCATGGCATTCCCGAAGGCAGGCAGGTCCAGCGTGCCCTCATCGAGGGCCATGCCCCGGACCTCGGCGGTTGAATCCCCCTCAAGCCCTTCCAGCAGGTCCGACGCGTCATCCTCCCCACTGAGGTCGTAGACGTCCCCATCACCATCCAGGGTGCCATCCATAGCCCCCTCAAGAGCACCGTGGAGGCCGGTACCCAGTTCCCCAGCCGCTTCGTCCAGCCCGCTAAGGTCGAGCCCGAGGTCTTCGAGATTTATTTCCTCCGTTTGATCCGAACCACCCGAGCGCCGGGAGTCCACGGAACCCGGGCGTAGACCGGGGATCGCACTCTCCAGCGTGGGCGTTTCCATCGTGCTCCCGCCGGCTTCGCGAGACTCGATGGCGGGATTCTCCATGGTGGGTGCGTGGTCACCTCCATAGCGGGTCTCGATCGTCGGAATTTCGGTCGTCCGGGCATCGCCACCACGCGGAGCGATCTCGGTCCGCATCAGGCTCGTGTCCTCCAGGGAGCCGTCACCCCCCGAGGCGTTGTCCAGGTCATTCAGGTCAAAATCGAGCAGGTCGGAAGACGGACCTTTACGGGCACCCGTCAGATCGAGGTCAATGCCTGCCGAGTCCCCGTCATCAAAGGAAATGTCGACGGCACCCCGGTCGTCATCGTCAGCGAGGGCCAAATCCAGACCGGAGTCCCCCGTGGTGGACACGGCGCCCGCAAAGAGCGGTTCATCCGGGCAGATCTGCTTGCCCATAATGACCACCTTGCTCCAGCCGGGGTCCGCGGCCCCCCGGAGAAGCCGCTGGAAGGTCTGGGCTTCCTTCAGGAAGGACGCCTTGTTCTCCCAGATAAAGAACACCTCAAGCAGTTTCAGCCGCAGATCACGGCGATCCGGATTGTCGCGCAGGGCCCGGGTCAACAGTTCAGCCGCCTGATCGTAAAGACCGTAGGCCATATGAAAGTCGGCCTCGGCCACGACGTCCGCCTGGTCCAGTTCTACCGCGCCCTCAGTGCTGATGGTTCTCTCGAGCGGCGTTTCGGCGTCGGCATCCCGACCCTCCGACCGACCCTCTGACCGACCAAGAGCCATCGTGGCACTGGCGCGATCCCCAGCAACTTCCTCGACGCTGTAGCCATCGCGACGCAGGACCGGCTGGGTGCTGGCCGCGCCTCGCAGGTCGCCGCGAAGGTCATCCCCGAAACGGCTACTGGCCTCGTCCGCCGTTGCCATGCGTCGCCGGGCAAAGACGAAGAACAGGCCTGCCAGCAGGACGACTGCGGCTGACACCAGGAACCAGACGTTGAAGACCAGAGCACCCAGCGAGCTCAGAAAGCCACCGCCCTCCTCGCCATCGGCGTCTCGCTGAGCCGGTTTACGCGGCTCAACCGGGGGTGCCTCAGAGACGGGCTGCTCCGGGACCGGGGCCTCCGCCCCTGCCGGTGCAACGACGGGTGGTGCAACGACGGGTGGTGCAACGACGGGTGGTGCGATTACTGGCGGCTGGGTTTTGCCACTCTCCAGTTGCGTTACCCGGTCCTGGAGGGCCTTGAGCTGGCTGTCCTTGAGGGCGAGCAGCCTCTGCTGCTCGGCCATTTCCTGCTCCAGCGCCGGGCGACCCGCAGCCGGGGTGCCGCTTGGACCTCCGGGCTGGCGGCTGGCGGTGCCGGTGCCGGACGCTGTTTCCGTCGGTGGCACCAACTGGAGTCGAGCCGGAGCGCCAGTGGCGGGTGCAGTGGCGGGTGCAGTGGCGGGTGCAGTGGCGGGCGCAGTGGCGTCCGGGGTACCGCGCCACTCGGCGTCCTGGCGTTGCACCTCGGCGGTAGCGGCCCTCTGGTTAACGCCAGCGAGTTCACCCGCGCCGGGGACCCGCAAAATCGCACCGCGACGAAGCCGGTTGATGTTGCCCGCAAAGGCTTCCGGGTTGGTCTGGTAGAGCGCCACCATCATCTGGTTCAGGGACACCGGGCTGTTTGCCCGCAAGCGCTCCGAGATCGCCCACAGGGTCTCATTGGACTGCACCGGGCCGTAGGTCTCCCCGTCCGGTCGGGTGGTCAGACTCCCGGTCGCGGGGCTTTGGGGCGGCGCTATATTCGCGGACGCCGGAGGCCGGCGAATCGCCGGCGCCGCAGCGGCCGGTCCGGCAGCTGCCGGCAACGTGGCCGTGCTGGAACCGTTTGGGGCCTGCCCGTCCGGGCTGGCGAACGCGGGGGGATCCAGAAGAACCGTGTATTCCCGGAGGAGCCGCCCCTGCGGCCAGCTGACATCCAGGAGCAGGGAAATGAAGGGCTCGCTGACGGGCTGGGTGGAGGTGACGCGAACGACGGCCCGGGCACCGTCCGGCTGCACAGTGAATCGGAGGTCTTCCAGAAAACGGGGCTTGTCGAGCCCAAAGCGCTCGAAAGTGGCGCTGGAAGCCAGCTGCACGCTGAGTTCATCCAGGCTGTCAGACGCATCCAGCGCGACCGGAATCTCGGCCACGAGGGGCTGATTGAGCGCCGACCTTAGCGTGATTTCGCCGAGGCCCAGAGCACCGGCGGTCAACGGTAGGAGCCCCGCCAGCAGCAGGACTGCAGCGAGTCGAACTCGTGGCATCACCAATCCCCGATTGAGCCGCCAGCACCTCCCCTGGTCGGGGAGCCCAAGTAGCCGTGGCCTAGAAGCGGAACCAACTATAGCCCATATGTTCCCGCTGCGTAAGGCAGAGATGCCGGGATCTGGCGGCAGTTTCTGAACAGTACTTCGACTCTGCTTCGGCTTCAGAACCTGGCCCGGCCAGCCTCCACATCCGGGGTGATGGTCTGCACGTCGGCATTCTGGGCCCTGTGCCGCAGATAGTGATCCATGAGGACGATGGCCAGCATCGCCTCGCCGATCGGTGCGGCCCGCAGCCCTACACAGGGATCGTGCCGGCCGGTAGTGACCACCTCAGTCGCCTCCCCCTCCTCGTCCACCGTGGCACCCGGGAGCCGGATGCTGGACGTGGGCTTGAGCGCGATGCTGACCAGGATGTCCTGGCCCGTGGAAATGCCCCCGAGGACCCCGCCAGAGGCGTTGCGCCGGAACCCCACCGGCGTGATCTCATCGCGGTGTTCGGTGCCTTTCTGGGCCACCACCGCAAAACCAGCCCCCAGCTCTACAGCCCGCACGGCATTGATGCTCATCATCGCATGGGCAATGTCGGCCTCGAGCTTGTCAAACACCGGCTCACCAAGCCCCGCCGGAACGCCGCTGGCCACAACGTTGATCCGGGCACCGATGGAGTTGCCCTCCTTGCGGAGCGCATCCATGTACGCCTCCAGTTCGGGCACGCGGGAAGGATCAGGACAGAAGAACGGATTGTCATCGACCGTGCTGAGGTCCACAGCGTCGAGGACCAGCGGCCCCAGTTGGCGCAGGTAGCCACGGATCTCCACACCCAGCCTTAGCTGCAGGTATTTGCGGGCAACCGCCCCGGCAGCTACCCGCATGGCGGTCTCCCGGGCGGATGACCGGCCGCCGCCCCGATAGTCCCTGATGCCGTACTTTTGCTGGTACGTGTAGTCGGCGTGCCCCGGTCGGAAGCGATCCTTGATCTTCCGGTAGTCCCCGGACTTCTGATCCACGTTCTCAATAACGAGACCAATAGGCGTCCCGGTAGTGAGCCCCTCGAACACGCCGGAGAGAATGCGCACGACGTCGGGTTCGCGACGCTGCGTGGTATGCCGGGACTTACCTGGCCGACGCCGCTCCAGATCCTTCTGGATATCCGCCTCGGACAGCGGCATACCGGGCGGACACCCATCCACGATGCAGCCCAGGGCGGGACCGTGACTCTCGCCGAAGGTCGTGACGGAAAACGCTCGGCCGATGGTATTCCCGGACATCAGTACTCTGCTCGCAATGCTTCGCCAGTAGCCTGGTCGCTCACGGGCACGTGAGCGCGGAGATCTCCCGCGCTGACCAGGGCAATTCCATCCCCGCCATTCGTGAGCTCTGGCCAGAGAAACGGTACCGCTGGAAAACGGGCTTCAAGAACCCCAAAGCCGGCTCCAACCTCAAGAGCAAGCCAGCCGTGATCTGTCAGAAACGGCACCGCATGGTGCAGGATTTTCGCCGGGGTTTCCATCCCGTCTGCGCCGGAAACCAGAGCAAGGCGGGGTTCGTGGCGATACTCAGGCGGAAACGTGGCGAGATCCCCTTCGGGCACATAGGGCGGATTGCTCACGATGAGGTCGAAGGTGCCTTCAATCCCGGCAAAGAGGTCGGCACACAACAGCTGCACGCGGTCTTCGAGGGCGTGCCGCCGCACATTCCTTGCAGCCACCGCCAGCGCATCGGTGGAGATATCACTGGCAACGACCCGGGCTTCGGGAAAGGCCAGAGCCAGGGCCACGGCGATGCAGCCGCTGCCTGTCCCGATCTCCAGGATGCGCTGGACCTTTGCAGGGTCGAGCCAGGGCTCGAAACGGCCCTCGATCAGCTCAGCAAAGGGGGAGCGCGGAATCAGGACGCGCTCATCCACGTAAAACGGCAGTCCGGCAAACCAGGCTTCACCCGTGAGGTAGGGCAATGGCCGACGACTGGCAATGCGCAGCGCGATCAGGGTTTCGATCCGCGCCAGATCCGCCGGGGTGACAGCCAGACGATAGGCTTGCTCTGCATCGCCATGGTCAAGACCCAACTCATGAAAGACCAGGGCGGCGGCTTCGTCCCGGGCGTTCCCGGTACCGTGACCGAAAAAGACGCCGGCCTGATCAAACCGCGTTGCGCACGCGGCAATCAGCCCGCCCACCGTGCCCGGGGCGTGCCTGGGACGCGGTGCCCGCCGCGCCCTGTCGGATCCTGTTGCCATATCTGCCCAGCGCTGGAAACCCTGTGTGACGTATAGAATACGTCGCCGCCGCGCCCGGGGAACCTGTTGCTGATGCTGCCTGCCCTCCTGGACCAACTTTTCGTCTTTTTTCAGCGTCTGCTGCCGGAACGCCAGCTGGGCAGGGCTGTGCGCGCCCTCACACGCAATCGGACTCCGTGGCTCAAGGTTCTGCTGATAAGGACCTTCGTCCGCGTCTACGACGTGGACCTCGGTGAGGTCGACCACCCGGAGCCGGAAGCCTGGGAGCACATGAATGCTTTCTTTACGCGGCCGCTGCGCGCCGGGTCCCGCCCCGTCGCACCCGGTGCTGGCGCGGTAGTGAGTCCCAGTGACGGCATCCTGGAAGAGCTCGGCTACGCCGATGCAGACCAGCTGCTGCAGGCCAAGCGCTTCAGGTACCGGATGGCGGATTTTCTCGCGCTGACTGCCGCAGAAGCGGAGCCCTTCAACGGCGGTGCCACGACGACCATCTACCTGGCGCCCCACGACTATCACCGCGTCCACATGCCGCTCAACGGCCGTGTCACTGGAATGGTCTATGTCCCGGGGCGCCGCTGGGCCGTCAACCGGCGCACGGTGCGGACCGTACCGGGGCTCTTTGCTGCCAACGAGCGCGTTATTCTGTGGTGCGCCAGTCCGGCAGGCCGCTTCGCCGTGGTGCTGGTTGGTGCGTTGAACGTGGCCAGTATCTCGCTGGCCTGGAGCGGGGAAGTGCCTTCAGCGGGCCGGATAGTCCGGACGACCTACGGGAACACGGACCCGCCACTGGACATTCAGACGGGTGGCCTGCTTGGGCAGTTCAACTTGGGCTCCACGGTCGTGGTTGTTGCCGAGCGCGGACTGGTCACGTGGGACCGCAGTACGGAACCCGGACAGCCCATCCGCATGGGAGCCCGCTTGGGACAGAGCCGGGCTGGCCCGGCCCAGCGGATAGCCGTTTGATGCCGTGGCAGCCGACCGCCTCCCTGGCCACACTTCGCCAGAGAGCTCAGCTGCTCAGTGCCACGCGAGCGTTCTTCACCGGGCGGGGCTTGCTGGAAGTGGACACGCCTGCTCTGGTGCGACATGCAGTGACGGACCCGCACCTGGAGAACATCCAGGTCAGGATGAGCGGCAGCAATGGTCTCTTCCTGCACACCTCGCCGGAATTCCACATGAAGCGCCTGCTGGCCGCGGGAGCCCCGGACATCTGGCAGCTCGGCAAGGTCTTCCGGGATGGCGAGGCAGGCAGACTCCACGAACCGGAGTTCACGCTTCTGGAGTGGTATCGCCACGACTTTAGTCTTGCCCGCCTGGCCGACGAAACCTGCGCGCTGCTGGCAACGCTGGCCACCGTCGCCGAAGGGACCGGTGCCCCACGAATACTCTCCCCGGAACCGCCAATCCACTGGACCTATGCCGGCCTCTTCAGGGAGACGGTGGGCGTTGATCCGCTCACGGCGCGGCTCACCGACATCCAGGGCTGCGCCCGCGAAGTCCTGGGCTCCAAGTTAGGTCCGGAACTCTGCCGGGACCTCGGCGATGAAGCCTCGCTGTGGCTCGACCTGCTGATGAGCCACGTGGTGAGCAAGCGGCTGGCCGGGACTGGCATCGCCGTGGTCACGGGCTATCCCGCGGCTCAAGCGGCGCTCGCCAGGCTGAATCCGGCAGACCAGCGGATCGCTGAGCGCTTCGAAATCTTCTGCGGGGGGATCGAGGTTGCCAACGGCTATCGTGAACTGACTGACGCGGCCGAGCAGCACAGGCGCTTCAGTGAGGACCGGGCATTCAGGGCACGACTGGGCCGGCGGGACGTGGTCCCTGACGAGCACCTGCTGGCAGCACTGGAGAGCGGTCTCCCCGATTGTGCGGGAGTTGCTGTGGGCTTCGACCGGTTGGTGATGGTCCTGCTCGGACTCGGCACGCTGCAGGAGACGCTCAGCTTCCCTACTTGACCCGTGAGGCGTACGCACTGGTGCGCGTATCGACCTTGATCACTTCACCCTCGTTGATAAACAGCGGCACCTTGACCACAGCCCCGGTCTCCAGCTTCGCCGGCTTCATGCCGCCGGTCGCCGTATCACCCCGCACACCGGGATCTGTCTCAATAATCTTGAGTTCGACGAAAATAGGCGGCACGACCAGCAGCGGCACCCCGTTCCACAGCGTTACTGTGCAGGTGTCCTGCTCGCGCAGCCATGGCCTGGCTTCTTCTACGGCAGTCCCTGAGGCTGGAATCTGCTCGAAGGTCTGCGGGTCCATGAAGTACCACATGTCCCCGTCAACGTAGAGATACTGCATTGGCCGGTCGACAACGTCTGCGGATTCAATTGAATCGCTGTTCCGGTAGGTTTTCTCCACCGTCCGGCCAGTGCGCAGGTTGCGAATCCGCACGCGATTAAAGGCCTGGCCCTTACCGGGCTTGACGAATTCATTGTCGACCACAGTGCAGGGATCACCATCAATCAGGACCTTGCTGCCACTGCGGAGATCGCTCGCGCTGTAGTTGGACATAGAAACCCATTCTATTTCGGAGCCGGGTATTCTAGCGTGATCTATGCGCCCCGCCAGACCCGAGACCACCCCCGGACCCGTTAAACGCCACTCCTGGCAGGCCGAGCTTGCGCGGGGCCTGCGGGATCCCGCTGAGTTGCTTGCTGCTCTGGGCCTTACGGCAGCCGAGTGCGGCCTCGGAGAAGCCGCCATGGCCAAGGACGGGACCGCCGCTTTCCCGCTGCGCGTCCCGCTGGGCTTCGTCGCCCGCATGCGCCCCCGCGACCCGCTCGACCCCCTGCTCCTGCAGGTCCTGCCCTCTCTGGCCGAAGGCCTGTCAGCGACCGGATTCGGTGCTGACCCCGTGGGTGATCTGGCCAGCGCCCGGGGCCCGGGGTTGCTCCAGAAGTACGCGGGTCGCGCTCTCCTGATCACGACCGGCGCCTGCGCCATCCACTGTCGCTACTGCTTCCGCCGGGAGTACCCCTACGCGGAGCACAGCGCAGCTGGGCGTCACCTGGAGTCGTCGCTAAAGGTCATCGCAGCCGATACCTCGCTGGAGGAAGTCATCCTGAGTGGTGGTGACCCGCTGGTGCTGAGCGAGAAGCGTTTTGAGGATCTCCTGCGGGCGATCGACAGGCTGACCCACGTAAAGCGCATCCGGCTGCATTCCCGTGTGCCCGTCGTGCTGCCGGAACGCGTGGATAGCCGCCTGCTGACCCTCCTCGGCAGCCTCAGGTCCCAGGTGGTGGTCGTCATCCACGCCAATCATCCCCAGGAGATTGACGTTCAGGCGGGCCAGGCTCTCCGCGCGCTCGCTGTCGTTACGGGTCCGATCCTGAATCAATCGGTACTCCTCCGGGGTGTCAACGATTCTTCCCGAGTGCTCGTGGCGCTGTCCCGCGCACTGTTTAGCGTCGGGGTGCTGCCCTACTATCTGCACCAGCTGGATCCCGTTTCCGGTACCGCACATTTCGCGGTGCCTGACAGCACGGCAGTAGCACTGATTACCGAAGTGATGGCGCAGCTACCTGGCTATCTGGTACCAAAGCTCGTCAGGGAAACGGCAGGGAAATCCGCAAAAACACCGCTCGGATCTTTCGGCGCGACATAACTCCAGCCGCGCCACATAATCGAACTGCGGTCACATAATCCCCGCGCCCCGACCCGCAGAATCCCGTTCCGTTACAGGGTCTCATTAGGTGTGGAGTTGGGCAACTCCGTAGGCATTCCGCTGATCGTCATTAGCCGTAGTGACGATCACGCGACGACGATCAATTCAGTTCTTCGGGATAGCGGTCATCCGGTGCACTGCCAGCGGGTGAACGATCTGCCGACGCTGGTTGACCGTTTGACTTCGCAGCCGCCAGAGATGGTGCTGTTTTTCACTGGTGATACCGATCTGGACTTCAGCGCCGCGGCTGCTGCGGTCTCCCAGTGTTCGCCGCCACCGCCGCTTCTGATGGTACAGGCACAGGTTGATGAACCTGGTATAGCGGCTGCCATGGAGAATGGCGCGCGGGACGTCGTCTCCCTCACCCATCGCAACCGCTTGCGAGCCGTTGTCGGCAGGGAGCTTCACGCGCACAGGCTGCGTCTGGCCCTCGAGGGTGTCTTGAGTTCCGCTCGCCAGTACAAGCAGGAACTCCGCAGCCTCATGAGTGGGGCGTCAGAGGCTATCGCAGACGTTCACGATGGAATCATCGTCGCGGTAAACCCGGCCTGGGCCGCCCTCCTGGGCGTGGAGGCCGAGGAAGATCTGATCGGCCAGCCCTTCATGGACCTGTTCCGGGAGGCCGACCAGGCCACTCTGAAGGGTGCGCTGGTCGCCTGCCTCAAGGACAAATGGCAGCAGGACGGTGTGCTACCGGTTGTCGCCTACCGGAGGGACGAGTCGGAACTGCCTTTGGAACTGCGCCTCAAGCGGGTAACCGTGGATGGTGATCCCGCCGTGCGCATTGTGGTGCCCGCGGATCGGCAGCCTGAAGACGCCCCCGAAGATCTGCTCGAGCAGGCGGTCGCCAAGGATCCGTCCACCGGCTTCTACCAGCGACAGTACTTCCTCGAGCACCTGACGGAACGGCTGGCCAGTCAACAGGCAGGAGGAATCCGGGCCCTTGCCTATATTCGTCCGGATCACTTTGCCCGGGTCCAGTCCGACGTGGGATTGCTCGGGACAGAACCGCTGCTCATGCGCCTGGCGGAGTTACTCCGCGAGTTCATGCAACCTGCGGATCTCTATGGCCGCTTCGGTGGAACCATGTTCACCGTGATGGTTGAGCGCGGCACGCTGACGGACGTTCAGGCCTGGGCCAACCAGCTGCGCAAAGCAGTGGCAAATCAGGTCTTCGAAGTCGATACGCAGTCGACTTCCATGTCCTGCACCATCGGCTTGTGTGAGGTCAGGGCCTCAGATCAGAACCCCGGCGAACTGCTAGCCGAGGCTGAGCAGGCCTGCCGTAGGGGTCGCGATCAGGGTGGTAATCGTGTGGTATTGAGCGACACCACCGGCATCACGGAGCGACTGCGCCAGACAGACACCCTGTGGGTCGCCCGGATACGCGCCGCTCTGATGCAGAATCGCCTGCGCCTGGTGCACCAGCCGGTGGTTGGTTTGCATGAGGAGGTCCAGGGTGTGCTGGATACCCGCGTGCGACTCATCGACGAACAGGGTGAGCCGGTACTGCCCGCCGACTTCATCCCGGCCGCCGAACGCGCCCACATGATGAAAAACATCGATCGATGGGTGATAGGCGCGTCATTTTCCTTCTGCGTTGCCAAGCAGCCCAACCTGGTTTTCGTCCGGCTGTCCCGGGATTCAGTGCTGGACGATTCCCTGCTGGAATGGCTGAAGGCCCGGGCCCTCAGCATGCGCCTCAAGCCCTCTCAGGTTTGCTTCCAGATCAGCGAGGAGCTCGCTCTGCAACAGCTGAAGCAGGCCAAGGAACTGGCTGAGAAACTTCGGGAGGCCGGCTTTCTCTTCGCCGTGGATCACCTGGGCGCTGGCCGGGACTCGAGCCAGCTGCTTGGCCACCTGCCCATGCAGTTCGTCAAGGTGGACGGGAGCCTGATGCAGGGCCTGCACAGGGACAAGGACCTCCAGAGAAAGGTGGGGGAGATTGCCGCCCGGGCCCGGGAGCTGAAGATCAAGACCATTGCAGAAAGGGTCGAGAACGCGAACACGATGGCCGTGCTCTGGCAGCTCGGGATCTCCTTCGTGCAGGGTAACTTCACCCAGACCCACGGTGTGGTGCTCGGTGGCACCGGGGAACCCGAGCAGCGGGCTACCGGCTGAGGCCTGCGTGCGTTCAGTCACACTCCAAGGGCAGTCCTGGCCCGCGAGGTGCCGCGACATAACAGAACGAGACATGGGTCGTTTACCCGCCGCCCCGCAGATGTTTTCTTAGCGGCAGATACTCAGGGACTTCAGGGCCAACCCATGCGCCGATTGCGCCAGCCAGCTCAAATCGCGACTTCACAGCTTCGCCTGGCGATCCGGCAGTTGTTCGCCCGCCCGCTGCTGACGGGATCCCTGCTGATGGCGCTGGCACCATCCGGGCAGGCACTGACTCTCGGCGACATCAGCGTGCGCTCAACGTTGGGGCAGCGCCTCGAGGCGACTATTCCCGTGAGCCTGGGCTCTGGCGAGGCGCTGGCCAGTGGTTGCGTCCAACCGACCTACCAGTCAGCAGATCTCCGCAGGGTTCCTGGCACAGAAGTTACGACGCCCGAAGCCAGTCGTGAAGGCCTGTATGAGCTGCGGATCGCAAGCGCGGACGCCCTGTATGAGCCCCTGTACGAACTTGAACTGAAGGTGCAGTGCCCCGGGTTACCCGCCCTGATCCGGCAATACGTGCTGATGCTCGACCTGCCAGCCGCCGTAACGACTGGCACAACGACAGCTTCTGCCCCCGTGGCTGCGAGCGCCGAACGCGTTGCTGCCAGCTCGTCGCCCGTCCAGCGCCGCTCCGTCTCCCGACCTGTCGGAGCAACCCTTGAGCCAGGTGTCCGCTATCGGGTCGCAGCAGGGGATACTCTCTCTTCGATCGCCGCCCGCGTTCGCAGCCGGACAGTCTCCCTGTGGGCGCTGGCCTCGCTTATTCAGGCGGCGAATCCGGAAGCCTTCATCCGCAGCGATGCGAACCTCATCAAGCTGGGGAGTGAGATTCTTATTCCCGCTGCTGGCGCCGGACCTGTTCCAGTGGTTGCAGTACAGCCCGGAGCGGTTCCACCGGAACCCACGGCAGAACCCACGTCGGCAAGGGCTATCGCAGCCCCAACCCCCGAAACGGTTCCCGCAGCAGCCCCCGTACCGGCCCCGGCACCAGTAGCTGCTGTTAGCGAGACAGCACGACCGGCGGTACCACCTCCGTCACCCGTGACGCGTCGCCCTCCGGCGCCGGCACCGGTAGCCGTCGCAACCGAGGTTGACGAGCCCAATGCCGTGCTGGCGGCAAGCGCCGGCATCCTCTTCGGCCTGTTCATCAGCGCCTTCCTCTGGGCGTTGGGACGCCGGCCGGACCGCAAGCGCCCGGTGGCGAAGGCAACGCCCCGTGAGAACCAGCCGCCCTTCGCTACGGCAATGACCACGGCACCGGCACCCCTGGTTACGCGCGCGCTGGAGCCTGCCTTTACGGTTTCCTACAGCCCGCCGGCCGAGGACACTCTCGCCGCGGAGTTTGCCGGTGACGACGTCACCTCGGAACTGGAAGAACTGTTCGACAGCACGGACACCACCATCCAGAAGCGCCTGAACGCGAAAAATACCCTTGCGGCTCGCTCACTGGGGACAGACGAGGAAGACGAGTACGCGCCGGTCCTGATCGAACCGGCTCGGGCAGTGGACTTTCTGGTGGGCGACCCGACCGACGCGGACGCCACGTCGCAGTCCGGAACAGTGGATATTCACGGCCTTGCCGCTTCAGCCACCAAAGATCAACAACAGGCGCTGACCCTGCTGGAGGCCCTGACCCTGCTGGAGCGGGACTACGAAGAAGAACTGACGGCAAGCCAGGTTCTCGACATGTCCGCGGTCCGTCAGGCGCTGGGGAACGATCTCGATGAGCCGACACAGATCAGCGCTACCCAGATGCGGCGCTCGTCGGCGGGCAAGAGAGCACGTTAGGAGGGGGTTACCACAGTAACCCGCTCGATCTTCCGCCAGCCCCGCGGCAGGAGCCCGCCACGCTGGCTGCGTGCACCCCGATACTCGGCCAGATCCCCGGGCTTCAGCGTCATTGCGCGCTGAGTGCTGAACAGCATCAGCGACTGTCCGGGCGCCAGGACGACCACAGCCGTCAGCTTCTCCTCGCCGGCCTTGAACCGGCGGGATGAGATACCGAAAATCTTGTTGCCCTTGCCCCGGGGCAGTTCTGGCAGGTCAGCGGCGGGAAAGACCAGCAGCCGACCCTCGGAGCTTACGGCTGCTACCAGCGCCTTGCCCGGGAAATCCGTACCCGGGACGGGTGAAGGAATCAGCACATCGCCACCGTCGGGCACCCGCAGGCAGGCCTTGCCAGCCCGATTGCGCGAGTGGAGGTTGCCGAGTTGCACAAAGAAGCCATAGCCCGCGTTACTCGCCACGAGCCAGCGCATCTCCGGATCACCCAGCAACAGCCCGCGAAAGCTCGCACCGGCAGGCAGATTGAGGCGTCCCGTGAGTGGTTCGCCCTGGCCCCGGGCGGACGGGAGGGAGTGGGCCGGGAGGCAATAGGCCCGGCCCGTGCTGTCCAGGAACACCGCGGTCTGCGTGCTCTTGCCGATTGCAGAACTCAGAAAGCTGTCTCCCGATTTATAGCTCAGGCTGACCGGATCGATATCGTGGCCTTTCGCAGCGCGCACCCAGCCACTGGCCGACAGGACGACAGTCACCGGCTCGCTGGTCACCAGTTCGGTTTCAGCCAGAGCCTGCGCGGCCTCGCGCTCAACGATGGCGGTGCGCCGGGGATCCCCGTGCTTCCCCGCCAGTGCGAGCAACTCGTCCCGGATCAGCGTCTTGAGCCGCGCGGCACTCTTCAGAATCTGCTGGAGGCGATCACGCTCGCCAGCCAGTTCGTCCTGCTCAGTGCGAATCTGGATCTCCTCAAGCCTGGCCAACTGGCGCAGCCGGAGATTGAGGATCGACTCTGCCTGGGTCTCGGTGATTCCAAAGCGCTCAACGAGCGCCTCCTTCGGTTTGTCGGACCGACGGATGATCCGGATCACCTCGTCAATGTTCAGGTAGGCGATCAACAGGCCGTCAAGCACATGGAGCCGGTCCTCGACCTTTGCCAGCCGGTGCTCCAGTCGCCGTTTGACCGTGGCAGTGCGGAACTTCAGCCACTCACCGAGCAGGGACTTCAGGTCCCGAACCGCTGGGCGACCGTCCAGGCCAATGACGTTGAGATTGACCCGAATCGTGCGTTCCAGGTCCGTAGTGACAAACAAATGGCTCATCAGCGCGTCGAGGTCGACCTTGCCCGCTTTCGGGGTGATCACCAGGCGCGTTGGACTCTCGTGATCCGACTCGTCGCGCAGATCATCCACGAGCGGCAGCTTCTTCGCCTGGCGCTGAGCCTCGATCTGCTCGAGCACCTTGCTGCCTGAAACCTGGAAGGGCAGGTTGGTGATGATGATGTCCCCATCGTCCAGCTCCCAGGTGGCCCGCAGGCGCAGGGTGCCGTTGCCGGTCGCATAGATCTCCTGCAGCTCCCTGCGCGGGGTCACCAGCTCGCCGCCAGTGGGAAAGTCCGGCCCCTTGATGTGCTGGCAGAGTTGCTTGAGGGTCGTGTCGGGCTCCTCCAGCAGACGCACCAGGGCCGTGACGACCTCCCGGAGGTTATGCGGAGGGATATCAGTAGACATGCCGACCGCAATGCCACTGGCGCCGTTCAGCAGCAGATTGGGCAACTGGGCTGGCAGCAGGACAGGTTCCTGCATGGTGCCGTCGAAGTTCGGTACCCACTCCACCGTGCCCTGCTCGAGTTCGTCCAGCAGGATGGCTGCGTACGGCGTCAGCCGCGCCTCCGTGTAGCGCATGGCGGCGAAGGATTTCGGGTCGTCAGCGGAACCCCAGTTCCCCTGCCCGTCCACGATCGGATAGCGGTAAGCGAAGGCCTGCGCCATATGGACCATGGCCTCGTAGCAGGCAGAGTCACCGTGGGGGTGGAACTTGCCAATCACGTCACCGACCGTTCGCGCAGACTTCTTGTGCTTGGTGGCAGCGAGGAGTCCCAGCTCGCTCATCGCATAGATGATCCGCCGCTGGACGGGCTTCAGGCCGTCGCCAATGTACGGGAGCGCGCGATCGAGAATGACGTACATCGAGTAATCGAGGTACGCCTTCTCGGTGAAGGCTCGCATCGGCACCTTCTCGACGGACTGAAACTCAAGCCGGCTCTGCAGGGCCGGCGAGATGGCGCCCTTTCCTGACGACTTCGATGCTGGTGTTTTTCGGGTACCCATGGGTTCAGATCTCGGCCAGATTGCCCTTGGTTTCCAGCCAGGCGCGGCGATCGCCGGCGCGCTTTTTTGCAAGCAGCATATCGAGCAACTGTTCCGTGTCATCTCCCGCGTCAACGGTCAACTGCACGAGACGCCGGGAGTCCGGCAGCATCGTAGTCTCCCGGAGCTGCAACGGGTTCATCTCACCCAGGCCCTTGAACCGTGTCACTGAGGGCTTCGCCCTGACGCCTTCAGCAGAAAGACGGTCGAGGACGCCCTGCCGCTCGGCCTCGTCCAGCGCGTAGTAGACCTCCTTGCCGGCATCGATACGGAAGAGTGGCGGCATGGCCGCGTAGACGTGGCCGGCCCGCACCAGCTGAGGGAAGTGGCGGACGAACAGCGCGCAGATGAGCGTGGCAATGTGGAGGCCGTCGGAGTCGGCATCCGCGAGGATGCAGATCTTGTGGTACCGCAGACCGGTGAGGTCAGCGCTGCCGGGCTCCGCCCCGATCGCGAGGCTGATATTGCTGATTTCCTGCGACGCCAGCAGCTCACCCTGATCCACCTCCCAAGTGTTCAGGATCTTGCCCCGCAGGGGCAGCACGGCCTGATACTCCCGATCCCGGGCCTGCTTGGCTGAACCGCCGGCGGAGTCTCCCTCGACCAGAAAAATCTCGCAGCGCTCGGGATCAGTACTGGTGCAGTCCGTCAGCTTTCCGGGCAGCACCGGGCCACTGGTGATCCTCTTCCGCACCACCACCTTCGCGGCCTTGGAACGGCGCTGGGAGGCGAGGATAGCGCGCTCGGCGAGCTGATCGCCCTCTTCGGTGTGCTGACTCAGCCACAGCGAGAAGGAATCCTTGACGACCCCGCCCACGAACGCCGCGCACTCCCGGGAACTGAGGCGCTCCTTGGTCTGGCCCGAGAACTGGGGTTCCTGCATCTTGACGGACAGCACGTAGTGCAACCCATCCCACACGTCGTCCGGCGCGAGCTTGACGCCCCGGGGCAGCAGATTGCGGAACTCGCAGTAGTCCCGCAGCGCGTCAGTCAGGCCAGTCCGCAGGCCACCCACATGGGTGCCGCCCTGCGCCGTGGGGATCAAATTGACGTAGGACTCGCTGATGGCCGGAGCATCGGTGTCGGCCCAGGCCAGCGCCCACTCCACCTCCTCCCGCTCGCCCTTCAGACTGGCAGCGTAAGGGGGGTTGGGCAGCATGTCGGCGTCCGGAAGACTCTCAGCCAGGTACTGCCCGAGGCCGCCCTCGTAAAGCCACTCGTGGCTTTGCTCCGGCTTCTCGACCTGGAACCGAATACGCAGGCCCGGACAGAGCACCGCCTTGGCCCGCAGGACGTGGACCAGATCGGGTACCGAGAACTTCTCGGAATCAAAGAACTTGGGATCAGGCCAGAACCGCAGCGTCGTGCCGGTGTTCGCCTTGCCGACCGTGCCCACCTGTTCCAGCTTGCCGACCCGCTCGCCGTTGCGGAAGCTCATGTTGTACTCGTGGCCATCCCGCCGGATCCAGACTTCGAGATTCTTCGACAGGGCATTGACCACCGAGACGCCGACACCGTGCAGTCCGCCGGAGTACTGATAGTTGTTGTTGGAGAACTTGCCGCCCGCGTGGAGCCGGGTGAGGATGAGTTCCACTCCCGGAATCTTCTCGGTCGGGTGCTTGTCCACGGGCATCCCGCGGCCATCGTCGGCAACCTCTACCGAGCCGTCGGCGTGGAGCTTTACGTCGATGCGCTTGCAGTGCCCTGCCAGAGCCTCGTCCACGCTGTTATCGATCACCTCGTGGGCAAGGTGATTCGGCCGACTGGTGTCGGTGTACATCCCGGGGCGGCGGCGCACGGGATCAAGGCCGCTAAGGACCTCAATGTCAGCAGCTTCGTAGCGGGTAGCCATCAGAATTCAGGAACGATGCACAACAACCGGCCGAATCTTAGAGTACCCGCCGGATTAAGCAAGAAAAGGTGCGGGTAACGACTGGTGAGGCAGTCAGGCGAGATCGGCGATGAGGGATTCGCGCAGCATCTCCGGCAGATGGGTCGCTTGCACGGCCAGCTCCGCGTGATCCACTCCGGCCGACACGCCGGCACCCGCCCGCAGAGCCTGAACGGCAACGGGTGGCAACTCGAAACGCAGAAAGTGCACGGCAGACGTCTTGGTGTCGTTGGAACGCTCCAGATCCTCGTCCGCGATGCCATAAATCGGCGCCTGCTCGCCGATCGCGACCCAGACCTTGTCCTCAACACCCCGCAGGCGGCCGAGCGCAAGCCGCCGCTCGTCCTCGTCGGGATACTCGATCAGGAGCGTGGCTTTCCAGTTGGTCCCATCAGGAATCAGAGGGTTGTAGGTCTCGAGTTCCGCCCGGATATCGTCCGGCTCGAAGATGCGTTCCGCGCGGAGCATCTCCTGGATCTGATAGTGCATGGTCAGCCGGTCCTCAAAGGACAGTGTGACGTGCTCTCCAAGGGCCAGGCGGCGGTGAGCCTTGTGCTCGATGACGCGTTCGCGAAACTCCGGGCGCAGCCTGGCGTAGGTCTCGAGCGGGAAAAGGTCGTCCAGCGTGAGCTTGTGCATACCGTCCTCTCAGAACGAATCAGATCCCGTACGCCTGCCGGAGCAGCTCGATCGGGTGCGAGTGCTCGCTGCGGCCGGCGAGACCCGCAACCTGGGCGCCTGCCATGGGGCAATCGCTGCAAAAATGGTCAGCGCCGCTGGCCTGGACCTGCTCTGCCACCGGCGTGGCAATCCTGACCGACGCCGCCCGGAACTCGACCTTGACCCCATAGGTGCCGTCGTGGCCGGAGCACCGCTCGATGGGCTGGACCGTGGTCCCCGGGACCAGCTGCAGTACATCGCGCGTTTTGAGGCCGATGTTCTGGACCCGCAAATGGCAGGGCACGTGATAGGCCACCGTCCCCAGGGACTTCGTGAAGTCCGTGCGCAGCTTGCCGCCCTTGTGGCGCAGATGCAGGTAGTTGAAGGGATCGAAGAAGGCCCGCGCAACCGCTTGCACCTGGGCATCCTGGGGAAACATCAGGGGCAGCTCCTGCTTGAACATGAGCACGCAGGACGGCACCGGGGCAATGATGTCCCAGCCCTCTGCCACCCACCGGGCGAGTTCGGGCACGTTGGCCTCCTTGGCTTTGGCCACGGAGTCCAGATCACCCAACTCGAGCTTTGGCATGCCACAACACTGCTCGGACCCGGCGAGCTGCACGGCAATGCCGTTGTGGCGGAAGACGGCCACAAGATCCTCGACCATCGCGGGGAGGTTCCGGTTGCCGTAGCAGGTGGTGTAAAGGATGACCTTGCCGCGGGTCCCGTTGACTGCTTCCACCGGCGCGGCGGGGACTGTCTGCCGTCCGACGCGCTTGCGGGCAGTATCGCTCTCGTAGCGGGGCAGGGGCGCGTCCCGGGCAACGCCGAGAGTCTTCTCGAGCAGCAGGCGCCCAGCCTGGTTGGCATTGACGGCGTTGACCACGTCGGCCACCACCGGAATCCCCGCAATGTTGCCGACCAGATCGGTTGCCGACAGTATCCGGCTCCGCAGTGGGGCACCCTCCTCCCTGAAGCGCACGGCCTTCGCCCGGAGCATCAGGTGGGGAAAGTCCACGTTGAAGGGATGAGGCGGAACGTAGGGACACTTGGACATGTAGCACATGTCGCAGAGGTAGCACTGGTCGACAACCTCGGCGAACAGAGCTTTCGGGACACTGTCGACTTCGCCGGAGGCCGAGGCGTCCACCGCGTCGAACAGGGTAGGAAAGGCATTGCACAGACTGAAACAGCGCCTGCACCCGTGACAGATATCGAAGACTCGCTCCAACTCGGTCTCGAGCGCGGCCTTGCTCCAGAAGTCGGTCGACTGCCAGTCGAGGGGATGACGGGTCGGGGCTTCGAGGCTACCTTCGCGGGGGGCCATGGTGGTCCTTCAGTCGATTCCCTCCCCGTGCCGGGGAGGAGCCGGCCGGCGACCGGGGGGCCGCCGGCCGGCAGGGTCGGAGAGCTTACTTGCCGAGGGTGTCGAGGGCCTTCTGGAAGCGATTGGCGTGGGACCGCTCGGCCTTGGCCAGCGTTTCGAACCAGTCGGCGACCTCACGGAAACCCTCGTCCCGGGCCGTCTTCGCCATCCCGGGATACATGTCTGTGTACTCGTGGGTTTCGCCCGCAATGGCGGCCTTGAGGTTATCCGAGGTCGGGCCGATGGGCAGCCCCGTGGCGGGATCACCCACGTCCTTCAGATAGTCCAGATGCCCGTGGGCATGGCCGGTTTCGCCTTCCGCGGTGGACCGGAATACTGCCGCGACATCGTTGAAACCTTCCACGTCCGCCTTGCCTGCGAAGTACAGATACCGGCGATTCGCCTGGGATTCACCGGCGAATGCTGCCTTGAGATTGCCTTCCGTCTTGCTGCCCTTGAGAGCCATTCGATTTCTCCTGATGTTGTTTAGACTTGGTCTAAATATAGGAAGACGAGCCCGATTCTGTCAACCTGTCGGGTTATGAGCACCTCGCGTCGCAAAGCAGCCAGCAAGACGGTGGATCTGGAGAAGAGCCTGGCGGAGCTGGAAACCATCGTTGAGCAGCTGGAATCAGGCGCACTTCCGCTGGACACGTCGCTGCAAGAGTTCGAACGCGGCGTCCGCCTCAGTCGCGAGTGCCAGGGAGCGCTGCAGGACGCCGAGCAGCGTGTCCAGGTGCTGATGGGCGGCGAGCTCAGGGACTTTGCGCCGGACGAGCCGGAAGCGGACGAAGACCCGGAAGACGAAGACCAGCGCTAGCCCACTCCCGGTTGGCGCCGATCCCGAGAAAGATCTCGCGGAAGCCCACATAGGCCAGTGCCCCCAGAAAACAGTAGAGCACGGGCACCAGGGGTGGCAGCACCAGGACCACGATAACCGGCAACACGACGAACAGCAGCCCGACACCCAGCATCGCGGCAAGGTTCTTCATCTGGGCTGCGGCACCTGCCCGATAGGCGGCACGGAAGGGCAACCCCAGCAGGGTGGTGCAGGGAAACTGCAGGAACGACGTGAGCCCCGGGATGTTCAGGCTGAAGAATGACAACCCCAGCGCATAAGCTGAATAGACAAAGACTTGCCGAAGCGCAATAAACCAGCTCTCCGAGAGCGCCGTGACGATGTTTCGTTCCGAATAGAGGACGGTCCACCACGGGATGCCCGGTCGGGCCAGCAGCAGTATCCAGATCAGGGCGCCCACCAGCGCGATGGCCACCGAATACGCCAGCAGGGTCTGGCCGTGCTGGCGAAGCGTGCCGAGCACATCCGTGAGGGAGACGTTTTCGGTCTGATCCACCCGGGCGGCGACGAGAATACTGCCGAGCAGGGCGAGCAAGGACAGAATGCCGCTGAGGAGCGGCATCCGCTGTCCGGCATAGATGCCCAGGCACAGAAGCAGGATGAGTCCCAGCCAGGCGCCGGCGCCGCGGACGATAAGCTGCAGTGCCTGACCGGTCCAGCGGAACAGGGCTCCGGGGGGCACCTGACGGGGTTCAATCACCATGGGGCTACGCTACCACCCCCGGCTCCGCCCTACTCCCCCGGAATGTTGGCGCCCTGGAGGCGGCGGATCAGCGTCCGCAGGAAGACCTTGTTGAAGCGCAGCTGGCACTCCGTAGACACCTGCTCCAGCATCGTGGAACTGACGGAGAGGACCGTCACGGCAGCCTGGGCGCGAATTCCCGCCGTGCTCCGCGCGCCGGATATGTACCCGGTCTCGCCAAAACAGTCACCCTCGCGCAGCGTGCCCAGGGCCTTGCCGTTGCTCTCCACGGCCACGCCGCCGGTTACGATGACGTAGAAGCGGTCATCGGCGGTGCCCTCCCGCACGATTTCGTCAGCCGCCGAGTACTCGCGCCACTCGCTGGCACGCAGCAGTTCCCGGATCTCTGACTGGGAGAAGTCATGGAAAAACGACAGGCGCCGCAGAATGTCGAAGTGCTCCTGCTGGTCAATGCCATCCCACTGACCCTTTAACTGGTGGTACACCCGGGTGAGCCGCGCGCCGAAATCGGTGCCGTTGACGAACCGGTTGGCAGGGTCCTTCTGGAGAGCGACGGCAACGATTTCCTCCAGCTCTTCCGGCGCACCAAGGCGCAGCGTATGAATCGGGGGCGGCGTCGCGTAGACGATCTGATTCAGGAGCTTTGAGAGGGAGCTGGCACGGAACGGCCGGAAACCAGTCAGCAGTTCATACATGACGGCCCCGAGGGAATAGAGATCCGACGAGGGAGTGAGGTCATTACCCTGCACCTGCTCGGGGGACATGTAGCTCGGCGAACCGGCGATGCCCTCGATCTTGGAAATGTCCGAGTCCCGGAGAATGGCAATGCCGAAGTCAATGATGCGTACATCATTGTCGTTCGTCAGCATGATGTTGCTGGGTTTGATGTCCCGATGGATAACGCCGCGCTTGTGGGCATAATGCAGCGCCTTGGCGCACTTGTAGACGATCTTCACCACGTCCTCGACATGCAGCAGGTTGTCAGGACGGCAGTAGGCCTCCAGGGTGCGCGCCCGCTGCACGTGCTCCATAACCACGTAATACTTTCCGTCTTCCTCGCCCGCATCGAGGATGGGAAGGATGTTCGGGTGCTGGAGCATCCCGACCATGTGCGCTTCGTTGAAGAACATTTTTCGGGCGATCTTCGCCCTTGAGGGATCGTCGTCAGTAGCGGTCGTATAGACCTTGATGGCGACATCCCGCCGGAAGTAGGGGTCGTGGGAAAGATAGACAGTGCCGGTCGTGCCCCTGCCCACTTCATTGATGATCAGGTACTTCCCGATCTTCTTCGGTACCGCAGTGATGGGGCCGGCGCTCGGAGTCGATTGCTGGACCATGCGGCGAAGACCTGACCGGGCTAGAACGGCGGCAGTAACATGGCTCCCCTGACGACTAATGCCGCATAAATGGCCGCCAGAACATCATCGAGCATAATGCCCAGACCACCCGGTATTCTGTGATCAGCCTCGCGAATCGGCGACGGCTTGACGACGTCGAAAACCCGAAACAGCAGGAAGGCCAGCAGCGTCCAGCCCGCGGTTCGTGGTGTGACCGACAGCACGAGAAGCATCCCTACGATTTCATCGAAGACGATGCCACCGTGATCATGTACCCCAAGCCGCCGGGCACTTATCCCACAGACCACGCAGCCAAACGTGAAGGCAACGCCCAGTGCCGGAAGCATGATCGCGAGGGGCACCGGTGGCAGTGCCCAAAATATGCCGAGGGCGAGCAACGAACCCCACGTCCCCGGGGCCACCGGCAACAGGCCGGATCCCAGTCCGAAGGGCACCCAGTGCACGGGGTCGGCGAGCACCTGCCGCGCGAGTTCCGTACGAGGGGAATAGGCCGCCATCAGAAATGCCGGTAGGTGGTGTCAGGAACTGCCAGGGGCTGGCCGTGCAGGCGCCACCGGGCACCCGAGCCCGGAACGATAGTGCCGATGCGAGTGACGGGGACGGGCCACTGCGCCGCAACCTCCCGCAGGCGCCCGTCCTCCGCAGGACTCAGCGTAAAGCACAGCTCGTAGTCGTCGCCGCCCGTGAGTGCACATTCAAAAGCCTGGTGGCCCCGGAGACGCCGCAGTTCCGCGCTCAGCGGCAGCGCTTCGGCATCCAGCTCGGCGCCCACACCGCTGGCGGCCAGCAGCTTGCCGAGATCGTCGTCAAGACCATCTGACACATCGAGCATGGCCGAGGCAAGACCAGAGAGTGCTATGCCTTCCTGGACCCGGGGCTCCGGATAGAGAAAACGCTGACGCAACGCCGTAGCGTCGGGACCCTCAGTGCCCTCCGCCAGCAGCAGCCGGCCGGCGACCGCGTCACCCGGATTACCTGTAACCCAAATCCCGTCCCCGGGTCGGGCGCCGGTGCGCCGGACAGCACGATCAGGCTTCACCCTGCCGAGAACCGTCACCGTCGCGCCGAGTGGACCGCGCACGGTGTCGCCGCCGATCAGGACCACGCCATGCCGGTCCGCCAGAGAGAACAGGCCCGTCGCAAACCCGCTAACCCAGGCGGGGTCCGAGCGGGGCAAGGACAGCGCCAGGGAGAACCAGCGGGGCTGCGCTGCCATCGCAGCGACGTCACTCAGGTTCACTGCCAGGCAGCGGTGACCCACAGCAGCAGCAGGAATACCGGCGGGAAAATGTGTGCCCTCTGCGCTGCTGTCGGTCGCTACCACCAGGTCGAAGCCGGGTTCGGGACGCAGCAGCGCCGCGTCGTCGCCAATTCCCAGGATGACGTCTGCCCGCCGGTCCCGCGGCCTCGCAAAGAAGGTGGAAATGAGCGTGCGTTCGTCCACCCTGGCTTCGACCCGCAGTCAGGCCGTGCGACGCAACTTCGGCGCGGCCTGGTCAAGCAATGCGTTGATGTAACGATGACCATCAGTGGCGCCAAACTCCTTCGCCAGCTGGATCGCCTCGGCGATGACGACCTTCAGCGGCACCTCGGGATGCGCCCGCAACTCGGTAAGCCCCAGCCAGAGTATGCCGTGCTCGACGGGATCGAGTTGCGCCACTGGCCGGTCGGCATCGACCGCAATCAGTGCATCCAGTGCCGCCGTATCAGCCAGCACCTCGCCAAGCAGCCGCCGAAAGTACTCGACGTCCATCTTCTCGAAGTTCTCCACGGCTGTGAACTGCTCCAGGAGTTCGCTGGCAGAGTGCCCGGCGAGCTGGTGCTGATACAGTGCCTGCACGAGCAGGCGGCGCGAACCGTGCCGACCCGTGACAGCCATGATGCGAAACCTACGCCTCCAGCTGACGCAGGAGGCTGACCATCTCGAGGGTGGCCAGGACGGCGTCAGCACCCTTGTTGCCGGCCTTGCCGCCGGCACGGTCCAGGGCCTGGTCGACCGTGTCGCAGGTGAGCAGGCCAAACCCGATCGGTAGGCCGTACTCCAGGCTGACGCGATTGAGTCCGGCTGCGCACTCGCCGCACACGAAGTCGAAATGGGGTGTTTGCCCGCGGATTACCGCACCCAGCGCCGCGATGCCATCGTAGCGCCGCAGCTTGGCGAGACGCTGAGCCGCCAGCGGCAGCTCAAAGGCACCGGGTACCCGGACGATATGAATGTCGGTCTCCCCGGCGCCGTGGCGCTTGAGGGCATCGACGGCGCCATCCACGAGGTTGCGGACTACCAGTTCATTGAAGCGGGCGGCAAGGATCACAATACGTACATCGCGGGCGATCAACTGTCCTTCAAGAGTGAGCATGGGTTGCGATCAGCCGCCAAGGCGCCGGTCTGGCGCGTCCACGTACTCTACTACCTCGAGCCCGAAGCCTGATAGACCGTGCATCTGCTTTGGCGCACTGAGGACCCGCATCCGGTGTACGCCCAGGTCCCGAAGAATCTGCGCACCGGTACCGTAATTACGGAGAACCTCCCCACCCGGCGACTCCTTGCGCTCAGCGCCCGCGAGCCGCCCGAGGGAGTGGAAGGCTGACAGCAGTTCCCGCGGGGACTCACCATAGTGGAGCAGCACCACGACGCCGTGACCCGCATGCGCAATCTGCTCCATCGCAGAACGCAGTGGCCAGCCCAGTTCCACGCTGCGCACCCCCACCACGTCACCCAGCGTGTCCTGAACATGGACGCGGACCAGTGGCGGATCCGGGAGCGTGAGATCACCCTTGACGAGTGCAAGGTGCACATTGCGACTGACATGGTCCTCGTAGGCGATGAGCCGGAAAGGGCCGAACTCGGTCTCGACGATGTGCTCGGCGATCCGGGCGACAGATTCCTCGTGCTGCAGCCGGTAACGAATGAGGTCGGCGATCGTACCGATCTTCAGGCCATGCGCCCGGGCGAAGGTCTCCAGCTGGGGGCGGCGGGCCATGGTGCCGTCCTCATTGAGAATCTCGACGATCACGGCCGCCGGCTCGAAGCCCGCGAGGCGGGCGAAGTCACAGCCGGCCTCCGTGTGGCCGGCGCGCGTCAGCACACCACCGGACTGGGCCATGAGCGGAAAAATGTGGCCCGGCTGGGCGAGGTCTTCCGGAGTGGCATCCGGACCCACGGCAACGCGGACCGTCCGGGCCCGGTCCTGGGCTGAGATGCCGGTGGTCACACCCTCGGCAGCCTCGATGGACACGGTGAAGTTGGTGCTCTGCTGGCGATCGGTACCGCCAACCATCAGCGGGAGGCGGAGCTGCTGGCAACGGGCGCGCGTCAGGGTCAGGCAGATCAAGCCACGCCCGTACCGCGCCATGAAGTTGATGTCCTCAGGCCGCACCCGCGCAGCAGCCATGAGCAGGTCGCCCTCGTTCTCCCGGTCTTCATCGTCGACGATGATGACCATCCGCCCCTGGCGCAGGTCTTCGATGATGGCGGGAACGGAGCTAAAGCCCGCTGGCACCGCGCTGGAAGGCGCTCCCACAGGAGTGCCGGCCGGAATGCCTTTATCCAACAGAGTCATGAGTTGCCCAGCAGTCTTTCCACGTAGCGTGCCACCAGGTCTACTTCGAGGTTGACCCGCGTACCGATTCGGTAGTGTTGCATGATTGTGTTCGCCAGGGTGTGGGGCACCAGGGTGACCAGCACCCGGTCGTCGGTCACGTCATTCACTGTGAGGCTGACGCCGTCAATGCAGATCGAGCCCTTGCGGGCCGCATAACGCTGCAGGAAGGCCGGCAGAGCAAAGCGCAGGATCGCCATGCCGCCGTCTTCCCGCCGCTCGGCCACCTCACCCACCCCGTCCACATGCCCGGTGACCAGATGCCCGCCGAGCGGCTCGGCCAGTGTGAGCGCCGGCTCGAGATTTACCGGGCTGCCGGAGCCGAGCTGCCCGAGAGTAGTCACCCGCAGGGTCTCTGCGGACACATCTGCCGTAAAGGTACCGGACCCGAAGGCGACCGCCGTCAGGCAGGCGCCATTCACGGCGATGCTGTCCCCCATCTGGAACTTTCTGGAACCCAGAGCGCCCAGGTCAAAGACGAACTGGCGCCCTGAATCCGTCGGGGTCACGGACCGTACGGTGCCGAGCGCCTGAATGATTCCCGTAAACATCAGCGTGGATTTCCCGTGGACGCCTTCGGCGTGTAGATGAGGCGCAGATCATCACCCAGATGCCGGACACTCTGCAGCTTGAATTCCGGGCGGGTAGCGAGGTCCGCGAGCGGCGGAATATCGAACATGCCCCGGGCGCTTAAGCCCAGGACGCTGGCGGCCAGGTAAACCAGCAGCTCGTCCACCAGACCCGCGGCCAGCAGCGCACCATTCAGCGTGGGACCCGCCTCAACCCAGACCTCGTTGATCTCCAGCTCGCCGAGCCGGCGCAGCATCGCCGCCAGGTCGACCCGCCCCGCGTCGAGAGACGCCGTTTCAACCAGGACTCCCCGGTCAATGAGCGGCGCCCTGCGCACATCAGCCCCGGCGCCCAGGAGCAGCACGTCGCCGGGCTTCGCCAGCACCCGGGCTTCGGGTGGGGTGCGAAAGCGGGAATCCAGGATGACCCGCAGCGGCTGGACCGGCAGCACCCGATCGGCCTCCCGCACGTTCAGCGCAGGATCATCGGCCAGCACGGTGCCGACGCCGGTCAGGAGCGCGGCACTGCGGGCCCGCCAGCACTGCACGTCGTCCCGGGCGGCCTGCCCCGTCAGCCACTGGCTGCGCCCATCGGCCAGCGCCGTGCGCCCGTCCAGCGAGGCTGCAATCTTGGTGCGCACGAGAGGCCAGCCGCGCCGCATACGGAGCATGAAGCCGGCGTTCAGGCGCTCCGACTCGGCAGCCAGCAGGCCACCACTGACCTCCAGGCCGGCAGCCCGGAGGGCCTGCTCGCCCCCGCCGTTCACACGGGGATTGGGGTCAGAAGCGCCATAGACGACCCGGCGCACGCCAGCGGCAGCGAGTGCGGCTGTGCATGGCGGCGTGCGGCCGGTGTGACAGCAGGGTTCCAGGGTGACATAAGCAGTCGCTCCCCGAGCCCCGCCACCGGCCTTCGAGAGAGCGTCAACTTCGGCGTGGGGTCCACCGGCGCGCACATGCCAGCCCTCAGCGATGACGGTGGCACCCGAGGCAATGACGCAGCCGACCCGGGGGTTGGGGTGGGTCGTATTGAGGCCCCGGACCGCCAGCTCCAGGGCCCGGGCCATGTGCCGGCGATCATCCACCGTGAAGGTCTCCGGAGTGGTCATCCGGGCTCCTCCGGCAGCAGCGGCAGCTGGTCCCGGCGCCGGTCCTGGTCGCCCAGTTCCTTGAGCTTGCGAATCTCGTCCTGGAAAGACTCCACGTCCTGGAAACTCCGATACACCGAGGCATAACGGACGTAGGCCACCTCATCGAGGGCACGCAGTTCTTCCATCACCAGTTCACCGATCCGTCGCGAGAGCACTTCCCGCTCGCCCATGGTCTGCAGCCGGTGCGTTACCCGGGCCAGTGCCTCCTCCACGGCTTCACTGCCCACCGGCCGCTTCTCCAGCGCGCGAATCATCCCGCTGCGCAGCTTGTGGTCGTCGAAGGGCTCACGACTGTCGTCCCGCTTCACCACTCGCGGCATCACGAGCTCGGCGCTCTCGAACGTGGTGAAACGCTCGCCGCAGCCCAGACACTCGCGCCGGCGACGGATCTGGGTACCCTCGCCCGCCAGACGCGAATCCGTGACCTTGGTTTCCGGATGACTGCAGAAGGGGCAGTGCATCGGCTGGTACCCGCCGCCGGGGCTACCGGTAGACCGGGAACCGCCCGCAGAGCTCGACCACCTGCTGGCGGATCTTCCCGGCGCGCTGCTCATCTTTGATGTCATCCAGGATGTCGGCGATCCAGCCGGTCAGTTGGCGGATCTCCGTGGCGCCGAAGCCGCGGGTGGTCACGGCGGGCGTGCCCAGTCGCAGGCCACTGGTGACAAATGGTGAGCGGGGATCATTGGGGACGGCATTTTTGTTGACGGTGATATGCGCGCCGTCGAGCACCGCGTCCGCGTCCTTGCCGGTGATGTCCTTGTCGATCAGGTCCAGCAGGAACATGTGGTTCTCGGTACCACCGGACACGATCTTGTAGCCCCGCTCCATCAGCCCTTGGGCCATGAGCGCGGCATTGGCCTTCACTTCCCTCTGGTAAACCTTGAACTCCGGCTGCAGCGCTTCGAGAAACGCCACGGCCTTGGCGGCGATGACGTGCATCAGCGGCCCGCCCTGCGTGCCCGGGAAGATCAGCGCATTCATCTTCTTGTGAATGTCGTCCTTCGCGGGGTCGGCGCAGGGCCTGGCGAGGATCAGGCCGCCGCGCGGTCCGCGGAGCGTCTTGTGTGTCGTGGTGGTCACGACATCGGCAAACGGCACCGGGTTCGGATACTCGCCGGCAGCCACCAGGCCGGCGACGTGGGCCATGTCGACGAACAGGTAGGCGCCCACGCTGTCGGCAATCTCCCGGAACCGCTTCCAGTCGACGACCCGCGAGTAGGCGGAAAAGCCGGCAATGATCATGCGCGGCCTGTGCTCCCGCGCCAGGCTCGCCACCTCGTCATAGTTGATGAGGCCGGTCTGGGCATCCACGCCGTAGGAAATGATCTTGAACAGCTTTCCCGAGAAATTTACCGGTGACCCGTGGGTGAGATGCCCACCGTGGGCCAGACTCATGCCGAGTACGGTATCGCCCGGCTGCAGCAGGCCCAGATAGACGGCAGCGTTGGCCTGGGAACCGGAATGGGGCTGCACGTTGGCGTAGGCAGCCCCGAACAACTGCTTGGCGCGGTCAATGGCCAGATTCTCGGCCAGATCCACGTACTGGCAGCCGCCGTAGTAGCGCTTGCCCGGATAGCCCTCCGCGTACTTGTTGGTCAGTACCGAGCCCTGCAGTTCAAGGACGCGACGGCTCACGTAGTTTTCGGAGGCGATCAGCTCCACGTGCTCTTCCTGGCGGCGCTGTTCGAGCCCGATCGCGCTGGCAAGTTCCGGATCGAATCCGGCGAGGCTGGTGTGACTGTCGAGCATGGGCAGGCTCCGGAGCGGAAAGCACGCCATTCTAACTGAGAGCCGCCCCTTTACGCGGCCCGGCCCGCCGCAACCAGAGCCTCCACGACGGCGGTCCAGCCGAGCGCCACGTTGCGGCGGTTGTAGCCGCCGCCACCCAACGCCAGCAGCCTGCCGTCGCACCACCGATCGGCCAGGGCGGCCAGGCGGCCCGCGGCATAACCATGGGCGGCCGGTGAAAGCCTGAGGTGGGTAAGCGGGTCGCCCGCCAGACTGTCGGCGCCGCACTGAAACAGGATGAACTCAGGCCGGAAGTCCGTGACATAAGACTCGACCCGCTCCCAGGCAGCGCGAAACTCATCGTCCCCGGCCCCGGGCGGCAGCGGTATGTTCAGCTTGGTGCCGGCAGCGGGTCCACGCCCGGTCTCGGCCGCAGCGCCGGTTCCGGGATACAGAAAGCGGCCATCCTCGTGAATATCGGCAAAGCCGATGCCCGGATCGTCTTCGAAGGCGTAGAACACGCCATCCCCGTGGTGCGCATCGACGTCCACGTAGACCACGCGCTGCAGGCCGTGCCGCGACCGGAGCAACTCCAGCACGACGCCACAGTCGTTGTAGATGCAGAAGCCTGCGGCCCGGTCCCGTGCCGCGTGATGCAACCCCGCGATGGGCACGAAAGCACGGCAGGCATGTCCCGCCATGATGTGCTCCATGGCGAAAATCGACGCGCCAACGACAGCGGCGGCAGCGGCATCCAGACCGCGCCGCGCCGGGGTGTCGCCGCCATCCAGCCAGCCTTCACCGGCCAGGCAGAGGGTTTCGACCCGGGCAATGTGCGCCGGGGTGTGGAACGCCAGTAACTCGGCGTGGGTTGCCTCACTGGCGCAGGCAAAAGTGACCTGCCGCGCGACACCCCGCTCGACCAGTTCCTGCTGGAAGACGTCGTGGCGGTCGGGGCCGAACGGATGGCCCTCGCCAAAGCCGTAAGCGGCGATGTTCGCGCCCTTGAGCACGAGCACTTCATTACGTCCCGCGGCCACCGGCAGCACCCGAACGATCAGTTGTGACAGGCAGTAGTATAGCTTTGCAAGGTTTACGCCTTGGCCGATAATGCCACGATATTGCTTTAGCTCCAGCACGCGGCCAGAACCGGCGACCCAAGCCGGTCGGGCCGGCGCACCCAACAAGGATTCCCGGTGGCTCAGTACGTCTACACAATGAATCGGGTGGGCAAGATCGTCCCGCCGAAGCGCTTCATCCTCAAGAACATCTCCCTCAGTTTCTTTCCCGGCGCCAAGATCGGTGTGCTGGGACTTAACGGGTCGGGAAAATCCACGCTCCTGCGCATCATGGCTGGCGTGGACCCGGATTTCGAAGGCGAGGCCCGCCCCCAGCCCGGGATTCGTATTGGTTACCTGGAGCAGGAACCGGAGTTGCCGGCCGGGAAAACCGTGCGGGAGATCACCGAAGAGGGCCTCGGCGAGATGTTTGCGCTCGTCAAGCGCTTCAACGAGATCAGCGAGAAGTTCGCTGAGCCCATGGACGACGACGCCATGAACAAACTCCTGGAGCAGCAGGGCAAGCTCCAGGATCAGATCGATGCGAGGAACGGCTGGGAGATCGAGCGCAAACTGGAGATCGCCGCCGATGCCCTGCGCCTGCCGGAATGGGCCGCCAAGGTCGAAAATTTATCTGGCGGCGAGCGGCGCCGGGTGGCCTTGTGCCGGCTGCTGCTGTCCGAGCCGGACATGCTGCTGCTCGACGAACCTACCAACCACCTGGACGCCGCGTCGGTGGCCTGGCTCGAGAAGTTTCTGGAGGGCTATCCGGGTACGGTCATCGCCGTGACCCACGACCGCTACTTCCTCGACAACGTCGCCGGCTGGATTCTGGAACTTGACCGGGGCCAGGGTATTCCCTGGGAGGGCAACTACTCTTCCTGGCTGGACCAGAAGGGTAAACGGCTCGCCCTGGAAGAAAAGTCGGAGCAGGCCCGCCAGAAGAACATCAAGGCCGAGCTGGAATGGGTGCGGGCCAATCCCAAGGCCCGGCAGGCCAAGAGCAAGGCACGCCTCAGCCGGTTCCAGGAACTCGTTTCCCAGGAGTACCAGGAGCGCCAGGAAACCCTGGAGATCTATATTCCGCCCGGCCCGCGACTGGGCGATCTCGTGATCGAAGTGACGCACTTGAGAAAGGGCTACGGCGACCGGCTGCTCATCGAGGACCTGAACTTCCAGATCCCGCCGGGCGCCATCGTCGGCATCATCGGGCCCAACGGTGCTGGCAAAACCACCCTCTTCCGCATGCTGACAGGGCTCGAGAAACCCGACTCGGGCACGATCCGCCTGGGCGACACGGTGCAACTCGCTTCGGTTGATCAGTCCCGCCAGTCCCTTGACCCCGCCAAGTCCGTCTTTGCCGAGATCTCCGGCGGCGAGGATCTCCTGCGCATCGGCAAGTACGAGACTCCGGCCCGTGCCTACGTGGGCCGCTTCAACTTCAAGGGCACCCAGCAACAGCAACTCATCGGCGAGCTGTCCGGCGGTGAGCGCAACCGGGTCCACCTGGCCAAGGTCTTGAAGTCCGGCGGCAATGTGCTGCTCCTCGACGAGCCCACCAACGATCTTGACGTGGAGACCCTCCGGGCGCTCGAAGAAGCCCTTCTGGAATTCCCGGGCTGTGCCATCGTCATTTCCCACGATCGCTGGTTCCTCGACCGGATCGCCACGCACATTCTGGCCTTCGAAGGCGACAGCCAGGTACTGTGGTTCCAGGGGAACTACGCGGAGTACGAGACCGACCTGCGGCGACGCCTTGGCGACGACGCCAGCAATCCGCACCGGATCCGCTTCAAGCCCCTGACACGCTAAGGACCTTCGGCAGGCACATGACAGCCAGCATCACGGCAGACGGACGTTTCGAACGCATTGGCGGCACCGGCACGATGGAATGCCCGCACTGCGGGGCCATCGGGCCCATGACGGTCACGGCGTTCCCGGCCTTCAGCAAACTGAAGGCCGAGCGGCCGACGCAGGTCGGCGTGGTCCTGCAGTGCTCGGCCTGCAAGGCACCGGTCTTTCTGCGCTACCGCGCCCGCGCCTTTCGGGACGACCGGGTAGAACTGAACCCGTTGCCTCAGGTGGTGGAGCACCCGCCGGAGCGCTTCAGCCTGAGTTATCTGCCACCGACCGTGGCGGCGCGCTTCCGCGAGGCCCTGGCGTGCTTCAGCAGTGGCCTGTGGCAGGCCTTCGCGGCGATGTGCCGGCAGACAGCCCGGGCCACCTTCGAGGATGTCGGCAACGCCGGGCGGATGCGCATCTTTGATCTGGTCGCTGAGGTGCAGGAACTGGGCGACATCGACGACGCCACCTTCACCGCCGTGCGCCGGATTATCTTCGACCCGGACGCCGGCCAGCAGGAGCCAGAGTACGACCGTCGGCAGGCAGCCGTGCTACTGGAAACCATGAAAGACCTGCTCACCCAGACCTACGTGCGCCGGGCAAAGCTCCGGCAGGCGCTGAAAGTGCGGCGCTTCTTTGCCAACCAGGCGGCGGGAATTGACGAGGAGGTGCCGGAGGCTCCCGTGCGGATTTCACCTTTCAAGGATCGACCGGCGTAAGGAGTCAGTGATGGGCTATGCAGCGATTACGGGCTGGGGCAAGTGCCTGCCCCCGGCGGTTCTGAGCAACGCAGACCTCGCCACCTTCCTGGACACCAGCGACGACTGGATCTTAAGCCGCACGGGCATGCGGGAGCGGCGGATTTCCCATGTTCCGGCCATCGACATGGCGGCGGTTGCGAGCTCCCGGGCCTTGGCCTGTGCCGGGCTCGACGCCAACGACCTCGATCTCATCGTGTACGGCAGCTGCAGTGCCGATGAGCAGGTGCCGAACAGCGCGTCCGGCGTGCAGATCCTGCTTGGCGCGCTCAACGCCGGGGCGATGGACATCAATACGGCCTGCACCAGCTTCCTTTACGGGCTCTCCGCCGCCAGCGCCATGGTGCGGTCCGGCGTGGTCCGGAACGCGCTGGTGATCGGCGTGGAGCTGATCTCGCCCTACATGGACTGGGAAAACCGCAATGTCTCGGTGCTCTTCGGGGATGGGGCCGCCGCCGTGGTCCTGCAAGCCAGCGAGAGCGAACTCGGCGTGCTTGGTGAGCATCTCGGCTGCTTTGCCGATGCCCGGCAGACCCTGCGGGTACGGGGCATGGGCTGCTCCTACGCCAATCAGGGCGTCCAGTACGGCGATACGCTGTGGGACTTCGATGGCCAGGAGATCTTCCGGCGCGCCGTGAAGGGGATGGCGCAGGCGACCGAGAAAGCACTCGGCAGGTGTGGCATCACTATCGACCAGATCGACCTGATGGTGCCCCACCAGGCCAACCTGCGCATCATCGAGTCCGTGGCGAAGTACGCGGGGATCCCCATGAGCAAGGTTTTCCTGACGCTGGAGCGCTACGGCAACATGTCTGCCGCCACGGTGCCGGTCGCTCTGGTCGAGGCGCTGGAGGCTGGCCGGGTTAAGCCCGGCGGGACGATCCTTATGCCCGGCTTCGGCGGCGGTCTCACCGTCTGTTCCCACGTCGTGCGCTGGGGCGACCGGGTGACGCCGCTCGGACTGAGTCGGGCGGAGTTGCCACCCAATGAGCGGACCGCCCTCGAAATGGTGAACGACATCCGGGCCCGGCGCAGCGCTCACGGTGCCTCAGAGCGCGGCCTGATGGCGCCGCGCTTCGCAGAGACCCGGCTGACTGACTGAAGCCCCTACGCCGCAAACCGCCGCGCATTCCGAAACAGCTGCATCCACGGCCCCTCTTCACCCCAACCGGCCGGGTGCCAGGAGTGTTGCACCGTCCGGTGGACGCGCTCCGGGTGCGGCATCAGGATGGTCACTCGCCCGTCTTCCGAACACAGGCCGGCGATGCCACCGGGCGACCCGTTCGGGTTGGCCGGATAAGTTTCGGCGGGCCGGCCGTGATTGTCTACATAGCGAATCGCAATCTGCCCCTGCCTGGTGCAGGCCTGCTGGGCGCCGGCCGTGAAGGTCGCCAGGCCCTCGCCATGGGACGTCGGGACCAGCAGTCGGCTTCCCGCCATCCCTTCGAGGAGCACCGACCGGGACGGCAGCACTTCCACAAGGCTGAGTCGCGCCTCGAACTGCTCCGAGCGGTTCTTGAGAAAGCGGGGCCAGTGCGCCGCGCCGGGAATAAGCTCGGCCAGCACCGACAACATCTGGCAGCCGTTGCACACCCCGAGTGTGAACGTGTCAGTCCGGGTGAAAAACGCTGTGAATTCGTCTCTGGCCCGGGCGTTGAACAGAATGGATTTGGCCCAGCCGCCGCCCGCACCCAGGACATCGCCGTAGGAGAAACCGCCGCAGGCGGCAAGACCGGAAAACTCCCGCAGCGGGCGCTGCCCCGACAGAATGTCAGTCATGTGCACGTCGACGGCATCGAAGCCCGAGCGGGAAAACGCCGCCGCCATTTCCAGCTGGCTGTTGACGCCCTGCTCCCGCAGGATCGCCACGCGCGGCCGGTGCCTGCGGGTCACCACAGGCGGTGGGGGATCGAAGGTCAGGACGGGCGACAGCCCGGGGTCGTCCGGATCGAGTTGTGACTGCCACGCTTCGGCAGCTGCAGCTGGATTGTCGCGCAGCGACTGCATCCGATTCGAGAGCTCCGACCAGGCACGCAGGAGATCCGTCCGCAAGCCGTTGAAGAGGGTCGCGCCAGCGGCCGAGATGCTGATGGCCGGAGAATTGGTGACAGTCGCCACACGGCGCACTACGGCTCCGAGTCCGTGTCGACCGAGGGTTTCTTTCAGGCGCTCAGCGTCGGTGTCACGCACCTGAATGACCGCACCCAACTCCTCCGCAAACAGAGCACCGAGCTGCTCGTCCGCTCCGGAAACCTCGAGCGCCACCTCAAGGCCGGCACGGCCGGCGAAAGCCATCTCACACAGCGTGACAAACAAGCCGCCGTCACTACGGTCGTGATAGGCAAGCAGCAGCCCGGCAGCGCGCAACTCCTGAATCCCCGCAAAGAATCCCCGGAGCAGGTCGGGAGCGTCCACGTCGGCCGGTTCACCGCCAGTCCGCCCATAGGCCTGCGCCAGGCAGGAGCCGCCAAGGCGATTGCGGCCCGCACCGAGATCGACAAGCCAGAGCGAGGTACCAGCCTCTCGCCGGAGTTCGGGAGTCGACGTGCAGCGCACGTCGTCCACGGGGGCAAAGGCCGAGACCACCAGCGAAACCGGCGCCACCACCGCCCGTCCGGCCCCCGTCTCCTCCCAGCGGGTCTGCATCGACAGGGAATCCTTGCCCACCGGAATCGCAATAGAGAGTTCCCGGCACAGGGCGCTCACGGCCGCGACCGTGTCGTATAGCCGTTCGTCCTCGCTGGCCACGCCGGCAGCGGCCATCCAGTTGGCCGAGAGCCGCACACGGGAAATATCGTCAATCGAGGCCGCTGCGATGTTGGTCAGGGCCTCGCCCACGGCCAGACGGCCCGAGGCGGGTGCGTCCAACAGGGCGACCGGCGAGCGCTCGCCCATGGCCATGGCTTCGCCGGCGAAGGTCTCGAAGCCCAGTGCCGTTACACCCACATCGCTGACCGGCACCTGCCAGGGCCCCACCAGCTGGTCCCGGGCTACAAGGCCGCCAACGGTCCGGTCGCCGATGTGAATCAGGAACGACTTGTCGGCGACGGCGGGCAGGCGCAGTACCCGCAGGCAGGCTTCCGCCAGTTCAATCCCGGCGAGATCGAGCGCTGCATTTACAGCGACTGTGCGCGTCACGTGGCGCACCATCCGGGGTGGCGTGCCGAGCAGCGTCTGCAGAGGCATATCCACCGGCGTCTCACCCGAGTGCCGGTCGGTCACGACCAGTCGGCGCGTGTCATCGAGTGCACCGAGGACCGCGAAGGGACAACGCTCCCGGGCACACACGGCAGAGAACCAGGCGAGATCCGCCGGGGCGAGCGCCAGCACGTAGCGCTCCTGCGCCTCGTTACACCAGATCTCCAGCGGTGACATGCCGGAATCCGCGCTGGGAATATCCCGCAGCTCAAAGCGTCCGCCCCGGTGAGCGTGGTCGACCAGCTCGGGTACGGCGTTGGACAGCCCGCCTGCGCCCACGTCGTGGACCATCAGGATCGGATTCGCCCGGCCGGTCGTCGCGGCCAGCGCCCGGCAGGCTTCAATGACCTGCTGGGCCCGGCGCTCGATCTCGGGATTCCCCCGCTGCACGGACGCGAAATCCAGGTCCGTAGAACTCGAGCCGCTACCCACCGAGGACGCGGCGCCACCGCCAAGCCCGATGAGCATGGCAGGCCCACCCATGACGATGACCAGAGACCCGGCAGGCGGATCTGCTTTTTCCACGTCAGTGCCTGCGATGTTGCCGAGACCACCCGCCAGCATGATGGGCTTGTGGTAGCCCCGGGCCAGGCTGCGATCCCGCGGGTCCACCTGCTCAAAGGTCCGGAAGTAACCCGTGATAGTCGGTCGGCCGAATTCGTTGTTGAAAGACGCCGCGCCAAGCGGCCCCTCCAGCATGATCTGCAAGGCGCTCGCGATACGCTCGGGCCGGCCGATGGCAGCCGACGGCAATTCCCAGGGCTGCTCCCAGCCCGGCAGCGCCAGATTGGAGACCGTGAAGCCCGTGAGGCCAGCCTTGGGTCGGCCCCCGCGACCCGTGGCAGCCTCGTCCCGCAGCTCACCTCCCGAACCGGTGGCAGCGCCCGGAAAGGGCGAAATCGCCGTGGGGTGGTTATGGGTTTCCACCTTGATCAGGGTATGCACCGGGGCCAGCGTGGCGGTGTAGAGACCCGTCGCCGGGTCGGCGTGGAGATGACTCGCGATCCCGCCCTCGATCACTGCGGCATTGTCCGTATAGGCACTCAGCACACCGCGGGGATTGTTGGCATGGGTAGACCGGATCATCTGGAACAGACTGTGCGCCTGCTCCTCACCGTCGATGACCCAACGGGCGTTGAAGATCTTGTGCCGGCAGTGTTCCGAGTTGGCCTGGGCGAACATCATGAGTTCGGCGTCGGTGGGATCGCGGCGTTCCGCACCGAACTTGTCAGCGAGATAGCGCATCTCGTCGCCCGACAGGGCAAGACCCAGCGCAACGTTCGCGCGCTCCAGCGCCGCCACACCCTCCTGCAACAGGGGCACATGGCGCAGGGCACGGGGCGCTGCCGCCATGAACAGGGCCGCGGCCAGCCCGGCGTCAGGAACAATGCCCGGCAGTAAACTCTGGGTCATCCGGTCATGGAGCAGGGGCGCGAGCAGCGACTGCTCGGCGGCGGTCGCCAGCTGCGGCGTTGCGAAGCTGAAACGCACTGCCCGCTCGACCCGCAGCACGGCAACAAGACCGCAACTCCGGGCGATATCAGTGGCCTTGCTGGACCAGGGAGAAACTGTCCCTGTCCGGGGCACCACGAGAACGCTGTCATCCGGCAAGTCCGCGCCGGGCGCAGTACCGTCATCCAGGAGGTTGCGCAGTTCCTGCTCAGCGCGGGCGGTCAGCGGTTCAGAGAGCTCCACGATGTGCAGAAAACGGGCCGCGACTCCCGTCACTGCGGGCACTTGCGCCCGAACAGCGTGCAGCAGCTTCTGCAGCCGGAACCCGGAGAGCGCAGCGCCGGCAGGCCAGATGAGCGGTGCGGCGAGCGGTGCCGTCACTGGCCCGAGCCGCCGGGGCCACCCGGCGTGTAAATGGGTCCAGGAAACTGGGTGACGTTGCCGGCCTCCGCCACCGTCACCTTGCTGACGCCCTGCTTCTCGACCTCGTCGATGCGCAGAATCGAGTGCATGGGCAGGTAGGTCCGCCGCACGCCGGCAAACTCGGTCTTGATCCGTTCCTCGGAGGGATCGAGAACCACCGTGGTCCGCTCGCCAAAGACGAGGCGCTCCACCTCGATGAAGCCAAACAATGTGCCCTGCGTCACACTCCGGGCATAGATCTCATAGATCTTGCCCTGGTTGACGAAGATGACTTTGTAGATGTGCCTGGAAGTCATGGGCGAATCGGATCGGGGGTGCGCAGTATAACCCAGTGGTTTCCAGGCCGCCCCGAAGTGTGATCGGACCCGTGTTTCGTAGCGAGGTGTTGGGCCATCATGCCGTCTGGGTGAGGGACTACCATGCCGCTCCGTCTTCGCGTCACCAGTGAGAGCAAGGAGTTGCCGCGCGACCATCGCGTGCGCGAATTCCCGGCCGTGGGTGGCACGATCGGCCGCAGCCCGGACAGTGACTGGGTCCTGCCGGACGCGAGCCGGTATGTGTCCAGTCGCCACGCGATGATTGACTATCAGGGCGGCGCCTACTACCTCGTCGACATGAGCAGAAACGGCGTCTTCGTCAATGGCTCCGACACACCGGTCGGCCAGGGTCATCCCCAGCGCCTTTTCGATGGCGACCAGTTGCGGATCGGCGATTTCGAGATTGCCGTCGACATCAGTGGTGGTGACGAGGAACTGCAGAACGACGACGGGATGCGTGACTCCATCGTGCGCGCGCAGCTGGTCCCGGAAGACGAATCCGTGGAGCTGCAGCTCGTTGCCGAGGACAAGCTGACCCGCGACTCTAATCTGCAGCGCCACCTCGCACCCGCCAGGCCGTCAGTGGCCCGGGGCAAGGTCGCTCCGCCGCGGCCCGTGGCAGTCCCCGCGGCGCCGAAAAAACCGGTTGGCGCGGTACCAAAGGTCCCCGCACCGACCGATCCCGAACAACGCGCTCTGGCCCTGCTCCTCGATGGCGCCGGCATCAAGCCCGAAACCGTGGCAGGCCGCACGCCCTCCGAGGTACTCCAGGGGTCGGGCAAGCTGCTGCGGGTCATGGTGAGTGGCCTCATGGAGCTGCTGCGGGAACGCAGCCACATGAAGGACACTTTCCGCCTGCCCCAGACCATGATGCAGGCCGCGCAGAACAATCCCCTCAAGTTCTCACCCAGCGTGGATGAGGCCCTGCGCTACCTGTTCAACGACCGGGGCGACGGCGCTTACCTCAGTGCGGAGGACGCCGCCCGGGCGGGATTCCAGGACGTGCGCCAGCACGAGCAGGCGCTGGTCAAGGCCATGTTGCAGGCCGTCCAGGATTACGTGGAGCGCTTTGACCCGGAAGAGCTCAAGAGCCGCTTCGACAAGGGCCTGAAACGCGGCGGCTTGCTCTCCGGTGGGAACAAGCTCAAGTACTGGGAACTCTACGAGGAAAGCTATCCCGCGCTGACCCAGCGGGAAGACGGTGGCCCACCCCAGCTCTTTACCGAAGAGTTCTCCCGGGCGTACCTGCAGGAAGTCGACGGGCAGAAGAGCGCTCGAAACCGCTGATCTGCCGGCCCTAGCCCCACCCCCCCCGCACTCCGGAATTTCCCTGATTGCGCGCCTCCCGGACCTCTGTTCTGCTGTCTCACAGCACCGCGGGGCAGGCTTTGCCCTTCCGGATGACAATGATTCTCATTTAGAATTGGCCCATGACGCTGGACGAACTCAAGATTGGCCAGGCCGGGACCATCACCGGGCTCCAGGGCCAGGGCCCTGTGGTGCAGCGCCTCATGGCCCTTGGCCTGCTCGCCGGGTCGCTGGTGCGCATTACCCGCAGAGCCATTGGCGGCGATCCCCTTGAAGTCCAGGTGCTGGACTACGCGCTGTCGCTCCGGCGGGAAGAAGCACGCCGGGTCACGATCGTTCGCGAACCATGACGCCTTCCACCCCGAGGCCCGCTGCCGTCATTGCGCTGATCGGTAATCCCAACACCGGCAAGAGCACCCTCTTCAATGCGCTGACGGGCCTGCGCCAGCAAACCGCGAACTATCCGGGCGTGACGGTCGAGCAGCACACGGGCCGGATCACTCTCGCCGGCGAGACCGTAACGCTCGTGGATCTCCCCGGCGCCTACTCCCTCGCGGCCCAGTCCCCGGACGAAATGGTCGCGATCGACGTCCTGCTGGGCCACGTGCCTGACCTGCCGCGCCCCAGCGCGGTCCTCGCCGTCATCGATGCCACCAACCTCCGGCGCAATCTCTTCCTGGTCACCCAGCTGGCCGAGCTGGGCCTGCCGCTCGTCGTGGCACTGAACCTCTGGGACGTGGCGCAGAGCCGGGGCATCCGAATCGACACCGCTGAACTGGGCAGGCAGTTCGGGGCGACCTTCGTGCCGGTATCAGCCTCGCGGGGCACAGGCCTCGACGCACTGCGGGCGGCGCTGGCCAGCGCCATCCACGCGCCCGCGCCAACCCCCTTGCGGGTGCTGCCGGAAATCAGCGCCGCGGCAGCCGACCTGGGCACGCGGCTGCGGGCTGCGGGGTCTCACCTCCAGGACTACGAAGTGGAGCGGGCCCTCATCGACGCCCAAGGCAGCGCCGAGCGGCGCTTCGAGATGACGGCGGGCGCTGGCTTTCTTGGCGAACTGGCCGACCTGCGCCGCCAGCTCGGGGCCGGGGTGTCCCTCGCAGAAGCTGAAGCCACTGCCCGTTACGGGCTGATCAACGCGGTCGTGGCCCGCACCGAACAGCGGGCGCCCCGGGAGGTCACGCTGAGTGACCGGCTGGATCGGATCACCAACCACCCGGTCATCGGCTCTCTGCTCTTCCTGCTGGTCATGGCTGCGGTCTTCCAGGCGGTTTTTTCCTGGGCCACGCCTCTGATGGACCTGATCGCCGGAGCGACCTCCTTCATGGGCGAGGCGGTTCGTGCCCTGCTGCCGGCTGGCGCCCTGGCCAGCCTCATCGTCGATGGAGTCATCGCGGGGGTTGGCGGTGTGATCGTCTTCCTGCCCCAGATCATGATCCTGTTTGCCTTCATCATCTTCCTCGAAGACTCGGGCTACATGCCGCGGGTGGCGTTCATGGTCGACCGCCTTATGCGGTCGGTGGGGCTCTCGGGCCAGTCGTTCATTCCCATGCTGTCGAGCTTTGCCTGTGCCGTACCCGGCATCATGGCCACCCGCGTGATCCCCGATCGCCGCGATCGACTGGCCACGATACTGGCCGCGCCCTTCATGACCTGTTCTGCCCGCCTGCCCGTCTATGCGCTGCTGATTTCCGCCTTTGTGCCTGCCCGCCACTATCTGGGTGGCCTGGTCAATCTGCAGGGTCTCGTCATGCTGGGCTTGTACCTGCTCGGCATCCTCGGTGGCGTCCTGACGGCCTGGCTGCTCAAGCGCACGGTGCTTCGCGGACCGACGCCCACTTTCATGATCGAACTCCCGCCCTACCGGCTGCCGAGCTGGCGCTCCATGCTGTTGAAGCTGACGGAGCGTGGCCGGGTGTTCCTCGTCCGGGCCGGCACCGTCATCTTCTCCGTGGCCATCATCATCTGGGCGCTGGCCTATTTCCCGCGGCCCGCCGAAATCGGGGAGACGTACGCCACTGAGCGGGAAGCCATTGAGGCCAGCGCCCTGTCGACCGTTGACAGAGACCGGGGCCTATCCGCACTCCATGCGGCCGAAGGCGCCGCCTATCTGGAACAGAGCTGGCTGGGACGGCTTGGCCAGTTCGTGGCCCCTGCCTTTGCGCCGCTGGGCTGGGACTGGAAGGTGTCAGCCGCCGTCATCGCGAGCTTCCCGGCACGGGAGGTCGTGATTGCCGTCCTGGGGACCATCTATTCGGTGGGCGATCAGGGGGACGGGACCGAAGGCGCCCTGCGGGAACGGCTGCAGTCGGCCACCCGCCCGGACGGCACCCTGGTCTACACCATACCCATGGCCGTCGGCCTGCTGATCTTCTACGTCTTCTGCCTGCAGTGCGCCGCCACCATCGCCGTGATCCGGCGGGAAACCAATTCGCTGCGCTGGCCGGTCTTTGCCTGGGTCTACATGACCGGCCTGGGCTACCTGGGCGCACTGCTGGCGTTTCAGCTCGGTAGCTGAGGGAAATCACCATGCCCGGAATTCAGGAACTTATCGCCCTTGCGATCGTCGCGCTGGTCGCCGGGCGTCTGGTCTGGCGCCGCTGGGTGGCACGCCAGGGTGCCGCCAGGGCGGGCACCCCGTCCGGGGCCTGCGGCAATTGCGCCGCTGCCGGGCCGCCGCCGAAGGAAGCCACGGTGCACTTCTTTCGCCGGCGGAAAAACGCTGAGGGCCCCGCCAGCGGGGGCCCCCGATAAGCCAAACCAGTCCAGGACTGGTGCCGTCAGGCTGGCCACTTGCCCCTGTCGGCGTCCATCTGCACTTTCCCACCGCGCCGGTCCAGCATGAACTGGGACTGTTCCTTGCCGAAGATCCGTTCGGCCAGCACGTTCATGGGGTCCGACCGGTTGGTGTACTCCCGGTACGTGAAATCGTACTTCTGCTGGGCAGCGCGCTCTTCCGGGGCCAAGCGCGGCGCGTCGTCATACATCTTGAACCAGCGATCCACGAAGCGGTTCAGGTAGGGCTCGCAATGGTCGATGTGCTCGTCCGTGAGGGCTGTGATGTAACTCGAGCACACCGGGGACTGCATGCCGCGAATCACCGGGCCGTGGCTGGCTGACCAGACGAAGTCGGTGTTCTTCCGGAACTCCAGGTAGTCCTTGTTCACGTCGCCGCTGTAGTAACGGTTGACGTAGTCCTCGTTCACCTTCAGATCCACCCGGGGCACGTAGTCCGCATAGAACAGCAGGTTCGGCACGGTCCCGAAGATGATCATCAGGTTCGGGACCTGGGTTTCCTGACCCAGCACCACGTTGATGTTCATGTCGATGATGCTGGCCTTGCGATTGCCCAGCCAGGAACGGACAAACCAGTCGACGTCCTTCGCGGTGTAACCGAAGAAGGCGCCTTCCATCTGCTGGTCGGGCGACGCGTAGTAGTCAGCGCCCTTCGAGATGGGGTGCAACGTGGCGCCGAAGTGCTTGATGATGCGGTCGGCGATCCGGCCGTGGATCTCCCAGCAGCGCTCCCACTGGCGGGACACGTCCACGTTGGGATTGTCCGCGAGGAACTCGTGGATGGTCTTGACGTCGCTTTGCTTGCTGGTTACTTCGTTCATGGGATCCTGACTGACAGTTCAGCGGGGTCCGCATGATAAGGGAACAGGGGAGGCAGCAACACCCCGGAAGAAGGCGCCTCCCGGGGGCTGCCAACCTAAAGCAGGCTACTCAGGTCAGGCGGCGGCCTTCTGGCGGAAGCGCCGGACGGCCAGGCCGCCCAGGGCCGTGGCCAGCAGCCAGATCGCCGGGGGAGCGGGTACAGCGGAGACCTGCAGATTGCCGTAGGTGACGCTGTACTCATTCGTAACCGTGGGGTCGAACCAGCCGACGAGATTCCTTGAGAGCACCAGCGTCGTGCCGGAACCGAAGCCCTGCAGCACATTGAAGTTCAGCGTCGCGACATTGAACAGCACATCTGCCGTACCTACATCGCCGGAACCTGAGCGAAAGACATCGACCCGGATCGGACTCGGCGTCCCCAGCGTAGCGGGCTGGAAGGCATTATCAAGTATCGATAGCGTATCGAAAGCATTACGACCATCAATAGACAAGCCAAGCGCGCCGCTGACAAACTGCAGGGCATTGTTGTCAAAGGTGACTTTGACATCGCCCCCGCTGGTCCCCGCGGTTAACCCGGAGCCCTGAATGGTGACGGTCAGCACCTGGCCAGGTGCTACGGTCGGCGTGCTGGTGACCAGCACCAGGCTGGCTGCCGAGGCGTTCGCCCCGATCAGCAGGGCCGAGAGGGCAAGCAGGTTGGAGAATTTCGTAGCCATGTTTGTTTTTCTTCCTGTCCGGACTACGGACTTGTGTGATGAGGTTACCTCAGTCTGCGGCCCAGTGCAGGGAAACTTTGACATAAGCGGCAAGAATTCCGCCCCTAGGGCGCCAGTCCCGACGGCCCCGGCGGCTGGCCAAACCTGCTCTTCAACAGCGCGCCATCCTGGGAATCGACCGTGCCATTGCCGTTGAGGTCCCGGTCCGGGAACGCTCCCGAACCAAAGGCTGCCTTGAGCAGAGAGCCGTCCTGGGAGTCCACCACGCCGTTGTTGTTGAAGTCGGCATCGCAGCGGTTGCCGAAGCCATCGCCGTTGGTATCCAGCTGGCTTAAGCCCCCCGCGTCCTGCAGCAGCGGGCCATTCACTACGGTGACGCAGTTATCCTGGCCATCGTGGGCGCCATCCGCATCCGCGTCGTTCAGGAGTTGCCAGGCCAGGCCGTAATCCCACCGGAAGGTCGACTTTCGCGTCACCCGCAAGGCGTATTGGGCATTGGCCGGGACGGTGAACCAGAGGTTTTCCGTGTTCTCCAGCGTGCTCTGGGAAATGCTCACCACGGTGGAGCCGCCGGCGGCCACGTCGATCAGCGCCAGATCCAGGTCCCAGCGGATTGCCGTGGTATCGAAGCCCGGGCCGACGGGACCCGGCGGATCGACGCCAGGACCCTTGATGTCCAGATTCCAGACCAGGGAGGCGGTCAGTAGCTGCGGCAAGGCATTGGCGGGCAAGGGATACGTGGCTACGCTGTTGGTGCCACTGGAACCACCGAAGCCCGGGTCATAGTCGAAGCCCCGGCTGGTGACGTTGGCGCCCGTGTTGCCGTCTTCCGTGCTGTTCTGCTCGCCCCCGGCAAGGATCCAGTAGCTGTTGCGGACATTCTGCTGGCCGGCGCCATAGCGCCTGTCCAGGCCATTGGCGGTCTGATTTCCGGCCGTGCCCCGGTACAGGGCCAGGTTGGTCGGGTTCGGCGCCGAATTGTGGGTGACCCGATCGGCACCGGCCATCAGCGCGGCCTTGATCACCTCGGAACGCTGCGCATTGCAGACCAGGACCCCCGCCCGGTTAACCCCGCCCGAGGAGACCGGGTCAGTGACCGGACAGGGATTGGCGCTGCCCGTTTCCAGCAGCAATGCGGCAGCCGCCGAGACATGGGGAGTGGCGCTGCTGGTGGAGTTGATCGGGTCAACGATATCGGGCCGCGTGCGCCCGGTGGTGTAGATGTCATCCAGCGCTGGGGTGCTTACCAGGTGGAGGCTGTCGCTACGGCCAACGGTGATCACGTTGTAGGCGCTGGCCAGCAGGGGCACTGTGCTGGTGGTGCTCCCGTCGCCATTATTGAGACCGACGAAATGGAGGATCTCGTCGGTCTCGACGAGCCAGTCCACACGCCGCAACACGTAGGTTTCGAAGGGCACCGCCGTCCCGATCCAGCTGTTGTTCGAGATGCGGCTCGGGGAGACGTCGGGAACCGGATCGTTGGCCCCCGGCAGCACGGTTTTCAGATACCCCGTCCCCAGCCAGTCGCCGGCGCCGTAGGCGGCGATGCTGGTGAGCCCTGGCGCAATGGACATGCCAATCCCGTAGAAGTCCTGGCCCACGCCCGTGGCATGGGAGGAATACAAGCCGGCGGGAGCGCTGGACTCATTGCTGATGGTCTTGCCCGCGAACGCCGGGTCCTGGAGGTTCGGCATCCAGGCAGACTGGCCATTCACCATCTGAGTGCCTTCGACCTGAGTGACGACTACCCCTGTGCCGTCCGGCACTGTCGCACCGAGATCCTGCTGCAACCGGGTGTAGCCGATGTCACTGCGGTAGTCGGCGAGCGCCCCGGCGGAAGCGAGCGCCAGGCCCGCGGCGAAAAAGATCTTGTAGCGCAAGTCAGCCACTCCCCCAAGAAAACGGCAGGCACTTCCCGGCTCAGTGTGCCGGATTCTCCAGAACCGGTATGACTTATATGTGAACGACCGTACTCATATGAATCACACTAGTCCGATTCATGGCATCACTGGGTTCGATTTGTCCTAATGAGGACCATTAGCCTGGCACCGGGGCCGGGCCGTCTGGGAAAATCAGCTCAGGACGGTGGCCCAAGGGCCCTTCGGTCGGCTTTATCTGTGGCCGTGGACGGAGTCTATCGCGAACCAGTCTTGGCCTGGAATTCCCTGCGCACCGGACCAGGGAAATCATTCTGCCGGGGCAGGGAATTTATCTGTCCTGTCAGGGACCTTATGCCAAGGAATTTAACCCGACCAGGCCACCCGTCGGTTGCCAGGCTGTCAATTGCGCACTCCGCCCGCGGCATCGGGCGCGGTCCGGCCCCGGGTAACCGGCCGCCTGGCCAAAGAATCTGCCTTCGGCCAGGGTTTGATCCTGGCCAGCGTCTTGACCATCGCGTCCTTCGTCGTCTCGCGGTCGTAGTCGGCCTGCAAGCCGATCCGCCGTTGCGACACACCAATTTCCTTGGCCAGACGGTACTGGGTGATACCCATCGGCTTCAGGAACTCCTGGAGCTGTATCTCGCCCGGCGTTGGTTAGGGAGCCTTGCGCATTACTTTGCTCCGTCAGTGATAGTCGAGAATTTCAACACCTTCAGGCCCGGCATCCGTCCAGCGGGCGTATTAGCTAACGGACGCCAGGGCCGTCATCCGGTAACCCGGCAGCATCTGGTGCATAGAGGCGGCGACCGTGAATGATGTTGATGACGACGATGGCATCCGGCCGAACCTGATAGATCACCCGATAACTGAACACAAACCGTTCGCGGACGTCGGTCCGTTCGAATTCTGGTACCACGCGGCCGAGTCGGGGATGACGCGCCAGGCTACGGGTCAGCGCCAGTATCTTGTCCGCTACAGCGGCAGCGTAGCGCGGTGAGTCGCGGCCGATGTACTCCGCAATGCTTTGCAGGTCTTCTGCTGCCGCAACCGACCAGATCAGGCGTTGAGCCATTTTGCGAGGCGCTGCTCAACCTCATCCTGGGTCAGCGTTCGACCGGCCTCAACATCCTCCAGGCCACGCTTGATCTTCTCCAGCACATAGAGTCCGTACTGCACATCCTCCAGCGTGCTGTCCTTGGGCAGGTGTTTCATTACTGTGGCCACGTCGTCACTGACCGCGCTCATGCCTTGCACCTCCTGCGTTTCATATGGGCATACTAGAGTACGTGTTCAGGATCAGCCAGCCGCCCATACCCAGCGCGTGATGCACGACCGGGTGGCGCGCGGCAGGTGAGTGCAGAATCCCTGCTCCTCAAGCACCAACTGCTGATCCTCACCCGTGACCGGCAGCGGGCACCGGAACTGGTTGCGGCGCTTGTCGAGATAGAGCGCCGCAATCCCCGCTGGGGCTGCCCGCGCATTGCCCGGCAGATCGCCCTGTCCTTCGGCCTGACTCTGGACAAGGACGTCGTCCGTCGTGTCCTTGCCCGCCAATTTCGCCCGCCATCTGTCGGCGGGTTACCGGGCAAGGGCTGGCGCGCCCCGGCCGCACACGATAGGCTTCCCGCCAGCCCTCGTGCGGGTGGGAGGGGCCTGTGACAACGACCAGCATCAAGTACTTCGCCGCGGCCCTGATCGCCTTGCTGGCCTCCAACCTTGCCATTGGGATACTCAGTTTCAACTTCATTCGGCAGCTGGATGATCGCTACGGACAGCTGCTCAACGACAGCCTGCCGCTGCTTAACCAGGTTCGCTCCCTGTCCTGGGAGGTCACGCAGGTCCAGCGGACGATCAGTCGCTACCCGCAGTATGACGAGGTCGGCAGAAAGGACCTCATGGCGCGGCGCGCCTGGTCCACCGTCCGGGCCAGCGAGTTGCTGAACCAGATCCGCAACCGGGACCTGCCGGCGGGGCTGCAGGAGCCGCTGGCGGAGCTTGAGGCTGACCAGGCGGCGATCATGGCAGCGTCCATCCGGTGGGAGGGCTTCATCCGCTCCGGCGACCTGCTGGCAGCCCAGGCGACCAACCTTAGCGCCGTACAGCCGGCCTACGAGGCCCATACCAAGGTGCTGGAGGATCTGGCCACGCGCATCGAGAACAACGGCACGCAACTGAACGACGTCTACAGCGCCGACGCCAGCCGGTCCGGCATCATCGTGCTCGCGATGGCCGCCTGGCCCTTGATCGCCGGAGCCCTGGCGCTGGCGCTCGGGCTCATCGGCATCTACCTGCTCATACCCCTCGTGCTGCGCGTCGAGCGGGAGCTGCGCCGCTAGCGGGCTGCGATCCTTGGGGGCTCAGTTCGTGACGCCCGGGTCGACGCGCTGTCCCTGGAGCGCCAGCGTCATCGTGGTCACGGCGGCCAGCCCCTCGGGCACCGCTGCGATCGCCAGCGAGATGCCAACCTCGAGCATATAAAGAAAGCTGTTGCCGCGAAGCCAGCCCGTTACGACGATCACTGCGCAGAGCACCAGAACAACCACCAGCAGCCCGCGGCCGAGCTGGGCAAGCTTCGCTTCAAGCGGGGTCCCGCGCGTGCCTACTTCCTCGATTAGCGTACCGATCTTGCCCATCTCGGTCCTCATGCCAGTTGCGGTCACGATAAACTCGCCGCGGCCATCGGTGACGGCCGTTCCCAAATGCACGAGGTTGATCCGGTCGCCCAGCGGAACCTCTCGATCGACAAGAATTTCCGCGGTCTTGCTGACGGCGAGTGACTCGCCCGGCAGCGCAGCCTCCTCGAGCTGCAGCTGAATGTTCTACGCGATGCGCCCGTCGGCCGGTACCCGCGCGCCGGCGGCGAGGATAGCCACGTCGCCCGTCACCAACTCCTCCGCGGGGATCTGCTGTTAGTACCCGTCGCGAAGGACGTGGGCCACCGACACGGTCTGCTTGCGCAGCGCGTCCAGCGCCGTCTCCGCCTTCCACTCGGTGACGAAACCGATGACCGCGTTCACCACAATGACAATCAGAATGGCAAGCGCCTCGATAGTTTCCCCGAGCGCCTGTGACCGCCGTTGCCCGAGATACGTGCGTGCCGCACGCCTGCGGCAGGCACGCCGAACTCAGGTGCGGTGAAGGACGAGGTTCGGGACGGAATCCGGATCGTAGTCCTGCCACTCGCCCGCAACGATACTGCCCTCCGCTATCTCTATTTGCCGGGCCCCGGCGTTGGTCAGGATGTCGCGGGCGGCGCGTTCAGCGTCGGGCTCCGGTGCGGTGACGGCTACGACCGGGCCGCCGCGCCGGTGCGGCGGCATCGGATGGAGGGTTTCGCCGACCTCCGAGCCGACCAGGGCACCGGGCAGCGAGCCGGTATATGCCCGGAGCGCCGCACCCAGCAGGGGTGCCGCGGGGCCAGCCGCCGCGGCAGCCAGCGTGACGGCGGCCAAGCCTATGGTCGCGCCGACCCCGGCGCCAGCCGCGGCCCCTGCGCCCGCACCCGGCGCCTCGTGCTGCTCGTGGTCACTCGCCGAGACCTCGCCCGGCTTCACGTGGTGGCCATCCGGCGAGCGGTAGAACTCCACGACCCGTTCGGGATCGCCGACCAAGGCTCGCAGCCGGCCCGCTGCGTTGCGGGCTTCGTCAAACGTGGTGAAGGTGCCGCTGACAATCGTCGCCATCCGCCCATGCTCCTCAGCAGTTAGAGGTGGAGTTCACAGCGCAATGCCTGCAGAAGCTGTGGGAGATTGTCCCGAACGCCTGTCGGACAAGGTCGACAATGCGCCCGGGTCAGAGTCAGCCATAACCAGAGTGCGGGTGAACGCCCGGCCGCGCATCGTCAACCGGAGACCTTAACCATGGGTGCGTTCCGGCCGGCCATCCGGCCGCAGCTTGGTGGACAAACCAGAAAAAAATATGCTCGCGGCCTGGGGGCGCGTCAACGACGGCATCGAGGCCCTGCTGGGATTGAAACCAACGCCTACGCTGGAGGAGCGTATCGACATGATGCTGCAAGCAACTGCTACGAATTGCCCATGACCACCACCTGTCTACGCAACGCGATTCTCGGCGCTGCACTGTCCTTGTGCCCAGCGCGACCAACTCAGGGGCAATGATGATCCGCATGACATGCGCATCCTCAAGCTGTGCTAGCCTTCGTGCCGATATGGACAAAGTGAACATCGTTAACGGTGCGTGGGTCGTCGTGTGTGACGGCGGTAAAGCGCTGATTCTCGAGAACAGCGGTTCGCCTGCCGCGTTGAAGCTCGTCACGAGGGCAGTGCGCGAGCACGAGAACGCACCGACGCATGAGCAGGGATCTGACCAGCCAGGGCGGGTGCATCAATCGTTCGGCAGCGCGCGCAGCGCGGTCGAGCAGACCGATTGGCACGATGCAGCGGAACGCGATTTCCTTGAGTCTCTGGCCCGGCGGCTCGACGCCGGGATTGCGGCGGGCGAGACCAGCGATCTCATTATCATCGCCGCGCCGCGCGCGCTAGGCATGCTCCGGTCGGCCTATTCGCCTGCTATTCGCCAAGCGCTGCGCGGCGAAATCGATAAAGACTATGTCAAGCTCACCATCCGCGATATAGAGAAACATCTCGCCGGTTGAGGGATCCGGGCGCGGGACCTGCCGCCGTCGCTCAAGGCGTTCTGCAGCGAGCCGTAGATTCAGCGCGGCGCTCGGGGCTGGCTGACCCGGGACGCGGAGAGCAGCCGCCTGAACCTGGACGAATAACACACCGCCCTCGACCGCCTGCTCAGCCAGTCCATCACCTACCGCATCGCCCTCGGCCCCGGGCCGGGCAGAAGGCTTTCACGCTGCGGAGCCTGCCCGGCGACCTGCTCCCCGTGAATAGTACGACTTCGAGGTAGAGTCCGCCGATGAGGAGCGGACCATGCGAGCGGAGCGTTTTACCGAAGAGCAGATCATCGGGGTATTGAAGGAAGCGGAGGCCGGCGCAAAGCCGAAGGAGCTGTGCCGGAAGCACGGGATCTCGGACCAGACGCTGTACAACTGGAAAGCGACGTACGGCGGGATGACAGTCCCTGAGGCCCGACGGCTGAAGGAACTGGCCGTGCGGCGTCGGAAGCGCAAACGGATCGGGCCGGTGGAACGCCACCCATTGCTGAAGCCCGTGGCACGGAACGTCAGCTGGTCGATGGACTTCATCGCGGACGGGCTGAGCAACGGTCGCCGCTTCCGGTGCCTGGCGATCGTCGCTGACTTCAGCCGGGAGTGTCTGGCCATCGAGGTGGACACCTCCCTGCCGGGGCCGCGGGTGGCGGCAGTCCTGGATCGCCTGGCAGCCGATGGTGGCCTGCCGGAATCGATCACCGTGGACAACGGTCCTGAGTTCGACGGCCGGGTCCTGGACGAATGGGCCTACCGCAACCCCGTGCGACTGGCCTTCATCCGCCCGGGGAAGCCGAACGAGAACGCCTACATCGAAAGCTGGAACGGCAAGAAGGAGTAGAGCTAAATATGGGATCTTGTTTTCGCCCGAGCGTGGTTGAGGCGGAATCCGGCTCATGTCCAGCTGAGGTGGGCAATTGTAACCGGCGCGGCTTTACGGACTCTGAGTGGGACCGCAACAACGGGGCCGAGAGACGGGTGGCCGAAAAAGCCTGCTAGCGCGTCCTTCGTGTCGGTCTCCGGTACACGTCCGGGGATGGCAACCGCGCCAAAGCCCCGGACATTCAGGACTATTCCGCGGAGACGACTGCGGTATTTGGCCCGCGAATGCGCAGCGGCGAAAATGTGGCGGAGGACCGAGTCATGAGCGAACCCTGCTCCCGGACCCAGTTCCCTGCTTGAAAGGGAAAATACAGGGAAACCCGGCGCAGAGCCAATCCGGGGGGAGTCCTGGTTGCCTGTAAACTGCTGATTCGAAGAGCTTTTGCCCAACATTTCCCAGTCCGCATCCCAAGTCGTCTCATGCGTTTCCAATGAAGATCGTGGTCGTCAGCGACACCCATACCCGCCACCAGGAACTGGGGGTACTCAGCGGCGACGTCCTCATCCACTGCGGTGATGCTGCCCTGGGATTCAACGCCACGCCGGGTGACGTGGAAGAGCTGGACCACTGGTTCGGCCAGCAGGACTTCAAGCTGATTCTCTGTACCGGCGGCAATCACGACTTCGACCTCGAACGGCGCACACGACAACGCGCGGCGCCGCTGAAGAATGCCGTGTACCTGCAGGATCAGTCCCACGCTTACGGTGGCTGGGCATTCCACCTGGAGAGCCCCGATCTGCGCGACAAGTGGGCAGCGATTCCCGAGGGCACCGACGTCCCTCACCGATACCTACTTCGAGTTCTCCGGGTTCACGGCCGAGTACAGGCTGTAGTCAGGAACCGGTCCGCTCGCTACCGTAGGCTCAGGTTGCACGCCTGTCGGCGTCAAGTCAGCCGGGTTGTAGGTGGCCAGGAACTCCTCGACCGCCTTCAGGTATATAGCCTGATCCACGGCCTTGTCGAAGCCATGCCCCACCCCCTTCATGGGGACGAACTGATAGTTCCTGTTCGCCTTCTTCAGGGCGGCAGCCATCAGTTCTGCCTGATTGAAGGGCACGTTCTGGTCGTCTGTGCCATGCACCAGGAGCAGCGGGACGGCCACCTCGGACGCTCGGTAAAGTGGGGAAACCGCTTTGAGATCAACTTCCACCTCGCCCTGAACCTTCTGGCGCCAGCGCTTGTAGCGTTTGGGGAGGACATCCCCCCGGTGGGCCTTTAGCCAGCCATTGACGTCACTCACGCCGGCAAAGCTGATGGCGCAGCGATACAAATCAGGCGTCGTTATGGCGCCCATCATGGCCGCATATCCGCCGTAGGAAGAGCCCATGATGCACACCCGTTTCGGGTCGACCGTGCCCTCGGCCACCAGCCACCGGACCCCGTCCGACAGGTCGTCCTGCATCTGCAGGCCCCACTGGCCATAGCCCTTGGCCAGGTGGTCCCGGCCATAACCCGACGAGCCGCGAAAATTCGGTTGGAGGACGGCGTAACCGCGATTGGCCAGGAACTGGACATAAGCGTCGTAGCCCCACTCGTCGCGAGCGTGCGGCCCACCGTGGGGCAGCAGGACCAGCGGCAGGCCTTTGGCCGGGCGGCCCGGTGGCAAGGTCAGGTAACCGGGCACTTCCAGTCCATCCCGCGCCCGGTAGGTGATGGCCTTCATGGGCGCCAGTGTCCGGTTCTCGAGCGCCGGGAACTGGGCGGCGATGCGGGTCATCACCCGGGACGGTCGATCGTAGTAGTAGAAGGCGCCCGGGTTGTCCGCAGCGCCCGACCAGACCAGGTGCTTCAGCCGGTCTTTGCTGCTGCTGGAAACCCAGTTGCTGCGGTCGGGAAACTGCAGATCGATCTCCTTCTGCAGGCCTTCGGCCTCGGGGGAGAACCATTTGACGCGCTGGCGATCGTCCGTGAAAAAGACCCCGGCGATGCTCTTTCCGTCCTCGGACAGCTGAAAGTCATCGACATCGACCGTCGGGTGCTCGAATACGGCGGCGCCGATCTCCAGGGTCTTCCAGTCGAACTCGTAAACACCGAACCGGCCGGTCCGCGTGTTCGTAACGACGTAGCCCTTCTCGGTGCTGGTCGGGATCCGGATCGTGTCGATCTCGCCGTCACTGTCGTCCCACTTGACGCGCGCGACCTCCTTGAATTTCTCCGTGGCCGAATTCCGGTAGACGACCTTCGTTCGCCTCAGGCCAGCGTACCCGAGGCCCAGGCGGACTATCCCGTTGGCATCGGCATACCAGTCGTAGATCCATTGCTGGGGATTGACGATCTCCACCATTTCGGCGGACTCGGAATCAAGGTCGACCCGAATGACGCCCGGGAAGCTGTTGGTATTCTTGGCCATCGCCAATAGCAGGTAACTGCCGTCATCAGCGACAAACAGTACATCGTCACCAACGATTCCCTGTCGCTTCGGACCAAGAGACCGGCCCGTCCGCTTTGCCAGGTCGTAGAGGAAGAGGCGCGTCGAATAGAATCGACCACCGTTGCGGCCCAGGCCGATCAGGACCCTGTTGTTACTGGCCCATCGATACCAGCGCACGTCGAAGGACTCGAACGGGAGCGCAATGATCTTGCCCGTAGGATCCCGGAAGTCCTTGATGCCCAGCAGGAGTTCGCCATCGACACTCAGCTTGGCGATGACCCGGTCACCGGCAGGAGAAAGCTTGGGATCGCCAATGAATGCGCCCGCCGCAAACGTCTCTGCGGAGAGGCGCTCAGGTGGCTTGGCTGGGGCGGGCGGCTCCGCGAAGGTGGCTGTGACCAGCAGCGTGACGGCGGCCAGGAGCAGTGGGCGAAGCAGACGATGGGTTGCTTTCTCCATGAGGGCCCTCAGGAAGGATGGCTTGGCGATCAGTAGTCATTCTGCCCTGCGTCAGGCCTGCTCGGCATCACCCTTTTGGGTGATTTTTGTTCGGCCCCGACATACGACGCCTCTGTGCCGTCCGTGCGCCGTCGTGACCACCGAAGTAAAGCCGGTCGGGGTCCGGCCCCCAACCGCGGCCCATGGATCCGCCGGAATCCACTCGAAAACGCTACTTTTCTTTGCTATACAATGCTTTACAATCACTGACGCCCCCCGAAAGTGAGGCCTTGCCAGCCATGAGCGAGAAGAAGCACAGCGCCACAGCGCCAGGCACCGTGAGCCGGGAGACGGAGGAATTTCCGGCCATCCCGGGCTTCACCATTCTGAGGGAACTGGGGAAAGGCGGCATGGCGGTGGTGTATCAGGCCATAGAGCACTTTCCAAAGCGCGACGTCGCCATCAAGATCATCCGCACAGAGTACGTCCGCGACGAAGGCTATCGAGAGCTTTTTCGGGAGGAAGCAAACCGGATGGCCGCACTCGCGCACAGCGCCATTCTTCCAATCTACGCCTCGGGATTTGTGAACGATCTCCCGTACACCGTCACGCAGTACGCGCCAGGCGGGGACTTGCGAGAGAAGATCGACGAGAACATTCTTACTACCGCCGACCGTCTGAGGATCGTCAGGATACTGGCTGAAGCGCTGGTTTTTGCCCACGAACGTGCCATCCCCACTGTTCACCTGGACATCAAGCCAGAAAACATCCTGTTCGCTGGCAATAATCCGCTGCTTGCCGACTTCGGGGTTGCAAAACAGCTCCTCATGCTCAGCCAGGTGGTGAAACCCGGAACGATCGTGGGCGATCCCCGGTACTGGGCGCCCGAGGCGCCAAGCGGCAAGTACGGCACACCAAGTGATATCTACTCCCTTGGAAAGGTGTTCTTCGAGTTACTGAGGGGCAAGCGCCCAGAGACGGACTGGGTCAGCAATGACGTAGAACGGGACCAACTCATTAATGAGTTACCTCCCACGTATCGCCTCTACGGCCCCCTCATCGCCCGCTGCATGGCCTACAAGGCAGCGGACCGCCCGACAGCAATCGAAGTCGCCGAGGAGCTGGATAAATTCATCAAGCCAGGAGCCAGCTCATGGCCACTGGCCGCGGCCGCTGCCGTCGCCTCCCTTGCGGTAGCCGGGGCTCTGCTGCAACTGCCGGCCGTCAAGGAATTCATTGCTGATACTCGCGAAATCGTGTTTCCAACAGAGCAGTACGCGACCCGGTTCTCCATCGCCCCGCCCACCGGCAGGATCTGGGTGGATGGCCGGGAGTCGCCGTTTCGCGGCGTAGAACTTGCCGAGGGCCTGCGCGGGATTGCGGCCGTTGCCGACAACCACGTCGGCGAGTATCGCGAACTGAGCATCCCGGTGGCCGCTGGCGCTGGAGGTACAACATTTACCTTGGGACTTCGTCCTCCCATCACCGATGAGGAATACCTGGAATTCACGAGGCGGGGAATGAAGGAGAATACCGACGGGGGTGTGGCGGCGTCGGCATGGGTGGATGCCACGCTGGCCAATGTCGCCGTGCTGGGCCTGTTGCAGGATTCTGCTCCGGACGCTTATCAACAACGCATCAAGGGTCTCAAGGCACTCGCGGGCGCGGGCGACGAGGTGGCCCAGACCACGCTTTTCTATCTGTCCTTCGACCCACCTGCCGAAAGGGACGCGGATCTCGGCAAGCCGGTGGAACTGCTGCCCGGGCTCGACATGGCTGCAGCGAAGGGCTACGCGCTGGCCACGGTACTGCGGGCCCTCTACGCCCTCGACGAGATCAGCACCCAGAAAAAGCCCATGGCCCAGGTGGCGGACGAAAAAGCCCAGCTGCTGGAGCGGTTCAGGCGGATCGAAGCAGAGGGCATGCCGCAAACGGCGGCGCAGCTCGCCGCCGTCCTTGCCAGCTGGGAGCAGGCGCCCCCGGCGGGCAACTGAGGCCCTGCCCGCGAGCTCCGGAGGGAATGGCCACCGTGGATCCAACTCCCACACTGCAGGACTGGGCGGGCAGCCCCACAGCAGAGCTGGCCCTGGTCTTTGGCGACATCGTGGGGTCGACGAACACGATCTACCAGCTCGGTACCCGCCCCTATTCCCTGCTCCGCAGGATGGTGCTCCGGACCGCCGAACGGCTGCTGCTGGACACCGCCGGGCGGCTGGTTGACACCACGGCCGACGGATTTTTCTGCGCTTTCCGGCGGGCGACCGACGCCTATCACTTCGCCGATGCGTTTTTCCGGGACCGGGAGACCCGGGACGTTCTGCAGCTTAGGCTGGGCCTGCACTACGGCACGGTAACGCCGAGCGACAACGAACTGCTCGGGCGGAATGTGCACTACGGCGCCCGGGTGACGCAGCACGGCCGGGGTGCAGAGTTCTGGGTCAGTGACGCCGCGAAGGAGCAGCTCGGCAGCGAGTCACCGGATTTTGCAGCGAGCCTCCGGTGGTTGCAGGTGGACCGGGCCGAGCTGAAAGGCATCCCCGGTGTGCAGCGGCTGTGGCGCGTAGCCTGAGAGTGATCAATTCCGGTACCGCCCGGTTACTGCGCCACGCAGGCCACGCTCTGTGTGCCCACCAGGGCACCTGTCTCTTATACACATCTGACGCTGCCGACGAATAGAGAGGTGTAGATCTCGGTGGTCGCCGTATCATT
>ENA-ORBV01000300-ORBV01000300.1-microbial-mat-metagenome-genome-assembly--contig:-NODE-300-length-111530-cov-10.865594_pt1 | contig 111530 bp, 102 predicted proteins | sample MGYA00237777_ERZ505514 | MGnify/ENA primary metagenome ERZ505514 (study PRJEB26160, sample SAMN06269048) | microbial mat metagenome | isolation source: Oligotrophic lake microbial mat | place...
ACCCGATCTGTCAAGTGTCCGGAGTCGACCCCGTGGGCCTGCTTGTGGGCCTGAAGTGATTGGGTGATTGAGTGATTGGGTGATTGAGTGGAGACGGGCCTCCGGCATACCCGCACTTGTTTCCGCGTTCTCCGGCTTCCGAATGGCGGAGAACAAAATGAGGCAGCCATCCTATCACCTCGGACAATGCTTTCTTCACGCAGCCAACACTTCGTCACGCACGAAGTGCAACCGGATCACCTTCGGCATGGCACCGGGAACACCGTCTCCAAAGTGACAGCATACCGCTTCTTTGACCATTGCACGCAATTCTTCCAGCGAGTCTCCCTGGGTGACAATGCCGTGACCCAGAGCAGTGGCAACAAAACCGCCGTCTGCTTCGTCTTCCTGTACATCAAAGATGATCTCGGTCATGGGAACAAACTACGGAATGATCAGGGTATTGGCAAACAATCGCGGGGAAGGAGGAAAGGAACATGGAGCAAGGGTAACAAGAGTGGCTCGAGCGCGGCGTGCGGGGTGTGTTTATTTAGGGAGCCTGCCCGGAGGGATGGGCGAAGGGCGGAGGCACAGCAGAGGACGCAGAAAAACCGATACTCAAGCATTCTGTTTTTGGGAAGTAAACAAAGGACTAAAGAATGCCAGGCAGAGTATAAATCCACCCAGAAAACAGTTGAGGATCAGGAACAGATTGATCACGCCAAAGGTGATGCTGGCACTGTAGAAAGGAGAAATAAGGATGCCGGTCATCCAGAGGAAGGCATAGAGACTGCGGGCCCATCTCTGCAGAAAAAACAGCCCGGCCAAAGACAGAAGGCTGAGAATCAGTAGGGGATAGTAAAGGTCATGGCAAAGAAGCGCACCCTTATAGGAGAGATACTGGGTGGCGAGAAAGGATTCGATCTCCGCTGGGATGGGTGTTCGAAAATAGGAATCAGCAACCCAGATCAGGATTTGAGTAAGAATCTGAAATCCAATCAGCTTTTGGAACAGGGACCTTGAAAACATAACTTGGAATTTCGGCTTTTCAGAAGACGTATAGGCGGGAACATCCTTGTTTGCCTTGAGGAGCTCCAGGGCCTTCTCGTATTCGGCGTCTTCAACCTGCAGACGGATCCCTGAATAGGTTGCCACATAGGGCATTACCCCGGCGGTGTTGCTGTCGGGAATGGTCGAATCCAATCCATTGGCCCCAAGCCAGGCCTGGGCGCTCATAGCCTGATCAAAGGACGAATAGGTCTGAACAGTTTTCATCGGGTGTATGTTTTCTTGGTTGTATCTGAATCATTTATTCCACTGGTAAAGAAGGCGGTTCAACAGCTTTTGGAGGCAATGTCAGAAGCGTCGCAAAATATTCCCAGAGCCAATCAGCAAGATCCTCATTTACTTTTCCTTCATCCAGTTTTTCCAGAAGCCATTTGGATGGGATTACCCGGATTCCTTTTATCGGGCCACGAACTTGAATAAAGCCTTTCGTAAAACAAAGAATACCGTTTACCCATAGATCCCGCCCGGCGTAACCCATCAATTGTTCTCTTAGCCTCATGACCTGACCCAAGGTCTGTTTGATGAAGTCTTTCTCCAGAGGATATCCATCCCGCAACAGTTGAAAGCCATCTTGACTGATTTTTCCAAAATGGGACTTGGTCTCGATGATAAAAATGGCTCCATCACGTCTCAGGAGAATATGATCGATATTGCCATAGCCCAGGACGACATCATGGAAGATCTGGAAACGTTTCTTATCCAAAGTTTCTAGAAGTCCCCCGACTTTTTCTTCGGCCTCAGCACCACGAGTCGAATGTTTCTCGCGTTCAAGGACATGGTCGATGGCCGCATTAAAATCCGTATTGATATATTTCAAGAAGACCAGACATGCGGCAGTGATGGCAAGACTGACCAACCCTCCGATTCTCAAGCCGGCGAGCATTAAAATCATTAAACAGACGACAACTGCAATACCAAAGAGACATAGTGCCTTACGATCAAAACGCCGGGCTTTCTGTCGCTCACGGGTAGAAGATCCGGCCTTGCGTGACATGCCTTCTTTTAAGTCAACTTCGTTCCCTCCGCGATCTCTTTGTTAAAGAATCCTCTAACTTCGGTTTCTGAGCATCCCGCTGCTTCCGAATGGATGAAAGAATCCGCCCATACCAATCCGCCAAGTTCTGAGCTTCTTCCTCGTCACGGGCTTCTTCCGGAACAAAGTCAGGGGTAGGGAAAATACCGTCCCGCAGGTAGAGCGCCGTATCCTGCCACTGGGTTTGCCGAACCTCCAAGCCATCCAGCATTTGCCCGACATCCGACCGTTTCAGACTTAATGTGATGTATTCCCCCATAAGTCCTGGCCTGGCAGGTTTTGAGATTTCGTCAAACGGTTAGTTCAGACTTGTCATAAGGAGCGGAAAGCGGAATATTTTCCCGTATGGCAAGTGGGAAACGATGGACCCGGGAAGAGCTGCTTATTGCCATGAACCTTTATTGTAAGCTTCCCTTTGGTAAGCTTGATCAAAGAACCCCTCTGATTATTGCTGCCGCCAAGAAAATGGGGCGAACGCCCTCCAGCCTATCCATGAAGCTGTGTAACTTGGCCTCTTTGGATCCGGATTTGAAGGCCAGAGGCATTAAAGGCCTCGAAGGTGCCAGTCAAGGTGATCGTGATATCTGGAAACAGTTTCACCAAAACTGGAATCAGCTAGGAGAAGAAAGTGAGGAGCTGGTTGAAAAATTACAGCTTACGCCGAAATCCAAGAAAGAATCCAAGCTCACGGCTCCCGATGAGACGGATGCCATGGGCTGGGTCAAGCAACGCCGCGGCCAACAGTTTTTCCGGGCCACGGTTCTGGCTTCCTTCAATTACCGTTGCTGCATGACGGGGAATCCGATCCCAGAACTACTCCGCGCCAGCCATATCGCTTCGTGGAAGAAGCATCCTGAACACAGACTCAATCCCCAGAACGGCCTTTGCCTAGCCGCCACCCAAGACGCAGCCTTCGACCGCTATTTGATTACCTTGGATAAAGAGCTTCGCATCATCCTCAGCAAGCGACTCATGGAACATTTCAGCAACCAATCCGTTCGCGACAATTTCGAACCCTATGAAGGAAAGAAGATCGAATGCCCAGAAAAATTCGAACCGGATAGAGCGTTTTTAGATTACCATAGATCTGCGTTTAGTGTTAATAACTGAGAGCCAGAGTAAGTTTATGTCTATATACGAGAGTCTTCCTACTTATGAGCAAATGATGCTGCCGCTGCTTCAGGTCTTGGCTGAGAACGGTGAAATGAATACGGTTGATTACGCGACAAAGACGGCGGATAGGCTGGGCCTTAGCCAAGAACAACGTGAGATATTGCTCCCTAGCGGAGTTCAGTTTGCTCATCGTAATCGAGCCGGCTGGGCTGCCTGGTATTTAATTCAGGCAGGCTTGATTAAAAAAGTAAGAAAAGGGTGGATACAGATTACTTTAGAAGGAAGAGCGTTCTTGGCTACAACGCCTGCTCTTGTGGATAGAAAGGTGCTCTGTCAGTTTCCAAGTTTTGTCGAAAAGGTCATCAAGCCGAAGCATAAAAAGGATAAAGAATCGCCTTCTACAAGCGAAGTCACTGAGTCGGAAACTCCAGACGAACAAATCGCTTCGGCTTATGTTAATCTCAATCAAAGTCTCACAACTGACCTTCTCGCGCTCCTGCGTAAAATGGAGCATTTCAAATTTGAACAATTGGTCGTTGATCTTCTTCTGGCTATGGGATATGGCGGATCTAGGGAAGAAGCCGCACAGGTTACTAAAAAATCGGGAGATGAGGGGATCGATGGAATTATCAAAGAAGATCGATTGGGCCTCGATGTGATTTATATCCAGGCCAAGCGTTACCAAGAAGATTCCCCAATAGGCCGTGAGAAACTACAAAGTTTCGTCGGTGCCCTTTCAGGCAAACACGCATCTAAGGGTGTTTTTATTACAACAAGTAGTTTTACTGATACGGCTTTTAACTACGCAGCCAGCGTGCCTCAAAAGGTTATCCTCATTGACGGCGAAAAATTGGCGGAACTCATGATTGAATATGACGTTGGAGTTGCGACTCGCCAGCTACTCAAAATCAAACAGATCGATAGTGACTATTTTGATGAGCTTTGAAAGCTATGGCTCCTGAAATTCTTTTGCCTTCGGTTTATCCGATAACGGACCCTTCCTTGTATAAATTGCATCTCGCTTGTTGGAATGGCACAAGGCAGCCGCTTGATGTCTTTGTCGCGGATAAAACGGAATGGCTCGGATGGAATACCTATAGGAATAATCGAGATGATTTTAGCCGTGAGTTCATATTCTCATTAATCGATTTTTATCCTCAACAGCATCATTGGCTTTTTGGGGGTGCCTATCGGGTTCTGTCTCGATCCTCAAAAAATCAAGCCCATAGTTATCAAATTGAATTACTTCCCGAGAGTCAATCTTACATCGGACGCCTTAAACTGTATTTAAAACGGCCTGGAAGGGCGAAAGCTTTCAATTTCGAAAATCAATTCCACCAATTTGTTGTCTCAGAAATTCTACCAGAATCTTATACGGGTGAAATTTTTTTGGGTTATGATGCCATTGATCTCAGTTTTGAGATGCTTGAAAGTCTATGGCGCAATCAACGTCTGGACTGGAAAACCGCTTTGCGGAATACCAAAGGCATCTATCTGATTACCGATGGTAGCAATGGGAAAAGATACGTAGGATCCGCTTACGGGGACACGGGAATTTGGTCTCGCTGGGAATGCTATATTACTACAGGGCATGGATATAATGATGCTCTAACGAAGCTTATTTCCGAGCTCGGTCCTGAGCATTCTAAGAAAAACTTCCGATTCACTCTCCTCGAATATTTTCCCATGAAAACAGATGATGAGGTTGTTCTCAGAAGAGAGAAGTACTGGAAAGATGTCCTTCTGTCTCGCCAGGAGCAATTTGGATATAATCTCAATTGAATACTCACAACGAAGCCAATTCCAGATCGCTTTTCTTTAGCGGCAACAACTTACCTGAAAAATGCCCTAGATTCTGTCATAAAATCTATCGATTCAGTTAAATCAAAATGGGGGAATGCATTCTTTAATAATCTCGATGCAGTTTCCTGAAAGGCCGGGGTTTATTGTGTAGTTATTCCTCGGAGCTGCTTGCCGAAAGATCAGGTTCTTTGCCTTTATGGGAGAACCTTCGGTCGCAAGGGTAGTCAGCGCCAATTTTTATTTAAATTTAAGTATGAAGTTCGTTCTTTTGCAACGGGAGAAGATGTTGTCCTTTCCGTGGGCAAGGCAGCACACTTGCATTAACGGCTTAAAAACCATCTTTTCCGCTAGCATAAAATCGACAACTAATCAGGTTGTGAGAGGAATGGGCTCGGCGTCCCACCCAAAAATGAAAGATGAAAAACTGCGCGATGGGTTAAATAGGTTGAAAGCTTCGGGCAGTGTTTGGTTTTATGAGCATGCCCATTTGAAGGAAGATGCCGATCCGCGAAAAACTGATGACATGGGCGAAAGTTGGGTTGCAGAACGCGATTTATTGGAAATCATGCTCATCGCAAAGTATGCGCCCCCTTTCAACATCAAAGCGGAGAGATAGTGAATTTTTGTGTCCAAGCAGTCAGTTCCGACAATCCCGGTCGGGATCACCGATCTATAACATTTAACTCTAGGTGAACTGGCTTTCCATAGGAAGCCAGTTTACAGATACGATTGTCCTCAAAAATTTGGGATTGGTGCGGTCGCTGTCGGTTTGGGTCGGTTTATTCTGACCCATTGTTTTGTGTAGAAGAAAAATCTGGTTCTGTAACTGCTTCCTACTACCACGAAGGCGTTTCTGTCATCTCTGGTGAGGGCTTCGCCGGGAAAGGGTAATGGGAGCGGCATGTCCTCTTCTTTTGTTTTACTCCATTGGGGTCCATTGGAGTTTGCTTTGAGGAGTTTGTCCCGTGCGGTTCCAGCCTCGTGAGCGATTTTTGAGTAGAGAATAGCTACACAGTTTCCGTAGTGGAGTGTTGCATCCATTTCCCAGCCGTCTTTAAAGAAAGACATTTTTTTGAGGTTGTTCCCCTGGTTAACGACTTTCTCTGGCTGGCCGTAGCGCTGGGTCAGCGCATATTCGCTTTCGCCCAGGCGGGCCTGAGCCTGATGAAGAAAGGTGCAGAGAAGTAGTAGTCCCAAAGCGATCCGTTTGATTTCCATGATCTTGATATAAAGAGAATGGTAGAAAATTGAAGGAAGAAATATTTCACGAGTCTGACGGGCTCGACTTTCAATTCTCAAGGATTTTCTAGTCCTTAGGAGTTCTCAATTCGTCTTAATCCCAAGGCTTCTTCAGAAATCTTGTGATCAGCCCACTCAGGCTTGAGTGTTTTTGAAGCCATGGATTTTAAGAGATCGCGGGTCTTTCGGGTTGTTTGAAGGATTTCCGCAAATTTGCGCATAGATTTCATAAATCCCATCCAGAGGGTGAGAAGGAGCTAACGTAAGGCGAGGTCTGCCTTGTCGGCAAGGTCTTCTTGGGAAAGTTTTAAGGATTCACGTCGGCTGCGTATATTTTGGCCGAGTTTCGATAGTGCGGGCTCGCGTTTGGGCATCGTCCAAACTGGACTTCGTGACGCCTATGCGTCCACGGACTATACGTATCATCTGGTTGATCAGCTTCGAATATGGAATGGCACGTTTGGTTTTTAATGTGGCGGGAGAAGGCCGAGTTACCCTGAAGGGAGCCGGGTCAAAAGCATCTGAAGTGAAACAGTGCTGCCTTTACGAAAAAAGATTGTTCGTCGACTGTGTTAAAAGGGGTCCGCGCTGTTTTTGGAGGGTTGACGTCAGGTACTGAGGAGAATAAATTGAACCATGGCCGATCTTTTTACTTTGGGTTACGAGGGCACAGATGTTCAGAAATTCATCAAAGTGCTTAACGCTCGTAAAATGGATACTTTGGTGGATGTCCGCGACGTGCCTGTCAGCCGGAAGCCCGGATTTTCTAAAAATTCATTAGACGCGGCCTGTGAAGCTGCGGGCATTAACTACGAACACTGGCCATTGCTTGGTTGCCCCAAACCGATCCGGGAAGAATATCGTCAGGACGGAGACTGGGCCAAATATACCCGCCGTTACAAAAAACACCTCCTGACCATTGAGAATACTTTGGAAGATCTTTCGAGCAGAACGTTAAAAGAGCGTATCTGCCTGGTTTGTTTTGAGGCCGATCCCCGGTTTTGCCATCGCAGCTACATTGCGGAAGCCGTGCAGGAATTGTTGCCGGGGACAGTTGAGCTGGTGCACCTCACATCAACAGGTCTAACTGCCGTGCCTGGCTGATATCCGGCTTGGGTGGGTAGTAGAACGCGACGATCAGCCATTGATCCGGGAATCGATGCATGGTTCCGAGTAAAAACAGAATATTTTTGTTTTTGAACTCCGTCTCAAGTTTTTCGCGGAAGGGTTTCTCCCAGTTTTTACCGTGGCTACGCTGGCAATTCCAGTAAAGAGCACCAGCTTCCCAGTCGGTAATTTTATGCTTCCAAGTCGTGATGATACCTTTTTCATCCTTGCACTCATATCGATAGTAGAAGTCGTGGGGAAGTTTGCGCAGCATGACTTTATCTCGTGCTTCCTTGGAGTCGAAGAGTCCATCCTGATGCACCAATTTCTGTTTTTCTTCTTCGGTCCAGTCGGGTTGATCCGAATCAGAAATTTCCAGTTCCAGCAACTGGGTCGGCTGTATGAAACCGAAGCTGGCCCCCTTTTCCTGACGGTGTTTTTCGAGAATCTCTGGAGAGGAGTAAAGATGGTCATTAATCCACTCCAGTCTTCGATTCCAGCCGTTACTGGTCGGGATGATGGCGTCGGGCACAATGGAGTCACGGTCGATGGTATGGCTTTCAGGTCTGTGATCTTTGGATGCCTTGTGGATACGGGCAGTGATCCACTGCCATTTGGAGAACTTCTGGTCGCCCTGCAGGTAACGATAAGGCAAAGGAAAAAGCCGTCTGAATTCCCGGTTTTTATTGATGGCCGCGACACAGGTGATTTCCCTGTGGCTTGCGCTGGGATTGGGATAAGTCTTGGCCAAGATCAAGAGTTCTTCCAAGTGACCAACGGGCATGTATGATAGTGAAACCTAAAGATTTAAAAATCAAGCCTCTGCGTTAGTGCAATTTGACATGGTTAATTCTCAATTCTCAAGGCTTTTTCAGTTGCTTTGTGTTCAGCCCACTCATGCGGCAGTGTTCCTGAAAACGTGGATTTTAAGAGTTCACGGGTCTTTCGGGTTGTTTGAATATCAGAAGAAGGCCAGGAAAAAGAAGCCCACCAGTAAGCCCCAGAAAAAGAGATTTAATGTCAGAGGTGGACGACCTCCGTGTCGTCCGGGGGGAGGGGGAAGCGGCCCGGACGGAGCCGGGCCCTCCAAATCGGAACGGCTTGCCCCGTCTAGTGTCCTGAAGGTCGCGCAGGGCTTTTTTGACTTTTGTCATTTGTTCGGAAGGCAACACAGCCATATTACGGATCAGTTTGTGGTGATCAAAGTTGGAAAGACCTTAAATTTTGCGGCTGGTGCCGATTCTTTAACTCATCGCGCTCAAATTGTATGCGGGAGGACATAAGTCCAAAGCCGATATTGTCGCACTGATACTGCGCAACCCGGAACTGGATCTGGAGGCGTTGAGGACCCTGTGCGCGGGCTACGGGCTTGCCGGGATAGACGAACTGATCAAAGAGGCGGGTTGACGACCGCCCGAACGAAAGGAAGGACCAGAGGCAGGATGCCTCTGGCAGCGGGCAAGATGCCCGCGCTACTTGGGGATTCGGAAGGGGAAATCTTTAATGAAGCCCACCAGTAAGCCCCAGAAAAAGAGATTTAATGTCAGAGGCGGACGACATATGGGTCGTCCCTCGGCCTCTTCTCGGAGGGACGACCTCCGTGTCGTCCGGGGGGAGGGGGGAAGCGGCTCGGACAGAGCCGGGCCCTCCGATTATTAGTCTGACATTGGGAACCGCGATCCGGAGATCGCGGCTACAACTTGCAAACTTAAAATAGGTCACCCTGTGACGGGCGGCTCCTGCAGCCGATTGAATCCCATAAAATCCTCGCCCCGCAGGAGGATGCCGGCGTGGCCTGGGTGCAGGGGCGGCCCGTCCTGTTTGATGCGGACGATGGGCAGGGTGACGCGCATGGACATGCCCATGCGGCGACGGGTGGAGCGGTTCGGCTCGGAGTGGTGCAACAGTTTCTCGTTGAAGAGAAAGAACTGGCCGGGTTTCAACTCCATGTTGATGAGGTTGTCTTTTTTGAAGTATTTTTCGTCGGCTTCTTCGCCAAAGGCCATACCGTCCTTGGCCGGGATGTGGGGAACGACGTGTTTGTGTGATTTGGGCAGGATCTGGACGCAGGAGTTGTCGATTTTGACATCATCAATCGCGATCCAGGCCGAGATGTTGATGATAGGTTCCAGAGGCCAGTAGTTCTGATCCTGGTGCCAGGGGATTTCTTTGCCGCCCGGTTCTTTGTTGAAAAAGTTGGTGGCCCAGAGGATCAGATCCGATCCATAGAGACATTCTATGCGGTCGATGATGGCCGGGCTGTTGGCCAGGTCGAAGACCACGCGTGAATCCATGTGTCGGGATTGGAGCGTTGTATTGGGATTGGGGCCGGGACTGTTGATGACCTGGGTGTCGATGTGCTGGCGGATCTCGGCCATCTCTTCCTGGCTGACGGCGGCGAAAGGTCCGAGATAGCCTTCCTCGTGGAAGAAAAGGACTTCGGCAGGGCTGAGGGCGGGTTTGGTTAGAGTTGCGATGGCGGTTTGGGTCATCATGGGATTGTTTTCAGTTTTTTAGTTTCAAGTTTTGGGTTGAACGGGTGATTTGTTTTCGGGAACTCTTAAGTTCTTCATTCATCCTAGTCATAAAATCTAATGGTAACATGGCCTGAAAAGCGTATTGTTTGCATTGAACCGGTGATATGAAGATCCAATTGCCTTTACCCTGCCTTCAGCGTTGGCTGCTTGTTCTCTATCAGCAAGCGCCTTCGTTGAAATTTGATCTTCGGGGTGTGCCTGGCAAGATGCGGATACCCAGGCAGTGGCAGGTTCGGTTGGGGCCTCAGCGCGAACACCTGCTTTATTACGTGGTGGAAGGGGGATTTGAAGCGGGGATTGGCGACAAGTTTCTGACGATCCGGAGCGGGGATCTTCTTTGGATGGCGCCGGGGACTCCTTTTTATTTCCGCCTTCCACCTGGACAGGGTCTTGTTATCAACCGCTTCCGGCTGATGGCGTCCGGATTGAAACATCCGAAGGGTTCCAGTCATTTTCTTTATCCCGGAGCCTGGAGCGCCCAGGTCTGGATGGAGCAGATCATCCAGGAGCTTGGGGAGAAAGATCCGTATCAGCGGGAACGTTTAAAGTCATTGCTGATTTGTCTGATCGTTGAGTTGGCGCGTCTCTCCGGGGGGCCGCCCAGAGCGGGGTTCGGATTTACCCGGCAGCAAAGACAGCAGATTCTTCAGTTCTCGACGCAGCATGTGAAAACCCGACTGGAGCCCGCGCAGTTGGCGTCGCATCTGGGTTTGTCCCACGATTATTTTACTCGGTTGTTCCGGCGCAGTTTTCAGATGCCACCCCGTCGATGGCTGATGGAACAGCGGATAAGGCAGGCGGCGTTGCGTCTTCTTGAATCCACGCTGAATGTCTCCCAGGTGGCGGAAGAGTTTGGCTATCAGGATGTGTTTCTCTTCAGCCGACAATTTAAGGCGGTGCTGGGTGTTTCGCCATTGGGATATAGGAGGAGGGGGCAAGGAGGTTGAATGTTGAATTGTGAATGGGTAATGCGGAAACGTAACGGCCCGGTTGGAGCCGGAACCGCCGATTATGAACGCGCCATTGGGAACCGAGGCTCGGAGGCCTCGGCAACAAGGAGAGATGAAAAACACGCACTTCTTGGGATGGACTCTTTATTCTAAATGACTTCCGGGTTGGTCATTGGGAAAAGCCAAAGAAACGGCCCGCGGCAGCCGGGCCCTCCATTTAATCGGCGGGACGTGATCGGTCTTGTTTACCGTTTCTTCCTCGGCTCGTGGATGCGGTCGGGGTCGGGATTTTGGCGGTCGGCGTAGTATTTGGCGGCACTGTTCTGTTCGCGGCGCTCGCGACGGTCAATGGTCATCTGCCTTTTCTTCCGGCTTTGTTTGAGTTCGGCCACTTCTTTTCCCAGAGACAGATAGGCATCGAACCGGGCTTTGTCCAAGAGGCCTGCATCGACCGCTGCCTGGATGGCACAACCGGCGTTGCTGCCGTGTTTGCAGTTGCCGAATTTGCAACGTAATGAAAGTTCTTCCAGATCCGGAAATCGCTCGCGCAGGGAATGTTCATCCGTCCAGAGATGAACTTCCCGGATTCCGGGATTGTCGATAATGATACCTCCCTTGGGAAGAATCATCAGTTCACGGGCCGTGGTGGTGTGGCGGCCCTTGCCTGTCAGTTCGTTGACTTCTTCCGTCCATTGATAGTCGTCGCCAAACAGTTTGTTGATGACGGAGGACTTGCCGACCCCGGATGAGCCGATCAGGGAAACGGTGATGCCTTCTTTCAGATGATCCTTGAGAGCCTTCAGTCCACCCCGTTTCGTCGCGCTGGTGATGTGGACTTCAGCGGAAGGATTGAGGGCCTGGATTTCGCGGGCGGCCTTCTCGTTCTGCTCCCCGGGAAAAAGATCCGACTTGTTGACCAGAACCACGGCTTTGGCCCCGCTGCGGCCAATGATGGCGAAATAACGCTCCATGCGGCGGAGATTGAAGTCGGGGCCTGATTCGGTGACCACCACCACAACGTCGATATTGGCGGCAATGACCTGTTCTTCCGTGCCGCGTCCGGGGGTCTTGCGCGAAAGACTGTTCTGGCGGGGAAGGCGTGCTTTGATGACATGGATGGGATTGTGATCGGCTTGGCTGACGTCCAGGGCGACCCAATCACCGACTGCCGGGAGATCAGCATCGGTCGCGGCATCGTGATAAAGTTTGCCGCTCATGACGGCTTCGTATTGTTCGCCATCCGCCACCAGGGCTCCGTAGGTGATCTTGTTGTCGCGGATCAGGCGGGCAGGCTGCCAGCCCTGTGAGGCATAGGGTTTGAAGGCCCCGGCAAAAGCCGTGTTCCATCCCATTTTTTCGAGAGTCATGGCCATGCGGTTAGCTGAAGAGAATCCCAGTTGGGAGGGTATCGGGCAAGAATGAAAGGGTGGGAGTAGAGACAGAAAATTTTATCGCAAAGGGTTAAAGCCGCCAAGGCGCCAGAGATAAAAGAGGATAAACTTATGTTTTCGTCTGGATGAACAACCTTGCGTTCGTTAGCAACCTGGTATTAAAAACACCGTGATAGTTCTTTTTCACAATGTCGATTGGCAGCAAGGTTTGATCGGCAGAGGCCCGCCTAGGTTTTTCTGCCGTTCAGAAAAAACATTTCTGCCGGGCCGAGACGTTTGACCGGAATGGAGCCACGGGGCTCCCAGAGATAATGGTCGCTGACCCGGCTCTGCACGTCGGCTGAAACATTGATGCGTCCGGGTTCGCTGCTGGATTCCATGCGGCTGGCGAAATTGACCGTGGCACCCCAGACATCGTAGCTGAACTTCTGTTTTCCGATGACGCCCGCCATCAGGGGGCCTACATGGATGCCGGTGCGCATCTGCCAGCCTTCCGGCCCGAAGGATTCGGAGATTCTGCGGGCGGAATCTGCGATTTCGAGGGCTGCGTTGCAGGCGGCGGCAACGGGATTGCTGTGGGGTTCCGGAACACCAGCCACGGCCATGTAGGAATCACCGATGGTTTTGATCTTTTCCAGGCCGTGCAGGGAAATGATCCGGTCGAACTCTGTGAAATAAAGATCCAGCCTGCGGATGACTTCTGCGGGGGGAAGCATCGCGGAGGACTGGCTGAAGCGGACAAAGTCGGTGAAAAGAACTGCGGTATCCTCAAAATGGACGGGTTCCACATAGCCGTTCAATTTGAGTTCGCTGGCAACCTGGTGGGGTAGAATACCGTGGAGGAGACGGACATTCTCGGCCAGGGTCTTTTTGAGCACGCCTTCAAAATAGTTGAACATTCCGTTCTGGTAGGTCCGGCTTTGCTCCAGGAGCAGTGTGTCGGCCTCGGATGCGATTTCGGGAAGCAATTCCTGAACGGATTTGCGCATCACTTCGCGCATGATGCTTTCGGAATCGAGAAAAAAGGAGGCCGTAAAACCCAGGCTCTCGTAGTCGAAGCTGCCGAAGGCTTCGCGCATTTTATTTAAAAACCGCTCTGAACTGTCGTTGGTTCCGTCGCGCAGATCGAGAAGACGGTAAAAGAACACCCGGTCGTAGGTCAGAAAGGCGGCGTCTTCGTAGGAGAAGTCGTGGCGACTCTCGCACCAGCGGAAGAAGAGATTGTAGGGAACCTGGGGGCTGTTGTTGCCCAGATTGAATTCCTGCCGCAGGGCGAGGGCCATATCGACCAGGATCTGGCGGACGGGCAGGTCCTTGAAAACCTCGTGCAGGACTTCGTCCGGCTTTTTCGCTTCTGCTTCCAGGTGCAGAAGAAAAAAGTCCGCAAGCAAATGCGAGACCTTTTTACGGGTTTCGGGTTTATGCGAAAGGATACCTTTTGTCATGGTGACGAGACAGAAGAGTTGCTCAGTCGACGGCCAGGGTGAGGGGAATGTTGCCCTTGGCGGCCTGGGGTGTGAAGAGAATGCTCATGGAGAGTGGTTTGGCCTATCTGCCAATAAAAGGCAATCAAGATGACTAAACGCAAATCAGACGAACGGGGCCGCGCCGACCATGCCTGGCTTGATTCCTACCATACTTTCAGCTTCGGGGAATATCATGATCAAGATTGAATGGGCTTCCGCAGCCTCCGCGTGATCAATGAAGACAGGGTTTCGCCGAATCAAGGCTTTGGAACGCACGGGCACAAGGACATGGAAATTATCACTTACTAATAGATATGTGGGATAGACTACAGGCTCAACCCGTAGGGCGGGGGAGCTTTTGTCCCTGGCCGGTGTTGCTCCTCGCGCCTTGGCCAGAAACAAATTCTCCCGCCGCGACTGTAGTCTATCCCACGGATCTATTAATATGTCCTGAGCGGGCAGTTGGAACACAAGGACTCGATAGGAAATGGCCGTATCATCCAGACCGGTGATGGGCAATACATGGCCGCCGGCACTGGGGTCCGCCCTAGCGAATTCAATCCTTATAGGGAGAATAAGGCTCTTTTTCTCCAGATCTGGATCAAGCCGGATCAGCTGGGAGCCTTCCCCCGTTATGCCGGGCAATCCTTCAAGAATGCGGACAGTAGAAAGCTTCATGGGGTGACCAGCAAAACGGGCCGGGAGGGATCAATCGCCATCAATCAGGATGCGGATCTCTGGCTGGCCAAACTGGAAAGCGGTGACAGGGACGACCATACGCTGAAAGCCGGACGCCACGCCTGGGTGCAGGTGGCGGGAGGTGAAATCACCCTGAACGGAACGAAATTTTCCGCCGGCGATGCTGCGGCGGTATCGGAAGAAACGGATCTGGAATTGCGTGCCGACGAAAAATCGCAGGTGCTGCTCTTTGATCTCAACTGAGTGTGCGGCCAAGTTATTCTTGTAACTTTGCGTTTGCGCCTTTCCAGAGCGGACGTCATCAGGCCATTCCATTCAGTTGGTGGAACGCTTACAGTTTTTTTCGCGAACCTTTTAGCTCTGCCATCAGTTCGTCATAGGCAACGCGTTCTTCTTTGGATTTGGCGCCTTTCTTGTAAACCTTGGCCAGAAGGATCATGACCTTGAGAAGCTTGCGTTTTTCTTTCTGGACGACAGAACGTTTGAGCTCGGCATGTTTCATATCGGGAGTTTAGTCCGTTTGAAGGGGGGAAGGCAATGCCAGGCCTGTCAAAACGGCCCGAGTCACAGAATTGTTACAAAAGGGGGGCTTCCGGATGTGCCCAGGGTGCCAAGGCCCACCGGTGGTTCGAGCGCCAAGATATAATGGGTTGGTCGACAGCAGTTCGGGCGGAGGGTTGCGTGGAAAACAGCCCGGCACCTTTGTTGCCCGCCAAAGGACGGAGCTGCCTTTGGCGCGACCCGTCAGCCCCTGGAATAGTTGATATCAACTCCATCTCCGCGCTGCGGCGGCGGGCGGTTTTGCACGCAACCAACCCGTCTTATCTTGGCCCTCGAACTACTAGTGTCCTGACTGCGAAATTACTTTATTAAATCCGTGGGGGATTTTGTTCTCCGGCGAGGCAGGAGAGCAACCTTCTATCTGAACGATAGAAGGTAGACGAGTAACGAAGCCCGGAGATTAAAAGAACCACGGCCCCAGGGATTGCACAGAAAAAGGCCCGGAACTTTGTTGCGTTTCAGGTCGGGTGTCCTTCAGACAGGCTCCCCCGCACGGGCCGCATTCCACGCCTTTTTCTGTGCAAATTTAATGAAGAAGCTTCAATGTCAGGACACTAGCGACAACCGCAGCCGGAACCACAGGATTGATCTTTGCAGGCGAGATCGTCCTGATCGGGCACGCGGCCCAGCTCAAAGGCTTTGCTGATCATCTTGTTGATGCTGTCCTGGACTTCATTCATCTGGCCCTGGAGTTCGATAAAATTCTGGGCAACGGGATTGTTCAGCAGAGCGAAACGCATTTTCTCAAACTCGTCGATCTCGGTATCGGTCAGTTGAAGATTCTGGGTTTGTTTGTCGCGCAGTTCGCGACCACGGTCGCTGACGTCGCGGTATTGTCCCTGGGAGGCTTCATCGGCGAGGAAGCCTTCGATCTGGCGGCGGCTGTCGCGGAAGCGTTCGTCCTGGAGCAGGGCCTCGCAGAGTTCCCGGGTTTTTTGGAAGATAAGATCCTGAGTGTTTTCGGTGGAAACCATGTGCATGGGATCAACTAAGCATGGTTTTTGATTGGCGTAAAGAGCGCAGGCGTTTTGGTTTGGGCTTTACCTGATTTTTTTGTAGCAGCTTGCAGGCCAGGCGAAGGGTGGCTTTAAGTGGAAGACGAAGGCTATCGCGATGCAAGATCGCTTTTACAGGGGAAATTCCGGCGTTTCAGGCCAGTGATTCTACAGAGCTTTTTTCCTTGGGAAGGAGTTCAAGGAGACGCTCGAAGCTGAAGGGTTTTTCCAGGCATGGGCAGGGGGTTTCGCGGACTTTGGAAATGAGGTCGGTGGAAATGAGGTCTCCCGTCATGAAGATAAAGCGTTGGCGGTAGATACGATCCACTTCGAGCATGCCGCGGTAGAATTCCAGGCCGTTCATGCGGGGCATCCGGATGTCGGAAATGATAAAATCGAAGGATTCCTTGTGGGCGATGGCGAGGCCTTCCTGTCCGTCCTGGGCGGTGACCACGTCGTAGTGGTAGGTTTTCAAAAAGCGGCTGAGGGCGCTGCGGATCAATTCCTCATCATCGACGAGCAGGATGCGGAGGCGGTTGGTGGGTGCGATTTCGGGCGGGGATGTACTGCCGACGCTGTTTTTGGCGGGTAAAGGTTTGGTCTCTGCGATTTCTTCATTGGCCCGGGGGAGGGTGACGGTGAAGGAGGCTCCGGCATGGAGGCCGCTGCTACAGATAATTTTGCCTCCATGGGCCTGGATGATGCCTTGGGCGATGGACAGGCCCAGGCCGGTGCCTTTCCCGACTTCTTTGGTGGTGAAAAACGGGTCGTAAATGGATTCGCGCACCTCGATCGGCATGCCGATGCCGTTGTCGATGATGTGGATGGTGACGCTGTCCTGATCTTCTTCGACTTCCACGGTGATGTTGCCGTCGGAACGGCCTTCCATTTCGATGGCGTGTTCGGCGTTGTTGATGAGGTTAAGGATGACCTGTTCAATCTGGAGGGAGTTGACCTTGACCAGCGGGGACAGGTCGGGGGTGCCGACGGTGAGGCGGATGTTTTTGAGTTTGAGCTGGTGGCGGATGAGCCCGCAGGTGTCGCGGATGATGTCGTTGATGGCGCAAACCTGCATGTTGCCACTCTGGCGGCGGGAGAAGGCGAGAAGATTTTTGACCAGATCCGCTGCGCGTTGGGCTTCGTGGGCAATGGCCTCGAGGGTTTCTTTGTGTTCGGGGTTTTCGATGTCGTAGGCCAGAACGGAAGCCCCGCCGAGGATGGCGGTAAGGGGGTTGTTGATTTCGTGGGCAATACCGGCGATGAGTTTGCCGAGAGTGGCGAGTTTTTCCGCCTGCAGGAGTTCTGCCTGCATGCGTTGTTCGAGATCCCATTTCAGGCGCAGATCGATGGCGGAGGCGGCGAGCTGGGCGAAGAGGTTGATCTGGTTCAGGCTGGTTTCGTTGTATTCGTTGGGTTTGAGTCCGTCGAGGTTGATGATTCCCCAGATTTCTTTCTGTAGATAGACTGGGACGGTCATTTCGCTGCGGACATAGCTGAACCAGGTGATGTAATTGGGATCCTGGGCGGTGTCGTGGCAAAGGTAGGGTTTGCCGGTGGCGGCGACGCGGCCCGTGATGCCCTGGCCGAGCCTGAGGCGGCGGTTGCGGATGTCGTCGGTCCAGTCCGGACCGTACACGGAGGTGATGCGGAGGGATTTGTCGGCGTGGTCAATGGTGATGAAGGAGCCGTGGACCGAGTCAGTAATGGTGCAGGCCCAGCGGAGAATGAGCTGCATGACCTCTTCCAACGGCTGTTTGGCTTGGATAGCCTCCAGAATTTCGCGAATGGCCTGGATCACCGGTTCCTGATTCATAAACCTCAAAGTTAGAAGCATAAGGTATGCCCGATTGCCAACATGGCAAGGCAACATCAAAAACGATGGAATAAAAACACGGGTTCAGTAGTCTTAAGGATAATGGATTTGTCTTTTGAACAAATTGTAGAGCACTACTACCAGCCGCTGTATCGTTTTGGCTATAGCCTGAGCCAACGGGAGGCTGAGGCGGCGGATCTGACGCAACAGACTTTTTACCGATGGGCGACCAAAGGGCATCAACTTCTCGACAGGAGCAAAGTCAAAACATGGCTTTTTACCACGCTGCACCGGGAGTTTCTGGGTTCGCGTCGGCGGATTGTAAAATTTCCGCAGGTGGAAGTAGGTGAAGTGGAGCATGAGCTGCCGGTGATCAGTTCCGACATTGCCGAAAAAATGGACGGGGCGCTGGTGATGCAGGCGCTGCAGCGCGTGGACGATCTTTACCGGGCTCCGCTGACCCTTTTTTATCTGGAACAACATTCGTATCAGGAAATCGCCATCATTCTGGATATTCCCATTGGCACGGTCATGTCGCGCCTGTCCCGTGGGAAACAGGAATTGAAGAAAAAACTTCTGGAAGGAACACAGCAAAGGCCGGGAAAGATTGTGCCTTTGGCGTTGGAGCAGGCCCGTCAGATCCGGGGAGGTTCACGTGAATAACTCCGAAGCCAAATTGATATTAAGTGCCTACCGTCCGGACGGCCAGGAGGCCCTGGATCCTCGGATGAAGGAAGCCCTGGAACAAGCCAAACGTGATCCGGAGCTGGGCAATTGGCTGGAAGAACAGCAAATGTTCGACCGGGTGGTCTGCGACAAATTGAAGTGCTGTTGTGTACCTGCGGACCTCAAGGCGACCATTCTGGCCGGCTGTGAAACCATGGAAGGTGCCTGCTGGTGGAGGCATCCGAAGGTATGGGCACTGGCTGCCACGTTGTTTTTTCTGCTGGGTCTGGGTCTTTGGTGGGCGGATATAGCAGGCAAGCCGACCCTGGCGGATTACCGGGATGAAGTGGCCCTTGCGGCCGTGGCCATGATTGATCGTGGGTTCAAGCTGGACTATCAATCTGCTGAAAACTACAAGGTGATGGAATGGGTTGAGGCACGCCAACTGGCCAGCCGCGTCGGATTCACCCCTGGCATGGATCAGTCCAGGCCCTTCGGTTGCAAGGCGATTGAGTGGAGGGGGCACCGCGTGGCCATGGTTTGTTTCAAAGGGCCGGACAATCAGGTGGCGCATCTTTTTATCCTCAGGCGTGATCTCCTGGCCAGGGCACCGGAGCGGCAGTCCAAGGAAATCACCACCATGGAAGGTTTGTCGGTGGTGTCCTGGTTTGACCAGGCCAACGCCTATGTTCTGGTCGGGGATAATCCCCGTGTGCGGATCGAAGATTTTTTGTAAGGCCATCCCCGGCGGTTCATCCACCCCCGACAAGGCTATGGCGGACAGGCCCGAAACTCCTTAAAAAGACAAGGAGGACTCCCCCCTTTTTTTGTGGAAACGGTTTTATTTTGGAATTGGCCTTTACCACTATCCTCCCATGCTGGTGGAAATGGACTTTTTTTTAATCGCTCTCGGATTGGTGGGGCTCGTTGTCGTTTTCATCGTGGTGGGAAGCATGGTGGAAAAGAAACGGCGCGCGGCCCTGGCCGCGGCAGCAGGTCGTCTTGGATTCAGCTACGATCCGGAAAAGAACCGGGCACTCGGGCAGGAATATAATTTCCTCAACGCCTTGAGACAGGGCGACAACCGTTATGCTTTCGATATCATGCGGGGAAGCCATCAGGGGCAGGAGGCCCTTGTCTTCGGCTATCACTATGAAACTCAGTCGAGCGACTCCAAAGGCAACAGGACGACAACCAGCCATTATCTCAACGTATTTACGTTGGCTTTTCCCAAGGCCTTTCCTGAAATGACCATTGCTCGTGAAGGTTTCTTTTCGAAAGTCGCGCAGGCTTTCGGTTATGATGACATTGATTTCGAATCCCACGAGTTTTCCCGGATTTTCTGCGTGCGTTCCAAGGACAAGAAGTTTGCCTATGCCATCTGCCATCCACTGGCCATGGAATTTCTTTTGGCCAACCAGGACCTGAACATCGAGATGGAGGGTGACAGGCTGGGATTCATTTTTTCGGGAAGACTCAAACCTGAAGACATCGAAAGAAACCTGTCGCGCCTGCTGGAGTTCAGGCAGTTGGTTCCTGAGTATCTGCTAGTGAAAGAAAATCCATGATCATCATTCTTCTTTTTCTACTGATCCTTGTTATTGTTCCGGTGGTCTATGTCATCGTCCACTACAACGTTCTGGTTTCCCTGCGCAACCACATCCGGGAATCCTGGAGTGATGTGGATACTGAATTAAAACGGCGTTACGAACTGATCCCCAACCTCGTGGCCACGGTCAAAGGGTATGCCGCACACGAGCAGGGGGTGCTGGAAAAAGTGACAGAACTCCGCAATCGATGCCTTTCCAACCAGGGCCCGGTGGCATCCCAATCGGGTGATGAACAGCAGTTGGTGGAAAATCTCCGGCGACTGATGGTCGTAGTGGAAAATTATCCGGAGTTGAAAGCCGACAAAAACTTTCTTCAGTTGCAGGAAGAGCTGGTAAGGACGGAAGACCGTATCCAGGCCTCGCGGCGCTTTTACAACGGGAATGTCAGGGATTACAAGAACAAGAGTGAGACCTTTCCGGGGAATCTGGTGGCCGATGCTTTCAGTTTTCCGGCGGAAGATTTCTTCACGGTGGAGTCGAGCGTGAGGGAATTGCCGCAAAGCCGGTTTTAGAATCTGTCAGGACGCTAGCTTGAGATTCCTGCTGTTTTGGGCGCGTTGCTTCGCGGCGGACTCGGTCGGACATGAATCACGTGTTTCGTGCGATATCCACTTCGGCATCGATCGGGGTTCCGCTTTCCAGATGGCAGGCAAAGTGATCCGAAAGCCAAGGAGCACTCAGGCCGCCTTTGGAGCCCAGGCCGTTTACAATCCCCAGAGAAGGATGGCGCGGATGCAGTCCAATGGCGGGAATGGTTCCCTGAAAGCTGGGCCTGACACCGGCCCTGTGCGAGAGGATTTCGACCGGAAGGGATGTCAGCTTCTGCAAGGCCTGTAAAAGGTGGTCTCGTCCCGCAGGGGTGGGATGATGGTCCAGAGGATTCCAACTGTAGGTTGCTCCAACCCGATAAAGATCATCCCCTAAAGGAATGAGGAAAACCCCTTTTTTGACGATGTCATCCAGGTTGAGATCCGGGATGCGGACACAGAGGGTTTCTCCCTTGGAGGCTTTCCAGGGAAGCCAGTCAAACCAGGGCCAGTGGCTGTAGCCGGTGCAAAAGAGGGCCTTTGAGAAACTCTTCCCTTTCCATTCGACCTTGTTGGGGCTGATCAGTAGATCCTCTGCCCGGAGATGTTCCGTGAGGCAGCGGATACTCGGCCCCGGATTTTTTTCATGATAGGTCAACCAAGGTTTTAGGTCGACCCATCCTCCCCCCCGGATTTCCAGGCAGCCGAAAGTATTCCAGATGGAAATGGGGTCTGATCCCGTTTCCGCCGGGGGAAGTAGGGATGCGTAAGTGCGGATGGCGGGATCGGAGGCTCGTTTATCCCAGCGTTGACGTTCCTCCGCCGATTTCAGAAAGCGTAGAATGCGTTGTTCGTGAAAAAGTTTCAGCCCGGACTCTTCTTCCAACTCGCGGTAGAGATTGTGGGCAAAGGGAAGAAGTGTCTCGATCCGCCAACTGGCGGAGAAGCGCAGACCGGTGATCGGGCTGAGCATCCAGGCGGCGACATCGGAGGAGCCGGGTTGCTCCGGTGAACGGAGAAGGAGCACGGTTTTCCCCCGCCGGGCCAAGGCGCGGGAGAGGAGGGAGCCTGTGATTCCTGCCCCGATGATAAGATAGTCTGCGCTCATGGCCTGATAAAACCGTTACAACATTACCCGATTGTAATCCCATGGAAAGGTTGTTGTCAGTGCCTTGGTTTAAGGTTGGATAAATCTTCACGAAGGAAATCCATTATGAGTTATGAAACCACTGCTCCGACCCCTCCTCCCATGCCCGGCTCCAGCCGTCCGGCCAACGCCACCATCCAGACCATCACTGAGGCTGTGCGTGAAGTCTCCGGCTGGGTTCAACCTTTGCGGCAGGAGATGGGCCGCTTTGTCGTAGGGCAACACGATCTGGTGGACCGCCTGCTGGTTGGTTTGTTGACGAACGGACATGTTTTACTGGAAGGCGTTCCAGGCCTGGCGAAAACCTTGGCATTGAAAACCCTGGCCAACGCGATCGAGCTCGACTTTCGCCGCATCCAATTCACTCCCGACATGCTCCCGGCCGACATTGTCGGAACGGAAATCTACAACCAGAGGGAAGGGAACTTCATTATCAAACACGGGCCGATTTTTGCCAACTTCGTGCTGGCCGATGAAATCAACCGTGCGCCGGCCAAGGTGCAGAGTGCTTTGCTTGAGGCGATGCAGGAGAAGCAGGTCACCATCGGGGAGAAAACCTACATTCTGCCGGATCCTTTCCTGGTCATGGCCACCCAGAACCCGATCGAACAGGAGGGCACCTATCCCCTGCCTGAAGCGCAGGTTGACCGCTTCATGTTGAAGGTCGTGATCACCCATCCGAGCCGGGAGGAGGAGCGTGTGATCCTGGATCTTATGGGATCGACGGAAGCGCGGCCGCCGGTGACGGCGGTAATGACGGCGGAGCATGTGCGTCAGGCCAGGCATGTGGTGAACAGCATTTACATGGATGACAAGGTGAAGGAATACATCTGCGACCTGGTTTATGCCACCCGTGATCCGAAGCGTTATGGACTGGATCTCAAAGACTATATTCTGAACGGGGCCTCCCCGCGCGCCACCATCAGCCTGACACTGGCCTCAAGGGCCTACGCCTTTTTGGAAGGCCGGGGTTATGTCACACCGCAGGACGTCAAATCCATGGCGATGGATGTGTTGCGGCACCGTGTGAGCGTGACTTACGAAGCGGAGGCGGAAGGGCTGAAAAACGAAAGCATCGTCCAGAAAGTTTTGGACACAATACCGGTGCCTTGAGAACGTTTAAGGTTTTAATTTTTATGTTTCAAGTTGGGGAAACGAAGCGACTGACCCATGGATAAGGAACGGACACGGGAAATTTTACGAAAAGTGCGGCAGGTGGAAATCCGCACCAACCGTCTGGCGGATGACACGCTGGCCGGCCATTACCATTCCGTGTTCAAGGGGCGTGGCATGAATTTCGAAGAGGTGCGCGAATATGTGCCGGGGGACGAGGTGCGCACGATTGACTGGAACGTCACGGCCCGGACAGGAAAAGCCTTTGTCAAAAAATTTACGGAAGAGCGTGAATTGACCCTGATCCTCATGATTGATCTCAGTGCTTCCGGCCATTACGGCTCCGTGGCGCAAAGCAAACGGGAACTGGCGGCGGAACTGGCCAGCGTATTGGCGTTTTCGGCCGTGCGCAACAACGACAAAGTCGGCCTGATCCTGTTCACCGACGGGGTGGAACTTTACATCCCCCCGGCCAAGGGCCGCAGCCATATCCTGCGGGTGATCCGGGAAATTCTTTTTTTTGAACCACGCGGCATGGGGACGGATCTGCCTGCGGCCATTGAGTTTGTCGGGCGTGTCCAGCGCAGGAAGGCCGTGGTTTTCATGATTTCGGACTACTGTCTGACCGGAGCTCTTAACCAGGTGTTGCCGCCATTCAAATCCCAATTACAGGTGGCCAACCGCAGGCATGATTTTGTGGCCATGGCCATCAATGACCCGAGGGAGCGGGAGCTTCCGGCAGTGGGACTTTTGACACTGGAGGACGCCGAGACGGGTGAGCAGGTGGAGATTGATACGGGAAGCGCCGCCGTGCGGGAAGATTACAAAAGACTGGCGCAAACCAGGCGTCAGGACATGCGGCGGACCATCCAGTCCTGCGGGGTGGATTATCTGGAACTGGCGCCGGACCGGCCCTATCTGCCCACCTTGTTGTCCTTCTTCAAAAACCGGGAAAGGCGCCGCTCATGAAAAGATCTTTTTGGGATGAACGTGTGCATGAAATGATGAACCTTTATCAGGAACTGGGTCCGCGGGGAACGCCAGGATATGTTTCCGCCTCTTCGACACGGAATCGCAATCTCAAGACACTGGCCGATTTTTCAAGGCCTGCCGGTGGGATGCTGATGGCACTCCTTGTGGCGACACTTTTACTGGCGATGTTGGTTCAGCCCGCCCATGCCCAGAATGTCCAGGGACAGGGGGGCGGGGAGGACATACGGGATATCCAGGGGATCATATCCCTGGCCGGGCTGGAATGGTGGATCTACGTCGGCGCTCTTGTGGCCCTGGCCGGATTGGCTTTTCAGATCTGGTTGCTGAAACGCAGGAGACCTGCGGCGGTTGAGCCGGAGTCCCCGGAAACCATCGCCTTCCGTGAGCTGGATGGGGCACGGGAGTTGTTGCACGAGGGCATGGCCCGTGAATTTTCGCTGGATGTTTCCGAGGTTCTCCGCCGCTACATCGAGGAGCGTTTCCATGTCCCTGTTGTCCAGAGGACCACGGAAGAATTTCTGCAGGATATGCGCCGTTCCCGCCTGCCCGGGGTGCTTTCGCATCTGGACGAATTGGACATTTTCCTACGCCTTTGTGATCAGGCCAAATTTGGAGGGGAAGCCCTGACCCTTTCCGAAATGGAAACCATGTGGACCAGTGCCCGGGCTTTTGTGGAGCAGAGCGGCCTGGCTTTGGCTCTGGGACGGGATGTGGCGAAGGAAACCAGCAAGGCTCCGGTTGAGCCCCAATCCGTATGATGCGTTTTCATGATCCGGAAGTGCTCTGGTTCTTTCTGGCCCTTCCGATCCTGGCCCTGTGGTGGGGAGGCCGGGGCAAGGCACCTGCCCTCAGGTTTCCGACCGTGGCAGTCGGCGAACTGGTTGGAAGAAAAACCAGAGGCAGGGTCGGTTTTCTGAGACTTCTGCTTCGCCTGATGGCCATAGCCTTTTTGATCATCGCGCTGGCCCGCCCCCAGATAGGAAAAAGCACGGCGGAAGTGGAGGCCAGCGGGATCGATATCATGCTGGTGATCGATGCTTCCACCTCCATGCGTTCCCTGGATTTCGAACTGCAGGGGCAACGGGTGGATCGCCTGACCGTGGTGAAGAAAGTCATCCTCAAATTCATGGCCCAGCGTCCCAATGACCGCATTGGGATGGTGGCCTTTGCCAGTGATCCTTATCTGGTCAGTCCCCTTACATTGGATCATGATTGGCTGCAGAAAAGATTGGAGAAGATCCAGCCCGGAGATCTCGGTCCGGCAACGGCCATTGGTTCCGCTTTGGCGGCCGGGTTGAACCGGCTGGAGGAAAAGAAATCCAAGTCCCGAATCCTCATTCTGTTGACCGACGGGGTCAACAACGCCGGTTCCATCACCCCGCAGATGGCGGCGGAAGCCGCGCGTAGTGTTGGAATCAAAGTCTACACCATCGGGGCAGGAATTCAGGGGGAAGCACCCATGCCAGTGCAGGATGCCTTCGGTAGGCTGCAGACGCGCATGGTAAAGGTTGAAATCGACGAGATCATGCTCAAGCAGATTGCGGAAAAAACAGGAGCCCAATATTTCCGCGCAACCAATACCGAAACACTGGAACAAATTTACTCGGAAATCAACAAGATGGAGACAACCAAGCGCACGATGCGCAAGCAGGAGGACTACAAAGAACTCATGGCCTATGCCCTGGGGACGGCGCTTTTTTTATTGGCGATGGAAGTCCTGCTGGCGAACACGCTCCTCCGGAGGGTGCCATGATCGAGTTTGCCGCACCGTTCTGGTTGATGCTGACTCCTCTCCTGGTGGCCGGCCTGGCGGCGGTTTTGGTTTATGGGGAGATCAAGCGGCGCAGAACCCTGGCCCTGCTGGCCAATCCCAACCTGGTGGCCGAGCTGACCTCCAACATCTCCATGTTCAGGCGTCATCTGAAACAGGGCCTGTTCCTGGCGGCAGTTTTTTGTTTCGGGGTGGCGCTGGCCAGGCCGCAGATGGGTTACCGCTGGGAGGAGATCAGGCGCAAGGGGATTGATATTCTTTTTGCCATTGACACTTCGCGCAGCATGTTGGCCCAGGATGTCCGGCCCAGCCGTCTGGAACGGTCCAAGCTGGCCGTGATCGATTTCAGCCGAAATTTTGACGGAGGCCGACTGGGTTTGGTGCCTTTTGCCGGCTCGGCCTTTTTGATGTGTCCCCTGACACTGGATACCGGTGCTTTCTATGAGTCACTGGAATCGCTGGACACCAGTGTCATCGAAAGTCCGGGAACAGATATCGGGTCCGCCATCCGCGAAGCCAGCCAGGCTTTTTCCAAGGGGTCCGGCGATGAAAAAGTTCTGATCCTGATCACAGACGGGGAGGATCTGGAAGGAGATGCCATCGAAGCTGCCACGGAGGTGGCGCAGCAGGGGGTGAAAATTTTTGCGGTGGGAGTGGGGACGGCTGCCGGGGAACTGGTTCCGGATTTCCAGAAGAACGGGGTGTCCTTTATCAGGGATGAATCCGGCAATCTGCTCAAATCCCGTCTTAATGAAAAGGTGCTCCGCGAAATCGCCAGCGTCACCGGCGGAAAGTATTATCCGTTGGGCCCCAAGGGCGAGGGTCTGGAAGCCATCATGCGGGACAACCGCCACCTGATGAAAGAACTTGAGATCAAAGAAAGCATGAGAAAAATCCCTTTGGAACAGTTTCAATGGCCTTTGTTGGCCGGGTTGATTCTGTTGCTGGCGGAAACCTTGATCCGCGAGAACCGAAACAGGAAACAGGTGACCCGGACCAAAACGCGTCCGCACTCCGGCGCCGTGGTGTTGCTGGTTTTTGGTCTGTTCTGCCTTGCCGGAAAGGCCCGTGCTTCCACGGTCCGGGATGCCGAAACAAACATGAAGAACGGGCGATATTCCGATGCAATGAACCAATATGGTGAAGCCCTGAGGGAAGAACCGGATGAAGCGGCGTTGTTGTATAACAAAGGAGTAGCAGCTTATCGGGGGCAGGATTACGTGGAGGCGGCCCGTGCGTTCGGGGAGGTCCGGAAGTCGCGGGATTTGAAGCTCCAGCAAAAAGCCTACTACAATCTGGGAAATGTCCGCTACCGTGCGGGTGAACAAATGCTGCAGAAAGACCGTGATGGAACCATTCGCGAATGGGAGGAGGCTCTGGTTTCCTACCAGGGCGCTTTGGCCCTGGATAAGGATGACAAAGATGCCCGTTTCAATCATGATCTGGTGAAGAATCGTCTCGAAGCATTGAAGCAGAACCCGCCCCCAAAGCAGGATCAAAACAAAGAACAGCAGAAGAAAGACCAGGACAAAGACCAGGACAAAGACCGGAAGCAGGACGATAAGCAGGAAGGCAAGCAGGATCCGCAGAATCAGGGAAACCAAGACCAGAAGGATCCCAAAGACTCTTCCGGTGGAAAACCGGAAGAGAAGGAGAAAAAAGAGGGTGAGGGCGGCGAACCCTCTAAGGCTGCTGATTCTCCCCCGGAGAAGAAGGAACCGACCAAAGCTCCGGAAAAAGACGATTCCGGCAAGCAGGGGGAACAGGAGCCCAAACCGGATATAGGTGAGGGCAAGCAGGGGGAACCAGGCAAAGAGCAGGGTTCCGAAGGGAAGGCCGAGCAGGTTCAGCCCGGGCAGATGACGAGGGAAGAAGCCAAGGCGCTTTTAAATGCGGCAAAAAGTGGACAGAAACAATTGTTGCTTCCGGTCACACGGGGCAAGGATTCGAACAAGAACAACCCTAATCAAAAAAACTGGTGAAAGATTTTGTTAAAATGAAAAGGAACAGCGTAAAAGCAGGATCAGGCATCGGCCGGGATCTCCGCTTGATTCTCGCTGGACTGATCTTTCTACCCGGCATGGCGGTGGGAGCAATGGCGGCGGAGCTTAAGGTCTCGGCTCTGCTTGATCCTGCGGAAATCACGCAGGGTCAGGAAGCGGTTTTGCGTATTTCTGTAGCCGGTGCCAGCAAAGCCAAACTACAAGTTCCGGAAGTCGAGGGTCTTAAGATCAGTTATGCCGGTCAAAACACCTCGATTCAGATAGTCAATTTCAACCGTTCTGACACCGTGACCTACACCTTCCGGGTCACTGGATTCAAGCCCGGCAACTACACCATTCCGGCGTTTTCTGTGGAAGCCGAGGGCATGAACAAACAGACACAGGAGCTGGCCCTAACGATTCTCAAAAGTTCAGGGCCTGATACGGCAGGGGAGCCGGACGGAAGCGGGAAAGAGGAAAAAATCAAGGTGGAACCCCGGGAAATGAACCAAACCTATTTCCTACAGATGGATTTGAAAGACGAACGCCTGTATGTCGGCCAGATGGTGCCGGTCACCTTCCGGCTCTTCATCCGTGTGGGGTATGAGTTCGGACCCAAATCCCTGCCGGAACTCAACAGCGAGGCATTTATTCTTGGCACCCTCTCGAACAGACCCCAGCAGTATCAGGTATCCCTGAACGGAACCCCCTATCACGTGCTGATATGGAACACGGCTATGACCGCGGTCAAGGCGGGCGACTATGACTTGGAACTCAGTCAGAAGGGGGAAGTTCCGGATCGTGACCGTGTGATCGGAGGAGGCTCAAGCCTTTTTGAGCAACTGATGAACCGGGGGGGGCAGGTCAAGCCGGTCGAACTTAAAAGCAAGGCGATGAAGGTTTCCGTCATGCCTCTGCCGCAGGAGAACAAACCGAAGTCTTTCAGTGGGGCCATTGGAAGCTTCACCTTTGTCGGCCAGGCCAGTCCGGTTGAATTGACAGCGGGAGATCCGATGGAGCTGACCGTGGCGATTGAGGGGAGCGGAAATTTCGACCGCATCGACTGGCCGGGGATGGAGCAGAACCGATTCTGGCGCAGTTATCCCCCGAACTCCAGCTTCAAAGCAACGGATGAGGCGGGCATCGAGGGCAGGAAAACATATAAACAGGCTCTTATTCCTTTGGTATCCGAAATCAAGGAGATTCCCATGCAGGAGTTTTCGTATTTTGATCCGGTGACAGGCCAATACAAAATCCTGCGCTCGGATCCTTTGGCCCTGACGATCCGGGCCGCTGCGGATTCGGCGTTTCCAGGAGGCGGGGGCCTGCCCTCCCTTGTTCCTGATGTCACATCCGGTCAGGACACGCTTGGCCTTCTCCCGAACCGGTTGAACCCGGGCAGAACCGGCCAATCCGTGCAGCCCTGGACTTCGGAATCCTGGTTTCACGTGGCGCTGGCTGTTCCGGTTCTTCTGTTTCTTGGGATTGGTGCCAGCGTATTGTTTGTTTATGCCCGCCGCCGTTGGTGGGGGGGGGATGGCGGGCGTGAAATGGATCGTCTACTGGCACGGGAAATTCAGGTCATGCAATCCTCCCTGCAGCAGGCCGATTCGGACACCTTCGTCAAAAGCGCGCGCCGCGTCCTGCAGCAGGCCCTGGCCCGGGAGTGGCAGTGCTCGCCGGATTCCGTGACCAGGCATGAGGTGCGCCAGCGCCAGCCTGGCGGAGTGCAGAATCTGGAGAACCTTTTTGCCGCACTTGATGCGGTGGATTATTCGGGGGCTTCCCTGAGTGGCGAAGAAATGAACGACCTCCATGGGGGGATTCAGTCCTGGCTGCTAAGCCGTGGGGAAGGTGGCTTCCGTGTTTAATGGTTTCAGAACAGTTCTCTTTTTGTTGGGAAGCGCCGCCCTGCTTCAGGCCTCCGATGTGCGGATGGATTTTACCAGAGCCAACCAGATGTTTTCCTCAGACCGGTTCGGAGAGGCTGCGGCCATCTACGATACCTTGATTCTCAATCACGGGGCCTCGCCGGAATTGTATTATAATCTGGGCAATGCCCTGGCCCGTTCCGGGGATACGGGAAGAGCGGTGTTGGCGTATGAGCGGGGATTGGTTTTGAGTCCGATGGATGCCGAGATCAAGGCCAACCTGGAAAAGATCCGTGCCAAAAAGAATCTCTTTGAAAAGCCAGCGCCTTTCTGGGAGCAGCCTCTTCTGATGGTGCCCCAGACGATCTGGGCGGCTTTGCTCCTGTCGTCTGTCTGGCTGGCCGTGCTGGGTTTCTCCCTCCGGGTTCTGCTGGAAAAGAAAACTGGAAAAACAGTCAGAGCGGTGCTGCTACTTGCAGCCATCGTTTTTTCCCTCGTTTTGATCCTTGCCTCCGCCGCCTGTTTGATCGCGGAAAGGCGGGGCGATCGGGCCGTGGTTTTGACACCGGATCTGCCCCTGCTGATTTCGCCTTTTGCCGGAGCGTCCGTGTCTACCTCCCTGAAGCCTGGAGAAATCGTCAGGATTGGTGAAAGCCATTCCGAATACATCCATGTCAGAAATGAGGATGGCAAAAGCGGATGGGTCCGGACAAGGGATGCTGAAAAAATCCGTTAGTTCATTTATAAAGATAGTCTCTGAACCAGGAAGATCCGGGAGAATCTGCGGTGGGATTTACAAGGGAAGTCTGATCCGGAAAGTCGAGCCCCCGCCCAGGCGGCTTTGGGCCGTGATGGTTCCCTGGTGTGCGTTGATGATGGCCTGGACGAGACTCAGGCCCAAACCCAGTCCGCGTTTGTTGCGGCTTTTGTCCCCGCGATAGAGTCGTTCCCATATCCGTGGAAGATCCTGCTCACTGATACCCAGTCCCATGTCAGTGAATTCGACCAGGCAGTTCTCCCCCTCCCTATTGGCTTTGATCGTGATGGTTTGGCCGGGGTTCCCGTATTTGATTGCGTTGTCGGCCAGATTGGCAAATGCCTGGCGCAAACGGCCTTTATCGCCCTTGATTTGCAGGTCCTCCGGAATTCCCAGTTGAAAATGCATCTCTTGTTCTTCCGCCACCATGGAATAAAGCTCGGCAACATCCTGGATCAGTTCAAGCAGCGGGAAGCGTTCATGCCGCAGCTGCATCACACCTGTCCGGGCCTCGGCTACATCCATGAGGGTGTTCAGAATCGTCTGGATTTTTTCAGCTTCCTCGAGGCAGTCTGCCAGGGCCTCGCGCGCGGAGGACTGACCGGCATCCGGCAGGTCGTGCAGGGCGGTTTCAGCGGAGCTGCGCAGCCTGGTCACGGGTGTGCGCAGATCGTGGGCCACATTGTCGAGCGCATCGTGCATGGTGCGGATAAGTCTTTCATTGGTTTCAAGCATCCGGTTGAACTGTTGCACCAGTTCTCCAAATTCGCCTCTTCCCGCTTCCGCCGGCACACGGGCGGAGAGATCCCCGTGTTCGATCAGACGGCGTGTGGTGCCGGCCAGTTTGTGCAGAGGCTGCAGGGTGCGTCGGCTGAAAAACACCCCTCCAATGGTGGCCAGGGCTAGAACCGGGAGGAGAATCTTCAAAAACGTGCTGCGGAATCGTGCCAGAACCTCATGGGTCAGGGCGGGATAGCGGCCGATCTGGAAAAGAAGACCGCTGGGATTGCGGTTGCTGAGGATGATCCACTGTTCCTGTTGTCCGCCCCACTTGAATTCCTGGCGTATGACGCCGGGAACCAGGGGCAGTTTTTCAATGGAAGCCGCGTCAATGCCCTGATTGCTTTCAGAACTGACAATGAAAAGGCTCTGTCTGACGCCGTCACTGACCCGGACGAAGTAGGGACCCTGGCTGTTCCGCGAATCGTTTTGGAGCCGCATTTGCACGGTGCGAATGCCACCCTGGAGATGCCAGGACTGGATTTCCGCGAGGAAGTCTTGTTGGGCGCGCAGGTCGCGGTCAAAGAGGGATTGGGAAATCAGATGATAGGCCAGGAAGAAAACGAGGAGAACCGAAGCGGTCAACAGTCCCGCATACCAGAAGATGAGTCGGGTCCCGAAAGTGAAGGAATGTTTACTCACGGCGCAGGACGTAGCCCATGCCGCGCACGGTATGGATCAGTTTGGGTGAAAAGTCCTTGTCGATTTTGTTGCGCAGGCGGCAGACCAGGACATCCACGACGTTGGTCTGCGGATCAAAATTGTAATCATAGACCTGTTCCAGGATTGTGGTTTTGGTCACGATATGCTCCGCATTGCGCAGCAGGTAATCCAGAAGGGAAAATTCTTTGGCCTGGAGGTAGACTTTGGTTCCGTTGCGGCTGACTTCACGTTTGAGCAAATCGACTTTCAGGTCGGCGTAACTCAGTTGGGAGAGCTCGGAAGTTCCAGAAGAACGCCGGATCAGGGAGTGCAGACGGGCAAGAAGTTCGGAAAAGGCGAAGGGTTTGACCATGTAATCATCGCCGCCGGCCTGGAGACCCTTGACCCGGTCATCGACACTGCGTTTGGCACTGAGGATGAGAACGGGGGTTTTAATCCGGCTGCTGCGCATGCGTGCCAGAAGGGAAAGGCCGTCGAGACCGGGGAGCATCAGATCCAGGACGGCCGCATCGTAGGTTTCAGTCAGAGCGAGGTGGAGACCATCGGTGCCGTTGGTGGCGATGTCGGAAACAAAGCCCGATTCTTTCAGGCCCTTGGACAGGAAGGAAGCGATCTTGGCGTCGTCTTCCACAATCAAAATGCGCATGGTGAACAGTAACGCAATGGGACAAAGGTGCCAAGAGGCAAAGACACTGTCTTTGCTGGGGAGCCTGTCTGAACAGGTTTTTGATTGGGCCAAGGAGGCTCTTTGTTTTCAGGCTTCGATACATGGCGCAGAGCTTTAGAAGGTTGCGGGATAAAAATGTAGTTGGCTTTGGAAGATGTTAGATTAAAGTGTGTGCATGAATCGAAATGGATCATTGAAGATGTGCGCTATTGGACTCTTGATAGTAATATCGCTTTCGACGGCACCAAGCCAAACAGTTTATGAATGGGAAGCGGGGCCGCTTCCGGCAGCGGAATTGAAGACCGTGAATTTCCGGGCCTGGCTTCCAGAGGGGGAAGGGCCGGTGAATGGCATCCTTTTTTTGATTCCTGGTCGGCACGGCGATGGAAGAGGGATGGCGAATGATGTGAGTTGGCAGGCTCTGGGTCAGGAGATTCGTTTTGCCGTAGTCGGATGCCAATACGCGGATGGTGAGCCTTTTCCTTACCAGAATGATCCTGGCAATTCGGTCAGCAAATCCATCGAGGCGGCGGCAGAGAAACTGGCGGAACTGAGTGGCAAGGCAGAATTGGCGAAGGTTCCTTTCGCGTTCTGGGGTCATTCCGCAGGATCCAATGTTTCGGCGAACTTCTGCAATTATGATCCGGATCGTGTAGTGGCCTTTGGAAGCTCCAAAGGCACCGGCGGACCCGGAGGAACCATGCCCCGGGGAAAAGAGGAAATTCCCATGTTGTTCGCCATCGGGAAAAACGACAAAGCCGAGTGGGTAAAGGCATCGCTCACCTCTGTGGAAGCGGGTCGCAGCGAAAAAGCCCCCTGGGTTTTGGCGCTAAATATCAAGGAGGGTCATGAGCTGGGAGGCAGTTTTAATTTGATCCGGCCCTTTCTGAAATGGGCCATCCGCTTGCGTCTCGGGTTGAGTGAAGATGGGAAAACGTCTTCGGCGTCCGTTTCTGGTTCCGGGAAAGTGAAGCTGGAGAAGGTCAGCATCAAAGAAGGATGGCTGGGTGATCCGGAAAGTTATGAAATTGCTTCGGCGGAGAACTATAGCGGGAAGAAGAAAGACGCGATCTGGCTGCCGGACGAAGAGGTGGCGAAAGCCTGGCAGGGGTATTTAAAGTAAGGAATTTCAGCCAGGAAGGACGCTGAGATCTGCAAAAGTCTCCAATGTGTGAAACTCCATCAATAATTTAAGATCTGCTGTTCCAATTAATTCGGTCTGGTTTTTTGGTTGCATGCTGGAGGCTTCAAGGCCATCGGCGGTAAAGATAAACTTTTTTCCCATCGGGAAAGACGTATTCCTTGATCAGATTCCAGGAGTTATTGCGGTCAAGATAGGTCTTGAGTTCCGGCTGCCACATCTCTCCAGGTATCGCGTCTCCGGGTGCGTCAAAGATATGTTGATCCTGCACCACCACATACTGGACCTGATCCAACTTTTTGATGGCACCTGCCAGATTCTTTTCCATACCGGACGAAATTTTCTTCATGGCAATACCTTTGGCCAGTAGTTCCATCTGCAAAAACTCCGGAACGACCGGATTACCCTGGGTGAAACGCATGGAAAATTCCCGGCATGGGCTGGAGGCAGAAAGATCTTCCAACATTCCGCGGTTCACCAAAGTTTGGTTCCGCGCGGCATTGGGATTCAAAATTCCCACAGGGGGATAAGAATACATCAGCCAGAAAGCCCCCACAAGAGAGGCACCAGAACATCATTGTTTCCACAAAGAAAGTTTCCAAAAGCGGGCATATCCCTTCCGTAAAGAAGCACCATAGTAAAACGATCCATAGATCAAAAACCGTAGAAGGCACCTCCCAGATAGGGGCTTTTCACGGTAAAATAGCCGTTTAAAAGAGCCAATCCGAGAATCATCCATAGCATTGATGCTCCCCGAAGCCGGACAGATAAATCGGCCTTGTTGCGCAAATCCCGCAGGCAACCCGTCAGAAAAACTGCCATCAAGGGGAATAGGGCGAAGCCTAGATTTGAGTGCTAGGCGCGGCCACAGAAATAATACAACCACCTGTCCGCATTGCTTCCCCGGAAGACCCAGATTTCTTTTTGTTCGCCAAAACTGTTCTGGTAAAAGTAATTGATTATTTCGGAGGCATGTTAGATCCAAAGCCAGCCGGCTATCGCGGAAGCGGAGCCTAGAATTAAAATCGCGCTGAGAAGCACCCTGGGCCAACCGCATTTCCCTGTCAGACAGGCCCGCAGAGCGGCCGAAAACCAGCTGCCTCTTATGACCAGGAGCGTTATTAAAAAAGTGGAAGGCTTGATGACCAGAGCCAGACCCAAGGGAGCTCCGAAGCACAGGCTATAGCCTGCCTTATCAAAAGAACGGTCAGAGCAAAGCCACAAAACACTGCATCTGGAGATCACGGTCGCCCACATTAAATCCGGACGGAATTCCAAGGCACACAGAGAGGCAAAAGGAACCAACAAGAGGTTGCTACAAACGATACTGCCACAAAAAATGGCAGGCGGCGAAAGATCAGGGCGATGAAAAGCTGGCAGATAAAAACAACGATTGTCAGGACCTGATAGGCCTGTTCTTCCCCGTAGCCAAACACAGCAAAACCCAGCTATCCATTAAAGGCAGAAAACGGGGCATGGAGATTGCGGGTGAAAAATTCCGTAACCGCTGCAACCATGCTCTCCCAAACGGCCGGATACGCGAAGATTGATGCAGGTGAATGCATAAGCTGTGAGCAACAGGCCCAAAATCCAGGCCCTCACGAATCCGACTCCCTGCATTCTGTGTTGTCCGTCCAACAACTTCTAATAGAGGTGCGTTCAACTGCTCAAAACATTTTATACTAATAGATCCGTGGGATAAACTACAGTCGTTGGGTCTGTGGAAGTAGCAGGCAAGGCGCGACGAAGGAGCATGTCCACCGGACCTGTGACTGAGAAGCAACGCAGGATGAGGATTCCACAGGCGCAACCCGTAGGGCGGGGAAGCTTTTGCCCCTGGCCGGTGTTGCTCCTCGCTCCCCGCGCCTTGGCCAGAACAAAATCTCCCGCCGCGACTGTAGTCTATCCCACGGATCTATTAGTAAGCAGGCATTCCTGGATCAGTTGGCTGCGGGCATCCGAGGGAAAATATAAACAGGAAGGACGTTCAGGGATTAGATGTTTCTTTTTGTGAAGCTTTGTTTTGTATCTGTTTAATTGGCTGCTTTTCTAAAGCGTGAGCTGATGAGGCAAAGCAGGAGGATGGCGACGTTGGTCAGGACGATAGTGGGCCCGGTGGGTGAATCGAGTTGATAGGAAATCAGCACACCGGAACCAGCGGCGATCAACCCCAGCAGGGGACTTAACAGCAAAAGGCCCCGGAAGTCGCGGGCCAAAATCTTCCCGGCTGCAGCGGGCGTGATGATGAGGGCACTGAGCAGCAGGGCGCCGGCCATTTTCAGGGTCACGCTGACCGTGAGAGCGATGAGGAGGGCGAAAAGATAATTCAGGCGGGAGGTGTTGATGCCCTGAATGCGGGCCAGGTCCGGTTGAAGAATGGCCAGGGTGTAGGGGCGTAGTTTCCAGATAGTGAATCCGAGGATCACTGTGGCCAGAGCGAGTTGTTTATAGAGGTCCGCTGCACTGTTAGCGTAGATGCTGCCAAAGAGGATGCCGTTGATTATACGGTATTGCCCCAACATGCTGAGGACGATCACACCAAAGGCGACGCTTCCAGTGTAACTGAAGGAGATGATGGTGTCCGGCCGAAGGGTGGTTTTTTCAAAGAAGTAGGCCATGGCAGTGGCCAGCAGGATGCTGAAGATAAGGACGATCAACATAGGGTCGACGCCCCAGCCGAATAGTTCCTGCAAGAGAAAGCCAAGAGCCACACCCGTGAGGGCGGAGTGGGCCAGAGCATCGCTGAAAAAGGCCATGCCGCGCAGAGTAACGAAAACTCCCAGCAGTGCGCAGGAGGGGCCCAGAATGAGAGCGGAAAGAAACGTATTCCGCATGAATTCGATGTTCCAGAAGTCCATTAGAGCTCTGGCTTGCGGGTTTTGGGTATTGCGCTTTTGAGGGAGGTGTCCAAGGGTTTCCGGAGGTCAAGACTGCGGGCGGAAGTGAGGAGGCGCTGGCGGCCGTAAATTTCGTGGAGGAAATGCTCTTCCATCACTTCAGTGGGGGAACCAACGGCGCACATGTGGCGGTTGAGGCAGCAGACGCGGTCGGAGAGGTCGCTGATGAGATGAAGGTCGTGCGAGACGATAAGCACGGCGATGCCGCGCTCATTTCTTAGACTTCGGAGAAGATTTTCCAGAATTTCGGATCCCTGCTGGTCGATGCCGGTGGTCGGTTCGTCCAGAAGCAGGAGTCTGGGTGAGCGCAGAAGGGCGTAGGCGATGGTGATACGCTGGAACTCGCCGCCGGAGAGGGAACCAAGGCTGCGGTCGATGAGGTGTCCGGCCTGGACGGCGGCGAGTTGGGATCGGATCAGGTCGAGGCCGGGCGGGTTTTTTCGTGGGAGCCAAGCGCGCTGGTTGGGCAGGTTGAGGGAAAGGAATTCCAGAACAGAGAAGGGAACGGTGGGGTCGAGGGCCAGGCGCTGGGGAACGTAGCCGATTTCCTGAGGGCCGGGAATTTTTTTGAATTCAATAGTGCCAGCGGAGACGGGCAGCAGTCCGAGGATGGCCTTGAGCAGGGTGGACTTGCCTGCGCCGTTGGGGCCGATCAGCCCGATGATTTCACCCTGGTGGATGCTGAGATCCACGCCCTGGACGGCCTGGTCGTTTCCATAGGACACTCCCAGACCACGCAGAGTCAGCAGCGTGGGCATGAGTTCGGTAGGAGAGTTGTGGTGAGAGGTCATCGGGGGTTGTATTTAACAATAAAAAACCACAGTTCACAAAGTTTTTCGTTGGGTGCCGGGGCTTGGTTCCCTTCCGCGCTTGGGACAAGGTAAGGAAAGATAGCTCCAGCCCAATCTCTCCTATCATTGGCACGACGCGTCCCACTGCATCCCCAGGAGGGGGCCAGGATTGCTGCACTGAGGAGCCTGAACATTCTTGATATACCGCACGAAGAAAGATTTGACCGTATTGTGCGCTTGGCAGGAAATGTTGAACCAACTGGCGGATTTAGTGGAGCGTGGGTTCCGTATTCCCTATGGGATCCAGGCGCAGGAACGTCTTCTCGAAAGTAAGAAGGAACTGGCGGAGAAAAAGAAAAAGACCGATGAGCTGCTGAAGAACATTCTCCCGGAGCATGTCGCGTTTGAACTCAAACAGTTCACCCGCATCGAGGTGGGGCTGCACGAACAGGTCTGCGTCATGTTTGCGGATTTTACCAACTTCACTGCCGTCTCCTCCTCTATGGATACCCAGGAGCTGGCGCGGGAACTCAATATCTGTTTTACCGAGATTGACCACATTGCCGAACGGTTTGATGCAGAAAAGCTTAAGACCATCAGGGATGGTTATCTTTGCGTCACTGGATTGATGAACAAGGCGAAGTGCCCTGCCAACAGTCTTTTGATGGCAGCTCTGGCCATGCGTGATTTTATCGAACAGAGAAGGCTTCAAAAAGAAGCTGAAGGAAGGGTGTATTGGGGCGTCAGGCTGGGTCTTCACGTCGGGCCCGTCGTGGCCGGTGTAGTTGGCCAACACAAGTTCGCTTTCGACATCTGGGGCGATACCGTGAACATCGCGGCACGTTTGGAAATGGCGGGAATGTAGCCATCACTCCCCGCGGCCGCCTCCCCATCAAAGGGCGCGGCAAAATGGAAATGTTTTTGTCGGGCCTCTGGCTGAAGCGACTCTGGAAGTGTAGCCATAAGGTGTGGTTGTAGGGTGCCTCTGTGAGAGACCCTTTTGAGTTACGCCTTCTCATCCGCCGTCGCCAATGCTATGGCTGGACAGGCAGAGTCGGCCTACGGTTTTGCCAACCGCAACACGTCAGACTTCATCAAGGCAGCAACTTTTGCACGAGCGCGCTGAGTGTTTTTCCGTCCACGCGGCCTGCGGCTTTGGGAGTCGCTATTTTCATGACCAGACCCATCTGGGCTTTGGAGGTGGCACCGGATTCTGCAATGGCTTCCTTAACCAGTTTTTCAATTTCGGCCCCGGTCAGTCCGGCGGGGAGGAATGTTTCCAGGATGGCTTTTTCTGCTACTTCCTTGGCAGCCATTTCAGGGCGGTTGCCCTTGGTGAAGACTTCGATCGATTCCAGGCGTTTTTTGATTTCCTTGCGGACGGAAATGATGACTTCGGCATCTGTGGCCACGCAATCGGCGCCGCCTTTTTCGATGGAGGCGTATTTGACCGAGGATTTCAGCATGCGAAGGACGTTGGCGGTGTCGAGGTCTTTGGCCCGCATGGCGTTTTTGATTTTGTCGTCGATTTGTTGGAGGAGGGACATGGGGGAAGTTTGAGGTCAGAAGGCGGAAGTGGGAAGGGAAAAATACGGAAGGCCAGATGGGAATCCGGTCTGGAAAGTGAGGCTGGCGTCTCCGGGTATTGCCCTGCGTTCAGGGTATCAGAAAAACGTTTTACAGTTAGAGAGCATCAAAGTTTGGCGGTATCGACGACCAGGATCAGTTGTCCCTCGCCGTAGAGTGGGCCCTTGATGATGATGGGGATTCCCGGTTTGGGAATGAAGCTGCCTTTGAGGACGGATTGATCCTCGAGTTTCAGTTCAAACTCGTAGCGGGGTGAGGCCGGGTTCACGGCATAGACGGTCATGGAAAATAGTTTGTTAGGCCTTGCGGTGACCGGGGAGTTGGAGTGCGGATAGACCATGTCGATCCCGATCCGCTGATAGCGGCTGTAACCAAAAAGTTTGACCAGGTTTTCCCTCAGTCTGGGACGGATGGTGGGGTCGTCCTGGATCTCCGTGTTCTGTCCCAGGTATAGTGTGATGACAATTTCTTTGGAAGGGGAAGCAACGTCCGCGGCCAAGGCTTCCGATCCGGTCACCGGGAGCAGAATTCCAAGAAGCAGGCATGTGATCAATGAGAGGCGCATGAAGGAGCCTATTTGATAGGGTAGGAGGAGGGAATGTAGTTGTATCCCGTGACCCAGATCACCTGGGCCTCTCCACTTGTGAAGGTGTTGGCATAGAGATCCGAGCCTGTAATGCTGATCTTCAGATCTGCACCGGAGCCGGAAAGCAGGTAGGCCCCCAGAAGAATCAGAGTGGCTCCAGCCAGGGAAGGCAGAAAAAGACGTTGCCAGTTCCATGCGGAAACGTGTCCGGTGATGGGCGATTGCAGTTCCGCACGCAGACGGGTCCAGGCCCAGGTTTGATGCTGGTCGCTGCGTTCGTTTTCAGCCGCGTGGCGGCGCAGATCCTGTTGCAGGCGGGAGAGTTCCCCCGTGCCTGGTTTTTCGCTCTCGAGAAGATCGAGTTCACGTTTGAAGGATTCAGAGTTCTTCATAGGTATGATTTAGGTGTTTTTTGAGTTTCTGGCAGCTGTAAAATAAGCGGGAGAGGACGGTTCCTTTTTGCACCTTGAGGATTTTGGCGGTTTCCTCGGTGGACAAACCCTGAATCAAGCGCAGTTCGACCACGGCCCGCTGATCGGCGGGGAGTTTGGCCAGGGCTTCCCGGATTTCTAATTTCCGGTCTTTGTTCTGCAGTTCCACGGCGCCGCTGTGTTCGTCAATGGCTTCGTGCGGCTGGGATTCCTCATCCTGCTGCAGGGGGAAGAGCCCCAGCCATTTTTGTCGGCGGGAGCGTTTGCGGAGGGTGTCATAGGCCTGGTTCATGGCTATGCGGTACAGCCAGGTGCCCACTTTGGAGTCGCCTTTGAAACGATCAAAAGAGCGGTAGGCTTTGATAAAAGCTTCCTGCACGACATCTTCCGTCAGCATTTCATCCTGTAACATTTGGTTCACGGCGCTCCATAAAGGTTTATAATAATGGCGATGCAGGAGTTCCCATGCCTGCTCCCTCTGGCTGCCGGAGGGGGCGGCTGAGCGGGCTGATAAAAGCCACTGCTCATCCGGGAACTGCGCATCTTCCTTTTGGACGTCCATGAGATTGATTTGATTCAAGCGTCTAAACTTTCAAGTTCCAAGTTCCAAGTTACAGGCTACTCTGGAATCTCTTTGAAAATTCTGCACCGCTATCTTTTGAAGCAGGTTTTGGTGACATCGCTGGCCGCGATGGTCACGTTGACCCTGATCGTGCTGATGTTTGACGCTTTCAAGCGTCTGACGGTGCTGTTGATCGACAATGATGTCTCCATGGGCACGATTTTATATATGATGATTCTGTTGGTGCCGCAGGCCCTGACTCTGACGGTTCCCTGTGGGCTGTTAACCGGGATTGTCATTGTTTTTGGAAGAATGAGCCACAGCCTGGAAATCACGGCGATCCGGGCAGCTGGCCTGGGGCTGATCCCCTTTATAGCCCCTGTGATATTGCTCAGCATGGTGATGAGCCTGTTCTGCCTTTACAACAACGCGGTTCTGGCGCCGCAGGCGATGACCCGCTTCAAGTTGATGTTCATCGAAATGGCCAAGGAAAATCCCACGGCTTTCCTGAGGGCGCAGGAGCCGGTCACCCGTTTTCCCGGCATGAGTGTCTATGTGGAAAAAAAATACGGGAACACCCTGGAAGGGATTCATATCTGGAAGCTTGGGGAGAACGGAATTCCGGAAACCAGCATCCGTGCGGATCGTGGCATTATTTCCGCAGACCTGCAGGATATGTCCCTGACCATCACCCTTCTCAATGCGCGGCAGGAAGACCGGAACAAAAAGGATACCACCCGTCTGGATCAGATTGAGACCGGGATGAAGGCGGCCCAATTGCCGATCAAGGTTTCCATCCGTGACATGCTGGATACGACACGCCTGCGTGACAATATCACGATCCTACCCATTGACGAAATCCGGGGGAGGATTTTCGGCAACAAAGGCAACGAACCGAATATGATCCCCTTGCTGACTGAAATCCAGCGACGCATGGTTTTTTCACTTGCCTGTTTCACCTTCGCTCTGGTCGGCATTCCTCTGGCAATTTCGACGGGCCGGAAAGAAACCTCGGTGGGCTGTGTTCTGAGTCTGGGCGTGGCGGTTTCGTATTTTCTTTTGGTGCTGGTGGCGATGGCGTTCAAAGACAATGCTTCGGCTTATCCGGAGCTGATTGTTTGGCTGCCGACCTTTCTTTTCCAGGGCCTGGGCTTCTGGCTGTTGGCCAAAGTGAACAGCCACCCGGTGTGAGGTGAAGCAGAGCCCGATCCCCCACCGCCAGCCCTTTTAAAATTGGATTGAAGTTGGCTGGGTTGCGTTGCTCCGGGGGTCAGCGGAACAGGTCCCGGGGCGGATCGTGTTGCCCAGATCGATAAAAAAACCATCGGAAAATATAGCTTCCGATCTGAACCATTTTTAGGGCCCAATCACACTCACACATATTCCGCACAGTAATTGCAGCGCCTTCTTGGCGACGGGATTCCGACTCTTGTTTTAGAAGGTCAACCCGTTGTGCATTGACCCCTTTCTCGGTAAACACCTGTCACAGGTCGACGAGTGAGCCCGCGACTGAAAATTTTGACGATCTTATTCAGCCGCTGACGTGGTAGTAAAACGGTTGATTTCATCCTCGAGGAGGACGCCGGGATCCTTTGTGAAGATGAGGGAGAGGATGATGTTTATATACTTCGGCACATTCTTGGCCCCCCGGATGATACCAGCGGCGTCCCAGGTCCAGAATTCCAAAGATTTATTCTCAAATTTTGCCACTAAGCCCAATGCCCCTTGGATTTGTCAGAGTGCCCGTAGCTGAATGAAAATCCAGCTAATAGAGTGCTGTCCATCCTGTGTAATCGATTGTGCTAGAGGTTATTCAAAAGAGGCATGAGCATTTGCCGGACACGTAAGTATCAAGCGTTCGGTAAAAAGGCCCGGTAGGGTTAAACCGGCAAATATAAGGTCTACTCTTTTCCCCAGGCTGGCCTGCCGGGCGAAGCCTTGGCGCAGGGTGGAGGCGGCGGGACTCGAACCCGCGTCCTGTATGATAAGTTCAACTGCTTCTACAAGCTTAGGGATTGTTTTATTCTCAAAGTCCGGGTTGCGCAATCCCGCGCCCCGTCCTTCCAGCCACCACATTGATTCACCGTATAGGGTCGGTCACTCACCCTGCACGTTGTCCAACTAATTTCGCCATTATCCCCCAGTTGGAGTCAGAGTAATGACGTCACAGCACTTTAGGCCGCGAGGGCTAATTCTTCGTTAGCTTTTATGTTTTGAACCGGATTTTTAACGAGGCCAACCAGTTCAGTCCTCGGCTTGCCACAGGAGCCCATTTCAAACAGTCGAAACCGAGCGCCCCCTGAAGATTACGTCCATGTCATTTCTGGCATTGGCGTAATGAATTAATATACTTAGGATAATTCAAAGGACAATACCCAATATGCGATATCCCCTGTTGATGATTTTTTTCCTGGCCTCCGGCCTTCTTTCTCAGAGAGGTCTGCAGGCCCAGGCCGTATTGAAGCCTTCTCTGGGAGTTTCGTTCCCGGTGAAAGAGGATAAAACTGGGTTGGTGCTTACCTCTGGTGTGTTGATCAACATTAATGATCTTCTTCCTGCGGGAACCGTTCTACACAAGCTCTTTCCCAAGCCCAAAAAAGACGATAAAGATGTCAAAACCCGTAAGATCAAGGAGTACGACACGGGGAAATATCAGGTGAAACAACGCCTGGCGATTGAAAATCTGGAAAATGACCTGGAGAAGTCGGCCATGATCAAAGCCGTGGAAGACCGTGCCGGAGGCGATGCCATGACCAGTGAGCTGAAATTCCGGGCGATGTTGCACCGGATGAATATCGAAGATTATTACCTGGCTTATGACCTACCGGGTGCAAAGGAACGCAGAATCGGGCAGTTTGATTATCCAGAGGGACTTTTTTTAGGTGAACAAAACGGTAAAATTATCGTGCTCTCCGTTGCGAATGAATCCCTGGCCCAGAAAATCGGGATTGAACCGGGATCCCGGATAACGGCGATGAACGGCAAAGACCTGTTATCGCTGGACGATTTTCGTGCCCGCTATTTCACTGAAAAAGAAGGGAAGAAGGCGGCAGGTGGAACCTTGAGCATGTCGGTCATGCCTCCGGGCCAGACTGAGGCGAGGGAGCTTGAATTCAAAGTCAGGCGTTCGCTCAATAACACGGACGACATCATGTCTGATTTCAACTCTGACACGGATAAGAAAGGGGGGTCGCCGGAAAGGGTTCTGCCCCAGACCCAAAAGCCGCCGAAGCCAACCCCGGATCCTGACGAGGTGGTTATCCCGCTTATCCCGTGAAGTGGGTATTGAAGATGGTGATAAAGATAGCAAAGAAGATGACAGCGATCACCGCCGCGGCAACGCTTACTATGGCTTCCAGCTTGTTACATTCTTTTTTGAAAGAGTCCTGTGTTTCGCCCATTTATCCAGTTTAAGCAAAGGGAGCCTTCGGGCAATTATTTTCGTCATGCAAGCAGCACCTTTACCGGAAAGATTTGAGCAGTTCATGGCCCGTGCGCTTCATGATTCCAGTGTCGGCTATTACAGTCAGCGGGTGCGTACGGTGGGGCGGGAGGGGGATTTTTCCACTGCATCCACGTTGTTGCCCGGATTGGGCAGGGCGGTTGCCTCCTGGATTCTTGAAAAAGCCGGAGGTCCCGGAATGGGAAAACCTGTCCATGTCATTGAGGTTGGTGGAGGAACCGGTGCCCTGATGCAAGGGGTGTTGAAATCGCTGGGTTGGTGGGGCCGGAGAAAGTTCCGGTTTCATTCCGTGGAGAGTTCTGTTCCTTTGCGGAAGGAACAGAGAGAACGGCTGAAGGCTTATGGTGTGGAATGGCATGAGACGATGGTGGCGGCTTTGAAGCATTCTGGGGGCTGCGCCCTGATTTATTCAAACGAACTGGTGGATGCTTTTCCCTGTATGGTTATGGGTTTTCAGGAAGGTGTGTGGCAGGAGCTTTGTCTTGAGTGGGAGGGAAAAGAAGCGGTTGAGGTTTGGAGGAAGGCCGGGGAGACCATGGATTGGGATGCTGCGGTCCTGGAAGACATTGAAGAAATTTGTCCCCGACCCCGATCCGGACAACGTCTGGAGATCCCCCGCTGCTATCGACTGTGGATGGAGCAGTGGTTGCCGCACTGGAAGAAAGGAAATATGCTAACCATCGATTATGGTGATAAATCCGGCGGGTTGCTGAAGCGGCATCCCTATGGAAGTCTGCGGGCGTATTTCAGACACCTCCGTTTGGAGGGTGCGGAAATCTATCGCAGGGTCGGCAGCCAGGACATCACCTATGATGTGAATTTTTCCTTACTGGAGGCGTGGGGAAGAAAATCGGGACTACGAGTGGTGTCCTGCCAAAGCCAAACCCAGTTTCTGGCCGCGTATGGGCAGGAAGTTATACAGGATTCCAAGGCCTACGAAGCCCAGAACTGTTTTTTGATTTTGGATCAGGAACGCCGGTTCGGGAGTGGGGCCGGGAATCTTTAATGGAGAGTCAGGATCGGGGCTGACGCTTCCAAACATCCAAGCGATAAGAATTACTCCCAGAGCTTTTCGAAAAAGTAGGTGGCACCGAGGAAACCGCCGATGGCGTTGATCCCGGAATTGCGATCGGCCAGGTTGGCATTGGAAATGTGGTGAAACATGGCTTCCAGGTCAATGGACCAGTCATCTGCCACCAGGTATTTCAGACCGATGCTGGCCTGGGGTGTGAATTCAAGGGCCTGACCGATGGCTTTCTGGCTGCGATCCTCATAGGCATCCGTGTAGACAATCCCGATTCCGCCTTGAACGTAGGGTATGACTTTCCAGCCGGGCTGGACAAAGTTGTAACGGAGGAGGGCGGTGGGTCCGATGAAAAGATTGCCGCTCCCTTCAAAAAGGAAGCTGCCGGAGAGTTCCGCGATGGCTTCCACGTTGCCGCTGAAAAAGCCATCGCCGGAGGGAGTGTTCAGCATCCAACCGAGCCGGAGATTGGTCTGGGAATAGTTGTAGGTGGGAACATCGGGTCCGACCGAGTTTGTGCTGAAGAGGGCACCACTGACAAGCTGAAGGGAAATACGGTCTTCGGTATAACGTGGCGAGGCACCTGCTTTGACATCGGTCAGGATTTCCTGGGAAAGATCCTTCCCGCTTGAGGCGGGTGAAACATCGGCCTGGAGGGATGGAACGGAAAGGGCGAGCAGAATGATCTTCAACAGCGCGATTTTTCGGATTCGGGTAGTTTTCATAAAGAGCTCTTTTGACTTGCCAAGCTTTATCGAAAAGACGGCGGAGAGTCAAGGTAGCTCTGCAAAATAACAACGGCGGAGGAAGAGTCGATGACCGAGCGCTGTTGTTTCTGGTTTTTCCCGGCTTCCTGCAGGCGGCGCTGGGCTTCGACGGTTGAGAGGCGTTCATCAATGGTTTTGATCGGGACGATCAGCAAATCCTGAAGACGCCGGGAAAAATCGAGTGCTTTTTCCGATGAAGGGCCATAACTGCCGTCCATGTTGCGTGGAATTCCGATAAGGATCATGATGACTTCTTTTGTCCTGACAATGGTTTTGATTTTATCGACGAAGTCTTTGAAGGGTGTGGCATCAAGGAATGGATGGGGTGAAGCCAAGCTCATGGTTGGATCGCTAAGGGCAATCCCAATTCGTTTGGTTCCGAAGTCGAGGGCGAGTATACGGCTCATTTTTGGTGCACGGCCATTGCCAGGGGTTGAACGAAGCTCTGGACACGTCGGGGGAGATCCGGAGAGGTGAGATTTTCGGCGATCGTGTTGACGATGGCACTGCCAACGACGACGCCATCGGCGAGGGCTGCCACAAAGCGGGCCTGCTCGGGGTTGGAAATGCCGAATCCGACACAGACAGGCAGTTTGGTGCTTTGGTGGATACTTTGGAGGGGTTTGGCGATATTATCGGGCAGTCCGGACTGCATGCCTGTCACGCCTTCCCGGGAGACGTAATAAATGAAACCAGTGCTGCTTTTGACGATCCGTTGCATGCGTTCGCAAGGTGTGGTGGGCGCGATAAGGGAGATGCGGCAGAGAGGGCTTCCGGCGACCCACTCATTTTCGGCTTCCTCTGGTGGCAGATCCAGAATGAGGACACCGTCAGCTCCAACGGATTCCGCAGTTTTAAGGAAGGTGCTGACGCCGTGGCTGAAGACGGGGTTGAAATAAGTGAAGAGGACGAGGGGGATGGAGGATTTTTTCCGGATGTTTTCGATGAGTTTGAAAATACCGGCGAGGCTGGTGCCGTTGTTGAGGGCGCGCTGGGCTCCGAGTTGATTGACCACGCCATCCGCGAGGGGATCAGAAAAGGGGATGCCTAGTTCAATGATATCGGCTCCGGCCTGCTCCAGGGCGAGCACGATATCAAGTGTGGCGTCGAGACTGGGATCCCCCGCGACGACATAAGCGACAAAGGCTTTGGAGTTGGCGCAACGCAGCTGTTGGAAGCAGTGGTCGATACGGTTCATGGCAGGGATAGCTGGTAAAGGCGGGTGAACTGCAAGCCTTGAAGGGTCAGAAGCGGGTTGACGCAGGATACCTCCGGCATGGTCCGGGCGATTAGAGCGGCGTGTCCTCCGGTGGCGATGACAGTAAGTTTCCTGGTCTTGAGTTCCTTGCGGATGGATAGAAGAATTTCACGGATAAGGCCGCGGTAGCCAGTGATGGCACCGACCTGCATGGCCTCAACGGTGCTTTTGGCGATGCTGCGGCGTGGACGGCGCAGTTTAATTCTGGGCAGGAGGGCCGTTTTTTCATGCAGGTAATCGGTCATGGCATTAAGTCCGGGCGCGATAACGCCCCCGAGATATTCCCTGCGCGTGGAAATGATGTCAAACGTAACAGCAGTGCCAAAATCGATGACAACGGCGGGCAGAAGATATAGTTCGGCTGCGGCAACGGAATTGGCCAGGCGGTCTGCTCCGATCGTTTCCGGTTTTGGGTAGCGGATACGGATGGGCAGTTTCAAGCTGTTGCTGAGGAAACTAAGATGCTCCGCGGGAAAGTTGCTGCGGATCATGACTGTTTTGGCGGGAACGACGGAGGCAACAATGATGTGCCCGGGTTGATGGGTGTTGATCCATTTCCGCAAAAGTGCGGCGGAAAGGTGGGGCGTTTCCACTGTGGCGGCCTTCCGCACGGTGCTGCCCTGACCCAGGCCGACCTTGGTCCAAGAGTTGCTGATATCGATGAGGAGATTAGGCTTTTTCATGGCAGAATTTCGCCGGTGTGGATGGTTTCAAGAGTTCCTGAAGCGTGGCGGAAGAGCAGGGCACCATCCTCATCCATGTCGATCATTTGTCCGGTGATAATTTGTCCTCTGAGCTGCATGGTAATGGATTGTCCCATGTTCAGGCAATGGGCTTTCCATTCATCACGGACGGCATCCCAGGTTTCCAACTGCACCTGGTGAAACTGGTTCAGAAATTCCAGGAGAAGATCGATGCGGCGTAGTTTGTTTCCGCCAGCCAAGGCCAGGGAACCAGCGATTGATTGCAGCTCCTGCGGGAAATCCTTGAGTTGATGATGGATGTTGCAGCCAATACCGACAATGGCGTAGCGGAGGGTTGTTCCTTCCAGATGGGCCTCGGTCAGAATGCCGGCAATTTTTTTGCCTTTGTAGAGCAAATCGTTGGGCCATTTGATATCGGCGTGGATGTGGCATTGTTTCCGGATGGAGCGATGGAGAGCCAGACAACTTTGGATGGTCAGGCGCTGGGTTTGCAGATGAGGAATCTCCGGACGCAAGAGCAGGGACATCCAGAGACCCAGGCGCGGACTGGAGTTCCATGCGCGTCCCTGTCTGCCCCTGCCGTGGGTTTGGGTTTCGGCAAGAATGAGCAGGGGACCAGGATGGCCCTCCCGTCCGTGGCGGTGGGCAAGATCGTTGGTGGAGCGGGTTTCGTTGAAAACCAAGACAGACAGGCCAGGAATCTTTTCCCCCAGCCTGGCCAGGATCTCATCTGCAATAAGAACATCGGCCGCTCCGCGCAGGCTGTAGCCTTTGTGCGGATGCAATTCAATATCGTAACCGACGAGTTGAAGTTTCCCGATGCGGAGCTGGAGATCGCTTTCGCTCAGCCGGGCCCGCTGCGCCAGCGTTGCCGGTGAGAGGGCCTCGGGGGCCGCTTCAAAAAGCAGTTGGAGTAGTTTGACATCCGGGCTCAAGGACATGATTAGAAAAGGGGGAAGCCATTAGGGCAATCACGAATTGTGCGAATGCGGGTGAATTGGGCGCGTTTGGTCAGGCCGGACATGGAGAATAACCAGAGCCCTCACCTGGGGGTGTTCAGGGCACAGGAGAGTCACTGGCACAGCGGAAGCCGAGGAAGGGGTTCCGCGAGGTTTTGAGTTCACCCGTGCGCATTTTACTGGGGATCAATGTCTCGGTTCCATGGTTGCCGCCGCGGAAGGGCTGGCGGCTTCCGCCTACAGGCCCCAATTCCGGGGAGGCCTCCACCCACTCGCTGACATTGCCTCCCATGCCTTTGACCTCGAATGGGCTTGAGTCGGAGTCCATACTATCGACAGGGTTCAATCCCCGGTAACCGTCGGCAAATCCCGCTTTGGCATTGACCGCATTGAAATTTTTATCATAGCCGGTATTGGCTTTTGAGAAATCGGGTTCGCTTCCCCACGGATAGCTTAAATTGTTGTCGCCAATGGCGGCCCTCATCCACTCGAGTTCAGTGGGCAGTCTTTTACCGGCCCATTTGGCATAAGCCGAGGCATCGGCAAAATCAATGTTGATGATGGGACAGTCATTGGTGATCGGTCCGCCTTCAAAATCATTTTTATCCTGGATGGCCTTTTTTATGACCTCCCAGTTGTTTGGTATAAAATTTTCTTTTTTCATTTCCAGGCCGGGTTGCAGAAAGGGCAGGGGATTCTTGCCTTCGGTTGCTTTGAGAAATTTCTCATACTGGAAAATCGTGACCTCGTGCTCGTCGATGTAGAAGGCTTTGACGGGAAAAATTTTGGTTCCGAGTACGACATCCCCGGCCGTGACGGCGATTTGCCTGCGGAAATCCTTTCCGGGAGGCACTATCACTTTGTTAACAAGAAGTATGGAAAACCAGATGACGAATGCGGCCAGGGCCACTACACCGGCAATGGTGGCGAGCCAGAAGGATTTCCGGGCTTTCTGAACCTGTTGTTGGGCAATGAGGGTTTCCTGCCTTTGGGGGGTGAATTTGACCGGAGCCAGCTCAATGTCGATGGCATGGGAGCGGCTGACGACATCATCAATGGCGGCGGATCCCGCCTCCATTTGCTCCAACAGGGCTGCAAGGGATGGATACAATTCTTCCGTAGGCGCGATGAATTCGCGGATAATCTGGCCAAGATAGAACAGCTGCTCAATCGGATCCGGCATGGGTTGATCCGGCGGCAGGGCTGTATTGATGAACTTGATGACGCCGTCACTGGAGAGAGTGATATGGCTGCTTCTAATTGGCTGATAGGGAATGCTGCGGGTATGATGGTGCTTGATGGCGGTGGAAGCGATATTGATGATTTTGGCCAGGAGCCTGGAATCGAAGGTGCTGCCCTGAAGGCTGAGCTGAAGCAGGCTTGGCGCGATGACCTGTTCCTGGGCGACATAAGCCCTGGAATTTTCCTCACCCTCCTCGTAGATGGCGTAAATGACGGGATGAGTGTTGCCGGCCCGGGCCGAGGCGATCCGGCGAAAGGATTCTTTGCTCGACTCGCTGGAGTTGGCGGGCATGACGATCAGTTGCACATCGCGGCGGATGGTCGGTTGGCGGGCGGAATAGATGCGCGCCAACTGGCTTTGGCCGATAAAACCGGTCAGCTGGTAGCCGCTGATTCTACTGCCGCGAAGATCTTCGGTGAGAGACGAGACAATTTTCAGCCATTCGTCGACCTGATCGATTCCCTGAACGCAGGGAATCGGGAAAAACGGGGTCAGGATTTCATCGATATTGTAATTGGTCAGGGCAATGAAACCGATGTGGGGGTAATTCAGTGCCATACTCAGAAGCACGTCGGAAGCATCCAGTCCCTCCCACATCAGATCCGTGATGACGGTGGCAGAATCCGGAACCAGGGCCAGTTGCTGATAAAGCTCGGAAAGATCCGGAATAACGAAAACCTGGTGGCCTTGTCCTGAGCCTAGAACCACGGCTTGGACGTAGGAGGCAGCCTCGGCATCCGGAAAAGAAACAAAAAGAATGGGCCCGTTCAGGGGGTTGATTTCAATCATGCTTGTTCAGCATTATTAGCAACAGCAACTATTATTTCAAAGCAAATCCGGAGGCAGGGCGGGCAATAATTTTTTAATTTCCTGCACTTTGTCGCGGTGGCAGACAAGCAGCGCGTCGGGAGTTTCCACTACTATTAAATCGGAGACGCCGCAGAGGGCGACGGTTTTGGCGGGGCTGTAGACAATATTCCCTGAAGATTCCAGGCTGATGACTTTCCCTTGGACGACGTTGCCGGAGGCGTCGGCGGGAAGATGGTCGGCCAGTGAAGTCCAGCAGCCGACGTCGTCCCAATCGAAGTCGCTGCGTGCGGCAAGCACCTGCGCGGCCTTTTCCATGATGGCGTAGTCCACGGAGATCTTTGGCAGGGTCGGGAATTTGTCCGCGATGTAGGCGTCGGCACCGCTTTTTGGAAAATTCCTGATGAAGGCGGCCAACTCGGGGCTTTGACGTTCGGCTTCGGCCAGGAAAGTGGACGCTTTCCAGATAAACATGCCGGCGTTCCATTGAAAGCTGCCGGACTGCAAATATTCCTGAGCTTTTTCGAGGGCGGGTTTTTCAACAAAGCGGGAGACGCGATGGAAGCGGGTTGAACCGGAGGCGGGAATTTCTTCGGCCAGTTCCAGATAGCCAAAGCCCGTGGCGGGGTGGGTGGGTTGGATGGCCAGGGTGACAATGGCCTTGGTTTCTGCCGCCGCGCGGATGGAGTCGTGGAGATTGCGACGAAAGGCTTCGATATTTTTGACAAGCTGGTCGGAAGGCAGCAGCACGACGATGGAGTCCGGGTTTTGGGACCAGGCCAGGGCAGTGGCCAGGGCGGCGGCCGGAGCGGTGTCGCGTTTGGCGGGTTCTGCAATAACCCGGTCTGGAGAAATACCAGGCAGGGCATCCAGCAGGGTTTGTTTTTGTGCTTCGTTGGTTAGGATGAGGATTTGGGATGCTGGGGCCACGCCCTCGACCCGCAGGAGGGTTTCCTCCAAAAGGGTGCGCTCGGAAAAGAGGCCCAGCAGTTGTTTCGGCTTTTGTTTACGGCTGAGGGGCCAGAAACGTTCGCCGCTGCCTCCGGCCAGGACGAAAATAAAAAGGTCTGCGTTATGGGGCTGCATGAGAGGGCCTACCAAAGTGATGCGTCCAGGAGACAGACGGCTTTTTCCGTTTGGCCGGGGGCCAGTTTGAGCAGGCCCTGGCCGTGGTGGATGGCATTGGGAAGACCCAGCCAGGGTTCAAGGCAATAGAAGTCGGATTCATCCGACTGGGTCCAACTGGTGACGCATTTCCAGGGCAGGCTACCGGGATGATTCAAGTGGATGGCCAGGCTGCGGCCAGTCGGGCGTTGGCGGAGCAGAACCGGACCTTGTCCCGAGAGCAGGTGGAAGGAGTCGACCAGGCTGGGATCGGAGAGGAGGAAGGGTTTTGGGGATGAGGTCTGCGGGATAATGGAACCGTCGGCTTCCTGCCGGGCCTGCTGAACCGAATCCACGGCAAATTCCCAATCAGCCCGTTCGCCATGGGGAATGGCGAAGTAAAAATGGTGTCCGGTATAGTAGGGCAGTATCTGATCTCCGGTATTGGTGGTTTCCAAGGTCGCGGCAAGTGTTTTTCCCAGAAGGCTGTAGCTGATCTGGAAGCGAAACGTGTAGGGATAGAAGATCCGGGTTTTTTCGGAATCTCCTAGGGTAAGAATACAGGCATTTTCCGTGTGGGAAAGTTCGTAAAGGGAATCGCGTCCGAATCCGTGCATGGGCATTTCCCGAAGGGTGCCAGCGGAATCTTTCCAGAAGCCGATCCTGCCGTCGACCATGTGGCGGGCGATGAAGGGGAAGAGGATGGGGTTGCCGCCGCGGATTTTGTTGGGTTGTGACCAGTCGGCATTTTCCGGCCAGTGGATGATGCGGCGTCCGTCGATTTCCCAGAAAAGAAGGCGGCCACCCTGGGGATCAATCAGGGCCCGTCCGGTCTCGGAACGCAGTTCAGTCACTTCCTGATTTTGATAAAGCATGTTTTTGATCGTTTGTTACGGTCATTTATTAGGGATCAGATGCTTCATTCGTTCGGCGGCGATGGCGGCACCGAAGCCGTTATCGATGTTTACCACGGTCAGGCCGGAAGCGCAGGAAGTAAGCATGGCAAGCAGGGCGGCAATGCCCTGTAGGTTGGCTCCGTAGCCGATACTGGTGGGAACAGCCACCACAGGGCAGGCGACAAGACCTCCGATGACGCTGGGGAGGGTGCCTTCCATTCCGGCCACGGCGATGATGACGTCGGCGGAGCGGAGGGTGTCGAGGCGTCTGAGCAGGCGGTGCAGACCGGCCACGCCCACGTCGTAAAGGCGCTCGACTTCGTTGTCGAGAAATTCTGCGGTCAATGCGGCTTCTTCGGCCACGGGGAGGTCGGAGGTTCCGGCGGCGCAGACGAGGATTCTGAGTTTTTTCCCGGTGGACCTGGAAGACTTCTTGGCTGGGTTTTTCCAGGAAAGAATGCGGGCCTCCGGATGAAAGAGGAGGCCTGGAAAATCTTTTTTCAATTTTTGGAAGACTGCTTTCTCCGTGCGGGTGATCAGAACGGATTGACCGGCTTTTTTCAGGGTGCGGGCGATGGCAAGGATTTGGTCGGGGGTTTTTCCCGGACCGAAAACAACCTCGGCGGTGCCGCAGCGTTCCTCCCGTTCCAGATCCACCCACGCGAACCCTCCGATGCTGAGGGATGCAGTATTGGTTTTCATGTTAGGTAAGACGAATTCAACGGATCAGTTCGAGGAGCTTGGCCTTGAGCTCGGAAATGCGGACGCGTTCCTGTTTCTTAGAGTCGCGGTAACGCAGGGTGACGGTGTCAAGTTCGCCGGCCAGGAGCCCTTCCTTGACGCCTTCCAGGGTTTCGAAATCGACGGTGATGCAGAAGGGTGTGCCGGCTTCGTCCTGGCGCGCATAGCGTTTTCCAATCGAACCGGATTCGTCGTAAAAGGAATTCATATCCAGGGAGAGATCGCGGTGGATGCTTTTGGCTTTGGCCAGGAGTTCGGGTTTGTTTTTCAGGAGAGGAAAGACGCCGGCCTTGACCGGAGCGATACGGGGATGGAGGCGTAAGGTGGTGAGGACTTCTTTTTTACCTTTTTCGTCAATTGTTTCCTCCTCGTGGAAGGCGGCGCAAAGAACAGCCAGGGTCAGGCGGTCCAGGCCAGCAGAAGGTTCGATAACATGGGGGACATAGCGAAGCTTGGCCTCTTCATCGAAATAGTCCTGGGGTTTGCCAACGAATTTGCTGTGCTGATCCAGGTCGAAACTGCCCCGGGCAGCAATACCCTCCAGTTCTTCTGTGCCGAAGGGAAATTTGAAAAGGATGTCCACACAGGCGCGGGCATAGTGCGCGAGTTCTTCTGGTTTTTGCCAATAGTAGTCCAGGACATCGGCACCGAGGCCGATGGAGGCGTAAAACGCGGTGCGCTCAGCCACCCAGTAGCGATGCCACATTTCCCAGCCCCAGTTGGGTTGGGGAGTGGAGAGGTCGGCACCTTCCGTCCATGGTTGAACCTCGCCATGAAGCTTGGCGGTGATTTCATCCGGTTTGATGAAGAACTCCAACTCCATTTGTTCAAATTCACGGGAGCGGAAGATATAGTTGCGCGGGTTGATTTCATTGCGGAAGGCCTTGCCGATCTGGCAAATGCCGAAGGGTAGTTTTTTCCGTGAGCTGTCGACAACGTTTTTGTATTGGGCGAAGATGGCCTGGGCGGTTTCCGGCCTCAGATAGGCGACATTTTCCTCACTCTCGATGGGGCCGGTGTGGGTGCGGAACATGAGGTTGAAGGGACGAGGCTCGGTCAGGGCGCTTCCGTTTTCGGGATTAAAGCGGGTTGTCTGGGTGGCCGTTTCCGTGGTTTCGCCCAGCAATTCCGGTTCTGTCAATCCACGCTGGGTGTAAAATTGCCTGGCGATTTTCCGTGCGCTTTCGGGATTTTTTCCGGCGGTCAAAAGAACGGAGTAGGGTTCGGAACTGGACTGGCCGGAGTCGGTCCTAGCACCTGTGTAGCGGTAAACGGTTCCGGACTGTGGTTCGATCTGGTCCGCACGGTAACGTTTCTGGGTCAGGAGACAATCGCACATGGGATCGGAGAAGGTGTCCACATGGCCGGAAGCTTTCCAGATGTTGGGGTGCATGATGATACTGGCATCGAGGCCGACAACATCATCGCGTTGGCGGGTCATGGACTTCCACCAGGCATCGCGCAGATTGCGTTTGAGTTCAGCACCCAAGGGGCCAAAATCCCAGAAACCGTTCAGGCCCCCGTAAATTTCCGAAGACTGAAAGATAAAGCCCCGGCGTTTGCAGAGGGCGACGATTTTTTCCATGGGGGTCGATTCATTCATAGCTACAAAACAAGGATTGAAGAAGGGGAAAGCATAGCGAATACTTCAGGGACTGTCGAATAAATAGGCAAAGCCGATAAACCACAGAATAACGATTCATGCCTGAGACGGATTTTACTTCCAAACAAACCAAGCAGACCAGGGCGTCCAAAGGAGCGACGGGGAAAAAGCCGGTGCGCAGCTTCAGTCTGGTGCGGGTGCTGGCCTATCCTTTCATCATTCTGGGTCTGATGTTGTGTGGTTTGTTGCTGACTTTTCGTTACATCGGGTTGCCGGAACAGGTGGGCAAGCGTATTGCCGATGAACTTCAACAGCGTGGCATCGGTGCCACCTATGAGCGGCTTTATCTGGGCCCTTTCGGTGGAGTGGTGGCAAAAAATCTGGTCGTTACCCAGTCGCTGGGAGGGACAACACGCAGGTTATACATTGAAGACCTGCGTTTCGGATTCAATTGGATTTCCTGGTGGAGAGGGGAGTCTTTTCTGGACAATGCCCGGATGGATCGGGCAAGCCTGACCATACCCCTGGATCAGGACACTTCCGTCACCTTGCGCAATGTAACGGCCCGGATCGATTTGAAAAACAAGGATCTGGTGCTGGAAAATCTTGAGGCGGATTTGCTCAATGTACATTTCAAGGTGCGCGGTATACTGCGCCTGGAGGGTTACAAACCGGCCACGAAGGAAAATCCGGAACTGGATATGTCCCGATATGCTGACTTTTGGAAAAAAATTGAGGAGGCCGTTTCGGCGGTGGATGCGACCAAACCGTTTCTTCTGGATGTCACTTTTGACCTCTTGATGTCAGATCCCACGCAGAGCCAGGCACGGATGAGGTTGTCCGGTTCCAACCAGAGTTGGCGCGGGGTCTTGTTGGAGGAACTCGCCCTTGATGCTGAATATCTGGATGGTCGAGTCACCATGACCTGTGATCTCCGTTTCTTGAGAGGCGGGGTTCAGATGGAGGGGAATTGGAAAATCTCCCAGAAGAAAGCGACTGTTTCCATTTACTCGGATGCGGATCTTTCTCTCCTGTCAGGCGCAGTTCCGGGCCGTGTCGGCGAATTATTGGCGGATGTTCGTTTCAGATCGCTCCCGATCAATGAAGGCAAAGTGGAACTGGATTGGGAGAACGGTTTCCGGTTTCTCGTCCTATCCCGTTCCAACTGGAAAGATTTTTCGATTATGGGCTCTTATTTCGAGTCGTTGTATTGCCCGGTCTCCTATGACGGGAAGCGGCTGATGGTGACAGAAATGTCCGTCGTAAATGCCAGCGGCCCGTCGACACTCAGTGCCTTTTACGACGGAGAAAATGTCTTCAAGGCAAGACTGCGCAGTGCCATTGACCCGACTTCCCTGGAAAAACTTTTCGGAGAAAAAGCGCAGCCCTTTTTCAACAGCCTGGTTTTCAAGGAAGCCCCGATGATTGAATGTTCAGTGGTCGGTCGGGGATTGGATTTATCAACGATGGAAGTGACTGGTTCCGTTATGGCCTCCGAATTTTCTTACAAGACCGTTCCTGTGAAAGAATTGAGAACCTCCTTTTCTTTCAAGAATCAGGAGTTGCATTTGCCCGATCTTTATCTCAAGAGAGCAGAGGGGGAGGGTAAAGGGGAAATCTGGCACAACCTTTCAACCAAGCAGGTCCGGATCAAGGGAGGCAGGGGCAGGCTGATGATCCGGGAAGTGGCCACCATCATCGGCGACAAGATGAAGGAATACGCGGAACCGTATGCCTTTTATGAAGCAACGGATTTCCAGGTGGATGGGCAGGTCGACCTGGACAAGCAGGAAAAAACAGATCTCAAAGTATACCTCAAATCGGAAAAAGGACTTGAGTATGTCTTCCTCGGAAAAAAACTTTTCCTGAAGAAACTGGAGGCGGACCTGAGCATCAAAGGGAAAGAACTCCGATTTACGCCAAGAAAACCTATCGGGCTTTTTGACGGGGAGTTGGAAGGCAGCCTGGTGGTGCAGATGCTGGAAAGTCCCACCTACGCGGCCAAGTTGAGGCTGAAAGACCAGCAGTTTGGGCCATTGATGAAAACGTTTTTCAACAACGATGACGTTTCCGGAAAAATCACAGGGATCATTGATGTGCAGGGTGCCTTTTCCGATTTGAAAACGATGGAAGGCTGGGGCGATTTCACCGTGACCAAGGGCTTTCTCTACAACATTCCCATGTTCGGAGGTTTTTCGGAGATCCTTAATTCCATCGTCCCGAATCTGGGTTATTCCGAGGCTTCGCAGGCCCGGGCTGCCTTCTCCGTCAAAGACGGGTTGATCACCATCCAGAAAGTGGATGTGTTTTCCACGGCCTTTGCACTTATCGGAAACGGCAGTTACGATATGATCAAGGATGACGTCAATATGAGCATGAGAGTCAATCTGCGCGGTGTTTTAGGCATTCCTTTCTTTTTGGTTAGCAAACTCTTCGAATATGAGGGCAAGGGAACACTGTCTGAGACCAAATGGGGGCCCAAGGCGTTCTGAAACAGGTTGAACAGAAGTTAACAAAGGAAACAAAGGAAACAAAGTGGGAATAGTCGCCAATGGGCAATGACATGCGGATTGAATGAAGCAAAGGGTGTAGCCACAATACGTTTCCTTTTCCGGATCTTCTTGTTAACATCGTTGCCTTCTTTTCCATGATTCTTCCACCATCCAGTGAAAACATTAGCCGGGCCGCCGATGCGTTGCGGCGGGGGGAATGTGTCGGCATGCCAACCGAAACTGTTTACGGATTGGCTGGTGACGGAATGAATCCAGTGGCCGTGGCAAGGATTTTTGACATCAAAAAAAGACCTTCGTTTGATCCCCTCATCCTGCATGTGGCTTCGGCTTACGACCTTTCTGGAATTGTTAAAAGTGTTCCGGAAACGGCGCAGAAATTGATGCAGCGTTTTTGGCCCGGTCCTTTGACCTTGATTCTTCCAAGAAATACGTCTGTTCCCGAACTCGTCACAGCCGGACTGGATACGGTGGCCGTGCGCTGCCCGGATCACCCGGTGGCCCAGGATCTCCTCAGGCATTTCGGGGGACCTTTGGCAGCACCGAGTGCCAATCCATTCGGGCGTCTGAGCCCGACATTGGCGGAAGCGGTGGAGGACGAATTGGGTGGAAAAATAGCCATGACCCTGGATGGCGGTGCCTGCCGTGTGGGGGTTGAGTCCACGATTGTTGATTGTAGGGGAGCCGGAGTCAATGTTCTCCGGTTGGGGGCCGTTTCCTTGGAGGAACTGGAAAGAACGGCCGGTCCGGTGCAAGTCATCAAGAATAACACTTTAGTAGCTCCAGGCATGTTGGAGAACCATTACGCGCCACGGACAAACTTGTATCTCTGTGAAAGTCTTGAAGCGGGGCCACTTCCGCCGGGGGCAGCGGGGCTGGCCTTTTCAGGCGGACCGGCCAACAGGCAGAGGAAAGTCCTCAGTTCCGCAGGAGATTTACGGGAGGCTGCGACATTCCTTTTCGCGTTTCTGAGGGATCTCGACCGTTGCGGAGCGACCTTGATTCTGGCGGAGCGTGTGCCTGAACTGGGATTGGGAAGGGCCATCAATGACCGGCTGAAAAAAGCCAGCACGGGAACTGCGTCCTGGGGGGCTGCGGGCTGGGTGTTGTCTCAAAAATAGCGGTCAGAGGGGGAGGATTTTGACCCCTTCGTTGTCGGCTTTCAGAACATGAACCGCCTCAATGCTGGAAGAATACAGGTCTGACCATGCTCTAACAAGGGATTGGGGTTCTTCGAGGGTAAGTGCCATCAGGGTTGAGCCGGATCCGCTGATAAAAGCCCCCAAGGCTCCTTTTTCCCCGGCCAAGGCCAGGGCTTCCATGCAGCCTGGCATGAGCGGGGCGCGGTAAGGTTGGTGCAGGGTGTCGCTGAAATGACCCTTCATCAGGGAGTAGTTCCGTGTGGCAAAGGCGGCGACAATCTGTGAGGTATTCTGAAGATTCAGGATGGCATTTTTCAGCGGAATATCCCTGGGCAGGACGCTCCGGGCTTTTTTGGTTTCGACCTCAAAGTCCGGGACAAGGGCGACAAAAGTCAGCGCGGGATCTACTTCCGTCCGGAACCAGCCCTTTTCCGAGCAGGCGGCGAACCCGCCCAAGGCGGCCGGGACGGCATTGTCAGGATGTCCCTCCAGAGTGATGACGAGGCGCAGGATCTTTTCCGCGGAGAGGGGAAACTCATGGAAAGCATTCAAGGCGGTCAATAAACCAAGGCGCACCGTGACACTGCTGCCCAGCCCGCGTGAGCGCGGAACCTCCCCGGTGATTCCAACATGAAAGGCTTGTGGAGGCAGGTTTAAGGTCTGATAAAAAAGCGAAGCGGCCTCCCCCATAAAACTGTCAGGCCAGGATTCGGCACTGTCCTGGAGCGTGATCCGGTTGTAAAGCTGCACGGCAACTCCAAGGACATCAAAGCCGGGGCCGAGATTGGCGGTGGTGGCGGGGACTTGTACGGTAATGGGCTTCACGTTTTTGTGGATTGGGGTGGAATCAGTCTCAGGCTGCGGATTCCTCGGCAATGGCTTTGGCGAAATAGGTCAGGATGATATCCGCACCGGCCCGACGGATTGCGAGGAGGGATTCATCGCGGGCGGCCTTGAGATCCAGCCACCCTTTGTCGGCAGCGGCGTGGATCTGGGCGTATTCGCCGGAGACCTGATAGGCTGCCAGGGGGAGATGTGTTTTTGTCCGCAGGGCATAGAGGATGTCCAGGTAGAGTCCCGCCGGTTTGACCATGAGGATGTCCGCCCCCTCCTCTTCGTCGAGCAGGGCTTCCAAAAGGGCTTCACGGCTGTTGGCTGGATCCAGTTGATAGCTTCTTTTGTCCAGGCAGCTCTTTCCGCCGGAACTGCGGCTGCCCACGGCGTCACGGAAGGGGCCGTAATAGGCAGAGGCAAATTTGGAAGAGTAGGCCAGGATGCCGGTGTTGTAGAATCCGGCTCCGTCCAGGGTTGTGCGGATGGCCCGCACGCGGCCGTCCATCATATCGGAGGGGGCCACATAATCCACGCCGCTCCGCGCCTGAAGCAGGGCCATCCGGGCGAGAATCTGCACGGTGGGATCGTTGGCGACGTCCCCTTCAGGGTCGAGCACGCCGTCATGTCCATGGGAAGTGTAGGGATCGAGTGCGACATCGGTGATGAGAGTCATGCCAGGCACTGCAGCCTTGATGGCACGTATGCTGCGGTTGATGAGGTTGTCGGGGTTAAGGGCTTCTGTGCCTTCCGGATTTTTTGATCCGGGAGGCTGGCAGGGAAAAAGGGCGACGGCTTTGATGCCGAGCTCCCAGAGGGTGACTGTTTCCTGGATCAGGTCATCCGGGGAAAGTCGTTGGATGCCAGGGAGGGAGTCGATGGGTTCCGGTGAGGAAAGGCCCTCCTTGACAAAGAGAGGCATGACCAGGTTATCCAGGCCGAGGCGGGTTTCCCGCAGGAGGGAACGGATGGAGGGGGTTCGCCGGTTGCGTCGTGGGCGGGAGAGATGGTGTGTGGCTGTCACGGTGTGGTTATGCTTTGGATGTTAGGAATTTATTTGGCCCCGGAAATTGCGGCAAGCACGAGAATGCCGACGTAAACCAAAATAAAGAGAAGTGTGATGCCCAGCGTGATATAGCCCATGATCAGACCTGCCTGGGCCATCCCTTTGCCGGGTAAGGTGGAATTTCTTTTGATTTCAGCCAGGGCCAGATGTCCGGTGATAACGGGGATCAATCCCAAAAGTCCACAGCAGAAAATACCGGGAAGACTGATGATACCGCTTACCAGGGAGACAATGGCCAGAACACTTTCCTGCCTTTGCGCTGCCATAGGAGGTGGGGAGGCAAGGGAAGGGGGAACCTGTGGCTCTGTGGTAAGGTTGGGTGGAGGAAGCACGGAAGAGGCTTTGACCCAGTCGCCCATCCCTTCTTCCCAGACCAGATCATCGGGGCGGATCTGTCCCTGCCAGTAAAGGTTTTGGATGGTGGCGGCATCAACAGGCCCTTTTCTTTGGCCTTCATGGGCATAATACCAATGTTTCATCGTAAGGTATGTTTTTCCACCCGGGTTTGCTCAGCAGGGCTGGGGGAAGTATTTTCCGGTTTCAGCTTAAAGTAAAGTCCCTCCGTGTTCAACAGTTCCGGCTTGGGGGAATAGAGTGCGCTATAAACCTGCGCGATCCAAATGGCCATAAACAATAAAGTTCCTAGAAAAAGCCTCCTGGGCGAAAAATGAACTTTCGGAAGGAAAACCCGTCCATGGTAAAGTTCAAAGGACATGAAAGCCACAAGGGCCAGTGCGAGGGCAAGGGAGGGCAGGGCCAGCCAATTGTAATATAGAGCCTTGTCCAGATTGCCCTGCAGCAGGTAGTGCGTAGCGCGTGTTCCGCCGCAGAGGGGGCAGGGGAGGCCGGTCATTCGCGGGAAAGCGGACAGTCCCCAGCGGCCCAAGAGCTGTTTTTCAGGGTTAAGAACCCATGCGTAGGCGATGAACCCCGTAATGGCCAGGATACCCCAGAAGCGGATCTGGCGCTGGTTGGGTGACAAAGGGAGCCTGGGAACCCGGGACATAGATGCAGGTTTAGGCTTGTGACGGGAACGCGTCAATCGTAAGAAGTTCCTTCGGATTAGGGGTTTGTGCAGAAAAAAAGCCCCATTTTTTTATTTTGCCTATCCTTGGTGGTGCTCTATAGTTTTCTTCATGAACTCTTTGGAAATTAAGAACCTGCATGCGAACATCGAGGGGCGTGAGATCCTGAAAGGATTGAATCTCAGTCTTAAAAAGGGACAGGTTCACGCCATTATGGGGCCCAACGGCTCCGGCAAAAGCACCCTGGCCAAGGTCATGGCAGGGCATCCAAGCTACGAAGTGACCGCCGGTGAAGTTCTTCTTGATGGCCAGAATATAATGGAATTGGAACCTGACGTCCGTGCCCGCCTGGGCCTTTTCCTCGCTTTCCAATACCCCAGCGAAATCCCCGGCGTAACCATCGCCAACTTCATCCGTGCCGCCCTGCAGGCTCGCCTGCCTGAAGGTGAGGAAATCGATGCGGTGGACTATTACCAAAAGCTTTACGCCAAAATGGATCTTTTGGATATGAACCGGGCTTTCACGGCCCGCTCTGTCAATGACGGCTTCTCCGGTGGCGAGAAAAAACGCTGTGAGATCCTACAGATGTCCATGCTGGAACCAAGTTACGCGGTTCTGGATGAGACGGACAGCGGTCTCGACATTGATGCGTTGCGCATTGTTTCGGAAGGGGTCAACCGCATGCGGGGTCCCGGAATCGGGATGTTGGTCATCACCCACTACCAGCGTCTTCTGGATCACATTGTTCCGGATGTTGTGCATGTCATGGCGGACGGACAGATCATTCGCAGTGGCGGTAAAGAGTTGGCTTTGGAACTGGAAGAGAGGGGTTACGATTGGCTTTTGAAGCAAGAATCCGTGCCTGCTGTTTCCTGAATAATACTTGGTAAATACCTGAACCCCGTGTAACTTACATTATGAGCATCAAACCAGAGCTGGACTTTGAAATGGATAACGGAAATTTTTCCTTTCCAGAGAATTATGCCTTTGACGCCGGTTACGGTCTGAATGAGGGCGTCGTCAATTACATTTGTGATGTCAAGGGAGACCCTGACTGGGTGCGTGAATTCCGTCTGAAAGCGCTGGAGATTTTTCGCAAGAAACCGAACCCGACGCATTGGGCGAGCAAGGACTTGGAAAACATTCATTTCGATAAAATCCGGTATTACCTGGCCAAAGGTCAGCAGGCCAAACGGAATTGGGAAGACGTTCCCGATGACGTGAAGAGAACTTTTGAACGCCTGGGCATTCCCGAGAAGGAACGCAAATTCCTTGCCGGGGTCGAAGCGCAGTTCGACAGCGAAGCCGCTTACTCCAACATGAAAGATGCCCTGTCCGATCAGGGGGTTATTTTTGTCGGAAGCAAAGAGGGACTTGATAAGTACCCCGAGATCTTCCGCCCATGGTTCGGTAAAGTGATCCCCACCGCGGACAATAAATACTCGGCCCTGAACAGCGCGGTTTTCAGCGGCGGAAGCTTTATTTACGTCCCCAAGGGCGTCAAAGTAAAACATCCTCTACAGGCTTATTTCCGCATCAACGCGGAAAATTTCGGGCAGTTCGAACGCACGCTTATCATTGCCGATGAAGGTGCCGAGTTGACCTACATGGAAGGCTGCACTGCGCCCAAGTTCGAAACAGCGACCCTGCATAGTGCCGTGGTGGAACTGGTGGCGCTGAAGGGTGCCAAGCTTCAATACATTACCGTCCAGAACTGGAGTGCCAACGTTTTCAACCTGGTGACCAAACGGGCACTGGCAATGGAAGAGGCTGAAGTCAAATGGATCGACTGCAATATCGGTTCACGTCTGACCATGAAATATCCCGGCGTCATTCTCAAGGGACGCAAAGCACGCGGAGAGGTGATCAGCATCGCTTTGGCCAACAACGGACAGCATCAGGACACCGGCGCCAAAATGATCCATGCCGCAGATGAAACCACCAGCAACATTGTTTCCAAGAGCATCAGCATCGGCAAAGGCCGTTCCTCCTACCGTGGTCTGGTGCATATTCCCCGTCATCTCAAAGGTTGTAAAAATAACACCGAGTGCGATGCTCTGCTGATCAATTCGGATTCCCGCACCGACACTTATCCGGCCATCACGGTTCGGGGTGAAAGCAACTCCGTCCAGCATGAAGCGAGCGTCAGCAAGGTCAGTGCCGAGCAGATCTTCTACATGCAACAGCGCGGTCTGAGCGAAGGACAGGCCATGAGCCTGAGTGTCAATGGATTCGTCAACGACTTGGTCAACCAGTTCCCCATGGAATACAGCGTGGAACTCAAGCGCTTAATCGACCTTGAAATGGAAGGGTCGGTTGGTTAAGTTTTTCCGCTAACATTCAATTCGAAAAGAGATTTATGGCTGACATTGCAAACAAGTATCCTGATAACGTTGGTGGGAAATTCTACGTGGACAACCAGTGCATCGACTGTGACCTGTGCCGCGAAACCGCTCCGGCCAACTTTACCCGCAACGATGACGGGGGTCATTCCTATCTTTACAAACAACCGGAGAGCCCTGAGGAAGAGGTGCTCTGCAAAGAAGCCATGGAAGGCTGTCCTGTCGAGGCCATCGGGAACGACGGCAACTGAATTTCAAAAACCGGCACGTAGGGCGCGTGGTCTTGTGCCACGCGCCCGGTTTGTTCAAGGGGGAAACCTCCTCCGGTTTTGATAAAACTTATTACAAACGTGTTATGCCATTGGTTCTCAATCCTGAAGTTGAAGAAACTGCCGAAGCAGAGGGTGATATCTGCATGATTGTGGGTCGTTCCTTACGGGAAGGGCCTGTCGCTTCCGGGCGTTTTACCGCTGCCTGGACTGAGCAGCAGGAGCAAGCCTGGGCACTTTACCAGAGTCTGCCGATGCCCAGGCGCAAGGACGAAGACTGGCGTTTTGCCAACGTTAGAGCACTGGATCTTGAACCCTTCCAGATCCTTCCGATCCTGAAGGAAAAAGACCGCAGTCTTGCTCTGGAAACATCGCTGGCCAATCCCGAATCTCTGGCTTCCGCTGTCTTTCTGAACGATCAGGAGATCTCATTTTCGAAGCTTCCCAAGGAATGGAGCGACAAAGGAGTTCTGTGGGAATCCCTTGAATCGGCCGCGGCCAATCACCCGGAACTTCTCCAGAAGTATTTCATGTCCAATCCCAGCAAGTTGGGGTCGGAAAAATTCACCGCACTACATAAAGCCTTTTGTCAGGCAGGGACAGTTCTTTATGTTCCCAAAGGGGTGCATCTGGACAAGCCTCTGGTGGTGAACCACAACGTCGCTGGCAAAAATGCCGCTGTTTTCCCGCATACCCTGGTTATAGCGGAAGAAAATAGCCGGGTGTTTTTTGTGGAATACTTCCGCAGCCTTGATCAGCAACCCGCCTTCGCCTGTGCTGTAAATGATCTTATCGCCGCTCCGGGAGCACGGCTGGATTACCTGGCTGTCCAGCTCTGGAGTGAGCAGAGTCTTTCCTTCCAGCTCGGTTCCACCCTGGTGAAAAAGGATTCTTCCAGCAAAGTTTTTCACGTGAACATCGGCGGCGGATTCGCCCGCGTTGAAACCCACTCCCGCCTGCTTGGCAGCGGGGGCCGCAGCGAGATGCTGGCTCTGACCGTGGCGCACGACCGCCAGGAATTCGATCAACGAACCCTTCAGGATCACCAGGCACCGCATACCTGGAGCGATCTTCTTTTCAAGAACACCCTGAACCATCGATCCAAGACCATTTTCAAAGGACTGATCAAAGTGGAGCGTGGAGCCTTCCAGACGGATGCCTACCAGAAAAACCGGAACCTGTTGCTTAATCCCGAGGCTGAGGCCGACTCCATGCCCGGTCTGGAAATTGAGAACGATGACGTAAAATGCACGCATGGGGCCACCACGGGCCAGATCGACGAGGAAGAGATGTTCTACATGCAGGCCCGCGGAATTACACCCGCCATGGCCAAGTATCTCATCGGCCTTGGTTTCTGTGAAGAAGTGCTTCAACGTTTCGGACACGAAACCATCAACGATTCCATCCGCGGCCTGATCGACGACAAATTCCGCCGCTCCTCCAAAGTTAAAATGGATGTTTCCAAGCTTGAAAGCATTGATGAAACGGATGTCCGCAGTTTGCAGGGAACCGAGTAAGCCGGACTCCGGCGGCACCGCGACGGGTGGCCTTGCCTGCATCCGCTTCGGCAACAGGATATGACAATTTCTCCCGCTATCACGATGAAGGAACTTCAGGAGCAGGTGCTTGGAGCCAGAAGAACCTTGTTCCGGCATTATCATATCGGCGGGTGCAGCAGTTGCGGATTCAGTCCGGACGAAACGCTTGACGGCGTCTGTTTAAGAAACGGCAATCTGGATATATCGCAGGTGATCGGGGTGCTTCAGCAAGGGTATGAGGAGGAACGGAAATTGTTCATTCAACCGGAGCAACTCCAGCAGTGGATAGAGGAAGGCAGGCCTTTGCTTTTGGTGGATGTGCGGTCAAAGGACGAATACGAAGCAGTGCGGATAGAGGGATCCGTGCATTTTGATCAGGATCTCATGCAGCAATGGATGAAAGAGCAGAACCCCGAAGGTCTGGTGGTTTTTTATGATCACCAGGGAAAAAATGTCCTGGATGCAGCCTCCTATTTTGCCGGACACGGATTTCAACAGATCAAATGCCTGGAAGGCGGAATTGATGCATGGGCTTTGCAATTGAACCCCGCGATGCCACGCTATGTGCTGGAGTAATCATGTCAGAATCTTTTGAAACCAAAGTGGCTGAAGCCGCACGTAACGCTGACAATATCGGCGAGCTGGCGGCCGCAGATGCGGTGGGCACGGCTGGCAGCCCCGGATGTGGTGATATGTTGCGGATCTGGCTGAAATTCAAGGAGAATGAAGAGGGAGAAAAGATCATTGATAAAGCCTCCTTCCAATCTTTCGGCTGTGAAACAGCCATCGCCGTGGCCAGCCTGGCCACAGAGATGTTACAGGGTAAAACGCTGGAGGAAGCCCGCAACATGAGTGGTCAGGATTTGTCCGCTCCGCTGGGTGCTCTGCCTCCCATGAAGCTTCATTGCGCCAGCCTGGTGGAAGAAGCCCTGAGACAGGCTTTGAACGGCGGGGGAGCGGTGAGGGACAACTCCGTGAAGGCGGAGCGCCCGGATCAGGATCATCTGCTGGGAAAAATTCAGGAAACCCGCGAGTCCAAACCCAAGATAAAATTTCTCTGAGTTTGTAACGGAATTGAGTCGTGTTTGTCCGGTAAGATCTGAATACTTATATCTATGAACGATAGCGTCAAACTTTCCCGTGACTGCACGGCGACACGGATTCCCAGTGGGGAGAAAATCACCATACCAGCGGGAACGGAAGTCGGAATCACCCAGTCTCTGGGAGGCTCCTACACGATAGTCTCAGAAATGGGAATGGCCAGGGTGGAAGAACAGGACGCCGATGCCCTGGGCTTTGAAGTCAAAAAAGAAGAGGCGACAACCGCCGTGGAGAAACTGGACGCGGCAACTGCTGAAAAAATGGTTTGGGAACGACTGAAGACTGTCTACGATCCGGAGATCCCGGTGAATATCGTTGATCTGGGCCTGGTCTACGACATGGCCCTGACGGACAAGGAAGATGGCAGCCGAAAGGTGGAAGTGAAGATGACCTTGACCGCGCCCGGTTGCGGCATGGGTCCCACGATCCAGGCGGATGCCAAAAGCAAAGTCAGTACGGTTCCCGGTGTTTCCGAGGCAGAAGTATTCCTCGTGTGGGATCCTCCCTGGACACAGAATATGATCACCGAAGTTGGACGCATGAAGTTGGGAATGGTTTAGCGCCTAATCAGCGAGAAATCGCTGTAGAAGTGCAGGATCAAGCTGTGCGATGGAAATTTAATTTTTCTGTGCTAGCGGGGCGGTGGTAGTGCCGGATGCTTCACCACTTCGGTTTGTCCTATTTTGTCGTTGGAAATCAATTATCATCCACCCTATTCCACGTTAAAGAATGATCGATCCCCCGTCGGCGAGGGTTTTGCGTAGGGTGTCTGTATTGACGTCTTTGGCGGCGACATGGTTTTTGAGTGCAAGATAGGCGGCGGTGCCGGCGGCTTCGCCGGTCTGGTTCATATTCACCATGACCCGGATGGCTCCATGCGCTTGTTCATCGGCATCAATGAATCGTCCCGCAGCCAGGATGTTGCCGTAGGCGCTTTGGGGAACAAGGGAGCGATAGGGTATCTGGTAGTAGGTGGGGTTAACGTCGCTTTCCGCACGCCAACGGCTTTTTTCGTCCGCCATGCCGGGGCGGCAGTAGCTTTCGCGTCCATCAAGGTAACGAAAGGTGATACCGGGTTTGTCAGTGTGATGAATGTCCACGCGGTATGAGCCGTTGGCGATGGCATCGGGAAAAACGTGGCCATTGAGAACTTCTTCGCCCGTGAGCTGGTGCAGGCAACGGACATGGCGGGTTTCGCGGATGCCGATACGGGCGGGCAGACCCTGGAGCGTGATATTGGCGTCAGGTGCTTGTTTTCGCAGGATGTCGTGAATGGCGCGGATTTGGCGGCGTCCTTCGATTTCGGCTTTGGTAAAGCCTTCGGCTTCGGAACAGTCCTGGAAGACGCGGGTTCCGGCCAGCATGTACAGCTTGGAGTCGGGGATCATCGCGCCCCAGGCAAAACCGTCCGGTATTTTGTGTTCGCCCGCGTTGTCGCGGATGAGTTTTTCCCAGTCGAGGTTCCCCAGGCTGTCCCAGCCTCCGAAAAGGGCACATGTGGTTGAGGGCTGGCGATGCGCTCCGCGATAAGTTTCCAGGCCGAGGCGCTGGCAGAGGTCGCCGTCGCCGGTGGCATCGATGAAGAAGCGGGCTTTGATCGCGCCGCGTCCTGACTTGTTCTCGACGAGGATGGCTTTGAGTTCGCCGTCTTCAACATGGGGAGCGGCGAAGGAGGTGTGGAGCCAGGGCGTAATTTTGTGCTCAAGGATGAGTTCATCCAGTTCTATCTGCATTTCGAACGCATTGAAGGACCAGGCCCAATGTGGACTGCGGTCTCGTTCGTTGACGGCTTTCCGTATTTTCAGGCGATCCATCAGTTCGATGGAGAGACCGGCAAAGATGGTTTTTTCAAAGACTTCATCCTTTGGGCTGTGCCAAACGTTGACAAGGGAGAGGGTGGCAACGCCGCCGAAGGCCCCCATACGTTCGACAATGGCGACGGAAAGGCCGAGGCGGGCGGCGCGGATGGCGGCGAAGACTCCGGTGCAGGAACCTCCAAGGACACAGAGGTCGACTTCCTGGGTGACGGGGGTTTCGCGGGATGGTTCGTGAATGGTTGTCATTGATTCTTGGTGATTAGAAATAAGCTATTCGTTATTAGAAACCATGATGTCGTTTGCTTGAGCGTGGTTTCGGAATGATGGGATACTTGTGAAGTTTAACCCGGAAGAGAGAGAGGTGCGAGAGCGGCCTTATGGTTTTTACAAATAAAGATATAGAGAAAACCACCAAATAATGATTTAATAATGGTGGTCTTTGAAGATTTAAAATGAAAATGATGGCAACGTTGCTGGAACTGGCCAAAAGATGGAACCGGAGTTCTCTGGTGTTGACCAAGGCGGAGCGCAAGGTTTTCCCGCTGGGACCAGCGACGCAGGATGAAATCATTACCACAAACCGCTTGATTCTGATCCTGCACGGTAAGCTGGATTACACGGTGGAGGGTAAGAGGGCGCGGATGGAGGCGGGCACACAGTTTTTTGTACCGGCTTGGATCCGGCGGGTGTGGTCGGTTCCCAGGGGAGGCCCCTGTGAAATCATCTGGTGTGAGTTTGACGGAGGAGGAGTCGAGAGTGGTTGGACAGGTTGTGTGCGGAGAAAGCTTGATAAGGCGGAGTTTCAGCGGGAGACGATGCAGTATCGGAAGTTGCTGAAACGTTACGCCTCGGAGGTTTTACCGGGCGGGGAGTGGAAGCATTTGGAGATGGAGGCGGAGTTGAAATGTCTGCTGCTCCGCTTTCTGGAAAATGCGGCATTACCACAGATGAAGGCGGATTCCGGAAAAAAAAGAGGGCGGAAACTGAAGGTTTTTCATCCCCGGGTTAAGGTGATGTTGAAATGGTTGGGGGATCATTATGCCGATGAGCAGGTTTTGGAGAGGTTGTATGGGGAATGCGGGATGACGCGTAATTATTTCCGGAAACACTTTACTGAAGCCATGCAGTGTGCGCCACATGTGTATATTGAACGGTTGAGATTGCGTCATGCGAGGTATCTGTTGCATGAGAGCGACCGACCGGTGAAGCAGATCGCGGGGGAATGCGGGTATGGGGACGCACTTTATTTTTCGCGGATTTATCACCGGTTTTGGGGACATCCTCCGGTGCGGGAGAGATCTGGAAGGAGGTAAATTGCCTTTTGATGCCAGGCTTTGACTTTTTCCATGAGAAAGGCATGACCCCGGTCATTGAAGTGCAGGCCGTCGGGGGCGGGGAATAGTTCTGTGTTTCCCTTGGTTTCCCCGTAAAGATCCCAGATGTCGTAGTCGAAAGAGCGGGCTGATCCGATGGCGGTCTTCATGTAGTTCTCAAATAAATCAGCGGAGATTCCTGTTCTTTTTTCGGAGACAGAGAAGAAACTGATGAAAGGGAGCGTTTTCCGCGGATGGTTCCGGGCAGCTTTTCGAGGTTGGCAAGGTATTCGGTGTGAGCGGTTCGGGAAGAGGCGCTTCCATCCTGTTTAAATGGCATGTCAATGCAGCCCAGAATCACAACCAGATCGTAAGGGATAAGGGAATACAATTTGTGCATACGGGCGAGCATGCCGCGGGTGGTCTGGCCGCCGACGCCTTCGTTCCCCATTTCCAGCGGCAGACGTTGTTTTTGAAAACAGCGGGAAAGCCTGGTGAAAAATCCTCTCTGGGAATCACCCGCACCCTGCATTGTGGAGGCGCCGAAGCTGACAAGTCTTGTCATAGAAGTATTTTAAGCTGGGCTTAGGTGAAAAGGAATCAGTTATTTTGGGTTGGTTGGGTTTATGTCCGGTTGGGGGTCAGGTTTCTTTGCGCAAGGATGAAGGGGATTTCCTAACATGGTAAAAGAAGTGGCTCCGGTGGAGGAAAAAGGGATGGGTGGAATTTTTTCAACGGTTTTACGCTGCACTGTTCGCGGCCGAACCGCAGCAGGTGGGCGCCTTTCCGGCGCTTATTGGTCAACCACTATATGGGTGCGGAATCGTTTCTTCCCTAACAAAAGCCGGATGAGATGACCAGTATGGCGATGCCAGACAACCGCTATAGTGTGATGGTGGCAGGTAAAGACCCTTATCCCGGGCGCGGCACTGCCAACATTGCCAAAGCCTTTGTCCGCTCAAGTGGAGAAGGTGGTTGTGAATTGTAAAACCAAAGAGCAGACGGGATACACCTGTGTTCTGTTAGAAAATGAAAGGAGAATAACGTTTTAATCAACCCATTGGCCTGGGAAGAGAAGCATTTTTGGATGCAACGGCGCGCCGCGTTCGTTGTGGGTTAGTTGAGCTGCCACCAGATCCACGGCTTGGGTGCCAAGAATTTCTTCGCCCTGGTCAATGCCGCTCCACAGTGTTTCCTGCGGGGCGCGGTCCAGCACAACGATACGGCACCCCCGTGTGCGCGAGGAACCTAGTGGATTAAGAAGGTGGGCGGTGGAACTGTTGCAGACCAGGGAGTCGGCCCGGATTTTTTTAAGCCAGGCAAGCAGGGGCGTTTTGCGGGGATCGGAATCAAACCGGAGATAGGCGCGCGATCGTTCCCTGTCGGGATGATGTTCCAGAAAGGAAGCGGACCAGGCTCTTTTGGCTCTATCGTTGATAGCCGGATCAAGCAGGGCGGCAATGCGGCTATATCCCTGCTCCATCAGTTTTTCTAGAGCCATGCGCATACCCAGATAGTGATGATGGCCGGCTCGGTGTAACTCCGGGGTACAGGCAGCGTTACCCAGAATGGCGGCAGAAAAAAGGCTCCAATCCCATCCCAGCTCGAAATGGCTGTTGTAGTGAAGCGGGGACAGAATCAGCCCCGTGATACCGCGGCTGCGAAGAATGTTGGCCAGACGAATCGGGGTCATCCCCGGTTCCTCGAGCCAGAATTCCTCGATGCCGTAGCCGAGTTCAGCCGCCCTTGCCTGCACGCCTTGAAAAAAAGGTTGGAAGGAGCGCTCCTTCCATGGGGCGTCTGACCAGATGAAGGCGATTCGCTCCCCGCGTGCCACGGGCTGACCTCGCCGAATATGAGTCATCAATTCTGTTACACGGGGGTTGGCGCGATAGCCCAGTGTTTTTGCAGCGGCTTTGACCCGTTCGGCGGTTGCCGGAGGAATGTTTCGGGCGCCGCGTAGTGCGTAGGAGGCGGCGGAAAGCGAAAGACCTGCCAAACGCGCAACATCGTTCAGGGTGGGATTAGGATTCTGGCCGGTTGTCATATGGATAATCAGTCAACGATTACACTAAAAGACACTTTGTGCCTTTTCGGGTCTGGGGCAAGCTTGAAGCATGACCAGCAAAACTCTCGAAACCGATTTTCTCGTGGCCGGCGGCGGTATGGCCGGTGTCTGTGCGGCCCTCGCGGCGGCCCGTAACGGATCCAGGGTGGTCCTGGTTCAGGACAGGTCCATGCTGGGGGGCAATGCCTCCAGCGAAATCAAAATGCACATCGTTGGGGCCGACGTCCATGGGGCCAAGCCTGGCCGCCGTGAATCAGGACTGATCGAGGAACTGAAGCTGGAAGACTCTGCCCGTAACCCTCACCGTTGTTATTCCCAGTGGGATCTTTTGCTTTATGAAAAAGTGAAGCTGGAATCCAATATCACCCTGCTGCTGGATGCCGACCTCGTGGCCGCCGAAACCGAAACACTTCCTGACGGGCGTCTCAAAATCCGTTCGGTGCGGGTGGTTCGCAACCTGATGGAAGACGAATTTCATATTACGGCCAAATTCTTTGCCGATTGTACTGGCGATGGCCGACTTGGTGCCGAAGCGGGCGCAGATTACCATGTCGGACGCGAAGCCAAGACTGACTTCGGGGAATCCCTGGCCCAGCCTGTCGCCGACAAGCACACCCTGGGAAGTTCCATCCTGTTGACGGGCCGCAAATACGACACCCCCCAGAGTTTTATTTCCCCCTCGTGGACCCGCAGATTCCAAAAGAGTGATTTCAAGCACAGGCCCATCCACAGTTTTGAATACGGTTACTGGTGGTTCGAGTGGGGCGGCCAGATCGACTCCATCAAGGACAACGAAACCATCCGCCATGAACTCCTGCGCATCACGCTGGGCGTCTGGGATTATGTCAAGAATTCCGGAGATTATCCCGAAGCGGCCAACTGGGCGCTGGATTGGGTCGGTAGCATTCCCGGCAAACGCGAATCTCGCCGCTTCAAGGGTATGCATATCCTTACCCAGAATGATGTGCAGGGCGGAACCATTTTCGAGGATCAGGTGGCCTATGGCGGCTGGGCGATCGACCTTCACCCACCCTCCGGTGTTGATGTTCCCGATGAACCTCCGTTCACTCCCTTCCACGTCAACGGCATCTATTCCATTCCCTTTGGCTGTTATCATTCCCGCAATGTGACGAACCTTTTCTTTGCCGGACGTAATATCAGCGCCACCCACGTGGCCTTTGCCAGCACCCGCGTCATGGCCACCTGCGCCATAGGAGGCCAGGCCATCGGCACGGCGGCTGCGTTATGGAACTCAAGAAGTTCGTCCGATATCCGAGAACTGTCCAGCCCGGAGAATATGAAAAGCCTCCAGCAGCTCCTCATGCGCAATGATGCCTATCTGGTCAATCTGTCCAACACCGATGCGGCAGACCTGGCACGAAAGGCTGCCGTTACCGCCAGCTCCTCCAATCCGGAAGCGCCGGCAGTCAATGTCATTGATGGCATCAGCCGCAATCTCAAGGCTAATTTCGGAACATGGTCTTCCGATTGCGTGCATTACTGGGAATCGACTGGTCTTCCGGCTAATCTGACACTGACCCTTCCTTCAGAACTAACCCTCAAAGAAATCCATCTGACTTTTGACAGCGGGTTCGAACGGGAAGTGATGCTGACCCCCAGTGACCATATCACCAAAAAGCACATCCGCGGTCCGCAGCCAGAAACGGTCAAACATTACCGGGTTAAAATCGACGGCACCGTGGTCACAGAAGTGAAGGATAATTTCCTGCGTAAACGTGTGCATCGTTTGGAGAACATTAGGCAAGGAAGCAAAGTTGAAATCGAAGTTTTAACGACCAATGGGATTGCCAATGCACGAATTTTCGAAGTCCGATTATATTCCTGAGGTGTAAGGCGGTTCGGTGTGCGCCTTGGTGTTATACCCGCACGCGCTGCAATAAATCCGGGATCAGGACCCCATGTCCCGATTCTTCGTTGGACTCAGGATGACAAATTTGGAATTGGGCGGTTTAGGGATTCATGTTGAGCCTGGAGCTTATCAGGATTACGGCGCGAAAAACATTTCCGGTGAAAGGGCATTTACATGGATTTACTTTTAATAGCCCACCCGGCTGCCTACTAGGAACTCCAAATGGTTTGATAGGAAATATCGAGTCCGCGATGGGCAGGGCAATCCGTTTCATTGGACGACCATGCAGGATGGAGTATTCTCCTCCATTATTCTGAATCCAAAAACCCTCCAGCTTTTTACCTGCACGAAAGAGAGAGGTAAGGAAAGGCTGAGGTCTGTCGCATGCGCCGATGTTTTCCGCCGTTGGTGGAAGAGGCAGGGATGACTTCCTGCCTTCGAATCCGGACGCAAGAACCCTGGCACGGGATGCGTGGTAGGTCTTTTATCTCGAATAAGCTCTAGGCCATTTCCAGGCGTTTTTCCAATGGCGCAATTCCGGTGGTTTCGACAGGTTCCTGCAACAGAGCCATGGCATGGTTGACGTAATGCCCGCGTATGTCATGGCTGTAGTCATTGAGAATACTTTGGCCCAAGCTATTTGCATCACCGCAGGCCCGGAGTCCACGAGCCAAGGTTAGTTCACGCAGGGAAAGATTACGTGAGGCGGTTTCCTCCGGGTCTGTTGGGGTGTTCAGGACAAGATCAGACAAGGTGGTTCTGGCGTGGCCGGACATGCCCGGTTGGCCAATAAGATTTGCCAGGGATTCCGCCAAAAGCGGACTGCGCAGACAACAGGCAGCCAGGGCGACGGCACGGCAGTGGGAGAATTCACTGCCGGAATTCAAGAGTTTGATTTTATCTTTCAAGAGCGGCACGGCTCGAAGATCCCCGGTGCGGGCCAGTGCGATGATCATGGTGTCAAGGCGACTTTGGCTCATTCCGAATTGACCCATGCCGGTATAATTCCATCCCTTATCCCAGGATTCGGCCTTGATCCATTCCATGAGCAACTCAGCGCCGGCTGTCTCTCCCATCAGTCCCAGAAGGATGGCAGCGGTTTCGCGCGTCACCTGCTCCGGTGCATCGCCCAGGGCCTTTGTCAGAAGAGGAATGCTGCGTTGAGGATTCCCCAGAATCACAGCGGCACTGGTATGATCTTTTATGCCGGAGCGGACTGCCTCAAGGATGGCGTTGTCGTCCAGGGGAAAGGAATCTTCTGCGTCCAGTTCGGATTCGGGCAGGATTCCGCACTTCACCCACTGTTGCTGGAGTTCGCGCATGGGAATGTCAAGAAATCCGCATTTTTTTGCGGCTGCTGTGGCCGCCGCGATGCCTGCGGCATAACCCTGATTCTGCACGTCGGCTTGCATGCGGATGACTGGGATGGCATCACGATGAGCACTGACCCCCAGCCCCGTCACCAGGACGCCTTCCACTTTTTTGGGCAGAAGACAGCGGAAGGGAACACGTGCATGCAATGGCTTTTTGTCCGGCGGAAAGGTCATGAAGACCGGATGCGTCGTGAAGCCGTGTGTGTCAAAATTACTCCTGGCGATAACAATCGTGTCGGGAAACTTTCTGTCCGCCAGGAAGTCCAGTGGCGATAATTCGATTTCACCAATGATCTGGCGGCGCTCACGTGTATCAATAATCTGAGCCAGGTCGAATTCATTACGGAATTTTTCCCGGGCAGTGACAAAACTCTGCGTGATGTTAACCGGGTCATTTTCGTCCACGAAGGTATAATCGGTGTTGCGGTAACCCGTGTCGGGCTTTCTTGGAGGAAGGCCGGTTCCCTGGACAGCGACGTGGTCGGCCCCTATAGTGCGACAAGGTGCTCCAGCGGCGGCGGGGATGTCGGCATTCCCCGTGGCATCAATGACGGTCTTGGTTTTGACCAATCCGCAGCCGAAAGGCGTGGTGACAAGAACGCCTGTCACGCGATTGTTGTCCAAAGTAACGCCGAAAGCGGAACTGCCGAACCAGACGGTTCCGCCTGCCTTGCCGAGTTCCTTGAGATACCATGCCATTTTCCATTCGGGATTCCAGCCGCCAGTGAACTTGGCTGCCATTTCAGCAGGACCCATGCCAGCGGCTCCCTGGTCGATTTCAGCCGTGAAGCCGACGCGGTTTCCGAACCAGTATCTGCCGATCAGGCCCATGGTTCCGACACCTCCGAGTCCGGGAAGTGTTTCGATCAAAAGAGTGCGGGCACCTGAACGGGCGGCACCGATCGCGGCAGAAGCGCCTGCGGTTCCCCCGCCTACAACCAGAACATCGACTTCATCCAGAATTTCAAAAGATGGTGGAATGAGGGGTATAGTCGGGCAGGAGTTCTTCCAACGCAGGGGCGTTGGCCCCTGGCTTATATTTTCTGTTGAGGGTTTTGCCCAATTGACTGTTATCGCCTGAGCCCGGCCGGCCGCCAATCCGGCTGAGGCGGTGCCGCAAAGCTCGGCCAATGCAAAAACATCTCTGAAGTTGAATGTAATATCATCCAATGCGGCTGTCCCTGCAATCGAGATACCGGAAGAAGCGGGTATTTCCTCAAAATGCCAGGGTGCCACCAGGCAGAGAGAATCCGAGCTTTTGACTCTGTGTGGAGAAAAAGTAGCCTCCCGAATTTTTTGCTCTGCGGCGGCCAAATCTGAAACCGTGACTTTTCCGCATTTGAAGTCTGAAACGGAAGTGTTGACTTCAAAAACAGCGGGTTCTTTTCCTTCTTCTCGCAGGATAACTTTCCGACCTCCCTTACTGGCATGGACGAGGCTGGAAAAGCCGGCCTGCAACGATTGCCGACGGGTGGACTTCCACGGCCCCAGTCGTGCAGCCAAAGCATTCAGGGAGGCATCAACCACATGCCTGGCTCGAATTACAAACCAGGCACTGCGCGCGGCGAAGGCGACACCGCTAACGGTTCCTTCCGCATTGTTGAGCAGTGCGATGGGGCGGCAGTTGAAAAGAAAAGGAATTTCCTTTTTCATCAGGGATTGTTCAAGGAGACGTTTGATGGAAAGAGGGGTCGGATCCGTTCCTGCTTCCTGAAAAACGTATGACAATACGGAGCCGAGGTCAGGCTGTGCTGGAAACTCCCCAAGCCATGCGGTCAGTTCTTCACCGACGTATGAACGATCGGACACCAGATAAACTTTTGCGCCCTTCTTTTCCGAGCTGAGAGCTGCCGATACAGCTGCGGCGGTGGATCCAATAACAAGAACGTCGACTTCTGCGATACAGGGGATGGTTGGTCGGGGGGCTGGAGTGTTGGCCATAAATAATTCAAGAACCTGTCTTTGATTGTGTCCATGGGAAAGGTTTGAATTAAATGATCCTTTACGGTATATTTTGATCATGCTGAACATGAAGCAGGTATTGCCGGACCGTTTGGGCGAGTGGCCGACTTTGAGGATACGTCCGACCATCGCCTACCGGTCTGAACCCCCACCTGTGCACCGTCATGCCCTGGCTATCAACAGTTTTTATTCTTTTTGGCTGATTGAAAGTGGTGCTGTTGAGCTTTCCGGAAAGTTTGGGAAAATCAGATTAAAGAAAGGAGACTGGATTTTTTTCCCGCCCTTTCTTTCCAAACGTCAGGATTTCGAGGAAAAAACGCGTATTTTGTCTTTGGGTTTTGAGGCCTCTTGGTCTGGGCAAATTCCTTGGATGGAGTTTGATGCGCCAATCACAGGCCGGGCAGGATCACAGAGCAGTTTGATCGCAAAGGCCGGAAACGTGCTGAGTACTTTTAGGGTCAAAGACCGTGGGGTTCCTGTGCAAGAAAGAAGCCTGGACGCGGCCGGAATCGCGCGTTTACAGAGCCGTCTCTTTTCATTTTTGGAGAGCCTGACGTCCTTGGTTCTGGCTCATGGAGGAAAACTCATGTTGTCTGAGGCCTATCATCCGCGCTTGGCCCCGTTGATATCCGGGATGCGTCTGAAACCATCCGTCCGCCCTCTGCCCTTCGCGCATTGGAAGCAGATGCTTGGGTTAAGCCGCGTGCAAATTGACCGGCTGTTCCGCGCGGAGCTGGGTTCTTCTCCCAAAGATTTTAGTAATCGGTTTCTTCTGGCGGCCTTGAAACGTGAACTCGTGACAGGGTGTTTTAGTTTGAAAGAATTAGCAGCACAGTTCGATTTTTCCGATTCATCCCATCTGTGTCGATGGTTCCGGCGCAACGCCGGGATGTCCCCCGAGGAGTTCAGGTTTCAGGGGATTGAATAAGTTCTGGGCCGCTTTAGAGCGTCCACTCCAAGTCGAGGAAGAAACGGTTGCCGTTCACCTTGTATTGAGGGTAAGTGTCCGGACCGCAACTGGCGGTGCCGACGCCTCGGTGGGCGGCGTCGAGAGTGAGAAGTGTTTCCTTCCGTGGTTGCAGGTCGATGGTGTGTTTAGCTTCGGTCAGATCATGGGAGTGGAAGTGGCTGGCGGAAAAGGCCAGGGGTTTGGCACTCTTGATTGTGACCGTGCTCTTGCCGTTTCCGAGGCAGATCCATTCCGTATCGCATTTTAGGCCATGCTCCTGTGGCATGACATAGGGAACATATTGCTCCGTGACAGTACTGGTGTGGACGGCCTGCCAGACACAGGCTTTGCGGTCGGGATAGTTTTCATAAGGTCCGAGGCCCAACCAGCTCAGGTCCTCGAAGCCCGGGGCAAGTTGAAAAAGCAGCCCGATGCGGGGCAGATCGACGATGCCCTTGCCCGTGGCAAAGTCGGCCCGGATGTGGACTTTTCCGGCGCTCGGCAGTGTGACCTGATAGCTCCAGAGAAAATCTTTCCACCGACCGCGTCCGGTTGCTTCAAAGTTGTAGGTCCAGACAGGGCCGGATTTGCCTTTCTTGAACGATGAGGAAAGAAGCTGCGATTGGACTTTGTCGAGACCCTGATCGCGATAACCTCCGAGGGGTTTGCCTCCCTGACCGGTCCAGAGCTTGATGCCGTCATTATCGGTCGGTGCCCGCCAGACATTAAGTAGTGGTGAGGCGGTCAGAATGTCCTGCCCGTCCTTTTTCAAGCCGCACAAACCACCACGGCTTGAGTCGAAAGACAATTCCAGATCCCCCGAGCGGATGACCGATTGCTCCTTGGATTCGGAGAGGATTGTGGTTGCGATTGCGGTTTTGGCCGCCGGTTTCTCGGCTTTCTCCTTTTCAAGAAGGCCTCTGGGCAGTTCGAGTTGCTGCCAGGCCACGAGGTGCCCGGCTTCACACCAGGATTGTCTGGTTTTGCTGAAGAACCGGACAAGAAGAGAGGCTTTGCGGCCGGAGAGCTTTTTCTTGGGGGCTTGCCAGGGGATGGTTTTCTTATCGTGGGGTTTGATGGCAGGAACGGAAAATTTTCCTTTCCCGGAAGAAAGCCCATCGACCAAAAGTTCCCATTCACCTGTCAGCCACTCCAAGCTCCGGAAATCATTTTTGTTGGTGATTTCCAATTGGAGCCTTTTGCCTGTTTTTAGTTTGATGCCGACAGGTTGGGCCAGTTTTTTGAATTCAAAAATACCCGGATGTGGTGTGCGGTCGGGCCAGACCATGCCGTCGCAGACAAAGTTGGCATCATTCGGGGTGTCGCCGAAGTCTCCCCCGTAAACCCAGTAGTCACGTCCGTCCGCAGTGGTTTGTTTGATACCGTGGTCGATCCATTCCCAGATGAATCCGCCCTGGAGTCCGGGGATGGTTTCAAAAAGTTTATAATAATCCGCGAGACCGCCGTTGCTATTGCCCATGGCATGGGAGTATTCACACATGATGAGGGGACGGCGCCGGTCCGGGTGTTCGGGGTCGGCCCATTCGAGAAGATGTTCCAGCCGTGGATACATCGGGCAGACGATGTCGGTAACACGATCCCCCATGTTGTAGCGGAAGTTGGTCGGTTGATCCTTGTCGTTGAGTCCTTGAATCCATGAGCCTGGCTCGTAGTGCAGAGGGCGGCTGGGATCGCGTCCCCGGACCCATCCGGCCATGGCGTCCTGGTTGGCTCCGTAACCGGTTTCGTTTCCAAGTGACCAGAGTATGACCGAAGCATGGTTTTTGTCCCGCTCGACCATACGCACGGCGCGATCCAAGAAAGCGGAAGCCCAGACAGGTTCATGTCCCAGCAGATGATAGTAGGCATGGGCTTCGAGATTGGCCTCGTCGATAACGTAGAGGCCGAGTTCGTCACAAAGGTCGAGCCAGTGGGGATCGTTGGGATAGTGGGAACAGCGGACGGCATTGAGGTTGTAACGCTTCATGGTCAGGGCATCCAGTAGCATGGTTTCGCGATCGAGGCCTTTGCCTTTGGTGTCGTGGTGGTCGTGGCGGTTAACCCCATGAATCAGCACACGTTTCCCGTTGACCAGTAACATGCGGTCGCGGACTTCGATGGAACGGAAGCCGATGCGGGTTGCCGTGGATTCGACGCTGCGGCCCTGCGGATTTTTCAGGGTGATGGCCAGAGTGTAAAGATGGGGAAGTTCTGCCGACCAGAAATAGGGTTTTTTGATCTCCTGGTCGAAATGGGCGTGCAGACTGTAGCCTTTGGCCGAGGGATCTGTTTTGACCGGCGCGGATGGATTTTTTTTGAAGACAGCCTTGCCTTTGGGGTCGAAGAGTTGAGCCTCAACGGTCCAGCCTTCTTCCGGCTGGCGGGGGAATCCGGCCTTGACCCTGACATGCAGGTGTCCGTCACGATAGTTGTTGATAAGGTCTCCCCGGGCAAAAACATCGGCAATGTGAACCGGCCCGGTGGTGTAAAGATAAACTTCCCGGTGCAGACCACCCATCCACCACTGGTCCTGATCTTCGATGAAGGTGGCGTCCGACCATTTGACCACGATGGCCACGATCGTATTGGTTTGGCCGACACGGATGAACGGGGTGATATCGAATTCTGAGGGAAGGCGGCAATCCTTACCAAGTCCCACCGGCTGTCCATTGACATAAACATAGAGAACACTTTCCGCACCGCCAAAATGAATGACCACGCGGCGGTCTTTCCAGGAGGAGGGGATTGTGACTTCACGGGAGTAGATGCCCGTTGGGTTGTCGCCGGGAACAAAAGGGGGATGATCGGGGAAAGGCATTTGGATGTTCGTGTAATGAGGGTGGCCATAGCCCTGCATGGTCCAGTTGCCAGGCACCGCGACCTTATCCCATGAGGAGCGGTCGGTGGCATCTTCGACATCTGATTGCCGTACGGCCTCGGGTTGCGGAGCCATTTTAAAATACCAGTCGCCGTTCAACAACTGGAACCAGGGTGATTTTTCCCGATCCAGGCTTTTTCCCATGGCGGGATCGGGAAAAGGGTAAAGGGTGGACCGCATCGGGAGGCGGTTGAGGGAGAGGGTTTCAGGCGAGATCCAGGTTTTGGTGGCGCCGAGTTGGAGCAGGTTAATACAGGAAGAGTTTGTCATAAACGGAAATCAATCTTTATCGAATTTCAGGCGTTTGGCGAGCATGTCCGGTGAAATTTTTATCCATTTGATTTCGAAGGTCGAAAGCCCGGAAAGTGGTCTGCGATATGTAGGTTCAAAAAGGTCTGTATTGTCAGCTTCTTCGAAAATGAGACGGAACAAGGCCGCCAGCACGCTTCAATCAAAATCCTGCCAAGTTTCCATAAGCAAAGCAAAGCCAGCATCAACAGACTGAATGCGGCTGTCTGGACGGATTGGCAATCTCTCCGGGTGGAGGCTTCCGAATCCCGCCCGCAGCAGGGTTCACTTTCCGAAGGTGAAAAATGCAATCATCAATGGTTGGCAAATGGATCGTTTTTGGGTAACCCTTCCGGGCTGCGCCGGGCAGACTCCCCCTTAGGACCTTGGTTGGAAGGGTGCCCGATAACAGCAGCACCCCTTTTTATTCGCTTAAAGGCCCTAATTTTTGTAAAAGTTAAAAACAATGGCTACAGGTCTTCAGCAGCGGGACTATTGGTTGCAGTGCCTTGAACGCATCTGTCTTCCTGTTTACACGAATCTGGCAGAAGGAAATCTCAAGAAGGTTCTTCCTGTGGCAAAGGGGCAGGATCTTTCCAGAATTCCTTTCGCGCCGTTGGAGGCCCTGGCCCGCTCCCTCGCCGGTATCGGGCCCTGGCTACAGACAGAAAACCTGGGCGCTCAGGAAAAGAAGCGGCAGGATCTGATGGCGGGCTTGGTCAGGGCATCCCTGGATCAGGCCACCAACCCCTCGTCGCCCGACTTTACTTCTTTTTCGCAGGGACACCAATGCCTGGTCGATGCGGCGTTTTTGGCCCATGGCCTCTTGCGATCTGAAAAAACCATCTGGCAGTGCCTGGACGGGCGGGTCAAAAAAAATATCCTCAACTCACTCAAACAGACCCGCGTCTTCAAGCCAGGTTTTAACAACTGGCTGCTTTTTTCCGCCATGATCGAAGCGTTTTTCTGCCGGGTGGGTGAGGAATGGGACAGGATGCGGGTGGATTATGCGCTACGCCAGCATGAGCAATGGTATCTGGGGGACGGGGCCTACGGTGATGGCCCGGAACTCCATTGGGATTATTACAACAGCTATGTCATCCAGCCGATGTTGTTGGAAATTCTGGATAGCACGGGATTTGAGGAAGAAAACTGGAAAGATTTATACGGGCCCGTGCACAAGCGGGCGGTTCGTTACGCCGGGGTGCAGGAACGCCTGATCGCCCCGGACGGTACTTTTCCTCCGCTGGGCCGCTCCCTGACGTATCGCTCCGGAGCTTTCCAGCACTTGGCCCTGATGGCCATGAGGAAGGAATTACCGGAGGGAGTTGCACCTGAGCAGGTGCGTGAGGCATTAACGGCGGTGATGAAGCGAACTCTGGATGTGCCGGGAACTTTCGATGACAATGGTTGGTTGACCATCGGGTTGTCCGGGAATCAGCCATCCCTGGCGGAAGGCTATATTTCCACCGGCAGCCTTTATCTTTGTGCCTGTTCGCTGCTGCCTTTGGGGCTTTCTCCGGATGATCCTTTCTGGGCCGGGGAAAGTCGGGATTGGACTTCGAAAAAATTGTGGGCGGGGGCAGATCTGCCAGCGGATCATGCCTTGCATTGAACCCGTTGGGTGGCTGCGGTTTCACCCAGATGTTTTTTGAGGAAGGACAGGACGACAGGTTTCAGATTCCTCTGTGAGGGTTCGGGGCGACAAGTGTCCATTTTTCTTCCAGGCCCGGGCCGGGACGGGGAATGTTGAATTGTGGGGGAGGTCTAAGCCTTCAATGCCGCAAACCGTTTTTGCCATGACTGTAAAGATTGAAGGAAGGCAGATGAAGTTTTGAGGTGTCCGGTGCAGGTAAGCCTGGGTTGTTTTCCCCGACCTGTGGCAGGGCCAGGATGCGAATTTTCCCTTTCTGTCCTGCCTCTGTTCGCATGCGGATTGTCAGGCGCCTGACTCCCGGATTGGGGGCGTCGAAAGGTTTTTGCAGAAGGGAAACATCGGTGACTTCGACAAGGGCATCCCGTGCCTCTACGAGTTTAAGATCAAGGCCTTTCCCCTCATGTCGCAAATGGATTATGCCGGATTCTACAGCGATTTCGGAAGCGGTCAGCATTTGCCAGGTGACGTCAACAGCCGTATCTCCAGTCATCCATTCGTCCTGGATCAGGACAGCCCGGTTTTCAACAAACATCAACCCGCGTCGAGCGGCTGCTACCTGTCCGCTGTAGATGGAACCCAGGTCGACAACCGTGTAGGGATTCGGCCCGTCTTTCTTGAAATCAACAATGGTCCCCTTTCCCTCCAACACCTGATTGGCGCCATTGAAGCGTAAAATATTGTGGCTTTCGGGGCCGAGACGGAAGATCTTCCAGCGTTCACCGTTTTTGCTGCCGTCCCAGAGATTTATCTTGAGGCTTTCCAGGCTTTCATAGTCCTGCATTCCGAGGTCAGGGGCCCAGACTACGCCGTCGGACTGCAGGAAAAAAGAGCCGCTGTCCATGTGCCCGTGGCTGGCGGAAGGGCTTCCCCCCTTGATCGCAGCATAAAGTGCCTGGGTGTCATCGAAGGAGGAACGGTGAACGGAGATGGGGACAATGCCATCGCCGGACCAATGGAGCGAAGGCTTTTGAGATGGACGTTCCTGAAGGACTGGCTGATGCCAAAGCAATGCAAGCGAAAGGAGACGGTAGTTGCTGTCCTCGTAGGCCAGCGAGTCGTAGAATCCCATGTATTTTTCAAGGTCGGCAAGGTCGGCCCCCATCCAGTCAGGTCTCTGGAAATGGCGGGCGAACCAAAAAAGCGGGATCAACAAGTGTCGTCCATTGCGGCAGTCCGAGTAGCAGTAAAAGTTGCCGTCGGGACGCGTCATCTGGGCCACATAGTCTGCGCTCTCCTTGAAGCCTGGATAAGCATCGGTGCCCTGGGTGGACCCGGTAAAGCGTTGCAGAGCGGCGGCGAGAATGACGTGGAAGCTGGTGCCGTAATTCCAATACATAGGCCCTTCCGGATAAGCCCCGTCCGGCGCATAGGTCTGGGCTGCCATGGGCAGGTTATCCACCGCTCTTTTTATAACAGTAAGAGAAATATCCGGTTCGCGATCTGCCAGGACAATGGCTGATGCCACCATGCCCGCATGACATACCTGGTTCCAGTTGTTGGTGCTGCGAATAAACCATGGTTCGGGTTCGGCAAAAGACGGTTTGATTCCTTTTTCCAGGAGGGCATCGGCAATGGCATCCTGCTCTTCAGCGGAAAGATGGTGATGCAGCCAATCATATCCCAAGGCCATGGCCAGGGTCATTTCTGCAACGTCGAGGTAATGGGAGGGATTCCAGTCGCTAAATCTGGCCAGGCTGATCATTTCATCAATGGCCCTGCGTGCATAACGGTCGTCACCCCTGACACGTGCAACCATGGAGAGTGTAGCGATTCTCTCGATGGCTTTGCGGGAGGTATAAAGAAGGCGGCGACCAATGATTTCTCTTTCCAGGAAAGGTTCAATCAGGAAAGTCGCGGCTTTTTTTTCAAGTGACTTAAAAATTCTGGCGGAAGCAGGATCTGTTAGGATCTGCTGCTTCAGGCGTTCCCAATCTCCTGGATCTGCGAGCAACCTGGGATGGGAGGGCAGAGGATGGGGAAGTTGCATGGAAGACGAGATTTGGGGTTTGGGTTTAAAAGAGGGAGGATTGTCCGGACGACTCCTCTTCATGGGGCTTGGAGAAGGTTGTTTGCTGTAGGGATTCGGTGAAAATTTCCGGGCTCAGGCCTTCGTTGTAGGCTTTGAGCAAATCCCGTTGGGGCAGGTCAAAAACGGAGCGGGCGTTCCGAACACAACCGCTCGAAAGCAGCCGATCCACCGCCAACTCAAAGGCAGCATAGCTCAACTTCATTTACTTATTTCAGAGCGATTCCCTCTTATGGCAAGTCTTATTGGAAAGCATATTCCGGCTCTGCTTTCCCAAACGCAGCAGACTCCGGCAGGAATCATGGACCTGATCAAAAACAAGCGGATTTCAAGGATCAAGTGAGGGGGAAGGCGGCGCGGTTCCGGGTTCTGGCTCAGACGCGGGTTTTAAGATTCAGGACAAGCCTGTCATGTTGGCTGAGGGCTTCCTTGTAGGATTTGGTCTCGAATGGCTTGTGAATAAGATCGATCGGAACTCCCGGACCCGTAGCCGTGCTTTCAAAACGGGGATCTTCACCCCAAGTCAAGGCCAGGAGGCAGGTGGCGACCTTGACATCGCCCCTGGATGTTTTGAAGTTTTCCTCTTTCAGGATCTCTCCCCACTGTTTGGTTTTCGCGATTCCCACGATCCGGCGGAAGAGGGAGGCTTTTTCGGGTGTTCGTCCTTTGAGTATCCAGGCATTCATAAGTAAAAGTTGGCTTAGTCCCCCGCTTGCTTTCGGGGGAAAGGGATGAAGATAGAGGAAATCCGGTATGAAAGGCCAGCTTCTTTCACGGGCGAAAGACAAACAGGCGTTGTATGTGGCCGTGTTTGTCTTCCAACTAAAGCACCCTTTCTTTCGCCATACAAATCCCGTTTTTTTCTTGCTGATGCCCGGATCAACTTCAACTTCGTTGGTATGCGTTTCATAGATAATCACGGGAAAGCCTTTGGCAAAGACGGAAGGGAAGAGCCGGAAACGCTCGAGAGGGTATGAGAAGTTAAAACACTATTTCCAGCTATATTAAATCAACGAACGTAATCCAAATGCTGTAGCCAATGCCAAAGGCCCTTTTCTCACCCTGCACAACTATGACACCTTCATCCGCCTTGATGCCTGTCGATGATTCAATCTTTGACCAACTCGTTCCCAGGTTGCAGGGAAAAGTGGAAACCGGTTCGGTCATCCGCAAACTATACGCCACCGATGCTTCGGAGTATCAGGAATTTCCCCTTGCCGTGGCATTTCCTGAAAGCGAGTCGGATATTGCCGAAATCATCCGCTTTGCCTCAGACCGGGGGATAGGCCTGATTCCGCGCACGGCCGGGACTTCTCTGGCGGGGCAGGTGGTGGGCAACGGCATCGTGGTGGATGCAGGTCGCCACCTCAACCGCATCCTCTCCCTGGATGCCGCCGCAGGCCGGGTCCGTGTCCAGCCCGGCGTGGTTCGAAATGAACTCAACCATTTCCTCCAACCCCATGGAATACTTTTCGGGCCGGAGACCTCCACTGCCAACCGCGCCATGATCGGCGGCATGGTCGGCAACAATTCCTGCGGCTCCAATTCCCTTGTCTACGGATCAACGCGGGAACATCTTGTTTCCTGCCGGGGTTTTCTCAGTGACGGCAGCGAAGCGTTGTTCAAGGCACTGACACGCGAAGAATTCGAAGCCAAGTGCCGGGGGCCGGAGCATTCATTGGAGGCCCGCATCTACCGGACCTGCCGGGATTTGCTGGCCCAGGATGAGAATCGTGAACTGATTCGACGTCATTTCCCGAAAGCCTCCATTCCCCGCCGCAACACCGGTTATGCTTTGGACCTTCTGATGGATGCGGAGGTTTTTGACCCCTCCTCGGACAAACCTTTTAATCTCTGCAAGTTGATCGCCGGTTCCGAAGGAACACTCTTTTTCGGAGTGGAGTTCGAGCTCAATTGCAGCCCCCTTCCTCCGCCCCGAAGCGGGTTGCTCTGCGCCCATTTCAAGGATGTTGACCAGGCCCTTCGGGCTGTCTTGCTAGCGCTTCCGCACCTGCCCCATGCGGTGGAACTGATTGACCGTCATATCCTGGAGGCGACCAAACGCAATCGCGAACAAATGAAAAACCGTTTTTTTGTCGAGGGCGATCCCGGAGCCATTCTGGTCGTTGATATCCGTGCGGCGCAGGAGGAAACGGTTGAAGGCACGTTGGAACAAATCATTAAAGCAATGCGTGAGGACGGACTGGGCTATCATTTCCCGGTATTACGCGGGGAGGATCAGAACAGGGTCTGGGATCTGCGCCGTGCGGGCCAGGGCCTGATGAGCAATGTTCAGGGTGATGCCAAACCGCGTGAGGTCTGTGAGGACACCGCCGTGGATGTCCGGGATCTGCCTGCCTACATTGCGGAATTCGACACCCTGATGCGCGACAAGTATCACATTGAATGTGTGTATTACGCCCACGCAGGTTCCGGAGAGCTGCACACCCGGCCGCTTTTCAATTTAAAAACAGAGGAGGGACTCCGCATGTTCCGCGGGGTGGCGGAGGACATTGCGGGATTGGTCAGGAAATACAACGGATCCCTGAGCGGTGAACACGGTGACGGGCGGCTGCGGGGGGAATTTATTCCCCTTATGGTAGGACCGGAATGTTATTCCATGATGCGCAGGATCAAGGACACCTTCGACCCACGCCATCTCTTCAATCCCGGCAAGATCATCGATACTCCTCCCATGGACACATTTCTCCGGCAGGGGCCGGGCCATCCGACGCCGGAGTATGCGACCTTTCTCGATTTTTCGGACACCTTGGGCGTTCTCCGGGCGGCTGAGCAATGCAACGGTTCCGGTGATTGCCGCAAGGGGGCTCTGGCCGGGGGAACCATGTGCCCCAGCTACATGGCCACGCGTGCGGAAGAACATACCACGCGGGCGAGGGCCAACATCCTGCGCCAAGCGTTGACCCATCCGAGGGATGCCCTGAATCCTTTCAATAATGATGAGATCAAGGAGGTCATGGACCTTTGTTTGTCCTGCAAAGCATGCAAGTCCGAGTGTCCCTCCAACGTGGACATCGCCAAACTGAAGGCCGAGTTTCTCCAGCACTATTACGATGCCAATGGTATTCCCCTTCGCACCCGTTTGATTGCCGGATTCAGCCTCACGAGCAGGCTGGCGTCATTTGCTCCCTGGGCCTGGAATCTGGTGTTTGGAAATGAAAGCACCCGGCGTGTGCTTAATTGGGTTGTGGGCTTTCACCCGGAGCGGAGCATTCCCCGTCTGCATAACACAACCCTGACCAAGTGGTATAGGAATCATTCAAAAAACAAAACCCCGAACTACGGGCGGAAAATTTATCTCTTTGCCGATGAGTTCACGGAATACAATGATGTCACCATCGGCAAAAAAGCGATCCTGCTTCTCGAAAGCCTGGGATATGAAGTAATCATCCCCGATCACCTGGAAAGTGCGCGCACCTGGCTTTCCAAAGGATTGCTTCGCCGGGCACGCGAAATTGCTGCGGAAAATGTTCGCCGCCTGTTTCCCCTGATTTCGGAGGAAACACCGCTTGTAGGCATCGAACCCTCGGCGATCCTTGGATTCCGCGATGAATATCCCGATCTGGTGCCTCCGGACCTGAAGGCTAAGGCCAAAGCCCTGGCACCGCACTGCCTTATGTTCGAAGAATTCGTTACCCGGGAAGTCGATGCCGGACGTATCCGCAAAGAGTCTTTCACCACGGAACCGCGTTTGATCCGCCTGCACGGCCACTGTTTTCAAAAAGCACTCGCATCCATGGTTCCCATTGTCCGGGCTCTGGAGCTACCGACAAATTATGAGGTGCGGATGATTCCTTCAGGTTGTTGCGGCATGGCGGGCTCCTTCGGTTACGAAGAGGAGCATTATGAGGTGTCCATGAAAATCGGGGAGCTTGTTTTATTTCCCGCCGTGCGTGCCCAGCCAGAAGACGTCTTGATTGCGGCTCCAGGAACCTCCTGCCGCCACCAGATCCATGACGGCACCGGACGCCGGGCCTATCACCCGGCGGAAATCCTTTTTGATGCGTTGGCGAAGAATCCTAGTGCTACCATTCAAGGCTTAACTAAAATGACATTAGTTCCAGGACACTGACTTCCGGTCTGCAGTTGAAGCGGATGCCGTGCAGGTTCCCGACGCCGCGGGTGGTGTAAATCAGGCGGTCTTTCCAGGCATTCAGGCCTTCAATGTAGCCAAAATCCTCAATTGGGGCATGGATTGCACCATAAAAGGGGATTTTCAACTGACCGCCGTGGCTGTGCCCGCAAAGCATCAGATTCCAAGGATAGCTTCCCACGCGGGATTTACTGTCGGGATTGTGGCTGAGCAGCAGAGTGGGCAGGTTGCTTTTTCCAGTGGCGAAAGCTTTTTCCGGCAGGCATTTTCCAGCCCAGAAGTCGCCCAGTCCCGCCACCTGCAGGCTGCGCCCTTCCAGTTGGAGAACCTGCATCTGGTTGTTGAGCAGTTGGATTCCGGACGCTTTCAGCAGGGCAGGCATCACCAGCTTGTTTTTCACTTCCGGTGGGACGGACGTTCTGCCGGGCCGTTGGTAGTCATGATTTCCCAGACAGGCGAACACGGGGCATTGGGCGGAAAGGACTTTCAGGGTTTCCACATAGGCTTCGTAACCTGGCAGCGGTGCGGTCATGTAATCCCCTGTCAGACAAACGAGGTCGGGCTTTTGTTCCAGTCCAAGCTGGATTGCGCTTTGGATAACAGGCAAAGGAACGACATCGGAGTAATGGAGATCGGACAAATGCAGAATCCTGAGGGAAGATCCCGGGTCTTTGAAAAAAGGAACACGATGATGGGTTAGATCCAGCCATCCGGGTTCCAGAAGGCGTGCATATAGAGCGGAGCCCAGAAGCCCCAGGCTGCTGCTGATGAGAAAGTTGCGCCGGGTCAGCATGGCGGGAAAATGGCGGCCACAAAAAACCCGGCCCTGTGTTGCAGGACCGGGTTTGATTTGTAATTGGTAGGTTGTGGATGAATGAAATTAATCAATCATATCGCGAACGCCTTTGTTGCGGGCTTTGATGGCCAGCTCTTTGGCTTTCGCTTCACCGAATTTTTTGATGGAATAGGCCTGCTTTTGAACGGCACCGACCTTGGGGCTCCAAGTGGCCTGCCAGAACTTGTAGCTCTTGCCTTTGACTTCCTTGATGATTTTGCTCACGCCCACGATCCCGGTCTTGCTGGAGCGGCGCTCAATCTGAGCGAACTTTTTGCGCGACATGGGAGGGTTCTTCGCAGCCAATTCGGCGTAGTGTGCCTTGGCAGCGACGAGGGCTTTGTTCTTGCCTTTAAACTTCTTGTCGGAGAAGAATTTGGCGAACTTTTTGCCGTTGCGGGTTAGGCGAACGTAAAAGCCGTGGTTATGTTTTTCTGGTTGATCGATACGACTGACGCCAGGAATTGACTTCCTGGTTTTTTTCTTTGTTTTTGGCATAATTAATAATTGCTCCTGTTAGCTTGAATTACAGCCACAATATAAGAGCTCACATCTATATAGCAAATAACTTTATCAGATTATTTTAGAAAAACCCCTTTTTTTGGTTTGCTGCCCCAAAATGCATGGCTGTAAAGGAGTTGGTAAACGGTTCTGGATCACGCAAAATCCTTCTTGTCAAACGGCCTTCAAGCTTCCAAGTTTTACCAGTGATCCGCGAATATTTACCTGTCTTGTTCCAGTTGGGGCTGGCTTTGAGCGTTGCCATCGGTGGGGTTGTGGCCTCCCTCATCGTGGGCAAGCGTGGAAGACATAACAAAGCCAAGGACTCCGCTTATGAGTGCGGAAAAGATCCCATTGGTGGACCCCAGGCCCGTTTCTCGGTCAAATTCTATCTGGTAGCGATGATTTTCGTCCTTTTTGATATTGAAGTCATCTTCATGTATCCTTGGGCGGTCGCTTTCCGGGATCTGATCGCCACCGCAGGTATGGCACCTCTTTATGCCATGCTTTTTTTTGTTATCGTTTTGGAAGTTGGTCATCTCTATGCCTACAAAAAAGGCGTCTTTGACTGGAACAAACGGGCCTGATCCCTCTCCTCAAGGATACTCCTTTGGCCAGTCCTGGTAATCCAGCCCTGGTGGATTGGTTTCAGGAACTTATACGTGTGGAAGGGGCGGTACCTTTCGACCGCTTCATGCAGGCCTGTCTCTATGGCGAAGGCATGGGTTATTATTCTCAAAGCTCAAACGCTCCGGGACGTAAAGGGGATTTTTACACCAGCGTGTCCACCGGTCCGGTTTTCGGCCGGCTTTTGGCCGATTCCATCGTTGATCTGTGGGAAAGACACTTGAGTCCAGAACCCCTGACAATCATTGAGCAGGGAGCCCACTGGGGACAACTGGCCTTGGATATTCTGGACTCCTTGCAGGTCAGGCATCCTCGGGTTTACGATCGTTGCCGCTACGTGTGTGTTGAGCCTGGCTCCGTTTCGCGTTTGCGCCAGGAGGAAAGGCTGGCCTCCCATCAGGGGAAAGGGAGGTGTTACGGCAGTTTGCACGATGTCAAACCTGTGTTAAACAAAGCCTTTTTTCTCAGCAATGAGTTGTTGGACAGCTTTCCAGTCAAACGCATCCTTTGCAGACAAGGTGTTTGGAAGGAGTGCTTCATTGTCTGGGAGGAAGAAAAAGGTTTTGTCGAAATCTGGAATCCTGTCACGGATTCTGTCTTGTTGCAGGAGATAGCCCATTGGCAGATTCCGGCTCTGGAGGGTTATCAGGCAGAACTCTGTTTTAAGGCACGGAATTGGTTCAGGGACCTTGGCGAAACACTATCCGCCGGATTTATCCTGACCATGGATTACGGCTTCATGGCGCAGGAGCTTTATTCGCCCGGACGTCCCCAGGGAACTTTGTCCTGTTACTCCGCCCATCGCCGCGATGACAATCCCCTCACAGAGGTCGGAAAAAAAGACATCACTGCCCATGTTAATTTTTCCCTCTTGATGGAAGAAGGGGAAAAGGCCTCGTGGCAAACCGTCTATTTCAAAGACCAACACCATGCCCTGATTGAAGCGGCCCAACTTGCTTTTTTGCAACAACTGGAAGAAAAACTGTTGCGCGACCCGCAGGATCATGAGTCCCGGAGCGCCATCCGCCAGTTCCAGACCCTGACCCACCCAGGCATCATGGGCACCCAGTTCAAGTTTTTGCTTCAAAGCAAAGGGATCTGATTTTCGTTCTGGATGGAAGTGTGAAATGGATTAAATCCAAAGTATCGATCTGTTCGCTGTTTAACATTTGCGTCTTCAACCCTTTACGTCTGTGCGTTACTCTTTTTTTGAATGATCGTCATCACCGATTCCGAATGCCTCAGTTATGTGTCCCCCGGCCATCCGGAGAGTCCTGAGCGCATTCTTTCCAGCACGCGCTACCTGCAAAAGCAGATTGAAGTGACGGTTCGTTGGGAGCATCCCCTGACCGTGGACGACAAAATCCTGCTCGCTGCCCATACCCAAAAACATCTGGATCGCCTCGATCAGGGTAAAGACTTCGATGCTGATACCGCCTGGTTCGAAGGAATCGACGATCATGCCCGCCGTTCGGTCGGTGCAGCACTCAAGGGTCTGGAACTGATCAGGAAAGGGCAGAGTTCTTTCTCCCTCATGCGTCCACCCGGCCACCATGCCTGTGTCGAAAAAGCCATGGGCTTTTGCTATCTCAATCAGGCCGCCATCGTGGCCCTGGAAGCACAGAAACAGGGTTTCAAAAAAGTGGCTGTCTATGACTTCGATGTTCACCACGGCAACGGCACCGAAGACATTCTCCAATACCGCGAAAACACCGCCTTTTTCTCCGTCCACCAGCACCCATGCTACCCCGGCACCGGAGCGAAAAGTTTCGATAATATCCATAACTACCCCGTCGCACCCGGTCCCGATCGCGGTCCCTATCGCGAAGCCCTCAGCCGTTCGTTGGAAGATCTAAAAAAGGACAAGGCCGACCTTGTTATTGTCTCGGCCGGGTTTGATGCCTATGTCAAAGACCCCCTCAGCGATGCCCCGCTCTTGCCGGAAGATTTCGAGTGGCTGGGAAAACAGATCAAAAACATCGGAGCACCGTCCTTCAGCCTGCTCGAAGGCGGCTACAGCCGCGAACTCCCTGATCTGATCCTACATTACCTGAAGGGATTGGAAACAGGTTAACAGGAAGTCAGCCAAGTTTCGCGCAGCTTCGCGTCTTTCCGTTAAAAAGTCCTCTATTCCCCAGCGGTTGACGCACTCGATGAATTCTGGCTTTATATTCCTTTTATGAAACGTGTTGGAATCGGCCTGATCGGGTGTGGTATTGTTGGAGGAGGTGTCATCAATCACCTCGGCCGCAACCATGACCTGCTCCTCGAACGCAGTGGCGTAGACCTTTTCCTGGCCAAAATCGCCGTTCGCGACCCCTCCAAAGCCCGTGGAGCCGATCCCGCACTCATTACTGGTGACTGGAAAGAGGTCATATTCCATCCCGACGTCCAGATCGTGGTGGAAATGATGGGGGGCACCACTCTGGCCCGCGAGGTCGCCGAAGCTGCAATCCGTGCAGGCAAACCCCTTGTCACCGCCAACAAAGCCCTTCTGGCCGAATGCGGGGAAGATCTGCTTAAACTGGCTGAAGCCAGGAAGGTTCCTGTTTACTTTGAGGCCAGTGTCGCCGGGGGGATTCCTATTCTGAAAGCCCTGCGGGAAGGGCTGCGCGCCAACCACATCTTGGGCATCCACGGCATCATCAACGGCACCTGCAATTACATCCTCAGCCGCATGGCCGATGAAGGCAGCAGCTACGAAGAAGTTCTGGCTGATGCCAAACGCCTCGGTTATGCCGAAGCCGATGAGAGTCTCGACGTCGATGGTATTGATGCAGCCCACAAGGCTGCCATTCTCGCCTCCTTGGCCTATGGCTTCTGGATCAGGATGGATCAACTGTATGTCGAAGGCATCCGCAAGGTCACCGACCTGGACATGGCCTTCGCCAAAAAACTCGGATACGCCATCAAACTTCTCGCCACCATCCGGCCGAACTCCAGCCGCGCGGTCGAAGTCCGTGTGCATCCCACCCTTATTCCCCGCAGTCATGTTCTGGCTTCCGTTTCCGGGGCCTATAATGCGGTTGCCGTACAGGGCGATGTGGTCGGCAACACGCTTTTCTATGGACGCGGCGCCGGTCCCGATGCCACTGCCTCCGCCGTTCTTAGCGACATTGCCGAAGCCGCACTGGCTTTGGACAAAGACAGTGCCTATCGCGGTTTTGAAAAAAACACGCTCTACGGCCGGACCGTCCCCATGGCCGATGTCGTCACCCGTTACTACGTGCGCCTCACTGTCTTGAACAAGCCGGGTGTCCTGGCCCGCGTCGCCGCCATTTTCGGGAAACATGAACTGGGAATTTCCTCCGTCTTTCAGCCGGAGGATCACGAGGACGAGACCGTGCCCCTGGTCATGCTGCTGGATTACGGGAAAGAATCCGCGCTCCAGAAAGCGTATAATGAAATTATGAGTCTCGATGTTGTGCAGGAACCCTGTCAGGTCATTCGCGTGGAGGATTTCTCATGAGTGGCTGGCCTGGAGTCATCAACGCCTACCGCAGCTATCTGCCGGTATCGGACAAAACCCCCGTCGTCACCCTTCTGGAAGGGAACACCCCACTCATCCCCGTTCCGAATTTAGTCAGGAAAATCGGTGGCAATTTTTCCCTTTATCTCAAATACGAGGCCCTGAACCCAACCTGCTCCTTCAAGGACCGCGGCATGACCATGGCCGTTTCCAAGGCCGCCGAAAAAGGTTCCAAGATCGTCGTCTGCGCCAGCACCGGCAACACCTCTGCCGCCGCTGCCGCCTACGCCGCACGTGCCGGCATGCAGGCCGTTGTCATCCTCCCCCACGGCAAGATCGCCATGGGAAAACTCGCCCAGGCCCTCATCTACGGTGCCAAGATCATCGCCATCGATGGCAACTTTGACGAAGCCCTCAACGTGGTCCGTGAACTCGGAGAACTAAACGAAATTGAAGTCGTCAACTCTATCAATCCCTTCCGCATAGACGGCCAGAAAACCGCAGCCTTCGAAATCTGCGACCTGCTCGGACATGCTCCCGACTATCATTTTATCCCCGTCGGCAATGCGGGCAATATCACTGCTTATTGGAGGGGTTTCAACGAATACCACATCAGCGGCAAAGTGAAGACCCTTCCCAAAATGGTCGGCTGGCAGGCCGCCGGTTCCGCTCCCATCGTGGACGGACACATTGTGGAAAAACCTCATACCGTCGCCACCGCCATCCGCATCGGGAATCCGGCCAGTTGGGCCGGAGCCACCGCTGCCGCCAGGGATTCAGGCGGTAAAATCGACAAGGTCACCGATGAACAAATTCTCGAAGCGTACCGTTTACTTGCTTCGTCCGAAGGCATTTTTGTCGAGCCCGCCTGCGCTGCACCCTTGGCTGGTCTGATCAAGACCGTCAAGGAAGGCGGCATCCCGGACGGTTCCGTCATCACCGCCACCATGACCGGTCATGGACTGAAAGATCCCGACACCGCGATCAGCGAGTGCAACCAGAGCCTCACCCCGATCAAAGCCAGCAAAGAAGCAGTGCTTAAAGTCATCGGCTATTGAGCTCCGTCCCTTTAGAGCATAGAGCAACTCTCAGCAGGCTATTACACGCCGATTCAATTAGTCTACTGAGGTGATAGCAGGAAGCCAAGGGCCAGGGCGCAAGTTTCGTGTTTTAGATCTTTTGGAATCCGGAAAAGTCTTTCTGGCGTCCTAAAATCTTTGCGTCTTTGCGTTAAAAACGCCCTTTTCCGCAATTTCCCAAACTGCTTACTCAGCTCTGGGAAAGAGGCTTCTGGATCTTCTTGGTGATTTTTTTTCGGGCCCATTCGCCCAGCACATCCAGCAGCGTCACCACGGCCAGCAGGAAAAGCAACACCGTGCAGAAGCGGTTCCATTGGGAATATTCCTGATAACTGTGCAGCAGCGTTCCCAGTCCGCCCGCCCCGACATATCCGATGATCGAGGCGGAACGGATATTGTACTCCACCATCCAGAGCGAACTGCTCCAGACCAGGGGTTTGGCGTGGGGCCACAGTCCGTATTGGAAGGACTGCAGGGCACCGGCTCCCATCGCTCTTAATCCCTGCGCCACGTCCAGGTCCACCGACTCGAAGGCATCACTGAAAAATTTTCCCAGATACCCGATGCTGTAGAAAGTAAGGGCAATAACGCCTGCCAAAGGATTAGCGCCCACGATGGCCACCGCGATCAGGGCCCAGATCAGGCTGGGGATGGTGCGGATCAGGTTCATGATCATGCGGGACGGAGCCACCAGCCAGAGGGGTGAGAGGGTGCGCGACCCGGACACGGCCAGGGGAAGCGACAGGATCATGCCGAAAAGGGTCGAGATGACCGCGATCTGGGCTGTTTCGACCAGGGCGGACAGGATGCGGCCCGTGACGGAAAAATCCGGGGGAAAAAATTGTATGGCAAAGCGGCTGAAGTTTCCCAGATAGTCCAGATCACGGCCGGAACCGCGCAGTGCGGGCAGGGACATGACCACCGCCAACAGAACAACGGCGAAAATCATCTGCGGCGTGTGCAGGCGCTCATACCAGCGAAGGGAGCTGGAGTCGGGGCTCTTCATGTCAGAGCAGGGGGCAGCGGACAGCTGGGAGGCCGGACCTTCCAGGCTTCAGGTGTGTTGGGATCCAGGGAAAGCACCTGGTCGGCATATTTCTGCACCAGGGCGGGCTCGTGCAGCACACAAAGCACGGTCGCGTTCTTTTCCTTTACGTAGTTCTTCAGGCGTGTCAGAACCTGGTGCGTCAGCTTCCGGTCGAGTTGCGAGACCGGTTCGTCGGCAAGGAGGATCTCCGGCTCCTGGAAAAGGGTCCTGGCCAGGGCGGCGCGTTGCTGTTCGCCCCCGGAAACCTCGGCTACCCAGCGCTTGCCCAGATGTCCGATTCCGAATTCTTTCAGCAGCTCGAATGCCTGGGCCTGCTCGTTGGAGGGAAAACCCGTGGCTGTTTGCCACCAGGCATAGCGGGACAGGCGGCCGCAAAGGACGTTATGCAGAAGCGACGCGTTGGGGGTCAGGCGCAGGTTTTGGAACACGACCCCGATCTTATTCTGGAACTGTCCCGGGTTGTGGGTGCAGCCCTCGTTGCAGCAGTAGCTGACCGCACCCTCGCTGGATTTTTCCAGGCCGCACAGCACCCGCAGCAGGCTGCTTTTCCCCACGCCGGAAGGCCCGGTCAGGGCAATGAACTGATGGCGGGGGATTTCCCAATTCATGTGCCGGAACAACCAGCGCCTTCCCTCACGCTGCAATCCCAGGTTTTCAACCCGGAGATGTGGCTCGCAGGGAGCTTCCGGGGGCGTGGAACCCGCGCTGGTAACGGTGCTGTTCATGGATCTGTAAATTAAAAGAAACGAAGCGAAAGCAGGTAAAGAAGCAAGGTAATCAGCTGCCGGATCCCGTCAGTTCCAGGGCTTCGCGGATCGGTGCGACGTGGGCTTCCCCGTCCACTAGCACCAGCTTGGAGGTGAAGACCTTGTCGCGCAGGGCTTCGTTCTCAGGAAGATTCAATTTTTCAATGGCGGCAAGCAGCAGAGCCCGGTCCTCGGCAGTGAGGGCGCTGCGGAGGGCCAGGCCATGGGTTGGCACTGGTCCTTGCGAGGCCAGAACTTTCAGACGTCCACGCTGTTCAGGTGTAAGGTGTTTGTCCTTGTCGAAAACATAATAACTGACCACAGCGGCTTCGGCCGAACCGTTCAGCACCTGTTCCACGGCGGAGGCATAACCGGTGCCATAGAAGACATTGCCCTTGCCGAAAAATACCTCCGGATTTTCCTTGGCTTGGAGCAGACCTTTTTTGATCAGATCCAGATGGGGGATCAGATAGCCGGAGGTGCTGGTCTTGCTGGCGAAGGCAATGGGCTTGCCTTTGAGTTCGGATATCGAGGTGTAAGGCTTTTCCTTCAGGGTCAACCAGTAGCTGGCGTAAGTGGTTTTTCCATCGATTTCTCCTGCCACGAGCAAGGTGGCCACTTTTCGGTCCATGGCCTTAAGCAGGCCGGTGGCGCTGAGATAGGCCAGATCGATGCTGCCGTTGGCCAGGCCTTCCTCAATCACGGCTCCGGAGAGGGGGATGATGACTTCGACCGGGGTTTTCAATTCGCCGGAGAGAAAAGCTTCCAACTTGGCTTTTTCTTCGAGCATGGCTTCCGGGTTCTTGTCGGGCTTGAGAGCCACCACCAGTTTGGGAACCGAGAGGGCTGCCGGGGGCTTGGAGGGGCTGCAACTGCTGAAAAGCAATCCGGATAACAGAAGGCAGAGGACAGAGAAGGACGTTTTCATAAGCAATAGCCTATTGAGACGAATTCTCATGTCAACCTTCTTTCAGAATGGAAAAGGCGGCGATAGCGGGCGCTTTCGGGCTTGTTGTTGTTGACCTCCTTCGCACTAAAAAAACCGGAGAGCCCTTTCAGACACCCCGGCTCTTTCAGCCGTAAACGATAAACTTCAAATGGTTAACCTACCCCTCAATACCGCACTTCAAAGCCCCCGTAAAAACTCCGGCCCGCCACCGGATACCCCACGGAACTCTGATACCTCAGGTCTGTTAGGTTTTCGCAACGGATGAACACCGAACTGTAAGGCGTGAAGGCGTAGCTGCTGTAGAGCCGTGTCGTCACAAAATCCTCCGACTCGCCCTGGCTGAAATTGGGGTAGAGTTCTTCCCGGTCGGCCTGCAGGCTGAGACCGGCCCCGATAATCAGTCCGGACAAAACCTCCACGTTAGTATCAAACTCGGCCGTATGTCGCGGGACAAAACGCCGCCGGGTGGTCACGCCTCCCCGCTCTACATAGGCATCGGTGTAGGTGTAACTGGCCGATACCTGCCACTGTTTGGTCAATTGACCCCGGGCCGACAGTTCCACTCCTTTGCTCACCCCTTGGTCAGCATTCACCGGTGAGGAAAGGAAGGTGACCGGATCAAAGACAAAGTTGAAGGTGCGCCGGGATTCGATCTGGAAATAGGTCGCACTGAGGACGACTTTGTCATCCATCAGGAATTGATCGATGCCCGCGTCCCAGCCTTTGGATTCCTCGGGCTTCAGGTCGGGATTGCCGACCAGGAAGTTGGCCGGGTCGTTGCTGTAGAGACGGAAGAAGTCCGGGGCTTTGAATCCCGTGCCGTAAGAAGAACGCAGTTTCGTGTTTGTCGCCCCGATCAGATACGCGCCGGAAAAACGGTAGGTCAGGGCTTCGCCCGCGTCCTCGTGTTTTTCATAACGCAGTCCGCCGGTCAGATGCAGATTGTCGATGGGTTCCCATTGATCCTGGAGGTAAAACGCATTCTGGTAGGCCTGCTGCCAGGCAAAGGTGCTGTCATGCCCGGTCAGTTGCTCAAGCACCCAGCCCGATGTTAGTGTATTACGTTCGTGCAAATGGAAGTCGTTCTGCCAATCGATGCTGTAGGTGCCGGTCTCCCCCACGTTCTGGGATCCTACCCTGCCACCGAAAAGTTGGGTGATCGCATCGGTCGGGTTGGGCAGGGGCTGACGCGAATCATAACGGATCTGGTTGGTGCCCAGGTTCAGCCTGCTCCGCCACAGGTCGTTTGGTTTGTATTCCGCAAACACCGTGCCGGTCAGGTTCTGTGACCGCACCTCGTCGTTCGGATCATTCTGCACAAACGCATCCCCTCGCTCGCTGCCGGGTTCCTGGTATGCCGCGATGACACCGCGCGTCGTCACGCCGACGGACAGTTCTTCGTTGACCTTGTAGTCCAGACGCAGGGAATAACTGTCCGTGCCCAGGTCGTTGTTGGACCGCCGGTTCTGCGTGTCCTCCCGCGCATAGTGCATCGAGTAGGCAAAATTCCCCACCGCGCCGCTGCTTTTCAGCACTTCGCGAAAGGTGTCCCAGCTGCCGAATTCCTGTAGGTAGCTGAAGGTCGGGTCACCCGTTCCCTTTTTTGTCGTGCCCGAGATCACGCCGCCCACCGACGCCGAGCCATACAAGGTGCTCTGTGGGCCGTAAAGGACCTCGACGCTCTCCGTGTTGTAGACATCGGCGAAAGAGAAAAAGGTCGTGTCCGTGGAGTTGAAGAGGGGGTTGTTGATCCTGACACCATCCAACCTCACGTTCACATCTGAATCCTGTGTTCCACGAAGGCGCAGTTGGGTCAATCCACCCCGCGCGCCCGTGTTGAGAAGGCTCACGCTGGGGGCCATCCTCAGGGATTGGGCCAGATTTCCGCTCCGCTGGCTGCGACCATAATCGTTCTCCGTCAACTTGAACAGGGGGCTTCCGGTGTTTTTGAAGGCCTGCCCGGTCCGGGTGGCGGTGACTACAATGTCCGGCAAAGCCGTTGGGTCCTGAGTTTCGGGTTGCAGACCCTGGGTTTCCACCGAAGCAGGGCTAATGTCGGGGGCTGTGTCTGAAGCTGGGGCTTCACTTGTGGATTTTGGAATTTGAGTTGGGGACTTCCCGCCCGGGTTACCCGTTCTGGTTTCTTGTGCCGAATTCCGGGATTCAGATTTCGTATTTTGATTTCCGGAAGCTGCGGCTTCCCCCGTTCCGATGAGGATCAATAGACTGAGGACCAGGCACAAAGGCCTGGGCAATTTTGTTAACATGTTCGACTCCTGTTACTGTGTAAGTGCAAGAGTGAAAATGAGGGGAGAGCGGCATGAGTCGCCGCATCCGGGCAGGGTTCCACTCTCACGCTCCATTTTTGCGATGAAGGTTTATCGTCTCGGTGGGGGAGGGTTTGGATCTTTCGTTTTCCCTTTTCTGTAGCGGCGGTCTCTGACCACCGACGCAGTAAGGACTGAAACGTCAGTCGGAGACTGCCGCCACAAAAGAAACAAAACCAAACACACCGGGGCGCGGTGAGGAACTGTGGGCAGATGTTCGGACTCCGGGTTTCTTGATCGTTTCAAAATTCGAGCCTCGTGTTTCGAATTTGAAAAAAGCATCCTCGCTCCTGGCCTTCACCCCCGCTTGCGCGAAGATTGGCGTTGTTCGTCCTTCCGGGTTTTTGGCCCGACAGAATCGATAAGAGTTTGTGACCCGATACCGCAGCGCAACTGTGGCCGGTTTTAACGGCCTTCCCTGTTTCCGCAGTTCGACTGAATTGATAAAGAACTAAATAAACTTTAGAAGCCCTGCTTTTTGAAAGCGAGGATTTTTTTGGACTGGAAGAGGGCCAAGGCCCGCTGAAATTTTTTTAATTTCCGGGCTTAAGAAAAATCGATTCCTATAATGAATTACCTTATCCCGGTTCTTCGCGTTTCCTGGCGATCTTCCTGATGGAAGGTTTTCCCTAAACTATTTATTAATTGCTAGTCTAATTACATTGAAAACATCCTCACCAAAAAAATCCCGTGGGCACCCCCTGATCTCCCCGGAAGGTGGGCCCGGGTTCACTTTGCGGCCCCAAATCTTGGCCTCCCGACGTTAAATGGCCTGTTTGTTCACAAACTCCAACCCACTAGGGCTTGTGGTGCGGGAAGGCCCCCCTTCTTCTGTATTCTACCTTAATTTGTGTACTTAAGTGTTTCAGAACAAGATTCTTACAAAATATGGCGAAACCATGCCCATTATCAAGATATAGGGGTGTTCTGGTGGCAAATACGCTACAGGATGTATAAAATCTTCCTTTTTGAGCAAAAATAGTTTTGACGAGCGTACAACTACCCACTATCTGTTGTGGAGTTCTTTATGAGGAGCCACCTTGAATGGTAGGGCTCGGGTCGTCGAAAAAGCTTTCCCCAACGTCAAAGGTAAGGCTACTAGAGGGCCAAAAATCTTTTTAAGGGAAAACACGTAAAAGCCGGCAGAGATGTCGCAGAGAGAAGGAGATAAATATGATCGCAGAAGTAGCACCGGATATCGCTTTGGACCAGATCGATGAACGCGAGGAGGGAAATTTCCTTTACGTTTCTTTTCGCAATAAATCCTTCAAACTCGACCGTAACAAGGCCCGCGCCCGCAAGGACGCCAAACGCGTCATTAATGGGCTTCGCACCGCCGAGTTGAACATCATGCCGCTTAAGTATCATGAGGCCTACCGCATCTACAAACAGATGAAGGCCAACCACTGGGAACCCGACGTCATTGATATGACCAAGGATTGCACCATGTGGAATTCCAACGCCCTGACCCCCAAGGAACGCTGGATCATCGAAATGGGTGTCGGTTATTTTTCCGCCGCCGAAGGCATCGTGGGCGACTCCGTCCTCCACGCCATCGAGAACAACCTCACCGCCGCCGAACTCAAGCACGCCACCTTGCGCTGGATTGCGGAAGAATCCATCCACATGGATTCCCTCCTGCACATCATCGGCTCGCTCAACATCGACCAGGACGAAGTTACCGCCAAGTTCAGTGACATCCCCTCGATCGCGGCCAAGAACGCTTTCATCACCCGGCACATGCCCGAACTCAAGATGGGCCTCGACCTGACCCAGACCGAAAACAAGAAGAAGTTCGCCAAAGCACTTTTCGGCATCACCCAGGTTCTGGAAGGCACGCAGTTCTACGCCCTCTTCGCCATGATCCTCTCCCTGCACCGCCAGAACAAGATGACCGGCGTCGGCCAGATGTTCCAGTACACGCTCCGGGACGAATCCAACCACATTGCCCTGGGCCGTTACATCTTCGAGCAACTGGTGAAGGAAAACCAGGACATCTGGACCCCCGAGTTCAGGCAGGAACTCCGCGACTTCATGAAGGAAGGCGTGGCTCTGGAAAAAGACTTCGTCTCCGACTGCCTGCCTGAAGACGCCGTTGGCATGACCCAGAAGGAATTCATGGACTACGTGGATTACAACGCCGACCGCCGCCTCATCAGCGTGGGACTTGAACCCCTCTCTAATATCAAATCCAACCCTTTCCTCTGGCTGGACGAAGTTATCTTCCTGAAAAAGGAAAAGAACTTCTTCGAAACACGCGTCACCGAATACCAGACCGGCGGCAGCATGAAAAACAGCAGCGAGGACGATTTGATCTGAACGGAGCCCGGATCAAAAAAGCCAGAATCCAGAAGTTAGAACTTGGAATAAAACGAACGCAATCATAACGATTTCACATAATCCACGCCACCCCTTCCCTACCAGCCACGTGCAACAAATAACAAGCAACCAGCAACTGAAATTTTAAGGATTAAAATTTATGACTACAGCCCTTTCCGCCAAAGAAGTCGTCAACCTCGATGAGGTTGTCTCCGGATTTCCCCAGGTCATCCGCCGCGACGTAAACACCGAGTCCGGCAAGCCGCGTGTCGTACCTTGGATGGGTTACAAGATCGAACGCGCCGTCCAGGCCGCCTGCGAAGCCGTCAAAGTCGATGTCGCCATCGGACACCATGTCCGCGCCGAAATCGAATTCCGCATGAAGAAGGAACGCCCTCTCTTCATCCACATCGAGCAGCTTCAGGATCTCGTGGAAGAGACCCTCATGGACATCAACCAGCCACGGGTCGCCCTGGCCTATGGCAAGTTCCGCGCCCGCCGCGCCGCTCTCCGTGAACTGGAAATCTCCCAGGCCATCAATGACCAGCCTGACCAGCTCGAACTCGCCTCCCGCGAACAACTCGCCGACATCCGCGCCCGCATTTCCTTCGCCAAGATCGGCCTGCACCTCACCCTGAGCGAACACGATCTCATCGCCCGCCTCCTCCGTTCCGCCTCCATGTCCCTGTCCCCTGAGGAACAGAAGGACGCCATCATCCTCAACGCCAAGAACCTCCTCGATGTCGATGCCGACTCCCGGTTCCTGGCCGGACGCCTCCTTCTGACTTACATCTACGAGGAAACCCTCAACTGGAAGATCAGTGACGGGATCGACGCCCTTAAGGACGCGCACATCGAAGCCTTCATCAACTATATCCCCAAAGGTATCGAGCTGAACCGCCTCGACCCGCGCCTGGCCGATTTTGATCTGAAAGAACTAGCCGACGCCATCGATCCTTTCGCGGATCTGCAGTTTGACTTCCTCGGCGTCCAGACCCTGTACGACCGCTATTTGATCCATCACCAGTTCGACACCGTGAACAAGGGCGGCAAGAAACGTCTAGAAGCTCCCCAGGTCTTCTGGATGCGTGTCGCCATGGGCCTTTCCATTCTCGAGCCCGAGAAGAACAAGTGCGCCGTGCAGTTCTACAACGTTTACAAGACGAAACGCGCCTGCTCCTCCACACCCACCCTCTTCAACGCTGGCACCATCCACTCCCAGCTTTCCAGTTGCTACCTTCTCTATTGCGGAGACAGCATCGAAGAAATCACGGAAACATGGCGCCGTTTCTCCCTCCTGTCCAAATGGGCGGGCGGTCTGGGCTGTTCCTGGTCGGCCGTTCGCGGCACCGGGGCCCACATCCACGGCACCAACGGCGAATCCTCCGGCGTCATTCCCTTTCTCAAGGTCTCCAATGACATCGCCATCGCGGTCAACCAGGGCGGTAAACGTCCCGGCGCCCTCTGCTCCTACCTGGAACTCTGGCACATGGACATCGAGGACTTCCTCGACCTGCGCAAAGAAACCGGTGACGACCGCCGCCGCACCCACAACATGAACACGGCCCAGTGGATCCCCGACCTGTTCATGAAACGGCTCAATGACATCTCCGAAGGCAAACTGCCCAAGGATGCCACTTGGACCCTCTTCCGCACCAACGACTGCAAAGACCTCCCCGAGCTCTATGGCAAGAAATTCGAAGACCGCTATCACCATTACGAAAAACTGATGGACGAAGGCAAGATCTACGGCCGCAAGGTTCGTGTGCTCGCCCTCTGGAAGAAGATGATCGAAATGATCTTTGAGACCGGCCATCCCTGGATGACCTGGAAAGATCCCGCCAACGTCCGCTCCCCTCAGGACCATGCCGGTGTCATCCATAACTCGAACCTCTGCACCGAGATCGAGCTCAATACCAGCAGCGACGAAGTTGCCGTCTGCAACCTGGCCTCCATCAACCTGATCGAACACCTCAGGGACGACGGCAGTGTTGACCACGAGAAGATCAAGGAAACTGTCACGGTGGTTATGCGCATGCTCGATAACGTCATCGACATCAACTACTATCCCGTCGAAGCCGCCGCCAACTCCAACTACCGCCACCGCCCCGTCGGTCTCGGAGTCATGGGATTGCAGGACGTGCTCTACAAAAAACGCATTCCCTTTGATTCCCTCGAAGCTGTTGACCTCAACGACGAGATCATGGAAGCCATCGCCTACCACGCCTACTCAGCCTCCAGCGACCTGGCAGTCGAGCGCGGTGCCTACTCCAGCTTCAAGGGTTCCAAGTGGGACCGCGGCCTGATGCCTCTCGATACGCTCGAGCTCCTTGAACGCGAACGCGGCACCCAGATTCTCGTTGATCGCAAGAGCCGCCTCGATTGGGACGGCCTGCGCCAGAAAATCCAGCGCCAAGGCATGCGGAACTCCAACAGCCTCGCCATCGCCCCCACCGCCACCATCTCCAACATCATGGGCTCGACCCCCTGCATCGAACCCACTTACAAACACATCCATACGAAATCGAACCTCTCCGGCGACTTTGTCCGCACCAATGATTTCCTCATCAAGGAACTCATGGCCTTGGAACTATGGGATGAAGAAATGCTGGCCGACATGAAGTATTTCGATGGCAGCATCCAGCCCATTGAACGGATCCCTGACGACATCAAGCGCGTCTTCAAGACCGCCTTTGAAATCGAACCCACCTGGATTTTGCAGTGTGCGGCTGTCAGGCAGAAGTGGATCGACCAATCCCAGAGCACCAACCTCTTCCTGGCCGAGAACGATGCCCGCGCCGCCAGCTTCATGTATCGTGAGGCCTGGGAACGCGGACTCAAGACGACCTATTATCTGCGCACCTTCAATAAGAGCGGCATCGACAGCGCCAACCGCGAACGCAAGAAAATGGTGGAAAAAGTTGAACTCTCCGCTGAAGAAAAAGCGGCATGCTCCATCGAAGCCATGCGGAATGGTGGCACTTGTGAATCTTGCCAGTAAGATTTTAACGCAAAGAGTTTAAGTCGCAAAAGGCGCCTCTATTCGAGGCGCCTTTTTTGTGTCTCGTCGTAGGTCGGGGCGTTGACCCGATTCCCAACATCCCAAACCAACCCGGTTTACCTTTATCCATGCGGCAGCTTGAAATAGGGCTTCGGGTGGGATATCCCACGACCTTACCTATGATAACACCAAGCGCCACCATGTTGTAGGAAGAGTATGTTGCCCACGTTGATTCCAAGAAACGGGTGGTTATCCGTTCGGCTTCACATAATGTATATCGGGTTCGAACCTACCCGGATGGCCACATGGTTTTTATTCCCTGCGAAATAAAGCCTTCGCCGAAGCTTTAAAAAGAGACATTGGCCCAAATCGAACGATCCATCGTCGATAGGAAGAATTGGAAGCTACATAAAGCGGTTGATATCAAAGCCGCCGTATAACTTTATAGCAAAAGACTTTCACCATATAGATGGGTGTTCCTGAAATTCAGGAGCCATGGGACACTTTCGTTCGTCAAATCCAAGACATTCATGGCTGAATACCCACGTAATTGATGAGCTCAGTGTCCTCTTTGGAATCAAGATCTTCGAAGCCTACCTTGAAAACAACACGCCGGCTGCAAGACGCGCGTTTTGGGTCTATGGGCCGGATACAAAGGAAATCACCCCATTGGCGGTGGAGCACCAGCCAGACCCAAACAAGAAGCACGCTTACAAACAAATCCGACTTTCCTCTCTCCCCAGAAAAGCGGAACTACCTCCAGCTAAAAAGACCCAAAAAAAGCGCCGCTGAAAGACAAATTCTGTCCACGATTTCCCTGAAAACATGCCCCCTTTACCTGCCGAACTCCCAACCGTAAACCCAAAACCCAAAACCTCTTTATCGATCCAAGCTTGCGATTTCCTTGTGTCCCAACAGTGCTTGGCAACGTGCGAACCTTTTGCTATTTTTGAACCCATGGAAGTGGAGATTCCTGATCCGGCGTTGGCTGGGCTGACGGTAACGACCGACGAGGCCCGTTTATCCATTGGCTGGGCCTGTATCAAGATGGCGAAGCCACTCTGGGTCAAACTGCAGGGGTGGCGGGCATCAGCGTGACGAATTTCATGAAAGAACTGGGTCGCCGACACATCACTATGAACGACAGAACGGATGCCTTTCTACAGGATCTCAAAACTCTGGAACAATTTCCTACGTGATTGTCGTCAGCGACACCTCCGTCATCACTACACTTCTGCAAATCGGCCAGATTGAGTTGCTACCTAGACTCTAGAAAAAGGTGGTGCTTCCAGAAGCAGTCCATGAGGAATTGGGACGTGCCCACTCCGATCTACCCTCTCCGCCACGGCGGATCTTCGACTTTAACCGCTCCTTCCGGGCCGCGTCGTGCATCATTGAATTCCGAAAGTCGTCGCATGATCAGTGGTCAGGGGGGTCATTCCTGAATGGCACTAAGATAAGGCGGGTTTGGGATGCCTTTTCTTGTCTAAGTCATTCAAAATCAAGGAGACCATAGGCTTATCTTAGTGTTATTCACTACTGACCCTCAAAATGACCCTCGAAATTACGCAAGCCATTGACTGTTGTCCAAATACTGTTGCTAATTAAATGGCAAAACGGCACTATTTTAGTTGATGGGAAAAAAGTCATGCACAGCAACGTTTTTGTTCTGATATTGTTTGGATGCGTAATCGCTTCCACCGTTTTAACGGCGGAATCTCTACCCACAGCAGGAGAGATTCGGACGCTTAGGGAGGTTGCACTTAGGGACTTTGACGAAGCCTCTCCGGAGTTTAAGAAAGAAATCGAAGGTTACTTTGAATTCCTTGAGAAAAATCCTCGAGTAGCGATATCTAAATCACCTTCTTCCTGTGGAAACGCAGCAAAGATCCAGTATGTTCTTCAATTTCTTTATCAAAACCGAACGGCGTTTGAAAAAAGTGACCTTTGGGTTGCTTTCGATCCTTTGCCACTCATATCAAGTTACTTCGGTAGTATACCCAAAGAAAAGGCTCAACAGATTGATGTTGTTATCCTCAATGCTTGGTTTGATCAATTAAAACTGTTAAGGCAAGAAGAACCCGAGGTTTTCTCAAAGTTTGCCTCTGACATTCTACGCGGACTCACATCATCTTTTGAAACATATTATCTTCAAAAACAGGAATTGACAAAACTCAACGAAATGGCTGATCTTTCGGTCACATTACTTGGAAATATCCTTAATGGTGACAATCGAACTTGGCTGTTAGGATTTCAGGAGCGCAGGGCAAAAAATAATTTTAGGCTTGACGGAACTACCGGGGATGTTCTGGAAGCTTGGGAAAATAAAGCACGTAATAATAACTCACGTTTACGTATCCACCAGTTTTACAAGCAGGCACTTGAAAACGCGGATTTTCGAAAACAAAGAACAGGTGCAATATTGGTCGAAATCCAAGCCTCCATATTAGAAATCAAAAAACAAAATCTAAAAATTGTAGACGCAAAGATTAATAATTTGTTTTTGAAAGAGATAGAATCTTTCATCACTCCCCAATACCTTTCCAAAGCTTTAACAACTCCACCGAAAAGCACGAAAGTCTTTGAATTGATTCAAACTGGGAAAGATACAAACGCCTCTGGCCTTGTGTTAAAGCAATTGGATATTTTGATTTTTGAACTTCCTCTTTCTAAGGAAACGGAAAGTAGTAAGGGACAGTTTGAAAAATTGAAGAATATCAATCGTTCTTTAACCATGTTGTCATATTTGGAGTCATCCATGACGGAAGCGGAACAAGTATCTTCTAGAGAAACAATTGATTATATGTTTTATGATCTGTGGAACTCCGTTTTCAGCCAACTTAAATAGTTGACCTATGAGTTTCATTAGGCTTACGCCGCAACTCGCAATCAACGGGGTCTACGGGCTCAGCAACCCCGACAAAAGGTCGGGGCGGGCGTGTCTTAGGTTGTTCGCCGCAGCGAATATGCTAGAAGGGAAAATTGAGGATTTTGCAATAATTTATTGGCCAGGATGATGAATTTACGCCCTCCTGAGGCGGGCAGGCATGAGTGCGGTGAGAGCGACTTTTTGAGCTTACCTTTGGCCAGGAGACGTCGATTATTGAGACTAGCATAATAGAGTGATAGATAAGTAATTATGTGGCAAAGTGAATGCCATGAATAAAAGGCGTGATCATTTGGCACCGGAGCGGCGGCGTAAGCGCTCGGCGGTGATGTTTGAAAAAGGTTATGGCCCTTCGGCTGTGGGGCGTAAACTGGGCGTCACCCGCCAGGTGGCATCCAGATGGAAACAAGCCTGGGAGCGGGGCGGGCGGGGTGCTCTTTCCAGCAAGGGACAAGCTGGGCCCAAATCTAAACTCAACCCTGAACAGATTGCACAATTGACCCAAGCCCTCTTGGAAGGGCCTCGCAGCCAGGGCTATAAGACCGACTAGTGGACCTTGCCCCGCGTGGCGGCTTTGATCGGCAAGCTGAGCGGAGTTGACTATCATCCCGGTCATGTGTGGCGGGTGTTGGGAGGCCTGGGCTTTTCCTGTCAGAGACCTGAGCGCCGTGCCATCGAACGCGATGAGAAACAAATTGGCATATGGAAGCGCAGGACTTGGCCCGCTTTAAAAAAAAGCCCGCCTTCAGAAGCGGCTCATTGTCTTCATAGATGAGAGTGGACTAAGCACCAAGCCAACCCGGGCCAGAACCTGGGCCTTGCGCGGGTAAACACCTTTTTTGCACGAAAGCTTCAACTGGAAGAGCCTTTCCATTATTGGGGGACTAAGCCTGCACCGCTTTTGCTTTCAGATCCAAAAAGGCAGCATGAAAAGTCCGCAGGTCATCGAGTTTATCGGTCATCTTCAGCGCCATCTGCCGGGACGTCGTCTTTTACTGCTCTGGGATGGAGCCTCCATCCATCGCAGTAAGTTGGTTCAGGATTACCTGAGCTCCACCAAAGGTCAGGTGATGGCTGAGCGACTGCCGGCTTATGCCCCTGAAATCAACCCGGTGGAGTATATGTGGGCCCATCTCAAAAGTCATGAGATCGCCAATCTGATCGCGACTCGGGCATGGGAGTTGAGCCTGGAGGCAACACGGGCCTTACGACGGATGCGTCGACGCCCTTCCATCATCAGCGCATGCTTCGCTCAAGCAGAACTTTGGCCCTAATGTCACTCTATTATGCGAGTCTCAATAGTGCCATTCGGGTCAGTCCTTGGAAATTAGTCTATCTTTTCTGGCGTTGGAGGGCAGGCTGCGCCCGCTCCATTGTCCCAGAGCGACTCGTCCGAAAGGAAATCGCATAGCCGTCGTTTTAATAACCTCATGCTGTTGAGGTGCCTCCCACCCGACACTGCTAGCTATGAACTGACCGCGCCAGACTTTCACCACTCAACCCGTCTTCCGCTTCTATGCGAGGGTGATGACTAGATTCCCCCGCTTGCGCCGTTGTTGGACTCTGCGATGCGCTTCGGCGATTTGTTCGAACGGATAAGTATGTTCGGTCACTGGGCGGAAAATCCCTTTGGCAGACAGCGCAACTATCTCTTGCAGGTCTTCTTGCTTTTCCGCCGCCGGAGCGACAACGGCCTTGAATCCACGCGATTTTGACTTCCACGAACCGGTAAGCATGTCGCTGAGGCCCCCAGCGATCATGGCCGCGCGCCCGCCACTGCGGAGCAATCGTAACGCCTGGGTAAGGTTTAAGGCGCCAACTGTTTCCATGACGACATCGAAATTAGGATCCAGTGAGGTGACATCCTCTTTGCCATAGTCGATCACCCTTTCCGCTCCGAGCGAGCTGACCATTTCGACGTTTGCTGCGCTACAAACGCCCGTCACCTGAGCACCTTGATGCCGCGCGAGTTGCACAGCGGCACTGCCGACACTGCCGGATGCCCCGATGACCAAGATCTTCTCGCCGGCAGTGAGGCCAACTCTTCGTAAAAAATCCATCGCTGTCGTTCCGCCAAATGGCAACGCAGCAGCCGTAGTGAAGCACATTTGATCGGGAATACGGACGACGTTTCCGCTTTCGCGAATGCACTTGAACTCCGCATGACATCGCAATCCCAAACCGTCGAACGCCACCACGCGATCCCCGACACGGAACTTCGAGACATCCTTGCCCACCGCCTCCACCTCTCCCGCTACTTCCGAACCCAGAATCGGCTGTCTCGGTTTGGTGATTCCAAAAATCAACCGGGCTATCAGCCCAAAACCCGGCGGCATTTCAAGGCTTCGAATTCGCCAATCTCCAGAAGTCACTGTCGTCGCGCGAACGCGAATCAGAATGTCATAGTCCCCTGCGACCGGCTTGGGGACATCGACAATTCGGACGACGTCCGCAGAACCGTAACCTGTGCAAATCGCAGCTTTCATCATTTTGGGCGGCGAGCCTTATTGCAGCTGCGGGAAGATTTGTCAAAACAATGCAGTCACCTGGGGTCAGCAACCCCGACGAAAGGTCGGGGCGGGCGTGTTTTAAGTTACAAGAGAAAACTCAGGTTTTTTAATAGTTTATTGATCAGGATGATGAGTTTACGCCCTCCTGAAACGGGCAGGCATGAGTGCGGTGAGAGCGACTTTTTGAGCTTACCTTTGGCCAGGAGACGTCGATTATTGAGACTAGCA
>ENA-ORBV01000302-ORBV01000302.1-microbial-mat-metagenome-genome-assembly--contig:-NODE-302-length-111364-cov-10.992668_pt1 | contig 111364 bp, 109 predicted proteins | sample MGYA00237777_ERZ505514 | MGnify/ENA primary metagenome ERZ505514 (study PRJEB26160, sample SAMN06269048) | microbial mat metagenome | isolation source: Oligotrophic lake microbial mat | place...
GTCCCAAGGGTCCGGCTGTTCGCCGGTTAAAGCGGTACGCGAGCTGGGTTCAGAACGTCGTGAGACAGTTCGGTCCTCTATCCGCTGTGGGCGCAGGAAACTTGACAGGTTCACTCCTTAGTACGAGAGGACCGGGAGTGACGGACCTCTGGTGTTCCGGTTATCGTGTCAACGGTAGCGCCGGGTAGCTATGTCCGGAAGGGATAAGCGCTGAAAGCATCTAAGCGCCAAGCCCCTCTGAAGATTAGGTTTCCCTATTAGGGTCGTGGAAGACTACCACGTTGATAGGACACATGTGTAAGCGCAGTAATGTGCTCAGCTAAGTGTTACTAATTTCCCAACAGGCTTGTTCTTAAATTTTAAGCGTATCCCTGACTCTTCGGAGTCGGGGAAGGCTTGGAATTACTTAAGTTCAGCTCTTATTAAAATCTCTATGCAGTGTTCAGGGAACAATGGCCGCCTCAGGGTGGTTCCAAGTTCTTTTCAAGATACGCTGAAGTCGCCAGAGCAGCTTGTGGAAGCGGTTTATCAACCGCTTTCCGCCAGAACTCTGGTGACCTTAGAGACGTGGCCCCACCCGTTCCCATCTCGAACACGGAAGTGAAACATGTCATCGCCAATGGTAGTGGGACGATAGGTCCTGTGAGAGTAGGTCGTTGCCAGTATCTATGACCCCGGTCTGCGAAAGCAGACCGGGGTCTTTTTTTGCCCGGAACCGGTCAATAAGAAATAGTTTTGATTCTCTTCCCGCTGTTTTCTGTTAAGCTGCAGGTATTGGGATCGGTCACCATGATATGAATTACAAGCTCCGTCATCTGGAATCAGGTGTTCCCTACCTCGTCAAACCGGGTAAAAACATCGTTGGACGCAGCTCGGAGGCGGACATCCAGGTTGATCATGAATCGATAAGTCGTAAGCACGTCCAGATCGAAAACAGCGGAACCATCCTCTTTGTCCGTGATCTGGGCTCGACCAACGGCACTTTCGTCAGCGATCTACCTGTCAACGCGCCGACCATGGTGGAAGTAGGAGCAATCATTCAAATCGGTGAGGTAAAATTCCGTATCGATCCTGAGAGTGGAGGATCCGAACCGCCGCCGCCCGTTGTTTCCTGGGAAAGTTACCAGCGCAAGACCAACAAGGTTCCTAAAACATCCCAGTTGCCCGTTCCATCTTTGGCCGCGCGTGCCGAGGTTGAGCAATTCCAGCAAAGCTTGGCGCCTGAAGGACCCAAATGGGGACCTGCCGTCACCTTACCTTTACAGCGTGAGGCGCAGTCTTTACCCATTCAGCAGAATACCCCTGTTAAGATCCAGACAGCTTCCGCAAATGCGCCACAGGTTCTTTCCTCTCCGTTCTCTTGGCAGTGGATGGCTGGACTGGCATTTGGGGCAGGCGTCGCCTTTGGTCTGATTCTGGGCCTCATACTGGCCAAATTTCTTTTTAATGCCTGATTTAGGAATGTCGGGTTGGGCAACGGGCTCAGGATAGTGCCGCAAGCAAAGTGTCCTCTTCCAAATCCTCAACATTGTGACTTCCCGATGGGGTTGGGGTGTGGTGTAAAAGTTGAATCGAGCCATCAAAATTTTCCACCAGTGCCGTGCAGCTTTCAACCCAATCCCCTGCGTTGTAATATATTTTATCCTGAAGAACGCGGATGGCCGCATGGTGGATGTGCCCACACAGAACGGCGTCTACTTGCTGGTCTTTGGCATAACGGACAACAGCATTCTCAAAGTCACCAATAAAGCTTACCACATTTTTAACTTCGTTTTTAACGTAAGCACTAAGGGACCAATAGTTTTGACCGGTAAGGCGGCGGGCCAGATTTACAAAGCTGTTCAACTCCAATAATATTTTGTAACCCAAATCGCCGATGTGGGCCAGCCAACCCAGGTTTTGAACAACAGTATCCAACTCGTGACCGTGCATCACCAGAATACGTTTCCCGTCCGCACAGGTGTGAATATCGTTCTTTTTGAGGGTGACAGCCCCAAATTGGCCGAGGAAATGGGAGATGAACTCGTCGTGGTTCCCCGGGATGTAGATGACAGTAGAACCTTTGCGGGCCTTACGCAGAATTTTCTGGACGACATCGTTGTGCTCCTGAGGCCAGTAAATGCCGCGACGCAGTGCCCAAATATCAATGATATCGCCAACCAGGTAAAGCGTCTCGAATTCGTTGTCGCGTAGAAATTCCAGAACAGCTGAGGCATTTGAGCCCCTTGTTCCCAAGTGTATATCCGAGATCCAGGCGGTGCGGTAGTTTCCCATGGCGATGAAGAACTAGCAGAGCCAGTAAAAAATGTACATAACGCTGAGGCAACGATTTCGTGACAAAATGGTGTCACACTCAATCGTCACAATCAAAAAATGGCAGAATCAGGATAATTTAGTGGGCAATAGTAGGCAAAAAATGCCTGTCTCTACAGGAAATTGCCTAGAAGAGTAAGGGAGGCTAAGGAATCTACAGAGAGAACAAAATTCCAGAAAGGGGTGGCACGACCTTAGCTTTATATAAAAGAGTGAAACGTATGTTGTCTTTGGATAGGGCCAAGCAAAATGCTTGGGGGTGCTGTAAAAAAGGACAGACATTGGTTGAGTACGGTCTCATCCTGGCACTGATAAGTGTTTCAACCTTGGTTGTACTTGGTGCCATGAGCAACTCGATCAGGAACGCTTTTGACAGCACTGTGACCGCCATTGTAAACGCAACAAGTTAAGAAAATTTAAAATGAAACCTTTTTGTTTCTTAGTGATGAAACGAAAACAACAAATAAAAATAGGAGAATGCATATGATGACTGAACTCTACGTTAAAATGCTGAACCGTGTGAAAAGCCGTAAAGGCCAGACACTCGTTGAATACGGCCTGATCCTGGCTCTGGTGGCGATCGTTGTGATCGCTGTCTTGACCATCCTCGGCAACCAGTTGAAGAACATCTTCAGCGAGGTGACCAGCGCTCTGAGCTGATTCTATAAAGATCAACTAGATCAAGAATTAGCCTTGCTAGAGGTGCTTCGTTTTGCGGAGCACCTCTTTTTTTTGGCAGCTTGTACAGAAAAATTGAGGGGAGAGTTGTTTTATGGCTTGGAATCCGTCAGGCTAAGAATGCTATGAGATATTTGATGGCTCTCTTTTTCGGCGTGGCCTCCGCTCTTCAGGGGCAGGTAGTTGAGGCCCAGATAACGGAAGTTGTTCCAAAGGTTCTTTATCTGGAGGCGGGAGGGCGACAGGTTACGGTCATTCTTCGCGGGAAGAGTCTGCAGTCACTACGGCAGGTTCAGGTTCTTCGCCAAGGGCAGCAGGTGCGGGCCATTTACAGTCGTTTGGGAACAGCTTCAGAGAACCGCAGAACCGTTTCTTTCATCGCGAATACTACGTGCCCCCTTGTGGCGGACTATCAGGTAATTGTAACACTGTCGGACGGAACTCCGATCGTCCTACCTCTCTCCTTGGCTGTGGTTAAAGTCGGTGACCCCAAGGCAACTTTGCCGGATACCGCCACTCTGGCCGAAGCCGCAGATGTAAAAGCAGGCCGCCGAATTGTAGTGGCTGAACCTCTGGCACCGGTGGTTACGGCGACCATCCCGGCACCTCTGGTGATTCCTCCGGACGGGAAGCTTCAAAAAGTTCTCATTCAGGGAAAGAATCTAAAGGAAATCACGGAAGTGAGGGTGAGGAAAAGCGGTAGTCCCCCCCGCTATAAAGGAGCCCAGGGATTGTTGCCTTTCCGTAAAATCCTGGACGGTGTCGAGGTGGAGGTGGTGGCTGCGACCACAACCGCTGTGGGAACCGAGTTCATCCTGGATTTGCTGGTAAAAAGATATCTGGCTGCATCCGTTTTGATGAAAGTGGGTTACCCGGACGAAAAGAAAGCGGAAATAGTTCCTGTGCAGCAATCCAATGTGATACCGCTGATTCCAGTGCCGGGACCATGAGGCAATTGAGCGGGGAAAGCCCGGAGGAGCCTATCCACTGCAATCGCTGTTGAACAAGCAGTTAAAATCGGTAAAGTGGGACTATCTTGAGCCTGCAACACCGCGCGAGTTCTGTTGTTCAGCCTGCATTGGATGAGCTGAAAAAAAGGCGGAATCCAGATGGAGGATTTTCCCTGTTGCTGAACAATCCTTCGCGTCCCGATGTCACGGCCTGGGCATTGCTGGCCCTGCGTAGTTGTGGGGAGACGGGTGCTTTGGTTGTGGAGGCCGGAGATTATCTCAAAGCCTATCAACAAGAAAATGGAAGCGTGCTGATGGCTGAGGAAGAGTCTGCGGCTGTTTGGATCACATACGTTGCGGCCTGGGCCTGGGAGGGGATGCCTGAATTTGAGGTTTGTGCGAAAAAGGCGCTAAATTATATTTTAAGTATTTCCGGCAACTGGAGTTACATCAATGCATGGGGGATGGCACATGACCAGAGCCTGAAGGGATGGCCTTGGGTTGCTGGGACAAGCTCTTGGGTGGACTCAACGGCGTTGGCTCTCCTGGCTCTAAGATCCGCAGGACTGGAAGGCCATGGAAGATATGTGGAGGGAATTAAATTGTTGAAAAATAGAGAGCTTCCTTCCGGCGGATGGAACTGCGGGAATACCATTGTGTATGGAACAGAGCTGAGGCCGACTCCGGAAAGCACGGCGATGGCATTGACTCTTCTGGATATCCGGAACGCGAGACATGTTTCCAGTGTGCAGTTACTTAGGCAGTATCTCCGTCCGGCAACCGGACCTTTGACCCTTGCTTGGGGTTTGATGGCCATTGGCACAAAGAAGGATCTTCCTGTTTTGGAGCAGGTGCTGGTGGAGCAACAAAGGGATTACTGTCAAACGGAGTGGTTGAGCCTTCTTTGCATGGCCTGGTCGTTTCTGACGTTGAGTCAGGGCGCCAACGTGCTTGGTTTTCCCCGGGAGGGCCGGTTGTGAGCGCGACGCCAAAGTGGACGAGGCGCCAGGTAATCAAAGCCGGTCTGGTGGTGGGAACCGGAGCTTTCCTGACCAAAGAAGGCGTGCATGCCTGGGTTCATCGTGAGCTGCCATGGGATCCGGCCAAGGAGGCTGGATTTTCCTCACAAGTGTTTGTTGGAAGTGCTTCAAATTATTCAGTCAATCTGTCAGGAATCCTTCTGCAAGGATTTCATGAACTTGGAGTAAAAAAAGAAGAACTTTTAGGCAAAACGATCCTGCTGAAGCCGAACCTTGTTGAGCCTCAGAGAACGGAAGAGCATATCAACACCCATCCATTGATGGTTCGTGCAGCCATCGAGGCATTTTTGCATCTGGGGGCGGCCAAGGTGCTGGTGGCGGAAGGTTCTGGGCACCGTCGGGATTCCGCAGATGTGTTGGAAGCTTCCGGACTGGGGGAAGTTCTCCGGGAGGACCGAATAACATACACTGATCTGAATTATGAAACGGGTTATCGTGCTCTAAATCTGGGAGCCTGCACGGGGTTGGCAACGCTGACGCTGCCGGAACTTTTCAAAAGAGTGGACTGGATCGTTTCCATGCCGAAATTGAAAACCCATCACTGGGCGGGAGTGACACTGTCGATGAAGAATCTGTTCGGGGTACTTCCCGGCATCTACTACGGCTGGCCCAAAAACGTGCTGCATTATGCCGGGGTGCAAAACTCCATTCTTGATCTGACCGCCACAGTGAAGCCCCACTTTTCCATCGTGGACGGCATTGTGGGAATGGAGGGGGATGGTCCCATCATGGGCACTGCCAAAGATGCGGGGGTTGTGGTAATGGGCCGGAACCCGGTCTCTGTCGACGCGACAGCGGCCCGCCTGATGATGATTGATCCGGCCAAAGTTTCCTACTTGAAAAGAGCTTCAGGTTGGCTGGGTCCCATTGGCCTGGAACGGATCGAGCAACGGGGTGAGAATCCCGCATCAGTGGGTCGGGAGTTTCAACTGGTGGAAAAATTTGATGCCATGCGTGGTATACGGCTGAAGTAGCCAAGGCTTCATTTTTCCCGGAAAGTTTCCGGTTGTTCCATTTTATTCATTAGTTTGTTGAAAATTTCCTAGGATATCCCGTGGCTGACAGAGATTCCGAATTGCTCCCTGAGATAGGATTCAAAACTGATCCATCGCCCGCCGCTATTAATGGTTTTTGACCAGGCACAAACTGTGACAATGCGCTTAAGCATGTAGACGATGGCTGCCATGGCCACAGTATCCAGAAGCATGAGGGAAAGGGCCAGATGGTGGCTGAAGCGGGCATGTGAATCCACCTTCAGTTGTCTTTCCTTGGACAACAGTTCCTCATGACGGGTCATCGCGGCTGTCAAAAGGCGGATTTCGTCAATGGCGGCTTTTCCTTTGTCATTTAAAACAACGCGGGGAGCTTCCGCATCTTGTCCTGCTTTTTTCAGGGCTATGGCCCGTGCGGGAAAGTCCCGGCGCAGTTGTATCTGGAGTTTTATCTGGAAGAGGAGTTCCTGCTGGGCGGGATTGTCCCGCGTGAGGTGGCTGAGAAGCGCGAATTTTTGATCGATGACTTCTGGTGCGTTTTGATAGGGTTCAAGATTGGTGTCGCGGGCTGTCAAAAGATATCCCTGTTGACCTGTTTCCGCATCCAAAAGGTTTTTTTAAAGGAGGTGGATGCTGGTGTTTACCAAATTACTGTTTGCGACCCATTTGTGGGATTGGCCAACGTCCCTGTAGAAAGAAAGTAGCAGGAAGTTGACACAGGCCAGGAGAATGATGGCAACAGAATGAACACTCCAACAAGAAAATGTTGTTTCCGGGGTGTTTTCATCACGGTTAAAAGGGTTTTCGCATCAGTTGAAAAAGATTGCTGTAATCATCGGTCCAGGGCCTGATGCCGGGGTCCACACTGGGGGATAGGGATCTGCTCCGCTCCAGGAGCACCGGAGCCCAGGTTTCGCGGGAGAAAACAGCATAGGATGCAGCGTAACGCTCTTTGGTGTTTTCAACAGAGTGGATGATGGATACATGCAAATCCAGGTCTCTGGCCACAGCTGCCATCAGAGGTTCAAAGTTGATGTGGCCGTTGGTGATATGGACGACCAACAATCCCACAGGTTTCAAGCGCTCGAAGTACAATTGAAAGGCTTCCCGTGTGAGCAGATGTACAGGGACTGAATCACTGCTGAAGGCATCAAGCAGAATGAGATCAAAGTCCGAAGCATCGCTCTGCGACAGTTGCAGTCTTCCATCACCTATCAGAAATTCATAGGGCCCGGAAATTTTTGCCAGATAATGGAAATAATCACGGGCCGCTTTCTGAACCGCCGGATTCAGCTCAAAAAGCCACCATTCATCGCCGGGCTTGGCGTAGGCGCAGACTGTTCCGGCACCAACTCCAATGACTCCGATCCTGCGCCCCTGTCCTGTGGGCAGACTCTGCAGTGCCTGTCCGATGCCTGAGTTTGGAGAATAGTAGCCAAGAGGTTCCTGCTGCCGGGCGGGATCCCGGTATCTGTTCCCGTGTTCGATCCGTCCATCGGTCAGCGAGACGGTCTTTTCATCTTCTCGAACTTTGATCACTCCGTAAAAATTCCTGTTTTGATACAGGACGGAACTTCGTCCCATGAAAATCGGGACGATGGCAAAGGCCAGGACAAGTGCCTGTGCCGTCATGCAGCTATACTTGAGCAGAGGCCGCCCACGGATGGCTGGTTGTAGCCAGAGAAGGCAAATACCGGTCAGGACGGACATGGTTAGGGGTAGTTCGAAATAACTTTCGAAGAGGAAAGGAGCGGCCAGTGTGGCAAAAACACCTCCCAAAGCCCCCCCCAGCGACATACAAAGGTAAAATCGAGTCAGGTGGCGTGCTTCCGGTTTGCGGGAAACTAGCTCGCCGTGTGCGATCATGGTGCCACAGAAAAGGGCCAGGCTACAGATGGTGATGCCCAGATAAGCCGGGGCGCGGACGCCTCCGGTCCAAGGAATGGAATAAAGCACACCCAAGACCAGCATCGCGAAGGCGGCAGGGTTCCTGCGATAGATCGTTTTCCTTGCGAAGCAAAAGATAAAGGAGAGTAGGTAGATACTCAGGGGAAGAACCCAAAGGAACGGAATAACAGCAATGTCTCTGCAAATATGGCTGGTGAAACCCAGTAGGAGGATGGAGCCAATAGCCGGCCAAAGGATCCAGGAAACAAGCGTTTTAGTATCTGTTACCGCCTGGTTGCCTTCTGTGTCCGGGATTGGGGAGGAGGGGAGACGGGACGTTTTGCGTGAGAAAAGGGTGGCCAGGTGAGTGCTGAAACAGAGCAGACAAAAAGTGGCGAACATTACTTTCCAGAAAGCAAATTGATCTCCCAGACTAAAAAAGGGTTCCACCAGGAATGGGTAACTCAAGAGTGCAGCCAGTGAGGCGATATTGGAAGTAGTGTAAAGTTGGTAGGGATGGGGAAGCGAGCACCGCACGGCCCAGCTTTGTACCAAGGGGCTTGTGGTAGAGAGAATAAAAAAAGTTGGTCCGATGCCGAGACTGAGTGCCTGAAGCAAGCTAAGCACAGGCCAGGGCCCGGGACTTCCTGCCGCGGCCGGGGTTGCGGGAAGCAGTAGGATGACTGTCAGAAGGAGAAGAGAATGCAAGGCCAACTGATAACGGCCGGGGCATTTCTGTACTGCATGACTGTAAGAGTAACCCAAAAGGAGTAGGACCTGAAAAAAGAGCATGCAGGCTGACCATACGGCCGCAGAGCCGCCGTAGATGGGTAGAAGCTGTTTCGCTGCCATGGGTTGGATTTGGAAGAGTAGGAACGAACCCAGGAAAATGACACCGTGGAAAAGCAGCCTCATGTCGTGTACCCTGAAACACGGTAGGGTGCTTGTCCAGTCTTGAAGAATTCCGGAAACTAGGCAGCTTGAAACCATGCGTCGCCCGATTGGTTTGCGAGATTATGTGATCCAGGCCACTGGAGATCCTGATATTTTCAGGCAGGCGAGGTCCCTGGGTTTTGACGGTGTGGAAGTGGTGCCGACCCGTGAGCAGCTTTCCGATCCGGGCCGGGTTCGCTTGGGTTCATTGAAGAAGGTAAAGTTGGAGACGGGAATCCAGGTTCCCAGTCTTTCGCTCAGCCACCACAATCAGGGGGGGCTTGTTAGTCCTGATGAAAAAACAAGCGAAGCAGCGGTGGATGATGTGTGGCATTGTTTCGAATGGGCGGAGGTATTGGGGGTTGGTATTTTTTTAGTTCCGTTTTTCAATGAGGCCAGTCTGGGGAATTCCGATTCACGCAAACGGGTTGTCGCCCGTTTGAGGCCTTTGTGCGCTGAAGCGGAAAGACGCGGCGTCATCCTGGCCTATGAAGGGGACCTACCTGCGCAGGGCATACTGGAGGTCGCGGCGGAAATTGGGTCACCGGCCTTCGGCTGCTATTTTGATCTGGCCAATCCGCTGTTCCACGGACTCGAACCCCGGCAGGAATTGGAAAAGCTTGGTCCGCTCGTTGTTTCGGTTCACATCAAAGACTTTAAAGAACATCTGGGGGATTGTCGACCGGGTCAGGGCCGGGTTCCTTTGGGGGCCTGTGCGGATCTTTTAAGGCAGATGGGGTATGCGGGCTGGCTGATTCTGGAGACCCCTCCAGCATCCCCGGAAGTAGTGGCGGGAGATCTTGAGTTTGTGAAAAAGGTCTTCGGGCAATGAGCGTGATACGCACCATCAGCGGGGATATCCCCCCGGAATATCTGGGTTGCTGCTATTCCCACGAGCATCTCATCACGGATGCAAGTTATGCGACCCAGGTCTTTCCCGATCAGTGCCTGAATTCCGTGGAAAATGCGGTAAAGGAATTAATGGAGATCCGTGACCTGGGTTGTTCGTCCGTGGTGGAGGCGACGCCGTGCGGAACCGGGCGGAATATCAGGAAGCTATTGGAAATTTCCAAGCGTAGCGGCATCCGGGTGATAGCAACGACGGGCCTGCAACATGACAGATATTATCCTCCGGGACATTGGTCGCGGGTTTATGAGCCGGATGTGCTCGCTGACCTTTTTGCTGCAGAAATTGAGGAAGGGATTGACGAGTATGATTATGGCGGTCCACACGTGAAACGTTCCTCAGCCAGGGCGGGCATCATGAAGGTGGCGTCGAGTTTCGGACGTCTTACCTCCAGAGAGCGGGAGCTTTTCCGTGTGGCGGCCAAAGTGCATCACCGCACAGGCTGCCCGGTCATGACACATACCGAACAGGGAACCGCAGCGGATGAGCAACTTTATCTGTTCCGGGAGGAGGGAGTTGATCCAGGACGGATCATGATGTGTCATCTGGATAAAAAACCCGATCCGGCCTATCACCGTGAACTTCTCCGGCAGGGAGTGACGCTGGAATATGATTCGGCTTTTCGTTGGAAAACGGGGGATGAAAATCCCACCTTGGAACTTCTCAAGGAGCTGCTGCCGGAATTTCCAGATCAGTTGGTGGTTGGGATGGATGCTGGACGTCCGGCTTATTGGAAGCATTATGGTGGAAGCCCGGGATTGGGTTATCTGTTGGTTGGGCTGAAAAAAAAGCTGGAAGACGCTTTGCTTGATGCCTTTCTTCTGGAAGGATTGTTTGTGAGAAATCCTTCCAGGCTATTAACGTTTACAAATCCTAAAGCAGGTGGAACAGGTCGGGATAAGCGGAAATAGCCCACTTGGGAAGGTCTTTGAGTAAAAGTTTAGGTGAGGTAATAGACTGAGGAGTAAAACTTATAGATCATCCAAAAAAGGCTCTTTCAGAGGTAGAAAAGTAGCTCTGATTAGCAAAAGAATACGCTAAATTAATGCGACCCATTCTCAAACCAATTCTTAATTGACAAGTAAGGGTTCAAATGAGAATTCCAATGCCGTCTGGGAGTAGTAATAGGGCAATTAGATACACTTTTAACTGCATTGCAGCGGTTGAAAAAGTGGGAAATCATTGGATTATTCCTAAGACAGATTTTTCAGAAAACAAATGGCTAATATTTTCCCCCGCTGGACCAAATGGGTTCCGCTCAAAATTATAATCGCCCTCACATGTATGGGGACGATGACTGCTGTCGGCGTCACTTATTACTTTACACCCAAATACACCCGCGTTGGTTATCAGCCGATCCAGCCGGTGGCGTTTGATCACTCGCTGCACGTCAATCAGCTGGGTATGGACTGTCGCTATTGTCATCAATCCGTGGAGGTTTCCGCCCATTCCAGCGTTCCATCGACCCAGACCTGTATGACCTGCCACACACAGGTAAAAAACGAGAGCCCCAAATTGGAAATCGTGCGCCAAAGCTGGGAAACCGGACAGTCGATCCCCTGGGTAAAAATTCACAAAGCCCCGGATTATGTTTACTTCAACCACGCGATCCATGTGAACAGCGGTGTCAGTTGCTACAGTTGCCACGGACAGATCAATCAGATGGCCGTTGTCTGGCATGACCAACCACAGAGCATGGGATGGTGCCTGGAGTGCCATCGCCAGCCTGAGACCAAGCTCCGGCCAAAGGAAGAAATTTACAACCTGGATTGGAAAGCTGAAAGTTCCAAGGCCCAGCGTGAGATGGGGCAACGTTTTGTAAAAGATTGGAACATCAACCCGCCTGAGAGCTGTGCCGGGTGTCACCGATAATGAAACACATTTTTCAACATCCTCCTGAGACGGGCACGGCCAAAGCTTACTGGCGAAGTGTCGAAGATTTTTCCAACACGGAACAATTCCAAGGCTGGCTCAACCGTGAGTTTCCTCAAGGTGCTTCCGAGTTCTGGGGCGATGGCGTTTCCCGCCGTAATTTCCTCCGCCTGATGGGTGCTTCCATGGCTTTGGCGGGTCTGGGTCTTTCCGCCTGCCGCCGTCCCGAGGCGCACATCGTGCCTTTCTCGAAAACACCCGAATGGCAGATCCCTGGCCGCACCCTGAATTTTGCAACTTCCATGCCACGCCGCCGCGGCGGTGTTCCCCTGTTGGTAAACAGCTACAGTGGACGTCCGATCAAGGTTGAAGGAAATCCCTCCCACTCCCTCAGCCTGGGCAAAAGTGACGCCTTTGCCCAATCGTCCCTTCTCGATCTCTACGATCCGGATCGTTCCCATCGCTTTGTCAAGGCCGGCTCCGCGTCAAACCAGGAAGAGTTTGTCAAAGTCCTTGGTGAGTTGAAACAGAGCTGGGCTTCTTCGCAAGGCAAAGGCTTGGCGGTTCTGTCCGAAGACAATCTTTCGCCCACTGAAGACCGCCTGCGTGCGGAGCTTGCGGCCAAGTATCCCTCCAGTGTTTGGTCTTATTACGAGCCCGCTCTGGGGTCTCACGACCGCGCTGCGGCGGAAGCGGCTTACGGCAAGGGGGCCAGAATCAAACTTGATGTTGAAAAGGCTTCGGTAATCCTTTCATTGGACTCGGATTTCCTTGGCGATGAAGCCACTTTGTCCTCCATTCGTGGATTTGTTCAGGGCCGCCAGGTCGAAAATGCCGACTCCCCCATGAACAGGCTTTACGTGGTGGAAAGCCGCTACAGCTCGACCGGTGGAATGGCGGATCATCGCCTTCGTCTTCCTGCCAGCCGTATCATTGCCGTGGCTGCGGCTTTGGCCAAAGAGATTGGAGCCAAAAATCTTCCGATTTTCCCTGATTTGCCTTCCTTGGATATTGATCCGGGCTGGATCAACGAAGCGGCCAAGGATTTGATCGCGGCAGGCAGCAGTGCCCTGGTTGTGGTTGGTGTCGGTCAGCCGCTGCAGGTGCATCTGGCGGTTCTGGCCATCAATGAAGCTCTCGGTGCCCGTGGCAACACCTTCCAAGTCACCCGTCTTGAACGTCCTGATTCCGTTTCTCTAACGGATCTGGTGACCAAAATCCGCGCGGATGAAGTGACGGATCTTTTAGTTCTCGGTGGCAATCCGGTTTACAACGCCCCCGCCGATCTGGATTGGACTTCACTGCAAAAATCGGTGAAGAGTGTGATCCGTCTTGGCTACTACGAGGACGAAACTTCCGAGCTCAGCGGTTGGCATCTGCCGCAGGCCCATTATCTGGAAACCTGGGGCGATGCCGTTCTTCAGGAGGGCTCCCATGGTTGCATCCAGCCGTTGATTCTTCCTCTGCACGGCGGGCTTTCCTCTATCCAGTTGTTGGGCCTTTTGCTGGATGTGCCGGCGGGCGAAGGCAAAATTTTCGTCGATGGCCCCGAATTGGTCAAAGAAACCTTCATGCGCAAGGCCGGAGCTTTCGCCACCATCTTTGATTTTGAGAATGCGTGGAACCTCTTTGTCCGTGACGGTTTCCTGAAGGATTCCGCACCAAGAGTGGAGACAGCCGCCTTTGCCGTGTCGGGAACGGTCGTTCCTGCCACCGGCCGTGAAGTGTCTCCAGCTCCTTTGGGCAAAGACAACCTTGAAGTTGTTTTCATCGCCGACTCCAAAGTGGATGACGGGCGCTACATCAACAACGGTTGGCTGCAAGAAGTTCCTGATGTCATGACCAAGCTGACTTGGGATAATGCGGCCTTACTAAGTTCGAAAACTGCGGGAGAACTCGGCATTTATTCCGGAGTCCAAGTCCAGGGGATTACGGCTGATGGTGTTTACTACTCCGATGTGATCACCATCACGGTGGATGGCCGCAGCCTGGATGTTCCTTTCCTGGTTGTTCCGGGACATCCCGATTACTCCATTACCTTGCCGTTGGGCTACGGTCATGAGAAGACAGGCCGGGTCGGCCAGGGTGTCGGCTTCAATGCCTACCAACTGCGCACTTCCACAGCTCCCCACCTTGTCACTGGCGCCACCGTGGTCAAGACATCGGCCAAGCGCCATGACTTTGCCATTACCCAGGAACACTGGAGCATGGAAGGCCGCGATATCGTCCGTGAAGCTCCTATTGCTTACTATAAGGATAATCCCGGTTTTGTCAGGGCTCTGGGCATCGAGAGTCACACACCGGAGAACAAGAGTTTCTACAAGACTCCGGCATTCGATTACGTAAAGTATCATCAGTGGGGTATGACGGTTGATCTGACCACCTGCGTGGGCTGTAATGCCTGCGTCCTTGCCTGCCAGGCAGAAAATAACATTCCGATTGTCGGAAAAGATCAGGTCAAGAAGGGTCGTGAAATTCATTGGATACGCATTGACCGCTACTTTGCCGGCTCCCAGCGCGATATTGAAATGGGCAAAGGAATCATCCCTAGTGATCCCGAGGTGGTCCTGCAGCCTGTCATGTGCATGCACTGCGAAAACGCCCCCTGCGAAACGGTCTGCCCGGTCAATGCCACCATTCACAACGAAGAAGGTCTTAATGTCATGGCCTATAACCGTTGCATCGGAACACGCTATTGCGCCAACAACTGTCCCTACAAAGTCCGCCGCTTCAACTGGTTTGACTACAACCAACGACAGCTTGATCAGCTCTATTGGGGACCTCTCGGACCGAAGGGGGTCGAAGAGACCGTCAAGATGTCCAAAAATCCGAACGTCACCGTCCGCATGCGTGGTGTCATGGAGAAATGCACTTTCTGCGTCCAACGTATCGAGACCGCCAAGATCGATCACAAGGTCAAGACCCAGCGCACCGAACGGAAGATTCCGACGGACAGCCTGCAGGTGGCCTGCCAACAGGCCTGCCCGGCCGATGCCATTGTCTTCGGCGATCTTTCCGATCCGGAAAGCCGCGTTAACAAGCTGAAGAAGCGTCAGTTGAACTACAAACTTTTGGATTACCTGAACACACAACCCCGTCTGAGCTACCTGGCCCGCGTTCGCAACCCGAACATGAAAATGCCCGGTGCCGAACTGGTGGGAATGAGTCTGGTCAACAGCCGCATTCACAGCCATGGCGGACATCATGATGTTCATGGGACTTCCGGAGATAAACCTGCCGAATACAGCACTGAAGGGCGCGCCCATTAATTGTTATGAGCGAACAAGCTTCATCCTATTTCGGACCGGCCAAGGGCAACATTCTCGAGCGTCGTCCCCTGGTCTCCAACAATCGCAGCATGGGGTGGGTCACCTCCCATATTGCCGGCATGCTGGAAAGCAAAACTCCCGTATGGTGGTGGGTTGCCGTGGTGCTCAGCGCTGTTGTCGCAACCCTCGTTCCCTTTGAGCTGATCTATCTGGTCAGCACTGGTGTCGGGATCTGGGGCTCCAACCAACCGGTAAGCTGGGCTTGGGATATCACCAACTTCGTGTTCTGGATCGGTATCGGTCACGCCGGAACCTTGATCTCCGCCATTTTGTTCCTGACCCGTCAGAAATGGCGCACTTCGATCAACCGTGCGGCGGAAGCCATGACCATTTTTGCGGTCATTTGTGCAGGCATATTTCCGGCCTTCCACGTTGGTCGCGTCTGGATGGCATGGTACCTGGCTCCGATCCCCAACGCCAACGCGATCTGGCCTAACTTTAAGAGCCCTTTGCTCTGGGACGTGTTCGCCGTTTCTACCTATTTTACCGTTTCGTTGATTTTCTGGTACATCGGCCTGGTTCCCGACCTGGCAACCATCCGCGATCGCGCCACCGGCAAGTTCCGTAAATTTGTATACGGTTTGTTTGCCCTGGGTTGGCGTGGTGCAAACCGCCAATGGCGCCACTATGAAAAAGCCTATCTGATTCTGGCGGGTATATCAACACCCCTGGTTTTATCCGTTCACTCCATTGTATCCTTTGACTTTGCCACCTCGGTCATTCCCGGTTGGCACACCACCATCTTCCCGCCTTACTTTGTAGCCGGAGCCATCTTCGGAGGCTTCGCTATGGTCTTGACCCTCATGATCCCGGTCCGTGCGATCTTCGGATTGCATGACATGATCACCCGAAAGCACATCGACAACATGGCCAAGATCATCGTCCTGACCGGATCAATCGTCGGTTATGCCTATCTGATAGAATTGTTCATTGCCTGGTATAGCGGCAACCCCAACGAGTGGTGGGCTTTCCTCCACAACCGTGTACTTCCCAGTGCCCCCTATGCATGGGCTTATTGGATGATGATGTTCTGTAACGTCATCGCCCCGCAGCTTTTCTGGTTCAAGTGGTGCCGCACGAACATCATTGCCGTCTGGATCATCGTGCAGTTCCCGAACGTCGGGATGTGGTTCGAGCGTTTCGTCATTATTTGTACGTCCTTGCACCGTGATTTTCTCCCGTCCTCTTGGGGTATGTTCGTTCCTTCCATCAATGATATTCTGCTCTTCGTGGGAACTTTCGGACTTTTTCTCTTTCTGTTTCTGCTCTTCCTGAGATTCCTGCCGGCCATCACCATCTTCGAAGTGAAAGCCGTCCTTCCGGAAGCGGATCCGCATTACCGGGATCCTCACGCGGAAGGAGCCAAGCACTAATCGCGTATGAAAAAGATTCATGGTATAGGGGCAGAATTCCAAAACGCCCAATCGCTCTATGTAGCGGCCAAAAAGCTGAAGGCCTCCGGCTTCAAACGTTGGGACGTGTTCTCACCCTACCCGATCCACGGGATGGACGAGGCGATGGGATTGCCCAATTCCAAGGTTTCATTCTTTGCGCTCTGTGGCGGAATCGTGGGGGCTGCGTTGGCTTTTTTCCTGATTTGGTATACCGGCGGAGTGGAGTATAAGATGGTGGTTCAAGGCAAACCCTACTTTGCTTTCGAGCCGACCTTTCCGGTTTTTTTCGAGATCACTATTCTGCTTACGGCTTTTGCCGCTGTGGGCAGCATGTTTATCCTGAATTTTCTTCCGCGTTATTATCATCCCGTCTTCAATTGGGAACGCTTCAGCAAGGTGACGGATGATAAGTTTTTTGCGGTGATTGAGTCGTCTGACCCGCTGTTCGACGAAGGCAAGAACAAAGAATTGCTGGAGTCATTGGGCGGCACCCATGTGACGCTGATCAAAGAATAAGATGAAGATTTTCTTTTTTAGTTTAGTGGTGGTCATCCTGGCTATCGTAGGAATCGCCGGATTCCGAGGCGCGAAATCTGCCAACCGTCCTTTCGAATTTTTCTCGGACATGGATCACCAGCCCAAAGCCAAGACGCAGACTACCAGTGATTTTTTTGCCGACGGCCGGAGCGACCGTCCTCCGGTGCCCGGAACCATTCCAAGTGAAGTTCCCGTCGAGGAACCCTACAAAGTCAGTGGTAAAATCGGTGACGTGTGGGGTAGTGGAATTCCTTTTCCCGTGACGGGCAAATTTTTGGCTCGTGGACAGGAACGCTACAAAATCAACTGCGCGGTTTGCCATGGCGGTACCGGGGCGGGCAACGGGATAACCTCACAGTATGGCCTGGTTGGTGCTGCCAATTTTAATACGGATCGACTCCGACAGGTTCCTGAGGGCTATCTTTATGATGTCGTGGTCTATGGTAAAGGGACGATGATCGGTTTACCCCACATCCAGTTGGAAGACCGTTGGGCGATTGTGGCCTACATCCGCGCTTTGCAGCGTGCGGGTAACAGCCGGATTCAGGACGTGCCTGAGGAAGAAGCACAGAAACTTCTGAGCAAATGAGCGACCATACTTTACAAGCACCAAAAGAAGAGCGTCTGAACCTTACGCAGTTGGGCTTCTTTCCCATGGGATTGCTGGTTCTCAGTATTGTCCTTCTGGGATTCAGTATTCTTTGGGGAATTTTTGTCAACCCGAGGCAGTTTGCGTTTTCCTGGTTGGTTTCTTTCCTCTGGGTTTTTACGGTTACAGCCGGTTGTTATTTCTGGGTCTTGGTCCATCACGCGGTGGATGCCGACTGGTCGGTGGTGGTCCGTCGTTTCATGGAAACAGTCGGCTCCCTGTTTTTTCCATACATTCTCATCCTCTTCATACCGATTGCCGTCTGTGTATCGCTGATCTTTAAATGGTGGACCATTCCGGCCGGCGTCGATCCCTTGCTGGACCACAAAGCGGCTTTTTTGAATCCTGAATGGTTTTGGGGCAAGAACGTCCTTTATTTTGCTTATTTCGGTTTTGCTGCCTGGTTGATGCGGTCCATTTCTATCCGTCAGGATAGCAACGGAGACCCCGCCCTGACCCTGAAGATGCGTAAACTTTCCTACGGCTTCATTCCGCTTTTTGCCGTATTGATCACGTTTGCCTTTCTGGACTGGATCATGGGGTTGAACCACCACTGGTATTCCACCATGTTCGGTGTCTATCTTTTCGCCGGAACAGCCGGTTGTGGCATTGCCATCACCATTTTGATCAGTAATGCCTTCCGCGCTGCCGGATATCTCAAGGGTGTCGTGACCGTGGAACATAACCACATCATGGGCAAACTCCTTCTCGCCTTCACCATCTTCTGGGCCTACACCGCTTTCAGCCAATACATGCTGATCTATTATGCCAACATTCCGGAAGAAACCATCTTCTACATCCACCGCAATACGAACAGTTGGCACTATGTTAGTGTCTTTATTGTTTTTGCCCGCTTTTTCTTTCCCTTCATTCTACTTTTGAGCCAGCCCGGCAAGCGCAATCCGATGCGGATTTGCTTTGTGGCGGCCTGGATTCTGATTATGCACGTGGTCGACCTTCACTGGTTGATCATACCACAGATGCAGATTATCAATGCGATCAAGGCCGGCCAGGGCGCGAACCCTGAAGCCTTCCTGCACTTCGCCCCGCACATCCTGGATGTGACCATCCTTCTAGGGATGATTTGCCTGCTTGCTTTCGCCTTCCTGAAAAGGCTTTCCAAAGCTTCTATCTTTCCTGTCCGTGATCCGCGACTTTTTGAGTCGGTCACACTGGTGAATTGACACAGAAATGCACAGATTGAGATCATGGCCAATTTAACATCAAAGAGCGCGAAGAAGAGGATCTCCCTTTGGAAGGTTGTGTTGGGTTCCTTGCTGGGCTTTGTTTTGATTGTCGTGTTGACGGTGATCATCCGGCAGGCCAAGAACGAGCCCGCCGCTGCAGATCAGGAAATTGTTGCCGACCGTCTGGCCCGGCTGGAAAAACATCGTGCAGAAGAAAAGATTGCGATGGCCAGCTACAATTGGGAAGACAAAGCAGCCGGAGTGGTTCGTATTCCAATGGATCAAGCCGTTAGTCTTACGGTCGAAGAATTGAAAATCAAACCTGTTGGTCCGTCCACGGTGCCTGTAAAGATCATCGTCGCACCTGCACCTGCACCTGCGCCTGAAGCCAAGAAAGGAAGCTGAAATGTCTTTTTATTATATTTTAATGCTCGGATCGCTCATTTTCCTGGGGGGGTCCGCCGTGTATGCCCTTTATTGGGCCGCCAGCCATGGTCAGTTCAAGAAGATGGATCAGGGTGCGAAAATTATTTTTGACAGTGGTGAGCCTGTGGGGAAAGTCACGGATCAGTTTCCAGGTGTTGACATGAAAAAGAAGGAAGAGCAGCGCCTGGCCAAACGCAAGATGAAAAAAGCTTAGTATGTCCCAGAATCTGAAAAATATGCCGGTAGAAGCCAATGACGCCTTGGAGCGCGCCCAAGTGGATGCCTCTTGCCGCGTTCCCGTGCTCCTCTTTTTTGCTACGGCCATTTTCTGGCTCGTGGTGGGAACTGTTTTTGGGTTGATTGCTTCACTCAAGTTGCATGACCCTTACTTCATTATTGAGCTTCCTTCCTGGTTTGCCTTTTACCTCGAAAAGTTCAGCCCCGCAGGGACGGTGGAGATGATCAATAGCAGTCTGACCTTTGGTCGCATCCGCCCCGCCCACCTCAATACGGTAGCTTACGGGTGGGGGTCTCCGGCCGGTCTGGGTGTGGCCATCTGGCTGATGGCGCGCCTTTGCCGTGTGCCTCTGCGTTATCCGACCTTGGTTTCTGCCGCTGGTGTTCTTTGGAATATTGGGATGGTAGTCGGGATCGGTGCCCTGTTGAGCGGAGGCAGTACCTCCATTGAATGGTTGGAGTTTCCTCCATACGTTACTTTTATTTTATTCATTTCCTTCGCGCTGATTTCCATCTGGGCGGTGGACATGTTTGTTCACCGTAAACCGGGTCACGTTTATGTTTCTCTCTGGTATATTATGGCTGCGCTGTTCTGGTTTCCCTGGCTTTATGGAACCGCCAATATCCTGATCCAACTTGCTCCGGCCCAAGGTTCGGTGCAGGGGATTATCAACTGGTGGTATGGTCATAACGCCCTTGGCCTTTGGTTCACCCCGCTCGGCCTGGCCGCAGCCTATTACATGATTCCAAAGGTGATCGGACGTCCGGTTTATAGCTACTACCTTTCCGCTTTCGGTTTCTGGGCACTGGCTTTGTTCTATAGTTGGAACGGCGGCCACCACCTGATCGGTGGCCCTCTACCTGCCTGGCTTATCACGACCAGCATCGTGGCCAGTGTGATGATGGTGATTCCGGTTGTTGTGACCGCGATCAACCACCACATGACCATGAAAGGAAATTTTAACGTCCTGCGTTACAGCCCGACTCTTCGCTTTGTGGTTTTCGGTGCCATGTCCTACACCCTGGCCAGTCTGCAGGGTAGTTCTATGGCTTTCCGCGAACTGAATGCGATCACGCACTTCACTCACTACACCATCGGCCACTCCCACCTGGGCCTATACGCCTTTTATACCATGATCATGTTTGGCAGCATCTACTACATTGTTCCCCGTTTGTTGGGACGTGAATGGGTTTCTGCCCTTTTGATCAAAGTACACTTCTGGACCTGCGCTTACGGAATTGTCACAATGGTGTTGTTGCTGTCCGTCGGAGGTGCCATTCAGGGTTGGATGTTGCAACATCCGGAAAACCCCCTAAACAAGTTCAGCGACATTGTGGAAGCGACGAAACCTTGGCTGCGTGGCCGTAGTATTTCCGGTTGCTTGATTATGGTTGGACATCTGGCCTTCGCTTATCATTTCGCCTTGATGCTTTTAAAGTTCGGCCGTTCCGAAGGCGGCCCCACTCTCCTGGCGCAACCTGAGAGCAACACAGATTCTGCGGGGTCTCATTCATGAATAAGCTGACTACCTTATTTTGCGGATTTCTGTTCACCTTCGTCCTGGCCTGGCTCGGACTGGTGATCATCCCGCATTTTCAGTTCGGACAACTCCAACCCTTTGTCAATGAAGACACCGGTGAGTCGTTCCCTCCTTTCCGTTCCGGTTTGGCCAACCGGGGTAAACAAGTCTATGAAGCGAACGGGTGCATCTACTGTCACAGCCAACAAGTCCGTCCGGATTATTTGAGTGCTGATATGGCGCGCGGCTGGGGAGCCCGCCGCTCCGTGGCGCGCGACTACATCTACGACAAGCCGCATTTATTGGGAACAATGCGCACCGGTCCCGATCTGAGCAATATAGGGGTGCGTCAGCCCAGTGAGGCATGGCACCATGAGCATCTTTACGCTCCTCAGAGCAAAAGTATCGGCTCTACCATGCCACCGTTCCGTTATCTTTATAAAATCCAGAAAATTCAGGGTGAGGTATCACCGAATGCGCTTAAATTAACCGCTGAGGATGCCCCTGCTGAAGGTTATGAAGTGGTGCCGACTGCGGAAGCGGTGGCTTTGGTCGCCTATCTGAAATCTTTGAGCCAAAATTATTCACTGCCTGAGGCAAAATTATCAACTGAATGAGCCAGGAACCTGACCCCAAGCCCGAAGCGGCCAGCGAATTCGAAGAGCAGGATAATCCGTCTCTGCGCGGCATCGACTATTCTGAAGAAACCAACGTCACGCAGATTCATGAATCCATTCTGCGTGAAAAAATAGATCCGGAGGAAGGTCAGGAACCGATCCCCTTGTTTCTTATTGCCGTTATCGGCGCGACCCTGTTATTTGGAGGTGTTTATCTTGGACGTCACTGGGGGGCTTTCGATGGCATGGCTTACGATGAGCGCGCTGGTGCCGTGGTAGCCGGTGGCAATGTTGGCGGCGCCGGGGGCGGAGTTGCCGGAGCCGGTGGCGCTGCGGTGGAAGAAGACCCCCTCTTGGCCATGGTCAAACTGGGCAAACGTGTTTATACCGCCAACTGTGCATCCTGTCATCAGGGGAGCGGTCAGGGAGCGGCGGGGCAATATCCCACCCTGGTTGATTCTCCTTATGTGTTGGATTCGGAACGGCGTCTGATCGCGATTCTTCTGCATGGAGCGGAGGGCCCCATGACGGTTAAGGGCAATGTGTATAATGGTGCGATGCCTGCATGGGGTAGGCAGTTGAACGATAGGCAGATGGCCTCGGTGGCCACTTATATCCGTCAGGAATGGGGTAACAAAGCAGGCCCGATCACTCCTGAACAGGCGGCGGCCGCCCGTTTGGAATTTGCCGACCGGACGAAGGTTTACAGCGAGGCAGAATTGCTGGCCATCGAAGGCCCGATTGTTGTTAAATAAAGATTAGGAAAAATTGTTTCATGGATACCTCTCACAGCTCATCTCACGATCACGGCAACAACGGCCATGATGACCATGCCCATCACGAACTAGGTTTCTGGAGCAAGTATATTTTTTCGACCGACCATAAAATGATCGGTATCCAGTATGCCCTGACGGCATTGGTTTTTTTGCTTTTCGGTTTCATCCTGATGCTTTATATGCGTTGGCAGTTGGCTTACAACGGCGAGCCTGCCCCGTTTGTTGGCTGGACGATGAAGCTTCTCGTGGGTCAGAACACGGACATGTTGTTGGCGAACGGTGCGATGTCGCCCAACCTCTACAATTCATTTGGTGCGATGCACGGGACTATCATGGTCTTTTTGGCCATTGTGCCTTTGGCTTTCGGAGCTTTCGGAAACTACGTGGTTCCGTTGCAAATCGGGGCTCCGGACATGGCGTTTCCCCGTATCAACATGGCCAGCTATCACTCCTACTGGATGGGAGGGCTGCTCATGTTTATCAGTTTCTTTGTCCCCGGCGGCGCGGCCAAATCCGGTTGGACCTCGTATTCACCTTTGGCCAATTTCGCGGACAGCGGCCCCGGATTTGACCCGGTCTGGAACGGCCAAACCATGTGGTTGCTGGGAATGGTGTTCTTGATCACCTCCTCTCTTCTGGGTTCGATCAACTTTATCACCACCGTCGTCCAGTTACGTGCCAAGGGCATGACTTGGATGCGGTTGCCCTTCTTTGTCTGGACCCAGTTTGTATCAGCCTTCCTTCTGCTCCTTGCCTTTCCTCCGCTTGAAGTGGCCGCTTTGATGCAGTTGATGGATCGTCTCGCGGGCAGCAGCTTCTTTCTCCCCACCGGTCTGGTCGTGGGAAATGAAGTGGTCAATGTCAGCGGCGGCGGCAGTCCGCTCCTCTGGCAGCATTTGTTCTGGTTTCTGGCACATCCGGAAGTTTATGTGTTGATTCTTCCCGCATTGGGAATTATTGCCGAAGTGATTTCCTGTAACTCCCGCAAACCGATCTGGGGTTACAAATCCATGGTCGGTGCCACCTTGATTCTTGGCGTCCTCTCTTTTGTTGTTTGGGCCCATCACATGTATCTGACCGGAATGGATACTAAGGTCAGTGCTTTCTTCCAGACCACCACGATTATCATCTCGATCCCTTCCGTTGTTATTTTGACCTGCCTGGTCATTTCGCTTTACGGCGGGTCCATCCGCTTCACCACACCCATGCTTTTCGCCACGGCCTTTCTGCCACTCTTCGGTATCGGGGGATTGACGGGAATTCCTTTGGCCTTCAACGCTTCCAACGTGATTCTGCATGATACGTATTACGTCATCGGGCACTTCCATTACATCGTCGCCCCCGGGACAATCTTCGCCATATTTGCCGGCATTTATCATTGGTATCCCAAGGTAACCGGCCGCTACATGAGCGATTTCTGGGGCAGGGTTCATTTCTGGCCTTCCCTTGTCTGCATGAACCTTATCTTTATGCCGATGTTCTTCCAAGGTATGGCCGGGATGCATCGCCGCTGGTATGACGGTGGGACTGCCTACGAACTAAGCACACACATCATTCCGATCCTTCAGCCTTTGACCCCGCTGGTGAACTTGTTCCTGGCTTCAGACAAGCATATCACAGGAATTCAGGCCATCGAATTGAATTATGTCATGACTTGGGCTGCCATCGTTCTGGGTATCGCCCAGATTCCTTTCATCATCAGTTTCTTTCTCAGTTCAAAATACGGAAAGAAAATAGAAAATGATAATCCTTGGGGCGCAACCACGCTTGAGTGGGCAACTCCGACCCCTCCGCCTCATGGCAACTTTTTGGTCGAACCCGTGGTTTACCGGAATCCCTACGAATACAGCGTTCCCGGTGAGGACAAGGATTACACACCTCAGAATGAGGAACCGAAGAAGAAAGCCTGACGGTTTTAGAAAGATACGATCACCATGGAAATTCCATTTACAGTCAAAGAAAGGCCCGACACCGGGCTTTATAACGCGAAGGTCGGTATCTGGCTCTTCCTTGCTTCTGAAATCATGCTTTTCGGAGGCTTGTTCAGTTCTTATGTCTTTCTGCGCCTGGGCTCGGACAACTGGCCCCACATGGTTCTCAATATCGCCCCCGGATTGATTAATACCTTTGTCCTGATCTTTTCCAGTATCAGTATGGTCATGGGCTGGGTCAGCGTGAAGATGAATGATTTCAGAGGATTCCGGATTTGGATTGGATTAACCGTGCTTTGCTCATTGGTTTTCTGTGGTGTCAAAGCCTACGAGTATTACGGTAAGTTTCATCACTACGGCATCATCCTCAAGGACGGCACGGAAATCACCGGCCATCTGGTTGAAGAAAAGGAGACCGAAACTTCCTACTTCATTGTTCCTGATGCTCCCAAGCGCAGCGCCCATGCCAAGGACGGTAAAGAGGAGGCACCCCGCAAGGAAACAGTGGCGGTGCATGATAATCACACACCTTTGGAGGTGGCCAAGGATCAGGTTCAGTTCATGTCGAACTTCACTCCGCGTTACAACACTTTTTTTGCCATCTACTTTACCCTGACCGGTCTTCATGCCCTCCACGTGATTGGTGGAGCCTTGGTCATCGCTTATTTCTGGTTGCCGGGTAGCAAGATGTATTTCACCGACCGGGCCCGCTTCGCCAACCGTCTGGAAGTGGTCGGACTGTTCTGGCACTTTGTTGATCTGGTCTGGATATTCCTTTTTCCGGTGCTATATCTCCTCTGAAACCTGATTATCATCCGGGATAAAACTTATGACAGACGATATCGAACATCTTAAAAAACACGTCAAACTTTACTGGATGGTGGGCGGAGCCCTCTTTGTTCTGACCTTGGTGACGGTCGGGGTGGCCCTGATTCCGTTCGGGGTGGTCGGCCACATGGTTGTGGGTTTGAGCATCGCGGCACTCAAAGCCGGCATGGTCGCGGCCATCTTCATGCACCTGAATTCAGAGAAAAAATTTGTCTATATAACCCTGGGACTTGCCGCCTTCCTTTTTGTCGCTCTGTTGGGACTTTCCATCTTTGCCTGGTGGGAAGAACTCGGGCATGCTCTTCCAACCTGGTAAATCTTATGTCGCTAAAAATCTTCCACATTATTTTCGTAATTCTTACGGTTCTGACCTCAGCCTTCGTTGCCTGGCTGTTTTTCGGATTCTATGGCAAGAGCCAGTCGGTATCTTATCTCGCTTCCGGCGTTATTTTCTCCGTCCTGACCCTGGCTTTGCTGGTTTACGGGGTCTGGTTTTATAAAAAACTAAAAAAGATTCCTCTCGCCTGATGAAAAGGTGTTTATCAGTCCGTTCATCGGCACTCTCTCTTTTCACGTTGGTCTTGCTTTCGGCTGCGCCATCGCTTCAGGCCTGTGCAGTTTGCTGGGGTTCGGTCAACAGCAAGGTGACGGACGCCATGGGTTTTGCTATTCTTTTTCTACTTGGCTTGCTTCTCCTGGTTCTGGCCGGAATAGCGTCTATTTTCATCATTTTGGCGCGGCGGGCCCGCCAGTTTCCCGTCCCGACGGACGAGGCTGCTCTTAATCATTAACCACTTTTGACATGATCAATACATTGTTAGGTCTTCCCGAAAGCGTTTCCGCCCATGGATTTCACATGGACGCCCTCTTAGAGGTATGTCACTGGTTCATGCTCATCCTTTTTGTCGGCTGGATCTGTTTCTTTACCTATATCCTTCTTCGCTTCAACCGCCGCAGGAACCCCAAAGCTCAATACACCGGATTCCGTTCCCGCATCTCCACCCATGCTGAAGTAGCCGTGGTCGTCGTTGAAGCCGTTCTGCTTCTTGGGTTTGCCATCCCGCTCTGGTCCAAGTATGTCGGCGCTTCCCAGGCCGCCAAAGATCCTCTGGAAATTCATGTTTTGGCTGAGCAGTTTGGATGGAACTATCACTACGCCGGTGCCGACAATAAATTTGGACGCCGTGATCCCTACCTCGTCACAGGGGCCAACCCGATGGGTATTGATTGGAACGACCCTGTTTCCCACGATGACATTGTGGCCCGCACGGACATGCATGTTCCCATCAATCGCCCGGTCAAACTCCAGGTAAGCTCCAAGGATGTGATCCATAACTTCGCCTCACCGCATCTTCGTATCGCCCACGATGCGATTCCCGGCGGCATGAACCCGATGTATTTCACCGGGATCAAACAGGGTCAGTGGGAAATCATCTGCGGTCAGCTTTGCGGTCTTGGCCACTACAGCATGAAGGGCTGGGTTTACGTGGATAATCCTGAAGATTACGAGGCATGGGTCAAAGAACGTATCGCCAACAACCCTGTTCCCGCAGCCACGGCCAGTAACTGACGGCTCACCCATGAGCCAAACCCTTCAGCCTTTCAAATCTCGCCCGGTCGCTGTCTGGCTCTTTCTGATGGCCTTCGCTATCTGGCTCATGGTAATCATCGGAGGTTCGACCCGACTCACCGGATCCGGTCTTTCCATCACCGAGTGGCAACCCATCATGGGCACCCTGCCACCGTTGAGTACGGAAGCGTGGGACGAGGCTTTCCGAAAGTATCAGGTCACACCGCAATTCCGAATTTCCAATCCGGACATGGATATGCACGGCTTCAAAGTCATTTTTTGGTGGGAATACGCCCATCGTCTGTGGGGACGCTTTCTTGGCTTTTTTTTCGCGCTACCTTTTTTCTATTTTGCCATGAAAAGGCAGCTTTCCAAAGCCTGGATCGTCAAGTTATCGATCGCGCTTGTTCTGGGAGGAGCACAGGGATTGCTTGGTTGGTTCATGGTGAAGAGTGGCTTGGTGGACAAGCCCTGGGTCAGCCCCTACCGTTTGACAGCCCATCTCTTGCTGGCCCTGGGACTTTTCTCTTACATTTTGTGGCTGGCCTGTTCCTCTTGGCCTTTATCCTACGACAATCAAAGTGACGATCGTCGTTCTGATTGTCGCAAAAAGTGGCTGACATGGGCAGTGCCTGCGATGCTGGTTTTGTTGCTGATACAGATTGCTTGGGGAGGGTTCATGGCGGGTGGAAAGCTGGCCCTGAGTTACCCCACCTTCCCGAAGCTGAATGGTCAATGGCTCCCCGACGGGCTCTTTCATTTTCAGTCTCTCTGGCATCACCTCTGTGAAAATCCGGCCGCTGTTCATCTGATTCATCGTGGTTTGGGAACTTTATTGGTTGTTGTTCTTTGTGCTTTTTGGTGGCTAACCCGTAAGGCCGCTTGGAATGGGCTTTTGGGTGCGGCCAGGAAACTCCTCCCGCTGCTTGTTTTGATTCAGTTTCTTCTGGGGGTGTTGACGGTTCTCTATTCCGTTGGCCGCATTCCTGTTTTTCTGGGTGTAGCTCACCAGGCTACAGCCGTTCTTTTGTTGGCTTCCGTGGTGATTCTGTGGCAACAGATTAAAGAACGGGGAATCGCGGGCGCCGGTTCCTGATTGATAAGGAATCTGATCAGACTCAGCAGACAGCTAATAGTCGGTTTTCATGACTGAAAACACCTTGTCCCGGCGGGAAGCTGATCTACTGTATTTGAATTCATGGCGGGATGTTGTTCAATAATTGAAAGTGAAAGTTTGCAGAAGGGTGATCAGGCCCATGACGCAGCAGTGGCCAGGCGTTGGTTACGTCTCGGTTTTGCCGCCCTGATTGCCTCGCAAAGCATGATTTTCGGGATCGCAGTCAACGAGTCCCCTCCAGAAGGAACCGAGAAATGGGTTTTGCACGGGGCCTTGGCCGTCAGTGCCCTTCTGGTCTTTTTTTTGGCCGGGCTGCCATTGGTTCGTCAGGCAATTTCAAGCCTTCGTCAAAAACGCATTGGTATCGAGCATATGTTTTTGCTGGGCATTTTCGGGGCTTTTTTTGCTTCGCTCTATTCCTCCATCACAGGTCTGGGTGCGGTGTATTATGAAGTCGTTGCCGTATTGGTGGCCATCTACACTCTGGGAACTCTTGTCACCGTCAACCGCCGCGAAGCAGCGCTGCGGGCATCGGATTCTTTGCGTCACGAGTTTGATTTGTGTCTGCGTCTGACTTGCTGCGGAAAGCAGGAACAGGTTCCGGTAGCGGAGGTCCGCAAAGGGGATCAGGTCGTGATTTTATCCGGACAGGGAGTTCCGGTTGACGGGGTTGTCAGGGAGGGAAGGGCCTTTGTGCAGGAGACGGCATTGACGGGAGAACCTTTCCCTGTGGTGAAGCAGGCCGGTGACCGGATTTTGGCAGGGAGCCATGTGCTCGATGAGCGTTTGTTGGTGGAGGTTTCCCAAAACGGCAAGGAGAGGCAATTGGACAGGCTTTTAGGAATGGTGGCCGAGGCCCGCCTGACGACGTCCGGTATTCAAAAGCAGGCGGACCTGATTATCCGTTGGTTCATGCCCTCGGTTATGATCATCTCGGCTTTGACTTTTGTGGTTTGGTCATGGCTTGGAAAATGGGAAATAGGCCTCTTCAACAGCCTCGCGGTTCTGGTGGTGGCCTGTCCCTGTGCCATGGGTTTGGCGACACCGATCGGAATCTGGAACACGTTGAACGCTTTCGCCCGTCGTGGACTGGTGGTGCATACGGGTGAATTGATCGAGAGACTGTCCGGGATTGATACCGTGGTCTTTGATAAAACCGGAACCCTTAGCGAAGAGAAGCTGCAATTGGTTGAAATGGTGGTTCTTCATGATGGAGATCGTGAAATGATTCAGAGGCAGATCGTGGCCATTCAAAATCAGAGCACCCACCCTGTGGCCAAAGCTTTTCAGAATGCATTCGGAAATGTCGAGATCTCACCGGATTTGCAAGTCACCGGATTGAGAGTGTTGCCTGGGATCGGCATTGAAGCAACGGTTCATGACGGCTCCAACTCAAGGCTGATTGCCCTTGGAAACAAAACCCTTTTGGATGTCCAAAGTTCCGTGCTGCAGAAGAGTCTGATGGGGCGGTTGAAATCGTCGCCGGAATCCGCAATGGATCTCTGGGTCTGCCTTGATGGTAAGCCAGTGGCTGTCGCCCTGTTGCGGGAAATTCTGAGAGATTCCAGTCAGAATGCTCTGAGGACACTGGCGCGTTTGGGGATACGGACGCAGATCATGAGCGGGGATCGTTCCGAACGCTTGACAGCACTCGGGTTCGAGGGAGCACTGGCGGGGTTGTTGCCGGAAGAAAAGGCGTCAAAGATCCGTGAAATGCAGGAGAACGGAGCGCGGGTTCTGTTTGTGGGAGATGGAGTCAATGACGCGCCTGCGATGATGGCTGCGACCGCCGGCATTGCTCTGGCCAGCGGCGCGGATCTGACCCAAAGCACAGCCCAGGCACGGCTTTATGGTGGAGACCTCATGCTGATTCCTTCTGCCCTGGCGCTTTCGGCCAAAGTTACCCGAGGCATCCGGCGGAACCTCTTGTTTGCCGGGTTTTATAATTTGGTGGGAATCAGTCTGGCTGTGGCGGGGGTCTTGCACCCTGTGGCGGCAGCGTTATTGATGCTGGCTTCCAGCCTTACGGTAACATGGCGGGCTCTGCGTTTCGGAACCCATCTGGAAAAGGCTCTGGCCGAAGCTCTGGAAATTTCCGAAAAACAAACCTTAGTGCCTTCTGTCAGAACAGGAGGCTTTGGGCTCAGCACCAATGAAGCGGTTTTGGCTTTGGCCGTGGTCGCACAGGGGATCCTGATTACTGTCATGGCCGGGATCAACGGATGGATGGCAGGGCTGGTGTGGGCTTTTTTTGGGCTAATGGCCGGCGTTATTATCATCCTCTGGCGTTTGTGGCGGACGGAGGCTCAGGGCAAGTTATTGGTGGCAATGTTTGCCCTTGGTAATGTTGGAATGTTGGTGGGCTGGTGGGGGGATGTTGGATTTGGGTCTGTCATCGCGCATGGTAGTTGTGTTTGTGGATGTTTCTTATCCCACATGGGGATGGGAAAGTTATGGTCGCCCTCCTGGATGCAGGGGGGGATGCTTCTGATGTCGATGCCGCTGGCCTGGAGTGCCAACGTGTTTCCTTCTGGATTGTCCGCTTCCTGGAAATCAAGCCGCTGGGTGCATGCTTTGGTTTGTCTTTCGGGGATGATGTTAGGTATGTGGCTGGCTGAATTACTGCTTTATCCGGTGACCTGGTCGAATCCTTTCCTCCACTTTGTGTCCAGTTATCTGGCCATGACGATTGGTATGTTGGCCGGGATGGTCTTTTTTTGCCGCCTCTATCTGGCTGCCATCAGGCCGGGGGTGAAATCATGAATGCGGTGGAGCGGTCACGGATGATGCGGGAGCGGCAGAAGAGTTCGTTGCTTTGGAAATGGATACACATCCTGGGTTCCCTGAAGTCGGCGGTGATCCTGATTTTAACCATTGCCCTGGCCTGTGCGGTGGCCACGATTTATGAGTCCAAATTCAATACAGCGGTTGCGCAATACTACATTTATAAAAACCCGCTATTCACGCTCTGGTTGTTTTTCCTCTGCATGAATCTGATTTGTTCAGCCCTGACCCGTTGGCCTTGGCAGAAAAAACACGCCGGTTTTGTTGTCACACATGCCGGGATTATCACTCTTCTGGGGGGTGCGGTGATGGGAACCATGATTGGCTGGGATGCGTCAGTCACCTTGGAAAAAGGGCAGGAGCCGACAGGGTTGCTGATGAGAAATGAAGCAATTTTGATGTTTCAAGGCCCCCAAAGCGGAGAGGTCTATACTACACCTTTAGAAGTCAAAGTCCGTCAACCCGGCCCGGATAATACCCGCATTCTTACAGTTCCGGAGTCTGATCTCAAACTGGTCGTCAGTGACTACAATGAGAACCTGACCGTGGTCAGTTACGTGGTCGATGATCTGCAATCAGGCACGGCTGAAGGCATCAGTCTTCGCCTGCACAGCAACATGATGGGACAGACTTTGCCGATATCCTTGATGGGAGCCCCGCAGGAGCTGGCTACCTACCAAATGTTCGGGTTGGCTGAAATACATCTGCTGGACAAGCTCCCTGCTCTGGATAAGACAAAAAAAGAAGTGCCCAAAACATACCGGGAAACCCAGATGATTTTTGTCAATATGCCAAGGGAGCCGGTTGTTCATAACACCAATGAAAAAGTGAGTGGATATCAGTTTTTTCTGACAAAGGGTGAAGCTACGGACGATTTAAAACTCCGGGCCCTGAGCCCCACCGGTCAGGAAAGAATCTTTGCCCTGACGGAGATTGTGGGAAAGTCTTTTCCAGGCGACGACAACAACACGGTCATAAAAGTGGTTTCCGCCTGGAACAACCTGGCCATGGTAGACGGTAAGCCGGTGGAAGCTTCCGGAGATATGAAGAATCCGGCCGTATTGATAACTTTAAGCGGACATCTGGAGCAGGAAAAGAAAATACCTGTCATGCAGGTGGCGAGAAAAAATCAGGAAACCGTTTACTATCGCGTGATGCGGGGAAATTCACTTCTGAAAGAGGGTGAGCTTACAAAGGGGGAAACCCTGCCGCTGGGTTGGGCCGACTGGTCGGCCCAACTTGAGGGTTCCTTTGAAAAAGCCCGTATGGCCACGCGGACGGAGGTGGCTACAGGAACGCTGTTGCCGGACCAGCAAACTGTTCCGGGACTAAGATTGCACCTGGAGGACATGAATGGCGAGAAAGGTCCCGAGATCTGGTTGTCATCGGGAACCTCACGCCTTGTTCAAATCGGAGAAAAGCTGGTTCGGGTTGGGTTTGGTCTTAAAACCGAACGGATTCCCTTTCTGATTTCCCTGGAAAACTTTCAGGTGCCGATGGACGCGGGCACGGAGACCCCGGCTAATTTTATCAGTAGCGTACGTTTTCACAACATGCAGACCGGAGAAAAAATTCCTGCCCACATTGAGATGAATCATCCGGCGAGTTATCCCAACGACTGGTGGCGGGCCTGGGTGGGCACCACCTACAAGTTTTCCCAGGCCGGCTGGGATCCCCAGAACATGAATCAGACAACGCTCCAGGTTCTTTACGATCCCGGGTGGCTGCTGAAGTGGGTGGGGTCCCTGATGATTTGTTTCGGTATTTACATCAGCTTTTATTGGAAAGGCGTTGATCGTGCGCCCGTGGCAATCAATGCTTTACGCCCCTCAACCGCTGAACCTGCCGGACCACAATTATGAATCGAATATTTTTTATCCTTTTAGTCTCCATGATCCCTTGTCTGGCTCAGGCCAAGACTCTCGACCTTTCTTCACTTGAGGATCTGGCCATTCAGGAAAACGGGCGCAGCAAGCCGGTAATTGTTTTTGCGGTTGAAAGCCTGAAAACACTATACGGCAAGGCGCACTGGAAGAATGAGGAAAGTAAGGATTCCCTATCCGCCATGCAGGTCGTCACAGACCTCGCTTTTCACCCACAAAACTGGATTGAACAAAAGTTGATCCGGGTTGATCATTTGAAGCTTAAGAAAGAGCTGGGTCTGCCGCGTACGGAAAAGTATTTCAGTTACGCGCAACTGGCCAAAATAGAACGTCTGCAGCAATTACTGGAGGAGGTTCTAGCTGAGCGGAGGAAAAAAAATCCTGAAAAACTTTCCCCCATGCTAGAAGCCGCCCGCAGTGTCGGGGCCAAGATGGATGTTTTTGAGAGATTGGCCGGAGGCCGTGTCTGGGCCCTGGTTCCGCATCCCAGTGATCCGCTCAATGGTGCCTGGAGCACATTTCCGGATGCAGCCCAAAACTATCCAGTGGAAAAACTGACCCCAGGGCTCGCCGCCTTTCAACAAATGGCAGCAGCTTACGATCAGGAGGATCAGTCGGCTTTTGATCAGGCCGCTGCTGTCTTGAAAGTGGAGATGAGGAAACTTTCGCCCGGAGTTTATCCCACAGAATCCCTGCTGCGGCTGGAGCATTTTTATGTTCAGGCTCATCCCTTCCGCCTTGCCTGGATTGCTTACCTGATTACTGTTATCGCGCTTGCTGTAACGTCAATCAAGGGACGTGCGGTTGGTTACAAAATAGCCTGGATCTTTGCCCTGATCGGATTCTCAATCCAATTTGCCGGTTTCGTGGCCCGCACCCTTATCTCTGGACGTGCCCCAGTCACCAATATGTATGAGACCGTGATCTGGCTGGGTTTCGGGGTCATGTTCTTCGCCCTGATTTTTGAGGCGATCTATCGTTGCCGTTACTTTCTGCTTGGCGCGACCCCGGTGGCAGTGCTGTCACTTATTCTGGCTGACAGTCTGCCTGCTGTTTTGAACAGTGCGATTCACCCGCTGGTTCCTGTTTTGCGTCATAATTTTTGGCTGACAACACACGTTCTCAGTATCACGAGTAGTTATGCAGCTTTGGCCCTGGCTCTTGGAGTGGGTCATATCGTCCTGGGTAAAGTCATTATGGGAAAAAGTGTCTCTCCGTCACTTTTTCAGTATCTTTACAGGTCAATTCAGATCGGGGTTTTGTTATTGGGTGCTGGGACAATTCTCGGCGGGGTCTGGGCCAATTACTCTTGGGGCCGGTTTTGGGACTGGGATCCGAAAGAGACCTGGGCCTTGATCGCTTTATTATGTTACCTGGCCATACTACATGGAAGATTGGCGGGCTGGTGGGGAGGCTTTGGCCTCGCTGTAGGATCTATTCTGGCTTTCCAGGCAATTATTATGGCCTGGTATGGAGTCAATTTCATTCTTGGGGCGGGCCTGCACAGTTATGGGTTCGGCGCGGGTGGGCTGGAATATGTCAGTGGATTTGCCGTGTTGGAGGTTTTGTTTGTGGCGTTTGCCATTTGGACTTACCGCAAACAGCGGGTTCAGCCAGCCTGATCAGGATTTGCTGGCCGGGCGCTGATACCAGAACGAACAACCTTCCCTGCTTTTCAAAGCTCCGGGTCGCAAAAGGCTCAGCATAATGAAGAAAAGTTTGAACTGGGAGTTCCAGTGAAGCTTGCGGGCTGAAGTCAGCACGGAACAATCAGTAATGATGCGGAATTTTAATTTTTTCTTTCTGCACCATTGTTTAATGGCCCTGGAGAAAAACAGCTCTTCCGCTGCATAGTATTCCTCGTTGAAACCTCCTGTTTCCTCCCAGGCTTCCCTCCGACAGAAAAGGAAAGATCCGGCTGCCAGCCGGAAAAGGGCCGAGATGGTATTCCATGTTTTGACGACCAGGCCCGGGAAAAAAGGCTGTTGAGCGAGATCGAAACGGATCAGGGTTCCTCCGGCACCTGTATCCGGTTGCAGCAGAACTTCGATCAGGCGGATACCCAACTCTGGAGGAACGAGCGTGTCGGCATCGACAAAACAGATCCATTCCCCCTGGGCCTGGCTTGCTCCGGTGTTGCGGGCTTTGGCAATTTGGTTGTGAGGCTCAAAAACCACGATGGCTCCCAGAGAGCGGGCCAGGGCTGCGGTTTCATCTGTGGAATTGTTGTCGCAGACGATGATTTCATAGGGGCAATCGGGGAAGGGGGCCAAGGCCTGGCGTAAGGCTGCAAGGGTGGCGGGCAGATGATCCACCTCGTTATAGGCGGGCAGGACGAAACTGATTAACGGCCGTGTCATGTTTTGCAACCGAAAGGCCTGATCAGAAGTTGATCTGAATTTGGGCGGAGAATCCGCTGGATCTGATGATACTGCTGGGCCTGTAAAAAAAAGAGGGATGGTAAAACGGGTAGGATACCGTGTATGGATTGTGCGCGGGAAAAGGAACACGCCGCGATGAAGTCAGGGCCTGTTGGCTGTCTTTGAGCAGTGTGCGGGTGCTGTTCAGTCCCTGGAATTCTCCGCTGGAGCTGCTTTTACCGGGTTGTCCCGGTGCGGATACCAACTGAAGTTCTTTCCGCGAGCGTTCTGTGAGGATGTTGAAAGGGATGAGACGGTTGACCCTGGCCCCCACCAGATGCAGATGTCCTGCATCTGCATCAATGATCCGTCCCGAGACGATTTCCTGGTTGATCAACTCGAGCGAGACAAGGCGTTCCGGGTCAAAGGAAAGGATTTGGGCGTGGGCATGGCAAAACGGGATTAAAAGGGCGAGGAGAATGGCCGACTTCACTGGTGAAAGATAGCTTAAGCGGGCAGGAAAGACAAGAGCGCCTGTTCCCGGATTATTTGTGCAACTTTTTGATTCCATTGGGGTTTAACAAGGATGAACCTGAGTTTTTCCCGCCAAACAGTATTGATAGGCGCAGCCCTTTTCCTTGTGGTTGCCTTTGCAGGCCATCGCCTGTTCTTTTACGACGGAGGCATCACTATTCGGGAGAAACAGGTGCCTCTGTCTGTCATCATGGGCCAGCTCAAGAAAAAAGGGGGGATCCCGGTTCACAGCAATATTGATCCGAATACTTTGGTGACAATGGATGTGCAATCGGTTCCCTTGGCGGAGGCGATGGAGGTTTTGGCCACCGAATTGGATGCCCGTTGGATGCCTTACTATGTTCTGGCTCCGGATAAAGCGGGTTTGTCACAGGTTTTGGGGGCTTTGGAGGCAGGATCAGGCAGGGAAGGGGTCAAAACATTTTACCGTCCCCTGCAGGGGCCTGCCGAATGGGTGATAGGTGAGCATCTTCCCGATGTAGCCCGACTAACATGGGTCAAGGAGGCTTTGGCCGGAAAAAAAGATATGGTGGGGGTGCTGGGAGGATTGGCTGAAGGATCTGATGCCGGTTATGCCATTCCTCTGGACTGGAATCCGGCCGTCGGAGAGTTGCCGAAAAAAAAGCTTCTCGGCAAAGCCGTAGCCCAGGTGGCGGATTCGGCCAAAGCTCGGAATTATGCCTTTTTGTATCTCCATCAAAGGGAGCGCAATCCGGCTTTCGGAGGCGGGCTCGGTCAGGGAGAACGCCCTCAATCCGGGGGAAACGGGCAATGGGAACGTCAAAATCAGGACGTGGTCGAAAAGCGTCTTGCCCTGCGGATGGCATCCCTGCCTGAGTCTGAGCGTGTTGAAGCCGAAAAAAACTGGATTCAACAAAAAAACCAATGGCAGGAAATGGAGAAGCTTAGTCCCGAAGAGAGGCGTGCCAAGGTGCAAGTGATGATGGAAGATCCTGCATTTCAAGAGCGGATGGAAGAGAGGGCGGAACGGAGAGATGGTCGCAGCAGTCCAGAGAAACGACGTGACCGTTACAAAAGTTATGCCGAACGTAAAAAACAAATCAAAGGGTCCAATTGAAAAGAAAACAGTTCAGACGCCCGACCCTGTCCGGATTTACCCTGATTGAATTGCTTTGTGTGGTGGTGATCGTGGCCTTGCTGGTCCAGTTGGCGGCCCCTGCCTATCAACGAGTCATGGAGAAAGCACGCAGCGCGGCCTGCGGTTCCAATCTCCGACAACTTGGACTGGCGGCGGAAATGGCTTCGCATGATAATGAGGGGCAGTATCCGTATATTGAAAATGATCCGCAGAACCCTGTTTACACGGCCGAGAATCTTCCGGAAGGTGCTGAACCCGTCACGCTGCTTGAAGCCCTGAAGGATTATGGCATCACGGAATCTTTCCTGAAATGCAGAGCGGACATCGGACGGAATAACCGCTTTAAATCCATGGGCAGCAGTTATGAATGGAGGCCAATGCTGGATGGTGAATCCGTTCTGGCTCCGATGTTTTATGGACGACGCGGGGTGAGAAAAGTCAGTCCCTCCCGTTTCCGTCTGATGATTGATGTCGATCCCGTCCACCGGGGGCGTCAAAATGCGGTTTATGCGGATGGCCATGTAAGGACATATTGAAACAATACGTTTCCACCTGCTTATTTTGGATCTAGCGTGCGCTGGATGCCACGTTTTCCCCGCGAACTTCCTATATTGTTTTCGCTCATTCTTCTCTGCCTGCTTACGGGCGTGTTGGGGGGTCTGGCCACGGCCACTTCCGTGGATACATGGTATGTGGCCCTGCGCAAGCCGTCTTGGACGCCGCCCGGGGCGATTTTCGGGCCTGTTTGGACGCTCCTTTACCTCATGATGGCGGTTGCGGCCTGGCTGGTCTGGAAGGAAAGGAACAGGCGCCCTGTCCGCATTCCCATGGCGGTTTTCCTCTTACATCTGGCCGTCAATGCAGCATGGTCCTGGATTTTTTTTGGATGGCAGCGTCCCGATCTGGCTTTTTTCTGGATTGGCTTTCTTTGGTTTTGGGTTGTGGTGACGATTTTTCTCTTCCTGACAGTCAGACCCCTGTCCGCCATCCTGATGCTTCCCTATCTTCTCTGGGTCACGTTGGCACAGGTACTGAATTACGAGATTTTCCGTCTGAATCCCTGACGGAAGGCACCAAGGCATTCCGCATGGTGAAAAAGAGATAGAGCAGCATGATCGGTGCTGTGGCCGGGGCGGGCCAATTGGCGGTGTTGATGCTAAAAAGACTGACCATCCAAAATGTGGCGGCTAGGGCCTTGTTTTGCCACCCCTGATTCTCGTTTTCCAAGAGGCAGAGACACCACCACCCGGCCGCCAGGAGCAGGTCGTAATGCATCAAGTAGGGAGAAGTGACGGTCATCACGGCCGAGGCCAGAAGCAGCGAATGGGCGGCACTCCATTTTTTTCCGGGCCGGGCCAGACGGACACTGAAAGCTGCCAGTCCGAGAAGACCCAGGCCCAGGAAGGTGGTTAGTGGCCCGGTAATTTTTCCGGGGTGTGCCGACTGGCCGAGAAGGTTGAGCACGAACATTTTAACGGTCTGGTTCAATTCGGCAAATTGGAGTTGTCCGCCGCTGCTTAGGTTTTGCAGAACCTGCAGCCAGTCTCCATAGCTGGCGGGTCCACAGACAAGAAGCCCGGTTATCAGCCAGAACAGGGAACCAGCCGCAGCAGCCAAAACAAAGCGGAAATGTCCCTGGATAAACATGAAGCCTGCGAGCAGGGGCAGAAACTGTGGTTTGTAAAACAGGCAGGAGAGCACCAGTCCGGCTGCGATTGTCCTTTGGCGATGGAGCAGCAGGGCGGATGAGCAGATGATCAAGAAGCTTAGGCATGAGTTCTGCCCAAGGATGAGGCTATAATGTAGGGATGGCAGCCCCAGCAACAGAAGAGAAGGGAAAAGCATTTCCCGCCGGCCCCAAAAAGTCCCGAGTTGGCTGATGCAGATCAGATAAAACAAAACGCTTAATCCCAGCCAAATCAGGGCAAAGGCCGGATAGCCCGTGAAAACGAGATGGGAAGCGGTCCAGGCGAGGAATGGCGGGTAGACGTAATTGAAGCTGGAACTGTTGAAGTCCGTGCCGGGTTTGTGCTGGTGGCGGATCCAGATTCCGAGTTTTCCTCCCTGATACAAATCTACAGCTTGCCCGTTTTCAACAAAAACACCGGCACCGTAATGCTGGAACAGATCGGAGGATTTCACTTCGCCAGCCAGATTTTCGAGTCCTGGTCCCTGGATCCAATTCATGCCCAGAGCCAGGCCGAACACCAGAAGACTGGACAGACTCAGGACAAGGGTGATTCTCCGGAACCAGGACATCCTACAAGTTTTAAGTTTTATGATTTAAGTGGAAAGCTATTTCAGTCCCCCTGGTTCCGTTGTGTGGATAAAACCGCAGTTGACGTGGGAAAGAGCGGTTTTAGGTTAGCCCCATGGAATGGAACATTAAGTCACGCTCAGAAGTCTGCCAGCAGACCGGACACCCGTTCCGGGATGAGGAACTTTTTTATACGGTACTGAATGATACGGTGGAGGGGATTGTCCGGCTGGATTTGTCCGGGGAAGCCTGGCCGGAGTTCCAGCATTCGCCCGAGGAACTGTCTTTCTGGAAATCCCAATTCAAGGCTTCGCCACCTGCCGCCCAGGAAGCTGTCGGGAAAGAAGATGCGGAATCCGAACTGAGACGGCTGCTGGCGGCGCCCAACCAGGCGGATGCCAAGGTCTGTTTTCTTCTGGCCCTGCTGCTGGAACGGAAGCGTATCCTCAAAGCCCGCGAACGTTACGCCCGCGATGGGCAGAAGTACGTGCTCTATGAACATATGGGAACCCAGGAGACCTTCATTGTTCCAGAAGTGGAGTTCAAATTGGCCGACTTGGATCTTTTACGTGAGGAATTGAACCGCCAGAACAGCCGGATTTTCACCGTCTCCCTGCCAGTAGGTGAAATGCCGGAAGTGGCTTCGGAAGAAAAAGCCGGATAGGTTAATACGGTCGGTGATTACTCGCGCAATACACGGTAGAGACGGAAGCCGTTGCCATCAGGGGCTGGAATGTCGAGGGGTTTGAGGAAGGCCGGGCAGTGGCCTTCAACCAGCCTTTGGTAGAAGGTTCCAACCAAGCCCGACTGGTTCAGGAACGCTTTTTCGGAGGATTCCGGCTTGAGCAGAATCAGGGTGATTCCGCGTTCCCGCAGTTTCAGCAAAACCTTCTCGTCTGAACTTTCGTTCATGAGGTCATACAGAAAAAGAATGCCGCTGCCGTTTCTATGGTAGGGGGTGGCGATGACCTCATGAGAAGTTCTGTAAAGCAGTTCAGGCCCACTGTCGAGATGCGCCAGGATGCGTTCCCTGTTGGAAAATTCAGGATTTTGATTCATCCATCCGGTTACGGAGCGCAGGGTGCCGCTTTTTTCGATAGAGATGGCCGTATTTTCCACCTTTTTTGAGGAAAGGATTTTCGGGCCCAGGCTGATGGCTGTGATGGGAACGTATCCTGCGCAGAAGAAAAACAGAATGGCCAGGCGTGAGCGGCGGAACGCAACGGGCGAAAGTTTTTTTTCCAAGGCTTCCAATAACTCCCCCAAGACAGCCGCCAGGGCGAAGATCAGGGCTGTCTGGGCGTAGGACACCCATCGGATCTGGTAGAAGGTGAGGAAGGTGAAGAAGAGCGAAGCCAAGGCAACTGCCAGCCAGGGCCCGGTCACGTAACGATCAAGATAAAGGGGGCGAAGTTTTTTTCTCCAGGCAACAAGGAGGAGGGCAGCAAGGACAAGGAATCCGGGAATGAACCAGATGAAGACACTTGCCCATCCGCCGGGCTCCGTCTGCCAGAGAGGTTGCACTTCCAAGACCTGTTTCAGCCAGAGACTGTTCAGACGTGGCTCCATTTGCCCATAAGGGCCCCGGAGAAGTTCCGGAAAAAGCCGGAAAAGAAGGAATCCGCTTAGAATGCCATACAGGCAGGTAAAAACGGATTTTATGGCCATGCGGAGAACGGCTCGTTTTGGTGGGATGTCAGAGGCCTGAAAGCGTCCCACTGCCTCCGCCAGCAACCAATAACCTGTAGCGAGAGCCAGGGCTAACAGGTGGGGCAGGGACATGCGGTCCAGCTCAACCGTTCCTATCCGGCTCCAGCCCTGTTCCAGCAGGAAAAATACCAGGCTGCCAAGTGTCAAAGCCCCGCTGAAAAGCAGGCCGGTCATAGGCCGGAGTGAACCCTGGATCCAAGCCAGAGCCAGCAGTGTAAGGCTTAGAAGAATCACGGTGACAGACTCCAGGCTGACGGAAAAAGCCAGAGCTTGAGCCAAAGCACAGGTTATGGCAGTGAACCCGTTCAATCCGCCCTCGGCCAATAAACGGAAGAGGAAGCCCAGGGTGATGATAAACAATAAAAGGAGCAGACTGTGGTGGTCAGGTCGCCCGGCCTGGAAAAAAAGCACCACGGAGGCCTGGCTGAAAAAAAGAAGCAGAAGATGGGGAAGCTGGATACGGGAATTGTTCTGTAAGAGAGGACGGGCAGACCAGGCGACGGCAAAACCAGACAGCACCAGGAGCAGCGGGGAAATCAGTATTCCCGAGTAAAGCAGGGACTGGCGTTCTGATAAAAAGAGGGAGAAAGGCAGGGCAAGTGCGAGAATAAGGAGATCAAGCAGGCGTCCCCAGTGGGAGCTTTCGCCGAACGGGGAATTGCTTCGTGCGATTGTTTGGTCGAACCAGGCATGGGTTGACCCCAACTCCTGGGCCCGGATCAGGCGCATATAGCAATCGGTATCCGCCAACCCCCCAGGGCTGAGCTGGAGACCGCTCAGATAAATCAGCAGCTGAAAAAAAAACATGACCAGTCCGAAGAAGAGCGGGATCGTCCAATTTTTCAAAGCGTTGCCATCATGCAACTTTTTGATCGAATCGTGCGAGTTTAAAAGCTACGGGGCAAAAGAAGGGTCAGGGAAAACGGGAATTCTGCAATTGGGTGAGTAACAATTTTATGTCATTCGCGCGTACTCATCCTAACTCATTAACAGTCAATTGCTTGCAATCATTTTCTGATCTTTAAAATAAGTAGAATGACGCTACAAAGTGACCTCCTCGCCATCAAATCGACACATAAGGATTTCACATTCGTTAAATCCAAAAGGCAGGATTTCCATGATGGTGGGAATTTTGCAGGACGACGAAGAACAAACAAACTCATTGAGGAGAAATAAAATGAACAAAATGATGAAATGGAGCTTGGCGGTTGCTTGTGCTGTTATCAGCACGGGTTCCGTGATGGCTCAAGGAGACGGCGGTCCTTTGATCGACGCCCTTGTAAAAAAAGGTGTCCTGAGCTCTCAGGAAGGTGAAGAAATCCGTGCGGATATGACCGCTGATCTGGCTGCCACTCCCGGCGGCATGATCACCTGGGGCTCCAGTGCGGTCAGAGGTGTCAAGATTTATGGTGACGCTCGTATGCGTTATCAGTGGGAAAACAAGCAGGATCAGACAGCTTCTAACCCTAACCAAAACGCGGATCGTAATCGTTACCGCTATCGTATCCGTTTGGGTGCTGACTACCAGTTTGCGGAAAACTGGAATGCTGGTGTCCGCTTGGAGACTTCTACCGCGAATGACTCAACCAACAACAACTTCGGCGGTTACTTTGATAAGACCGGCGACGAAATTTATGTTGGATTAGTCTATTTGCAGTATGCCACCAGCAACCCGGCTTTGTTTGGCTTTGAGTTCGCCGACAGCTTCAAGTTGACCATGGGTAAGCAAAAGACCCCGTTCTTGCTCTCGAACGCGTTCTGGGATAGTGACATCAACCCTGAAGGTTTCAGCGAAGAAATCGGTTGGACGAATGTCTTCACAGATGGCTTTGATGTGACACTCCGTGGGGGTCAATATGTTGTTTCCGAAGAAAACAATTCCACGCTCAACACACAAGATGGATTCCTCTTCGTTGCGCAGGCTGAAGCTAGATATAGCTGGGCAAGCAAAACGTATGCGAAAGTGGCTCCGATGTTCATCTCAGAATCGGCTGGAACATTCTTGGGTCAAGAAAATGGCGGCACTGTGGCCGGCGAAAATGGTATCGCACAGCTTGGTCATGTTCAGGTGATCGCTGTTCCTGTGGAAGTGGCGTTTAATGCCTGGAGCTTGAAGCATAAGTTCTTTGGAACCTATGGCATTAACCTTGAAGGTGATCAGCTTGCACGCAGAGATTATGGAATTCCTAGCGATGAAAATGACTTGAGCACGTTCTTCAACGTGGGTTATCAGATGGGCAAAGGTAAGGGTAAGGGCGCTTGGCAAATTGGTGCTGAATACCGTTACATTGAAGCGGGTGCTTACACCACGAACCTGTCTGACTCTGACTTCGCCAAGAACGAAAATAACCAACAAGGCGTGGTTTTGTCTGCTGGATACTCCTTCACCGACAACATCTCTGGCGGTGTGACTTGGTTCCACAGCAGTGATATCGATAAGGGTATTGATGTGGGAACGAGTGATGCAAATACGGCAGACATTCTTCAAGTTGATCTGTCCTGGAGATTCTAACCTAATTTCGTGAACGCCTGCTCCGCTTCTGCGGAGCGGGCGCGAGCGAAAAACCAAATACAATTTTACTTATGAAAAAAACAATTCTATGTCTCTTTGCGGTCGCTTTGACCTTGGGCTCCGCCCAGGCCGAGAAGCTCGTCATCAAGGGTTCGGACACGCTGGGTGCCAAAATGGTTCCTCAGCTCGCCGAAGCCTTCAAAGCCAAAAATCCTGGCACGACCTTTGAAATCGCTGCCGAGGGTTCCACCACCGGTATCGCAGCCATTACGGACGGAACAGCCGACATCGGTATGTCCTCCCGCCGCGCCAGGGGCTCGGAAGTTGCCATTGCCGCCACTAAAGGTGTCAAAATGGTTCCTACCATTGTCTCCTTTGACGGTATGGGTATCATTGTCAACACTGGCAACTCCCTGACTGGTATCAGCAAGGCGGACGTGAACAAAATCTTCACCGGTGACGTCACCGATTGGAGCCAAGTCGGAGGCAAGCCGGGCAAAATCTCGGTTTACACCCGTAACACGGCTTCCGGAACCTACCAGGACTTCAAGGATCTGGCCATGAACAAGCGTGATTATGCCAAAGCCGCCCAGAAAATGGCCGGTAATGAGCAGATCGCGGCTGAAGTTGGTAAGAACCCAAACGGCATTGGTTATGTCGGTATGGCCTATCTTAAGGCTCCCGGAATCAAGACCCTGCCTGTTGATGGTTCCCTGCCCACGAAGGCTTCGGTTCAGGCTAAGAAATATCCCTATGCCCGCCCGAACTTCTTTTACACCAACGGTGCTCCCACCGGTAAGACCAAGGAGTTCATTGACTTCCTGCTCGGACCTTCCGGCCACATCATTGTTGACCAAGTCGGTTTTGTCCCTGCCAAATAATCTTGGCTGAGATAAATCACAATCATTTGAGCCCATTGAACGATCTTCAATGGGTTCTTTGTTAAGGAAGCTAAAGTTTTACTTCCAACCATCAAGGTCAAATGGCATCGCGCGATTCCGTATGACCTTGCCGGTTGAACTCCTCGGACTTAAAACCCTGAACTTTAAACTTTAAACTCTACCCGTATGCCTGAAACACTTGAAATTAAACGACTAGACCAGCGTCCGATGACGGAATCACTGCTCGCCAAAAACAAGGTCAAGTTCTTGGGCCTAGGATCCGATGAGATCATCAAATACTTTTTCTCGGGCTCCGCTTGGACAGCCATCATCGTACTGGGTCTGATCACCCTTTCCCTCTTCCGTGAAGGTTCTGGCTTTTTTCCCCAGCACCATGAAAGCCTAAAGCTTTACCGTATGGCCGGTCTGGAGTTTGTTGATATTTTTCGCGATCAAATGACAGCACAGGCCTCTCTGTCCCGTTATTTGAATAAGCTGAAATTGGACAAAGCCCTTGCATTGAAAAATCAAGGCCTGTCGGAAGAACAAATCACGGTAAAGCTTGCTTCGCTGGAGCAACTTCGTCTGGATCTGGATCAGACCGGCTTGGAGAGTCAGGCCTTTTTGGATGAAATGACGCAGAGCATTGCGGCGATCAAGGAACGTTATACTATCTCTGAAGAAAACAAGACCTCGCGTCAAAAGATGGTAGATGCCGCCAAGCTCTTTGAAAAGTCGGGTGACAAGGAAGGGGCTGACGCACTGTTGGCAGGGCTGGATGAGTATCCCGTCGAAACCATAGACTTTGCCAAAGAGGTGGGTGATCTCAAGGCAGCCTACCTTCCACGGCACAAAGAAGTAACAGAAACTATGGCGGTTCAAATGAAAGCCCTGTTTGCCTCGGTTTCCACCGGGCCCGAAACTGGCTACGGGACTGAACTGGAAAAGTTCAAGGGCACTGTCACCAAATTGACCGACCGTTTTCCGGAAGTGCACCAGAAGATGGTGGCCTGGAACCAGAATGTCCCGGTTCCTTTTTATGAGTCCCTGACCAAATTTATATTTGGAAGCAAATGGGTGACACAAAGCTTCTGGCAGGATTGGTATGGTTTCATCCCCTTGTTTGTTGGTTCGTTGACCGTGAGTATTGTGGCCTTGATGGTTGCGGTTCCACTTGGGGTTGGGGCTGCCATTTACATCAATCAAGTGGCAACAGTTCAAGAACAGAACTTTATCAAGCCTTACATTGAGTTCATCGCGGTGATTCCTTCTGTAGTTTTGGGGTTCTTTGGAATTGCGGTTTTGGGCGAAAGCATCCGGCTCTTTACCCAGTGGGAATATATGGCTTGGGTTCCCGGCTGGCCAATATCGGAAAGGCTCAATATCATTACGGCCGGACTATTGCTGGCCTTGATGTCGGTTCCAACCATTTTCACCTTCTCGGAAGATGCTCTCAACAATGTTCCCAAGTCCTACAAAGAAGCTTCTTTCGCCCTCGGGGCCAACCGACTGCAGACGATTGCCCGCATTATGGTTCCAGCCAGTCTTTCGGGCATTATCTCGGCCATTTTACTGGGTTTTGGCCGGGTAATTGGGGAAACCATGGTGGTGCTATTGGTGGCAGGAAACCGTTTGGAAATCCCGAATTTTGCTGCAGGGCTTAATGTTATCTTCCAACCAGTGCATACAATGACTGGCTTGGTTGCCCAGGAAATTCCGGAAGTTGTCAAAGATTCCCTCCAGTATCGGGCTTTGTTTGTGCTGGCCATCATGCTCTTTCTCATCTCACTACTCATCAATTACGTAGCGCAGATATTCGTTCGCAAATACAAAATTTCCGTGGGCTAAACAGGCTATATATATGCAAAATACGAGCAAAAATCCTTTTCATAAAGTAAACACTCCGGCCAAGCGCGCAGAAACGGCCAGTTTCTGGGTCTTCCGCCTGGCAACTTACCTGATCATTGCCGCGGCAGGCTTTATTTTCCTTACCATTGCCTACAAAGGAATACCTGTGGTCTTTAAACTGACCCCTCCCTTTTTGAACATTCCTTTCCTGACGGAGTGGCCTGAGACATTGGACATTTTCAAGATGCCTGGAAATCAGGATTTGAAGTTGGAAGTCTATAAGTATAAGCGTTTCAAATATGAGAATTCCGGGGCAAAATTCCAGGAAAAGGGGACGATCGAAATGGTTGTGTTCAAGTCCCCTGAAGGGGTGACTAAAAAAGTGTATCCCCAAGACAAACAAACGTTCGATGCGGATCCAGCCTCCAATGGCTGGGCAGTGATGAATGACAAAGCAATCATGCAGGTTTTCAGTTTCCCGGCAGACACACAACTTGAGGTGGGGAATACTATTTATCGTTCCCTGATTGACGACAACGCTGCGGTGCCGCCTCTGGAACACAAGACTCAGGTTTATGCCGCAGGCGGAATTTACCCGGCTATTGTAGGAACAGTCCTCTTAGTGGTGGGTTCCATGATCATTGCCCTGACCTTGGGTGTCCTTTGTGCCACTTATTTGAGCGAATACAGCCGTTCTGGACCCGTGATCAACTTCATCCGCTTGTCCATCATGAATCTGGCCGGTGTGCCTTCGATTGTTTTCGGGATGTGGGGCTACGCCATGTTTGTTCTCCTCTTTGGATGGAACGTCTCGCTGATGGCAGGTTGGTTTACTTTGGCCTTTATGGTCTTGCCCATTGTCATTACAGGCTCCGAAGAATCTTTAAGAGCGGTGCCTCAAGGTTTCCGGGAAGGCTCATTGGCCCTGGGATCCAGCAAATGGCAGACTATTTGGAAAAATGTCCTGCCTTATGCCCTGCCTGGTATTTTGACTTCTTCCATTATGGGAATCGCCCGTATCGCAGGCGAGACCGCTGCGATCATGTTTACCGCCGCCTTCGTCGTGCGGGATGAACTTCCCTGGCAGGTGAAACATGCGGGGGAATTTTTCTTCAATGGCGTAATGGCCCTGCCATACCACATCTTCGTCGTATCGGCCCGTGTGCCCCAGAATGAGTACACCGAAAAAGTGCAATACGGAACGGCCTTTGTTTTTATGGTTATCATTCTTAGCATAGCTTTGGCTTCCATCCTGGCCCGGGCCAAAGTTCGTAAAATGTATAAATGGTAATCTAAAGACCAATCAACCAACAATAATCCTTCAAATTTTCCCTTAAATAAGCCAACATCAGGAGTAAATCCATGGAAACCATCATGAGTGAGTCAAAAGAAAAATCCCAAGAGAAGAAACCGATGGTTTTTGACCGTCCCGCATCCGAAGCTGCTGATTCAGCAGCTTTGGCTAATGCACCAACAGCTATCGAGGTCGAAGATGTTGATTTTTATTACGGAACCAGCAAAGCCCTTCACGACATCAACCTGAAGATCCCCAAGGGTCTCGTTACCGCCTTCATCGGACCATCCGGTTGCGGAAAGTCCACGCTCCTGCGTTGCTTTAACCGCATGAACGATCTGATCGACGGCACCAGCTTGAAAAAGGGCAAGATCAAGATCCATGGCGTGGACATCTACTCCAAAGAAGTGGACGTGATCGAACTCCGCAAACGCGTCGGCATGGTTTTCCAAAAATCCAACCCCTTCCCTAAATCCATCTACGAAAACATCGTTTACGGCCTGCGCATTCAGGGCATCAACGACAAAAAAGTCCTCGATGAAGTCGTGGAAAAAAGTCTGCGCGGTGCCGCTCTCTGGGATGAGGCCAAAGATCGTCTGAACGATTACGCCACCAGCCTTTCCGGCGGACAAATGCAGCGTCTCTGTATCGCCCGTGCGATTGCGGTTGAACCTGAGATTATTCTTATGGACGAGCCCTGCTCAGCCCTGGACCCGATTGCCACCATGAAAGTGGAGGAGCTGATTGATGAACTGAAGAAGAAATATACCATCGTCATTGTGACCCACAACATGCAGCAGGCTGGTCGTTGTTCCGATTTCACCGCCTTCTACTATCTGGGTAAACTGATCGAGTTCGATCGCACAGAGAAGATCTTCACCAATCCATCCAAACAGCAGACGGAAGATTACATCACCGGACGTTTTGGTTGATCTTTTTGTTCAAATAGTTCTCCTCAAAAGCCCCGCATCCATTTGCGGGGCTTTTTCTTGGGGAGGGGAAATTAGGGCTTTCAGTCGAATGCCCGTAAAGCACCTGAAAGGACGTTAAATCTTGAGGGAAAAATCACAGAAGAGGCAGTTCTACACATAGATACGATTTTACGGGATGGACATTCTTCTTACTTCAGCGAATTTTAGCGTGTTTCGCGGGATTTCTTTTGAATTTTCATCTTTGCCTGAACCACCAAGTTAAGTGTTGGCAAGAAAAGTTCTTATGGGAATACTCTTGGCAAAGGTAAAACAGTGGATCAGGAACGCATCGAAGCACTAAAAAGTTTATTTAAAGGCCGCCTACTAGACATCAAAGAAAACTTGTTGATGATGGCCAGCCTGACGGATCGCAACTTTAACCTGGCCATCAGTTCCCTGTCCGATCGGGACGATGCCAAGGCCAGCCTGGTTGAGGCCGAGGACGCCATCATTGACAAACTGGAGATTGAAATCGACGAGGCTGTTATTGCCTACGTTTCCACTCATGGGCCTATCGCCACGGAGTGTCGCATCGCTTTCAGCACGTCCAAAATCAGCGAATGTCTGGAAGGAATAGCCGATCAGGCTGTTACCATCGCCCGGCGGTCCAGATTGTTGAACAAGCGGCCCCAATCCGATCAGGTGACGGATTTCTCCAAAATGGGATCTCTTGTTCTGTCCATGATGCGGGATGCGATTGAAGCCTTCGTCAATGCCGATCCGGAAAAAGCCCGTGGGATCATCTTACGGGACAAGGAAGTGGACAAGATGAACCGTGAGGCAGAAAGCGAACTGCATCGGGTCATGGCCATTGATACGCCCAATATCCCTTCTTACATCCACATGCTATTTATTGCCCGTGCCCTGGAACGTTCCGGGGATTACTGCAAGAGTATTGCCGAAGATGTTCACTTTCTTTACACCGCCCAGGACATCCGCCATGAACAAGGATTCCAATCCAAACTTTGATAACCAGGCAGATACCGCTTTAACACGGTCAACCTACGCCGGCTCCGCATCCTCCCAACTGAACCGCATGGAGGCGGACTCCTCCAAGCTGAGCTTGATGGAGAAAAGTTTCTGCCTGCTCACGTTTTTTTTGGTCTGCTGGGGGCCCGGTGTATTGCTGGTCTGGGTGGGAATAGCCGGAATGATCCTGGGTGGTTTGGACATTCAATTGATGGTCGTAGCCATGGCGGGATTTTCGGCCTTTGCCTTTGGTTGCTTCGGGGCCTGGCTGCTTTTCCGAAAGAAACGAGGCTAAGTTTTGTTGGAGCCGGGGCCTCCGAGCCTTGGTTCTTTTTTTCCCCAGGGTTCCGAGATTCGGTAAGTTCCCAGGCAATCCGAAGGTAAATAGCTTCATTCCAAAGGCATCAATTGTGGCTATAATCCGATCCCGACAGGGCATGTCGGAAGTGACACCAGCGCACGTCGCGTTTTAATTACGAGATACCTGGTAGTGTCATCCTGAGTGCAACGAAGAACCTACAGGCCTTGTCTCAAGGGTTCTCGCACTTGATGGATTCAGCCTTACTTAAAAGTTTGGCCTGTGAGTCCTTCACTCCGTTCAGGAGGACGGCAAAGAATATCGCGACTAAAACAAATTGTGTTCTTTTGAGGCTCGCACAATGGAGTTTCATCCCTCCTTCCGGTATCTCATGGAGTCGCCTCAGGAGACTTGCCGGAAGGTCTTTTTCCGTGTTTGTGTCACCTTACTACGCAAAAAACTCAATAGGTGGGTCAAAATAACTTAACAACACCCACTACCCGGACTGCAACTGGATGGCGTCGCGGCTGGATTTACCCCGCAGGCATCTTTGGCCAGACAGTCCGTGTGTTTGACGGTCAGTTGAATCACCACTTTCCCGTTCACAGTTTCAGCCGATTCAATTGGGTATTGGGAAATGACTTTGTCTTCATACTCCACTTCGGCCTCAATGTCTTGAGAGGGAAGCACTTTGCCGCTTTTATTTAGAATCGAGAGAAATTTGTCTGTGGTCAAACGATGTTCGATATCAAAGGTCGCCCAGAGCTGAAGGGAGCAGAATTCAATCCGACGCAACTCTCCTCCACAATCGATGAAATCCTTTTGGATGCGGGCAACCTCGGTCAGATGATAATGGCTGGGGATGGTTCGATCGTCGGGTAGGACAAATTCGATTTTTTGCCTGGGTGCTGAAGAAAGAATGGCAATAAGTTCGGACAGTTTCATAGCTGGTTTGCTTTCATGGTTTGCCGGACAACACGGCAGGCATCACTATGAATGAAGGCCCGATCCTTGTCGCTCAGCGCAGCTTCGCCCAGGCGATCCGCCTCTTCGATAACTTCGCGCGGGTAATACTTACGCCGGAACCACAGGGCCACGTGAACCAGACCGATCAGGATCGGAACTTCCAGCAGCGGGCCTACGACGGTGGCAAAGGCCACGCTGGAGCTGATGCCAAAAACGGCGATGGCAACCGCGATGGCGAGTTCGAAATTGTTTCCCGCTGCGGTGAAGGCCAGCGTGGTGGCGCGGCTGTAATCGGCCCCCATTTTTTTGCCCATAAAAAAGCTGATGAAAAACATCAGGATAAAATAGATGGTGAGAGGCACGGCAATAAGAAAAACGTCTCCGGGAAGTTTCAGCATGGACTCGCCCTTGAAGGTGAACATGACGGCAATGGTGAAAAGCAGGGCGATGAGGGTGATGGGTGAAATGCGGGGAATAAAGACATGATCGAACCAGTCCTGGCCCTTGAGCCGGATCAGGATCACGCGGCTAAGGATGCCTGCGACAAAGGGACCGCCAAGGTAGAGCAATACGCTCTTGAAAATATCAACGATCCCGATTTCGAGAGCCGTGGCCTGGAGTCCGAAAAGGGGAGGTAGGACGGTGAGGAAAAGCCAGGCATAGACGCTGTAGAAGAGAATCTGGGCCACGCTGTTGATGGCGACCAAGCCGGCGCAGTATTCGGAGTTGCCTTTGGCCAGTTCGTTCCAGACCAACACCATGGCGATGCAGCGGGCGATACCTACCAGGATCAGTCCCACCATATAGTCCGGATGATTATGCAGGAAGAGGAGGGCCAGGGTGAACATCAAAACCGGGCCGATGATCCAATTTTGCAGGAGGGAAAGACCCAGGATTTTGGTATTGGTAAAGACACGGGGCATCTGTTCGTATTTCACCTTGGCCAGGGGCGGATACATCATGAGGATGAGTCCGACGGCGATGAGCAGATTGGTTGTTCCGTAAGTGACCGGGGCAAAGAAGGTCTCCGGATCAGGGATGAAAAAATGACCAAAAAAAAGGCCCAGCCCCATGGCGGCAAAAATCCACAGGGTCAGATAACGGTCGAGGAAGGATAGTTTTTTAGACAGGGTTTGGCTCATGGTTTAGAAAAGTACTTTTCGGCAAGAAGAGGAAAAAAACCGTGGCGGGCACGAACACGGATGAAGTTCAGAGACCCAATTCCAATTCCGGGAAAGACCAGTCGGCTCGAAGAGTGAGCCGACCGATGTTTCCGAAGCCATTGATGGCAACGCACATTGTAATGATTTGTTAGTATTTTTTTCAGTTAAGAGCGGTTTCTCGGCTCATGTTTTCTTTGTTACCGATGTCCTTGGTCAGCTCAGACAGGCGCAGTCGATCCAGTTTTTCCAAGGGAAGGGAGGTGAAAAGATCGAGCCTGCGTTGGATCTGCATGGCGACGTTACGGAAGAGGACAAAGGTTTCTTCTTCGCTTCCCTTGAAATCAGCCGGATCCGGGGAACCCCAGTGCGCGATGATGGGTTGGCCGGGCCAGACCGGGCAGCTTTCTTTGGCGTTGTCGCAGACGGTGATGACAAAATCGAATTCGATTCCCTTCGCGGTGAATTCATCCCATGACTTGCTGCGGGCGTCGCTGGCGTCAATTTTATAGACTTCTTTCAGGACGCGTAGCGCGTAGGGATTGATCCGGCCTTTGGGATCGGCCCCGGCGCTGTAGGATTCGAATTTGCCTTGGCCAATGCGCTTGATGAGGAATTCGCCAAGGATGCTGCGGGCGGTGTTGCCGGTGCAAAGAAACAGGATTTTATAAGGTTTGGTCGCGGTCATAACATTTTGGGTTTGTGGATAGGCTTAACAGCAAGTCTTACGGGTTGATGTGGTTTTGGAGCGTGCAGGGGAAAGTTCGCAGTCGGGCAGTTTGATCTTCTTCAGCTTGGACAGATCTTTTTTGAAAGAAGGCATGGAGTGGAGGCAGTCCTGAAGGCACTTTAAGTTGGATTGAAGTTCGGCGGAGGGTTTGGCCGGAAGGCTGTAAATGATCCAGGTTTGGTGGCGGCGGGTTTCGACCAACCCGTTCTTGCGCAGGTAACCCAGATGCTGGGACATCACGACCTGGGATTTCCCCAGGATGGACTGGAGATGGCAGACGCAGAGCGGTGAGCGGCTCAACAAATTCAGAATGCGGAGGCGGGTCTCGTCGCAGAGACATTTGTAAATTTGAATCAATTCCATGGAACTTATATAAGCTTAAAGTTATATAAGGGAAAGCTAATTAATGTAATACTTGGGTGAAAGGCCTAAACCGGGACCATTCAGAGTTCTTCCCGCGAAACACGCGAAATAACGCGAAAAAAGGGAGAATCCCTTTGAGGAATGCTTGTGGGCAGGCTCGCTCAAATGTGATTTAGACTGCCAATGAATTTTTTAACTCGCGGCCCCGCATTTCAGCGTCTTTTCTCGTGGTTCGCGGGCCATTTACTGCGTGGTCACGGTTGAGCTTTAGAACGGATCATCAATCACTTCCAACTCTGGGATGGAGTGGAAGTGACGATTACTGGTCATGACGGCGGCACCGACCTGGCGGGCGCGGCAGGCGATGAGTATATCTTGGGCCGGGATGACAAGACCTTTGCGATCCAGTTGCCAGGCCAACTGTGAGGCGTTTTCCCAGAGACGTTTGCGGGTGGGAACGTGGATCATCAAATCAAACATTTTTTCCACTCCAAGCCTGACGTCCTGGTTTTTATTACCGCGCAGAACCTCCATGCGGACCATTCCACAGGTAACGAGATCATTTTCCTTTGCCCGCGAGCCGAGGTTGATGACCGGATCCAGACCGTTCCGCAGCATCCGGATGTAAATATTGCTGTCAACGAGGCTGCTTTTTACCATAACGAATGGGTTTTTCCGCCAATCTCATCTCCATCACGTCGTAGTCGGGATCAACGGAGGCCGCTAATTCGCCGGGTTTGAACTTGAGCCTTGTTTAATAAATTCCTTCCAGCGGAAGCGACGATCCATCTCCCGTAAGGCCCCTTTCACCGCATCGGTTTTGCTCTCGAAGCCATTAGCCTTGATAACCCGATCCAGAAGTTCTTCATCGATATGCATGGTCATCTTCATGCCATACTGGATATGGCATTGAGGCCTTCTTGTCAGTCCCACTGCCATACCCGGTGTGGCAACTATGCGACAATCCCAATGACGATCGTCGTCGTGATTGTCGCAGAAAATGGGACTTTGGATTGATGAGGTGATCATTGGAGAGTAGCTTCATGGAATTTAGAGATGCCGTAGTCGGCTAGGTCTGCGACCGCATTTGACGATTCGCAAAAAAACGGGCTAGAGTGCAGACGATGGAAAACGGCAGCGATGAGCAGTTGATGGAGCTGATCGGACGGGAGGATGAAGCTGCATTTACCCTTCTGCTAAGTCGCCATAAGGATCTCGTTTACGGAACCATTTACCGTATGCTCGGGCCTTACACGTCCGAGACTGAGGACATATCCCAGCAGGTTTTCATCAAAGTCTGGAAGGCTGCGCCGCGCTATCGGCCGGATGCCCAGTTCACCACCTGGCTTCTTACCATTTGCCGGAACTGTGTATTTACCCAGCTCAAAAAATCCAAGCGCACCCAATCCGAACCGCTGGAATTCCAAGGTCCGGACGGGGAAGGGGAATCGCACCATACCGATCCCGGTATGGCTACTCCCTCCGCCAATCTTTTGCAGTCGGAGCTGGCAGCCAAGGTGGAATCGGCGATTCAACAACTGCCTGCAGCACAGAGAGCGGCATTGACCCTCAGACAGCAGGAGCAGTTGGACTATGAGCAAATTGCCCACATCATGGGTCTCAGTGTTTCTTCGGTTAAATCCCTGCTTTTCCGGGCACGGGAAACGCTTCGCACCCAACTAAAGGAATATTTAAGCGCAACTTGAACGGCGGCCTGGAGTTAAATATACGTCACTATGAAAGAAAATCTGAACAAACAGGAAGATGCCTTGGACTCCCTGCTCAAGATGGCAGAAACACCCAAGGCCCCCGATTGGTTTGAGGCCAGAACCGTGTCCCGTTTACGCCGCGAGCGGGAGAAGGGTTCCTCCTTCTTCAGCTTTTTTGACGCGAAGGTGTTGCGTTACGCCGGGCTGGCCGGAGTCACTGCCGTGCTGGTCCTGCTTGGGATCAGCGGTTTTCCTTCAGGGCTAAACCGATCGGAAGAGACTGGGGTGACCGTTGCCTCCGAGGTTCAGGACGAACAGTTTTTTGCCGCTTTGGATGCCTTCGATTCCTATGTTCAACAGGCCAGCGAATGGAATCAGGAGCTGTAATGAAATCCACATTCTTGAAAGTTTCAGGGGGCTTGCTTGTTTTCTCCTGGTTGATGATTTCCAGCCCGGCGCAACCCATGAAAGAGAAGACACCTCCGGAGAGAGAGGGGTTCAGGGAAGGCAATCCTGATAAAGAGAAAAAAGGCTTCCGCGAGTTTCGTGATAAAGATGGACGTGACAAAGAAGGCCGGGAAGGCCGCATGCGTCCGGAACCTTTCCTCATTGCCGGCGATCCTCGTTTCCAAAAAATGCTTCTTCTGGCCACGACAGCTCCCGATCAACTTGAGGAAAAGATGAAAAACTGGCCGGGTCAGGCGGAGATGACTGAAGAGCGAAAAGTGCAGATGAAAAAAGAAATGGATAGTTGGCGCAACCGTATCTTCAGGACGGCTTTAAAAAATGCGGAAGAATCTGGAGTGAGCCTGAGAGAGGAGCAGAAACCCCTTTATGTGAAGCGTTACTGGGAACAGCGCAGTAAAGTGGAGTCCGGGATTCGCGAGGAAGTGCAGGCCCGTTTGAAAACAGCCATGGATAAGGAAAATGCCGCCTTGAAAAAGGAGTTTTCCCCTGCACCCGCCGCAACTTCCCGCTGAGCCGGAGCTGGTCAGGTCCTCCGGAATCTCAAGGCGAATGTACCCCGGATTCAGGAAGGGGAAAAATCATTAGTGGAACTGATTTAAAGAAAAATCGCTTTCCCGTTGCATTGTGGTTTATTCATCTGTAACTCTAGAAAACGATGGATAGCGATTTACAACAGCTCGTAGACAGTGATCGGTTGCCTCTTCACTTGGCGCAAAAACTTGATGAACTCCTCCCCGGAAAGTGCTGCTTTCACCGCAGCTGGGGAACTGGCCGTATTGTCCAACGCGACGCAGTCTCCAGCCGCTTGCTGATTGACTTTCCCGGCAAACCTTCCCACCCCATGGATTTTGCATATGGAGCCACCTCCCTGGTTATCCTGGCAGACGATCATATTGAGAGCCGCAAAATGACCGATATTGCTGCCGTCAAAGCCGAAGCAGCCTCGGATCCCCTGGCCACCATGCGCTCCGCAGTGAAAAGCATGCAGCCCGCCGCTTCCCCCGATCGTATCGAAGCCATTCTCTCTCCTTCCGTCGTTTCCAAGGCCGACTGGAAAAAATGGTGGGACGCTGCCAAGCGTGCCATGAAAAAAGACGGTCATTTTACTCTTCCGGCCAAACGCTCGGAAACTATCCTCCTCCACGAAGCCCCTCCCGACCTCGGCGCGCAGGCGCTCGAATCCGTCAGCAAGGTGATCGGTCCCAAAGCCAAACTGGCGGCCCTTGAAGAAACTCTCAAACATTCCAAAGACCTTGGTGACCCCGCCTTGGTGGAAAAACTCGTTGCCGACATCGATGAAACCCTGGCCAAAGTGCCCAGTTCCCAGCTTGTTTTCGCCGTTGAACTGGCCGTGGTCCGTGACGAACTGATCGAGGCTGCTAAGCTGGAAGGCAAGATCCCCGCAAACGCAACAACCAAGCTTCTTCCCCGTGAGCCGAAGCAACTGGTCAACCTGATCAACAACCTGACCGCATCCAAGCAGGGCAAGGCAGTCCAGCGCGCGGCCGCTACTTACGGCGTCAACTGGCACACTTTCACCATGCAGATCCTTCCCATGGCCAATGGTCGCGTGGCTGAAGTCATCATCGAATCCTTCGAAAAAGACGGGCGCAAGGGCGAAGCCATCGCTGCCATCGAGCGCCTCATCCGCGAGCGCAACCTGCATTTCGAATTCCTCATCTGGATCTGTAAGTCCAAGGATGCCGACATCCGCAAGCTCTACGGTGTACAGCTGCTTTACGCAATCCTGTCCGTTCTTGAACTGGATCAGTTGGAAGGCAGCAAACGTTCCGGGCGTCTCCAGGATCTGTTTGTCACCCGCAAAGATTTGATCGCGGAAATGATGAAGAGTGCCGGTAACGACGAGGTTCGTGACGTGACCCGTGCCATCATGCTCAGCCCGATCTTTGACGAACTCGACAAGCGTTCTGTTCTGGCTGCCTTGGTCAAACTGTACCCTTTCGTGCAGGAAATGATCATTGGCGGATCTTCCAAGGACAAAGACAAGGATCAGGGATCAATTGTTGTTTCCTGGGAAAGTCTCGAAAAGCGCAAAGAAGAACTTCAGGATATCGTCCAGAACAAGATTCCCCAGAACACCAAGGACATTGCCGTGGCCCGTTCCTATGGGGATTTGCGCGAAAACAGCGAATTCAAGATGGCCAAGGAAATGCAGGCCGTCCTTATGCGCCGACGTGCTGAGATAGAAAGCATGCTCCTCCGGGCCCAGGGAACCGATTTCAAGGCTGTCGATACTTCTGTGGTCAACATCGGAACTATCGTCAAAGTGACGGATACCAGCAGCAAAGAGTCGATTACCTACACCGTCCTCGGTGCCTGGGACAGTGTTCCAGAAAAGAAGATCGTGGCCTATTTGACCGCTGTCGGCCAGGCCCTTCAGCAGAAGAAAGTAGGGGACACGGTGGAACTTCCATTGGAAAACGCGGCCGTCCGCACGGTTCGCATCGACGAGATCACGGCCTACAATCCCTGACCCGGGATTGTAGAAGTTTCAGGCCGTTTCCGTAAAACGTTGTCCTGGAATGACGTTTTATCGCGATGCCCTAGATAAAAAACGGACAGGGGTCTCCTGTTTTATATAGGATTGAATTGAACGATAAGTTATAAGCTGATCCCGAAGGGAGGCGTTTAAATCTTCTGAGGGACGTAGTCCGTAAGAATTGGCTTGTTATTGATCTTTCAGCTGTACAAATTCTTTTAGAACCTTAACCTCAACCCAACCTACCAAGAAAAGAAGACATGAGTTCCACGATCATCACCGCCATCAAAGCCCGCGAAGTACTCGATTCCCGCGGCAACCCCACTCTCGAAGCCGAAGTTCATCTCGCCGACGGTTCCGTCGGTCTGGCCATGGTTCCTTCCGGAGCCAGCACCGGCGTCAACGAAGCGGTCGAACTCCGTGATGGCGACAAGAGCCGCTACCTAGGCAAAGGTGTTCTTAAGGCCGTTAAAAATGTTCACGACAAAATCGCTCCCGAACTTCTTGGCGTCGATGCCGTGGATCAGCTCAGTGTGGACAGCATCATGCTCAAACTGGACGGCAGCAGCACCAAGAAAAATCTTGGTGCCAACGCCATCCTCGGCGTTTCCCTGGCCAATGCCCGCGCCGCTGCCACTGCTCTGAAGCTTCCCCTCTACAAATATCTCGGTGGACCCAACGCCAAGGTTCTCCCTGTTCCAATGTGCAACATCATCAACGGCGGCGCCCACTCCGACGCCCCCATCGATTTTCAGGAATTCATGATCGTGCCCAAGGGTGCCCCGACCTTCCGTGAAGCTTTGCGCTATGGTGCGGAAACCTTCCACGCCCTCAAGAGCATCCTGCATGATCGCCACCTCGTCACCGCTGTAGGGGATGAAGGCGGCTTCGCTCCCAACCTCGCCTCCACCGAGGAAGTGCTCGAAGTCATCGCCGCTGCCGTGAAGAAGGCCGGCTTTAAACTGGGCAAGGACATTTTCATCGCCCTGGATGTAGCAAGCAGTGAATTCTACGACCACAAAACCGGCAAATACGTCTTCAAGAAATCCTCCGGCAAGAAGCTCTCCATTGATGAACTCATCAGCTTCTACAAAGACCTCCAGAAAAAATTTCCCATCATCTCCATCGAAGACGGCACGGCCGAGGAAGACTGGACTGGATGGAAGAAACTCACCGACGCCATGGGGCACAACACCCAGTTGGTTGGCGATGATCTCTTTGTTACGAATGTATCCTTCCTCAAGAAGGGTATTGATACCAAGACCGCCAACTCCATCCTGGTAAAAGTGAACCAGATCGGTTCCCTGACCGAAACCCTGGATGCGATACAGATGGCCCAAAAGGCCAACTACACTGCGATCATCAGCCACCGCAGTGGCGAGACTGAAGACAGCACCATTTCTGACATCGCGGTGGCGACGAATGCCGGCCAGATCAAGACGGGCTCTTTCTCCCGCTCGGATCGTCTGGCCAAATACAATCGTCTTCTCCGTATCGAAGAGGAACTGGGCAGTCACGCAGTCTATGGCGGCACGATCTAAAGTATTCGACCCGCGCAGAATTAAAACCACTGCACGGGTGGATCGGGGGGACATGTGGCAGAAACTTCTGCCCTGGGCCTACGCCTGTGTTGTCGTTCTGCTTCTTGCCCTGGTGGGGGCCATCTACTGGCCGGTCTTCAAGAAAAATCAGGATCATCTGGCACGCAGAATCGCTGTGCTGCGGGAAACCCAGGAGCAACAGGCTGTCAGCCTCCGTTTGCAGGACGAACTCTATGCCCTTCAGGATGACCCATATTTCATCGAGCGCACCGCGCGCGATGTCCTGAATCTGGGTAAAGAAGGGGAAGTCATCTTCCGCTTCCCGCCTTATGAAGAGCCCAAGCGGATGCCCTGACCTGGGACATGGGGATCTTTTTTGTTGGCAAAAACTAACAGGCCAATAACCATCATAGCTGGATCAGGGGAACAGGGATCGGAACCCTTTTTTCGAACCGGGTCAGGTGCGTGTAGCCGACATCCAGAGCCAGTTGGATGGCCAGATCAAAACCCGCAGCGACTTCCTGCGGAGCGTGGGCGTCCGAGTTGATCAGGATGGGGATATCCCGTGCAAAGGCCATGGCCAGGAATTCCCGGCTGGGATAAATCTCCTTCACGTCCTTGCGGAGCCCGGCGGTATTGAGTTCTATGGCTATTTTACAGTCGGCAATCGCATCCAGACATTCCGTGTAGTAAGGTTTGAGGTCTCCCGCAGGAAAGTCGCCAAATTTTTTGACCAGATCCGGGTGGGCCATGAAGTCGAAAAGTCCGGAACTGGCAGCCCGGGTGTAGAGGGAAAAATAGCGTTTCCATACCTCATCTACAGGGAGCTCCTTCCAGAGATTGCGTTTGAACGGGCTGTCGACATCCCAGTCTTCGCGGATGTAATGCACGGCGCCGATCAGGTAGTCCCAGCCTGTGCGGGCCGCGATGGAGCGAAGGTGATCTTCCTGGCCCGGGATAAAATCGCATTCGAGACCGAGACGGATGGGAAAATCGGGGAAGTCCTCCCGGGCTTCATCAATAAGCTGGAAGTAGGCGGGCAGTTCGTCCGGAGCCATCCGCCAGTTGTCAAACTGGGTCGGCATGGGGTTGTGGTCCGAGAAGCCGATTTCCGAGAGGCCCGAGGCCAGTCCTTGTTTGACATACTCCCGCGGGTGTCCTGTGGCATGGTGGCATAAGGGTGTATGAATGTGGTAATCGAAGCGCACGTGGACTCCAGTTTTAAGTTTAAAGTTTTAAGTTGCAAGTCTAGGCTGTGGAAGGTGACTCTATGGGGATGCCAACGTTCAATAAAAACCGTTTGGAAAAAGTGATTCAGCGCATTCAGGATCTGCGTATCCTGGTGCTTGGAGATCTGATGCTGGACCAGTTCATTTATGGGAGGGTTTCGCGCATTTCCCCGGAAGCACCGGTGCCGGTCGTCCAGGTGACCCATGAGACGGCTTTCCCGGGAGGGGCCGCCAACGTGGCCAGGAATCTGGCGGATTTCGGGGTCAAAGTTGGGGTTTGCGGCGTTTTGGGTAAGGACAATGCGGGAGAGCAGTTGGCCAAGTTGTTGAAGAAGAGCAAAATCGACACGAAGGGTTTGTTCATCGAAAGCCGCTTTTCCACCATCATCAAGACCCGCATCATTGCCCGGCACCAGCAGGTTGTCCGGGTGGATCATGAGGAAATGCTCAAATTCCGCCCGAGCGAGATGGAGCAGATCAAATCCTTCCTCCGCAAGGAGTTGAAAAACTATCAGGCGGTGATTGTGGAGGATTACGGGAAGGGATTTCTGCATCAGGAAATTTTTGACGAATTGGTGAAGATTGCCGCCGAGCAGGAAAAAGTGGTGACGGTTGACCCCAACCCCTCCAATCCCATTGATTTCAGCGGGGCCACGGCTGTGAAACCAAACCGATCCGAGGCCATCGCTTATGCCGGTCTCGGCGGAGATCCGGAAGCCACCGACATGGATGAGGTGGGGGCTGCGCTACTGGAACGTTGGAAGGTGCCTTATTTGTTGGTGACGATGGGGGATCAGGGCATGCAGTTGTATCAGAAATTTCTGGCACCCTACCACACGCCGACCCGGGCCAAGGAAGTGTTTGATGTGTCCGGGGCCGGGGATACGGCGATATCTTTTTTTACAGCGGGGCTGGCGGTGGGATTGAATGGCATGGAAGCGGCAGAGCTGGCCAACCACGCGGCGGGGGTTGTCGTGAGCAAACTGGGCACGGCCACGCTTCAGCCGGAAGAGTTGATTGAAAGTTTTATCGGCGCGGCGAACGAATGAAGCCGGCATTCTTTCTAGACCGGGATGACACCATCATCCGCAACATTCCTTATCTGGGGGATCCTGGCCGGGTGGAATTGATGCCGGGAGCCTTGGAGGGATTGCGCTTGCTGGAAAAAACAGGATGGCCTTTGTTTGTTGTTTCCAACCAATCCGGCGTGGGTCGCGGGTTGATCACCAAGGAGCAGGTCCGGCTGGTCAATGAAGCGATGGAAATGCGCCTGGGGGGCATTCGTTTTACAGGATATTATCTTTGTTATGGTGCTCCGGAAGATCCTTACGCTGCCGACGACCGCAAGCCTGCACCGGCCATGTTATTAAGGGCGGCTGAGGAACACGGACTGGATCTGGGCCGTAGCGTGATGATAGGGGATCGTCTTTCCGATGTGCAGTGCGGAAAAAATGCGGGTTGTCTTTCTATTCTGACTCTGGGTCATTCCGGCGGAGATGACCTGAAGGAGGCGAAAGTTCTGGCTGATTTTGTGGCGGAGGATCTGGTTGCCGCAGCGACCTGGGTCAGGGCGAAATATCCTGGAGCCAATCCATGAGTGATGAAAATGTCTGGGCGGTCATTCCTGCCCGTTTTGCCTCCACACGTTTTCCGCGAAAAATGCTGGCAGATCTGAAGGGAAAACCGTTGATCCAACGCACTTGGGAACAGGTCAAAAAAGCCAGACGGATCCAACGGGTGACCATAGCTACGGATCATGAAGATATCTACCGGGCGGCCCTGGCGTTCGGGGCGGAAGTGGTCATGACGGATCCTGCCCTGCCTTCGGGCACTGACAGAATTGCGGTGGTGACAAAGGACCAGCAGGAAGGCTGGATTCTGAACGTTCAAGGGGACGAGCCACTGATTGAACCCCAGGTTTTGGATGATTTTATTGATTCGCTGAAAGGGTCCACCGCAGGGATGGCAACGTTGGCCCGGCGGATTACCAAGTCTGAAGATATTGCCAATCCTAATGTGGTCAAAGTCGTTTTGGATCTTTCGGGACGAGCCCTTTACTTTTCCCGGTGCCCAATTCCTTATGACCGGGATGGGCGGGGTAATGCCGAGTATTGGCATCATTTGGGGATTTACGCCTACCGTCCGGGGACTCTACAACAGCTTGTCCGTTGGCTTCCCAGTCGCTTGGAGGTTGTGGAAAAGCTGGAACAATTAAGAGCCCTGCAAAATGGGGTTGCGATTCAGGTCATACCCACTAGCGTGGAAACGGTCGGCGTTGATTCCCCAGAGGACCTGGAAAGAGTTTGCAACCGGATCAACGACTGATTTTCTGGATTTTAAGCAATGAAGTATATTTTTGTTACGGGCGGTGTGGTCAGTTCTCTGGGTAAAGGGTTAACGGCAGCCTGCCTGGGCACGCTGCTGGAGCGCCGAGGCCTTCGCGTTGTTCTGCAAAAGTTCGATCCTTATCTGAATGTGGATCCCGGCACCATGAGCCCTTTCCAGCATGGGGAAGTCTATGTTCTGGAGGATGGGGCGGAAACCGATCTGGACCTCGGGCATTATGAACGTTTTACCAACGGGAAACTCACCCGCCGCAATAACCTGACCGCGGGCCAGGTTTATGAGGAAGTTCTGCGCAAAGAACGACGCGGGGATTATCTGGGAAAAACCGTGCAGGTCATTCCCCATGTCACGGACGAAATCAAAGCCCGCATCATCCAGGTCAGCCAGTATCAGGACTGCGATGTGGTGATCACGGAAATAGGCGGCACCACGGGGGACATTGAAGGACTGCCCTTCCTGGAGGCCATCCGTCAGTTCGCACTGGAAGTCGGGTCGGACAATGTTCTATTCATCCATGTCACCCTCATCCCTTACATCAAGGCTGCCGGGGAATTGAAATCCAAACCGACCCAACAAAGCGTGGCCAAGCTGCGGGAAATCGGTATTCAGCCGCACATTCTTGTCTGCCGGAGCGAGCATCCGATTGAAAAAGAGATCCGCCAAAAAATTTCCATGTTCTGCAACGTGCCCCTTGAGGCGGTGATAGAGGAGCAGGATGTTGCCTATTCCATTTATGAAGTTCCCCTGATGCTCCAGCGTGAGCATGTGGACGATCTGGTCTGCAAACAACTCCGCCTCGACCTGCCTCCTGCCGACATGAAGGACTGGCAGATCATGGTCAACCGCATCATTGCCCCCACCCACCGCGTCAATATCGCCGTGGTCGGCAAATACATCGAACACCAGGACGCTTACAAGAGCATTTACGAAGCCCTGACCCATGCGGGTGCCGCGGCCGATGTCGGAATCAATACCATTCGTATCGACGCGGAGGATATCGAAGCCGAAGGTGCTGGAAAATTCATGGAGGGGATCGACGGTGTACTTGTCCCGGGAGGATTCGGCAGCCGGGGGACGGATGGCAAAATCCAGGCGGCCCGCTTCGCCCGTGAAAACAATATTCCTTATCTGGGGTTGTGCTTGGGCATGCAGATCGCTGTTATCGAATTTGCCCGCCACGTCTGCGGATTGGCCGGGGCGCACAGCACGGAGTTTGATGAAAACACCCCGTATCCGGTTATATCCCTTTTGGATGCCCAACAGCGGGTCATCACCAAGGGCGGAACCATGCGCCTGGGCAACTCCGAGTGCCAGTTGCTGGAAGGGTCCAAGGCCTCTCAGGCATACGGCAAGCCCATCATCCTTGAACGGCACCGTCACCGCTACGAATTCAACAGTGCCTATCGTGAACAGATGGAAAGCAAGGGTCTGGTGATTTCCGGATTTTACCGGGGCCAGAATCTGGTGGAGATTGTTGAATTGAAAGACCACCCTTGGTATGTGGCCTGCCAGTTCCATCCGGAGTTCCAGTCCAAGCCCAATAAACCTCACCCGCTTTTTTACGCCTTTACCCAGGCGGTTCTAGCCCATGCCCAAAAAATCCAAAAGTAAACGCTTCCTCCTGGTTTCGGGCCCCTGCCAGTTGGAAGACCTGCGCTCCGCCCTCAACATTGCCCTGCGTGTGAAGGATCTATGTGATGAACTGGGCTGGGACTATGTTTTCAAAGCTTCCTACGATAAAGCCAACCGCACCTCCCTTAAAGGGAAGCGGGGTTTGGGTATCGAACGGGGGCTGGATATTCTGGCGGAGGTCAGTCTCAGGGCAGGAGTCCAGGTTTTGACCGATGTACACAGCGTGGATGACATCGAGCAGGCCAAACATGCGGTCGATGCCATCCAAATCCCCGCCTTTCTCTGCCGCCAGACGGACCTGGTTCTGGCGGCGGGTGAATCAGGCTGCACAGTCAATGTGAAAAAAGGCCAGTTTCTTGCACCGGAAGACGTCGATCAGATTGCCGAAAAATTAAAAAGCACCGGTTGCACCGACTATTACATGACCGAGCGGGGAACCTCCTTTGGCTATCATAACCTTGTTGTAGATATGCGGGGTCTCGCGATCATGCGCGAGCACGGTCATCGTGTCATTTTTGATGCCACCCACTCCGTCCAGCGCCCGGGAAGTCTGGGCGGGGCGACAGGAGGTGACGGACGATTGGCACCGGTCCTGGCGCGTGCGGCCGTGGCTGCCGGGGTGGATGGCCTGTTCATCGAGACCCACCCCAAACCGGAAAAATCGCCTTCGGACGGTCCCAACATGATTCCGCTTGCGCAGTTGCCCGCTGTTCTGAGAAAAATAGCCCAAATCCATGAAGTCCTTTAAAGTCATTGCCGCTGTTCTGACCCTGATACTTCTGGGCACGGGCGTCCGTGTTTTGGCCCAAGCCGATTTTGCCATCGGAGCCATCATCAAGGGTTTTGAACTTCCCCAGCGCGATGAAAGTGGCGTGATCAAAATGAAAATTTTTGGCAAAGAAGCCACCGTCATGAGCCTCAGCAGGATCAAGGTTAGGGGGCTGAACATCGATTTTTTTAACAAAGGTGTCGCTGAGACCAAAATCACCTCTGATGAAAGCGACTATTGGCGGGAGGAAAACCGTCTCACCAGCAGCAACGGGGTGAAAATCGAACATCCCAGTTTTGTTCTGACGTCAAAAACGATGGATTGGCAAATTGCGGAAAACAAGGGATTCTTCCAGGAGAATGTCAAAGTAATGATTAAACGGAACGACGAGGTTCAACCCAAATGAAAACATGTTTCTATTCAATGATGGCAATACTGACTTTCCTTCCCGCCCTCGCGGCCCAGGTGACCCCTGGCAAGACAGCAGCTGGTGCGGCACTCAAAGAAACGGAAGTTACCAGCAATAGTTTCCGGCTGGATTTGAGTAAAAAATTGGGAACTTTTTCCGGTGCAGTCGCAGTCAAGGATGCCAGCTTTGATCTTACTTCAGACGAGTTGGTGGTTTATTTTGATGAAAACAACAAGATGCAGCGCCTGGTGGCCCGCGGCAACGTAAAGATCAAACAGGGTTCCGGACGCACGGCCGAAGCCCGTGAGGCGGAATACACCGTGTCTGATAAAAAAATCAAGCTGACCGGGGATCCCGTTGTCAACCAGGGGTCCAACCGTGTCACAGGCACGGTCATCAGCATCTATCCCGACTCCGACCGCATGGATGTGGATGGACGGAGCAAGGTGCAGTTTTATTTGCAGTGACCGGTTGTTTCAGGCACCACCCTCCATGTCCGAAATCATCCGAGCTACCGACTTGGTCAAGACCTACGGGGAACGTAACGTCGTCAACGGCGTGGGCTTCCATGTCAACGCGGGAGAGATTGTGGGTCTTCTGGGTAAAAACGGGGCAGGGAAAACAACCACCTTCAACATGATCGTCGGCCTGGTGCGACCTACTTCAGGAGAAATTTATCTTCAGGGCGAAGAAGTTTCCGGCATGCCGATGTATCGGAGAGCCCGTCGTGGGATCAGCTACCTGCCTCAGGAAGAATCCATTTTTAAGAAACTGACAGTGGAGGAAAATCTCCTGGCCATTCTGGAAACACTTCCCTTGGAAAACAAGGAGAGGCAACAGAAATTGGAAGACCTGCTTTTTGAACTGGGCATCGAGCGTGTCCGCAAGAGCAAGGCCTACATGCTCTCCGGCGGGGAAAAACGCCGTCTGGCCATTGCCCGCTGCCTGGTGACGGAACCTTCGCTCCTCATGCTGGATGAGCCTTTCAGCGGTGTGGATCCGATCGCTGTCCATGACGTCCAACAAATCATCCTGTCCCTGCGTGCCCGCGGGTTGGCGGTTCTGATCACCGATCACAATGTGAGGGAAACCCTGTCCGTCGTGGACCGGGCTTATCTGATCTGCGACGGCCGTGTAGAGAGCCAGGGAACGAGCGAATTTTTGATCAACGACCCGATTGCCCGGGAATTATACCTCGGCCCGCGCTTTAACCTTTAGGGATCCATAATGACAGCTTGCCCTACACCTGGGCTACGAAAGCAATTTAGCCAAGGGTTTAATGTATCAAAAGTTCTAAAGATTCTGAGAACACTTAAGTCGAAGGATCGATCCTGACTACCTCAAATTCTACGCTATTCTGCCAAGAATGATTAACTGACCACATTTACGACAGTTGACAGTTGCCGAATTGCAGAGATTATTTCCGCCGTATGATGAACGACGTATTCTTTATCGTTGTCGGCTTGGTGCTACTATACTTCGGGGCCGAAGGTCTCGTGCGCGGAAGTTCGGCGGTGGCATTAAAACTCGGGTTGAGCCCATTGGTTGTCGGGCTGACTGTAGTGGCTTACGGCACAAGTATGCCGGAGCTTCTCGTGAGCGTGAAATCCGCTCTGGCCGGGCAGAGCGGCATTGCGGTTGGCAACGTAGTCGGCTCCAATATTTTCAATATCGCCGTGATCCTCGCCATCGCCGCTATCATTTGTCCAATCAAGGTCAACTTCCAGCTCGTGAAGATCGACGTGCCCATCATGATCGGCGTCACGCTGTTGATGATGTTCTTTTTTCGCGACGGGGCACTTGCGCAATGGGAGGCTGGCGTTTTGTTTGCGGGCATTATCATTTACACGGTGGGAAGCATCCTATACGCAAAAAAAACGACGACCCAGGATGTGAAGGCGGAGTTTGACGAGTCGCTTGATCGTCCAAAAAAGCCACTATGGATGGACATTCTCTTCATCCTGGGCGGGCTGGGGTTGTTGGTCGTCGGCTCTAACTTTTTGGTGGACGGCTCGATCTCGATCGCTCGGGCATGGGGGGTGAGCGAAGCAATAATCGGGCTGACGATTGTGGCGGCGGGCACGAGCACGCCGGAGCTGGCTGCTTCGATTGTTGCGGCTCTCAAAAAGGAGCCCGACATCGCCATTGGCGGCATCGTCGGGTCAAACATTTACAACATGCTCTGCATCCTCGGAGCAGCCGGTCTTATCGCCCCGATCAACGCCGGCGGCGTGGCTTGGGTGGACATGTTCGTGATGCTTGGAGTCTCCGTTCTGCTGGTTCCGATTCTTTGGTCCGGCTTTACCATCAAGCGCTGGGAAGGTGGTGTTCTCCTGGTAATCTACTCTGGGTATCTCTTCTGGCTCTGGCCCAAGTGAAACAACCTCTACTGGCGCTGCTCATGATTGATTTGCATGGCCCGCTTTTAACCTTTGGGCATCCGCGGGGTCGATGTGGTCAGCCCTTTGATTATTGCTTCATGTCATAGTTTTGAAGTCTTTCATCCAGTATTGCCCTCACTTCTATACAGAATCAGTCGTCGACCTCGACGGATTTAAGATAGCGATTTAATAGGGTCAACCTCATAAAAAAAGACTGACAACTTGTCTGAAACTAAAAAAGGCGACTGAAAAATGCTGAGAATTTCTATGTTGGAAAGATATCAAGAGCCGACAACTGACTCTGGAACCGGCCCTGCATGTTTGAAGGCAAAGGCAGTTAATTTGGCCCGACGAATCGTGGGTATGATCTATTTTAGCAGTAGGTATGAACTGGTCTTCGAGGTGATTCAGGAATTTGATGGGGGTTATGTAGCTGAATGTGCGGGGGAAACACTTTTCAGGCAGGCCGAAAATTGGGAAGAGTTTCGTCGCAATGTCCGGGAAGTTGTCAGTGCCTACTATTCCGGCCAACCTGAGAATATTCCGTCATCCATTTGTCTTCATTTGGTGCGCGATGAAGTTTTGCTAACGGCATGAAGTTGCCGCGCGATCTTAAGGGCCGCGCACCTGGCCAATGTTTTATGTCGGTGTTGGGATTACGTGGAAGTTCTTCAGCAGGACACCCGCATCATTCTGGAAACCAAAGAGCCTTCCCAGCAACGTTTCCCTGTTCCCGATCATCAGGTTCTCCGGGTTGGCACGCTTAACGCCATCCTTCGTGCTGCGGCCCGACATAGGGGAATGGATCGGCAGGAAATCCTCGACAGCTTGAAAACTGCGCGTGTTTTCGATTGGGTGACAACGCGAAGGGGAGGGATGGGCAAGCGCGCTTAGGGCGACTCAATGAGATGTTGGGAAAAGCCCCGAAAGCTCTGAGTGCTTCTCCAGAACAAAATCACGCTACCTGGCCGCCCAGTCAGTTTGATTGGGAATTACATCTCTACAATCGGTATCGATTGGACACGATACTGATGTTTTCCGCCGAGAACTTTTAGGTCAGGCCAGTCGAGTATGCTGCCGCGTTCCAGACGAGTGAGGGTGCGGATGGCGGGGCGTTCGAGATTGCGGGTCAGGATGTCGTATTCGGCGGCTTCGCCCTGGCTGTTGCAGCCGCTGGTGAGCAGTTTTCCGTGCATGGCGGCAATGGGGGCAATCAGCCGGAACTGGGAGGCAGAGGCAGGGATGGCTTCAGGAGCTTTTTGTCCCAGCATGAGGAAGCTGAATTTCAGATCCTCTGGGGTGCGGCGCATGTGGTTGTTGATCATCTGGACAGTGCGGGGAAGTTTCCAGCTCCGCACTTCATGGCACCAGTATTTACCGTTGGCCAGGAGCGGACAGGTTTGACTGTGCAGGCAGGGCCCCCAGATTTTCCAGTCCTCCGAGGCGGCTATTAGATTTCGCAGGTTTTCCAAGCGCTCGCTGCTTTCTTTAAGGGAAGGCTCGAGAATGAGGAGGATACCGCCGGGTTTGAGGCAGCGGCGAAGTTCTCCCAGCCAATCGTAGAGAGCCTGGAGGGGTTTTCCGGCAAAAGCTTCATTCAAGCAAAAGCTGATGGTGATGAGATCCCACGATGCGTTGCGGGTCGGTTTCCACGAGGGAATGTTGATGAAATCGGCGGTTTGTTTGGTCAGGGAGAGATTTTTAGACTCTTTGGATAAAACCTCGTGATGCAGGTTTTCGCCCAGATGCAGGAGATGTTTTTCCTGATCGACCAGGGTCAGGTGTATGCGCTGATCCGGAAAGGATTCGTGCAGCGTCCTGGCGGCGGCGAAGCCGGAGGCCCCGGCCCCGGAGCCCAGGTCAAGGAGGTGGATGTCGGAAGTGGAGGGTTTCCAATTTCGAAAGCCGAGAAGCTCCTGTAATGGGAAAAGGGTGCGGACGTAGGTCTGGGGAAAAAAATAGATTCCGTAGGCGAGCTGGTTTTGTTTGCTTTCGTAGAGGGACTTGAAGCCTTCGCCGCTGGCACTGCGCGCGCTGGTGAAGGCGTTGCTCAGGTCATCGGCGTAGGGGGCCAGGACTTTCAGGGCGGCCTGGTCGGATTTAAGGTTGAAGCGCGTCAGGACTTGATTAAGCCACCAGGCTTCGATTTCGGGGGGATAGGAAGGTTGAACCACTGCGACAGACTAATGGACACGAAGTTTAGGAGAAGGAAAATGTGCAGGCCGTCTGTGTCAGACGGCAGGTCGGGGATGCCACCTCATAGAGGCAGTCTACAAGCTGTTAGTCCTTATTCTTTGGTGTCCTGGCTAACCAGGAGCCAGCCGCCGCCGTTGACGAGGGCCTCCGCTTTTTTCCATTTCAACTGTTGGGTTTCGGATCCACGACGGATGGTGACCATGTCGTTGCGGCCGATTTTGGGTTGTTCGCGGTGGATGGGCAGGTGAAGTTCCTGCTTAGGTTCTTCCGGGGAATTGGTGGTGTAGTCAGAGGGATCGGGCAGCGCCTGGGCCAGGCCGGGAAGTTGTTCGTGGACGAAACGTTGGGGCAGGGCCTGGAGGAAGGCTTCGAAGGCGGTCAGGCTGGTGCTGGAGCGGAAAAGGTTGTGGACGACTTCTTTTTTGATCGAAGCCATGAGTTCGACAAACATGGAATAGGCTTCGGTTTTGTATTCGACGAGCGGATCCTTTTGCCCGATGGCGCGCAGGCCGATGCTTTGGCGCAGGCCGTCCATGGCGTAGAGATGTTCCTGCCAGAGGCGGTCAATGGCGTTAAGGATAATGTAACGTTCGAGAGAGGTGACAGCCTCGGCGTTCTCAAATTTGACTTTGGATTCGTAGGTTTTCTGGACGCGGTCCTTGATGAAGCTGGCGCTGTCCTCGGAGGTCTTGTCCAGATCCAGATCTTTTTCAGTCAGGCCGAGAGGCATGGTGTTATTGAGCCAGCGGAGGAGGCCGTCCACGTCTTTTTCCGAGCCCGCGAGGCGGATTCCGCATTCCTTCTCGATGACTTCATTGACCACTTCAAAAACTTCCTTGCGGGTGCTTTCAGTGCGGAGAATGTCGTTGCGATAGGTGTAGATGACCGAGCGCTGCTGGTTCATCACATCGTCATACTGGAGGGTGTGGCGGCGCATCTGGTAGTTGCGCTGTTCAACGCGCTTCTGGGCGGTTTCCACGGTGCGGTTGAGCAGTGGGTGTTCAAGCCCTTCGTTTTCTTCCATGCCCAGCCGGGTCATCATGGATGAGATGCGGCGGGAGTCGCCGAAGTTACGCATGAGATCGTCTTCAAAGGAGATGAAAAAGGCGGAGGAGCCGGGATCACCCTGACGGGAACAGCGGCCACGGAGCTGGCGGTCGATGCGGCGGGATTCGTGGCGTTCCGTGCCGAGGACATGGAGGCCTCCGAGGTCGGCCACGCCGGGGGCGAGTTTGATATCGGTTCCGCGACCGGCCATGTTGGTGGCGATGGTGACGGAGCCTTTGTGCCCGGCGCGGGCCACGATCTCGGCTTCCTGCTGGTGGAATTTGGCGTTGAGAACGGTGTGGGGGATGTTTTCCCGGCGCATCATGCGCGAGACGATTTCCGAGGACTCAACCGAAGCGGTGCCAACGAGGATGGGCTGGCCCTTGGCGTGGCGCTGCTTGATGTCTTCGATGACAGCGTTCAGTTTTTCGCGGCGGGTTTTGAAGATGAGGTCATTGGCATCTATTCGTATGTTAGGTCGGTTGGTCGGGATGACAAGAACCTGCAGGTTGTAGATGTCCTTGAACTCGTTGGCTTCGGTTTCGGCGGTGCCGGTCATGCCGGAGAGTTTGTCGTAAAGACGGAAATAATTCTGGATGGTGATGGTGGCGAGGGTCTGCGTTTCTTTGTCGATCTTGACGCCTTCCTTGGCTTCGACGGCCTGATGAAGACCATCGCTCCAGCGGCGTCCGGGCATCATACGTCCGGTGTATTCGTCCACGATCATGACCTTGTTGTCTTGGACGACGTAGTGGACGTCTTTCTCAAAGACGCAGTAGGCACGGAGTAGCTGGGAAATGTTATGGATGCGCTGGTTGGCCTCCTCGTAATTACCCTGGGCCGCCTGCTTGGCTTTTTCTTTGGCTTCGGGGGTGAGGGATTGGTTTTGATCGATGTCGTGATTGATGGTGATGAGATCGGGAAGGACGAACGCTTCGGGATCGCCGGGGTTAAGGAATTCGCGGCCCATTTCCGAAAGGTCGGACTCGCTGCTTTTTTCTTCGATGGTGAAATAAAGTTCCTCTTTGAGTTTGTAGAGCTCGGTGCGTTTGGTGTCGTTATACATCGAAAGTTCGGCGTCGTCGATGGCGCGGCGGGTTTCAGGGTCTTCCAGGGCCTTGAGCAGGAGTTTGTTGCGGGGCATCCCGGTTTTGACTTTGTAGAAGAGCAGGCCGGCTTCTGTCATGCTGCCTTCATCTAGAAGTTTATTGGCCTGGACGGCCATTTCCGAGCAGAACTGGCCCTGTTTGCGGACGAGGTTTGAGACGGAAGGCTTGTATTTGTCGTATTGATGAGTGGAAACGGTTGCAGGGCCGGAGATGATGAGCGGGGTGCGGGCTTCGTCGATCAGGATACTGTCCACTTCATCGATGATGGCATAAACGTGGCCTCGCTGAACCTGGTCTTCGACACGGGTGGCCATGCCGTTGTCGCGGAGGTAGTCGAAACCGAATTCGGAGTTGGTGCCGTAAGTGATGTCGCAGAGGTATTCCTGGCGGCGCTGGTCGGAGTATTGGCCGTTTTGCAGGCAGCCCACGGAAAGGCCGAGAAAGCGGTAAACTTCGCCCATCCATTCGGAGTCACGGGCGGCGAGGTAATCGTTGACCGTCACGACGTGGACGCCTTTTCCGGTCAGGGCATTGAGGTAGGTGGGCAGGGTTCCAACGAGTGTTTTTCCTTCGCCGGTGGCCATTTCGGCAATGAATCCCTTGTGCAGGGCCATCCCGCCGAGGAGCTGGACGTCGAAGGGGATCATTTCCCAGGGAATATCCTGGCCGCGGACATTGACGACACGGCGGGACTGGGTGAAGCGGCGGCAGATGTTTTTGACCACGGCAAAAGCCTCAGGGAGAAGGTCGTCGGTGGATTCGCCGTCGGCGAGGCGTTTTTTGAATTCAAGGGTTTTGGCCTTGAGCATGTCGTCGGAGAGTGACTGGAGCTGGACTTCGATTTCGTTGATCTTCGCGACCAGCGGTATAAGATTTTTGACTTCGCGCTGATTTTTCGACCCGATCATCTTGTTGAGAATCCATTGAATCATAGAAGGTGATGAGACTACTGGTTTGGGGAGGCTTAGCAAGAGTGTTTAGCCCGTTAACAGATAACGGGCTGGTTACGGAACAGAGTTCCTTCCGGCGGAGGAGGGAAATTTTCAGCCCTACAGCTGTCATACCTAGACAGTCCCGAAAAAGTTGGGGAGAGGGCGATTAGTGGTGAGGCAGAGATGATGGACTCTCTAACTGACGTATCACCACATTCAAACAGCAAAAGGATGCATGCCCTTCAGCTTCCGCCCCAATTCAGGATTGGAGCGAACCTGGTTCAGACTATAACTGCCCTGCAAACCCAGTCAAAAAGCAGCCGAGGATCCTGTGAGCTGTTCAAGCGCAGGGCCATTGCCGGACTTATCCCGCGCCCTCAGGCCAGGATCCCCCCCATTAGCCGTCCGGCCAAAGCCCAAGGCCTTGACCACTCTGAAAGCGCTCAGCCCCATCGGCTCCATCCAGTTTATCTTCAACGTCCCACCAGGCTGGGGGTAGGCAATTTTCTTTTTTAAAATAATCCACCACTTCCACCGCAGGAGCTTTACTCTCCCGACGAAAAAAAATTCTCCACAGCATGTTTACTGAAACGCTATATTGAAGGGAGTCATTTTGTCGGCCCGGCGCCTGTTCCGGGCCCGGTGCCCTCATCCTTACAGACCGGATCTTTCAAACAGCTGTTGACCTTTGACGAAGGCTTGTAAACTTCCCGTATGCCCCTGCGATGTATCGTGATCGACTTCAATTCCTATTTTGCTTCCGTTGAGCAGCAGGTGAATCCGAAGTTGAGGGGAAAGCCTGTGGCGGTGGTGCCCATGATGGCGGACTCGACTTGTTGCATCGCCGCCAGTTATGAAGCCAAGAAATACGGTGTGAAGACGGGCACCATGGTTGGGGATGCCAAAAAGATGTGTCCGGGCATTCACCTGATCGAGGCCGAACATGGTATTTACATCAAGTATCACGAAAAGCTGGTGGCAGCGGTGGAGTCCTGCATCCACGTGCAGGAAGTGATGTCCATTGATGAAATGGCCTGCGAGCTTCCGACCAATTTGCGGGAAACGGAACAGGTGGTTGCTCTTGCGAAAAAAATCAAGAAGACGATTGCGGAAATGGTGGGAACGGAGTTGAGATGTTCGATCGGGGCGGCCCCAAACAAATTTCTGGCGAAAACGGCCTCGGATATGCAAAAGCCGGACGGCCTGGTTTTGATCCAACAGGAGGAATTGCCGGAGCGTCTGTATGGTCTGGGATTGCGTGATTTGTGCGGGATCGGGAAAAACATGGAGGAACGGCTGCATCGGCACGGTATTTTTACGGTCAAGACCCTTTGCCTGGCCGATAAGGATCTTCTGCGCAAAGTCTGGGGCGGATACGAGGGGGAAAGGATGTATGAGCGCCTGCGGGGGGAAGCGATCTGGCATCCGGCTTCCAAGAAAACCTGCATCGGCCATTCGCATGTGCTCGCTCCGCAGAAGAGGAACGAGACGTCGGCCCTGGCAATTGTGGATCGTCTCTTACAAAAGGCCCTCATGCGACTGCGCAAAGACGGCTATCTGGCCGCTGGCCTCCATTTGACACTGAAATATGAGGGCCGGAGTAAGTGGACGGATGATATCACTTTTCAGGAGACCCAGGACACTCTGGAGTGCATCCGACTTTTGCACACGCTTTGGAACAGGAGGCCCAAGCATGACAAGAACGTCATGGCGGTCGGGGTGACGCTGTTCAACCTGGTGGCGGAGAACAATCATACCTTGTCGCTTTTTCCCAGATCCGTCGACCGGAAAAAGCTGAACGTCGTGATGGACAAGCTGAACAAACAATTCGGCAAAGACACCCTGTATTACGGTGGGGCATTCGATGCATTGCAAGACGCGCCGATGCGGATTGCGTTCAATCATATCCCGGATCTGGAGACCGAGGGTGAGTAGGGTTAGAATTCGTAATCCGAATATCAAAATCCGAAATGAAGGGGATAGTTCTCAAATGAAGTTTGTTCAAACCAAGGGTAAACTGATAACGTATCGCTTATGAACGTTGTGGACAGCGCATGGGGAGTGGCATTGGCCCTGGCCATCGGATTTCTGGTGGGCAGAACCCGCGAGCAGCCGGACAACACGGTGCCGAAACCGGGGATCCGGGATTTTATGGTGATTGCTCTGTTAGGAGCCGTGGCGGCCCTGGTGATGATGGAGGGCCTGACCCTGACCCTTTTGGGAGGGGTGGTGGTTTTTCTTCTGGTGATGAGATATCAACATCCCCTTCGCAAAGGCATCACCACGGAACTCGCGGCCATGGCTGTCTTTGTGCTGGGATATTGTTGTCTGACTCCATTCAGACCTTTCGGTGCGGCACTGGGGATTCTGCTGGCTTTTCTTCTCTTGGTTAAAGATGAACTGCATGCCTTTGCCCTGAAAACGATTTCCGGGAAAGAATTTGACGGAACCCTGAAATTTCTGGCCCTGATTTTTGTGATTTATCCATTGCTGCCGGAGGGAAGTTACGGCCCTTTTGATTTTTTTGAACCCCGTAAGATCTGGATCTTTGTCATTTTGGTTTCGGGGGTTTCGTTTTTCGGCTATTTTTTGACCAAGTTCCTCGATGCCAAGAAAGGGGTTCTGCTCACCGCCGTGGTGGGAGGAATCGCCTCGACAACGGCGTATACTGGAGGGATTTCGCGCGTGGTCCGTGAGTCGCCGGAAACGGCAAGGTCTTTGGTGCGGGCCACTCTTTTGGCCAACTCGGTCATGTTCCCCCGCATGGCTCTGCTTTTGCTGGCGATAAGTCCCGGATTGTTGAATGAAGCGGCCAAGGTTCTTGCTGCGATGACCGTAGCGGGTTTGTTGGCGGCGTGGTTTCTGGGCAAAGTGGGGTCAGGGGCGAAAGCCAAAGAAGCAAGTTCGGGTTTCACGAATCCTTTCTCATGGGGGCCTTTGCTCCGCTTCGGACTGATTTTTGTCGCGGTATTGTTCCTGGCCAAAGTGGGAAGTTTTTATCTGGGCTCCGGCGGTCAGAAAATCACGGCTTTGGTGGGGGGCTTGATGGATGTGGATGCAGTTCTGCTTTCGGCGGCGGATTTTTTCAATGCCGGGCAAAGTTCCGGTGGCGACGCGGTGCTGGTCATGTTGCTTGCAATTTCAGCCAATGCATTTTTCAAATCGGGTCTGGCCATCAGCAGCGGAACCAAGGCTTTTTATCTGAGGGTTGTTGTAGGTTTTGTTGTGATGATCATGACCGGATTCGTGGTATGGTGGATTGGCTTTTAATAGAGCAAGATCTGAAGTGGTTCAAACTTCAGGAAGGCCGGGAAGGCAACATTTCCCCGCTGTCCTTCGTATTCGATGTGGTTGTCTCCCTTCCTGTAGCGAGCATGGAAAGGCCCAGCCAGCAGCAGCCGTTTACGAAGAGGAACAGGGCTCCTTCCGGAGTCAGAAGGCAGAGGGGAAGACATCCCAGCAGGCAGAGTCCTCCGAGTAATAGCGCACTGTTGCGGATGATAAAATCGGAATCAGGCATAAACAGGCGTGCTCCTCAGTAAGGTTTGGATCTGGATGCGTTGATGGGCGCGGGCCAGGGGGTTTTGCCGACGGCGTATGACCATCCATTCGGGTTCGGCCACTTGGCCGCAGTGCAGGCAATGACCGTTGTGGGCCTCCCAGTCGGCGTGGTTCATGTCTTCCTGGCAGTGTGAGCAATGTATGTTGTGTTCCATGATTTTCTTTCGTTGTTGAAATCACGGTATCAATTGAGGTAAGACATTTGCTGTCCTATGCCTTAAAAAATGAAAAAAAGATTTAAAAAACAGCAACAGTCTTCCCGCCCCCCTCTGGCCCGCATGATCCGGCTCCACGAGCATCTACAGGCCGGGCTTTTTCCGAACTGCCGGAAGTTGGCGGATGAGTTTGAGGTTTCCGGAAAAACGATCCAACGGGATCTGGAATTCATGAGGGATCAGCTGGGCCTTCCCTTGGAGTATGATGCAAAGAAGTTCGGGTATTTTTACACCGAGCAGGTCAGTGCCTTTCCCAGCATGCAGGTTTCGGAGGGTGAACTGGTGGCCTTGTTTGTGGCCCAGAAAGCCCTGGCCCAGTATCAGGGGACAGCTTTTGAAAAGCCGCTGGCGGCAGCCTTCCGAAAACTGAGCGAATCAATGCCTGACCAAGTGACCGTGGAATTCGGGAATCTGGAGAGTTTCTTTTCTTTCCGGTCGGTCGGTGCTGCGGTGGCGGATCTGGAGCTTTTCGGAAAGGTGAGCGAGGCGTTGAGACACTCGGTGGAACTGGAGTTCGAATACCGGAAGCTCAACAGCACGGTCTTTGAAACCCGGAAAGTGCAACCCTATCATCTGGCCTGTGTGGATAATCAGTGGTATCTGTTTGCCTGGGACATGGCGAGGAAAAGTGTCCGCACCTTTGTCCTAAACCGCATGAGGCGGGCCCGGATCGGCAAGGATCGTTTTGTGCGTCCGAGAAATTTTTCAATTACCAGACTGCTGGAAGGAAGCTTCGGTGTACACAGCGGAACGGAAAAGATCCGGATCAACCTGCGTTTTGATTCGTTTGCCACCCAATTGGTCCGGGAAAAAATCTGGCATCAGAGCCAAAAGCTTGTGCAGCGGAAGGATGGGGGCGTGGATCTGGAGATGACCCTGGGCAGTCTTGTGGAGGTGGAGCGTTGGATTTTGAGCTGGGGTCGGCATGCCACCGTTCTGGCTCCGAAGGCACTGAGGGACTCGGTGCGGAACCACCTGCTTTCGGCACTTAAAAGCCATGATAGGTATGGCAAACAGGGGTCGAAGGGGTAATATCTGCCGTGATTTTTTACGGACGTGCTGCTCCCTCTGATTTTGATTTTGGCTCCGGGTTTTGTTTTGGGGAAAACAGGCTTCTTGTGACAACAGGTTATTTTCGGATTCAACAGGCTGTTTTTTTACATCGGGCTCCCGGCTTTGGTGATCCATAGACTGGCCCCGGCCCGATTGGAGCCTGCGGTAGGAAAACTGTTCGCTGTTCCTGTCCGACTTCGGTGGCTTCCTGCGTGATGGTGGCACAGATGGGTGTTGATAAGGGGATTGCCTCGCAGACCCCCGTCTCCAGCACGGGCTTTGTTTTTCTTAACGGGAAGGAATGAAGACGGTTTTCATACCGGCTTGTTCCGCACCTTCGATGCCGACAATGCCGTCTTCAAAAACCAAACATTCCCCGGGACGCACATCCATTCTTTCGGCAGCCAGGAGGAACATGTCCGGTGCGGGTTTGCCGTGCAGAACATCTGCGGGAGTGATAATGACGGGGAAAAGGTCAAGAATGCCGATGGTCTGCAGGGTTTGCTCGACGACATGGCGGAACCCCCCGGAGACGATGGCAACGGGGTGGGTTTGGGCGAGATCCCGGGCAATGGTGACCACCTCAGGAATCGGTTTTATTGAGGACAGTCCGGCCATGAAGTAATGTTCCTTTCGGTGGGAAATGGTTTCCGAGTTGAAATCGGTGCCGAAACGACGGTTCAGAAGGGTGACAATATGGGAGGTGGCTGTTCCTCCCAGTTCATAAAAGTAATCTTCGTCGAAGTGAAACGGCGCATCGGCTTCTTTTAAGGCCTGTAACCAGGCTTGGTAATGGATGGGCATAGTATGAGCCAGGGTGCCGTCACAATCGAAAATATAGCCGGCAAAAGGACCGGTGGGCAGGTTCAGTTTCATAGGGAGCGGGTATCATACCGTTCAGGATTAAAGATTGACGAGACTGAACTATCTTCCAAATTCTCTTTCTGAGAAAAGAGGATGAAAGGGAGGAGTGTCTTGGGAACCTTGAGGATGGGAATATCTTGGAACTGAAAGATTGCCTGTGTCGGGATTTGTCATAGTTTTGTGGCAGTTGGAGTTACCCAAGATTTGATATGAGTTTGGCAACATCACTAAAAGAGCTTATCCCCAATGCACGGCTCGGTCATTATACGATCGTCGAGCACCTGGCAGAGGGTGGCATGGGGCATGTTTACCGTGCCTTTGAGCCAAGCCTTTCCCGGGAAGTTGCGATCAAGGTTTTAAAAGCGGAATTGGCCGATGAGCCGGATAAGATCGGTCTTTTTGACCTTGAGGCGCAAAACATTGCGGCACTCCGCCATTCCAACATTGTTCCGATCTACTTTGTCGGTCACCAGGGGGATCTACATTATTTTGTCATGCCCTTCATTACGGGTTCCACCCTGGATGACTGGGTGGAAAGCGGTGTGTCGATGAATGCCGATCAGGGTATCTGGGTGTTGAACCAGGCGATTGAGGCCCTGGACTGGGCCTACAAACACGGAATCATCCATCTCGATATCAAGCCCTCTAACTTTCTGGTAGATGAAAGCGGAATCATCCTGCTGACGGACTTTGGCCTGGCCCGCACCCTGGGGCAGACCATTCTCGACAATCCTGATGAATGCTACGGAACGCCGGCCTACATGTGTCCGGAGCAGATACTTCAGCAGCCCACAGACCAGCGCAGCGACATCTATTCTTTGGGAGCGACCTTGTACCATCTGATGACCTGCCGCTTTCTCTACGACTGTGAAACGGTGACGGAGCTGGTCCAGGCTCATCTGGAAAAACCCTTTCCATATGCGGATGCAGCGGCCCTGGGTCTGGCACCGGGCTGGATCAACCTCTTTGACCGCATGACCCAGAAGAGTCAGGCGGATCGTTTTCAAAATTATGACGAACTGCGTGAGGCCCTGGCCAACGTCACCCGTCTGGGCCCGGTGAAAAAGAAGGGTGGAGATACCCTGATCGGCGAGGGTCAGACTCTGGTGCCTCACCGCAGTTCAGCGACAAAGGAGCATGCCTATGGCCTGCTCAACCCTAAATTCAATTCCTGGGCGGAGTCCTCCATCGACCAGACCTTGGTGAGGAAAAAAGCGGAGACGCTCAATGGCATCCAACGGCCAATGAAGCCCATGAAGTTGAGCAAACTGATCAAGCCTCTGAAGGAGATGGTGAAAATTTCCACACCGGATATCGTCGACCTTGCGGAAGCCCTCGCTATTCTCCCCCAGATTGATGAATTTGTGTTGAATCTGGCCGGGACAGGATTTGCCCGCAGGACGATGGAGCACGGGTTGACGCGTAAAAAAGCCATACGCGCGGTGGGTCCGGATCTGGTGTCGCAACTTATCCTGACGGGATTGATGTTGCGTGATGATTTTGAGGCCACTCCGGAGTTTGTCTGGACGGCTTTCTGGCAGCACTCGGTTGCCACAGGAATTGTTTCCTATTACCTGATGGAGGTCGTCACAGGTGAATTCACCCCGGGCAAAGGGTGGGTGGATACTTCCACGAAAAAGCTGACTTCCATGCTTTCGCTCAACATCCTTCTGAACAAGGGAAAGATGAATGCCTATTTTGCCGGATTCATTCATGATATCGGCAAACTGGCGTTGGCCGAGGTTGCCCCCTATCCGTATTACTCCGCCCTGCGGGAGGCAATTGAGAAACAAAGCAGCCTGGCTTATCAAGAAAAGCGTTTTATGGGCGTGGACCATGCCGAAATGGGGGAGCTCTGGCTGGGCTGGATTGGAATTGACGGGCCGGCCAAACAATCGACGGGCGCACACCATGAACTTGCCAAAAAATCGGGACTGCTCGCCTCGGTGGTGTCCCTGGCCAACCAGATGGTGAAAATTTACGGCATTGGCTACAGCGGATCACCGGTAGTGGATCAGCGCAACCTGTGGGAAACCCGGGCATGGCTCGAGCTGAAGGCTGCCAGTAAAAATCAGGAGTTGACCCCGTCCCTGATGGAGGAATCCTTCATCCCTCTGGTGGCCCAGCTACCCATGATGGAACCGGTGGCACGTTGATCTTATGAAAATAATCCTGACACGCGAGTTTACTTTTGACGCGGCCCAGTCCCTGACGGTTTTTCCTGAAGGACACAAATGCAGACGTCTGCATGGGCACACGTTTCTGGTACAGATTTCCGTGAAGGGGGATGTCGATGCTAAGACCGGCCTGCTCTACGATCATGCGGTCATTGCCCAAAAGATGAAGCCTTTGATTGAAACAGTGGATCATTCCTATCTCAATGAAATCCCCGGTCTGGAAAACCCTACTCTTGAACTGCTCTGCCTGTGGTTCTGGAACAAATTGAGCGGGGAACTGCCCGGCTTATCCGAGGTGCGCATCAACGAAACGCCGCGTGCTTGGTGCAGCTATCAGGGCGGGTGATCGTAATGAAAATTTACGCCACGGCCACCCTGATCGGAAAAGACAAGTCTGGTGTCATCGCCGCGGTCACGCAGTTTCTGTTCCAGCACAAGGCCAACATCGAAGCCCTGGAGGAACAGGTTTCGCGCGGACAGTTCAGCATGACCCTTCAGGCGTCCTGGCTGAAGAAAGATCTGGACGAGACAAAAATCAGGGCGGGCCTGCAGGAATTGGCCTCACGGATGAAAATGGAGTTGAAACTTCATTTCGCTCCGGCCCGCAGCAGACAGCGTATGGCTTTGTTTGTGACGAGAGAGCCGCACGCACTGGAATCCGTTTTGAAAGCGGTGAAACAGGGCAAAGTCAAAGCCGATGCATCACTCGTCATCGGCAATCGCAAGGATCTGGAGCCTGTGGCCAAGGCCGCCGGCCTGCCTTTTGTGCTGCTTCCGTTCCAAGAGCGGGCCGAGTCGGAAAAAAAGGCCCTCCAAATCCTGGAAGAATACCAGATCGATTTTATTGTTTTGGCTCGTTTCATGAAAATTTTGTCGCCCAATTTCGTCTGGCGCTGGAAAAATAAAATTCTCAATATTCATCCCTCCCTGTTACCTGCTTTCCCTGGCGCCTCCGCCTATCGCCAGGCCTATGAAAAAGGGGTCAAGATTGTAGGTGTCACCGCTCATTTCGTCACTCCGGATCTGGATCAGGGCCCTATCATTTGTCAGGAGTCTTTTAAAACCAGGCCGGAAGAAGGACTGGTAAGTATTGTCAAACGGGGCCAGGACTGTGAGAGCAAATGTCTGGTGCGGGCGCTGGGTCTTTACTTGAAGAACCGGTTGGATGTGCACTGGGGCAGGGTTTACGGGGTATGAATTCTTTTTTCAAAGGTCTTTTGTTAGGCGTTATACTGGCGCTTGGGCTTTTTTACGGAGTGCAGCGTCTGACCGGAAACAAGGCAGCAGTGACGCCGGTTGAGCATTCGGCTGAGGCCCAGGAAATGCTTTCGGTTAAAGGGGAAAACACCCTGTTGAAAAAAATGTTGGGGCAGGTTGAAGGCGAGGTGCTGATTGTCGGACCGGTTGCGAAGAAAGCGGAGATCCACGGCAAGCTGGTCTGGGATAATTCGATGCAACAGGGTTTTCTGCATGTGCAGGGTCTGAACCCCGCAGCGGGTTATGAGCTGGTTCTTGTGACCCAAAAAGGCAGGTCTGTTGTTGTATCGGAACTTACCGGGCAGACGGTCTGGCAGTTCCAATTCAAAACGCCCGAGCGCATTCTCGATCTGGCTTCGGTGGAGATCCGGGGAAGAACTTCACAAACGGAAACGGAGACGGTGTATGCGCGCGGCGTGGTTTCAGACAAGTAAACTCTGGCTCCCTCCCTGCCTTTGGTGCGCATGTATTCTTCTGGCATCCAGCATCCCCGGTGATGACCTGCCCAAACAGGAAATACCCTATCTGGACAAAGTCGTCCACCTCGGGATTTACGGTATTCTCGGCATCCTGCTGGCCCGCACGCGGGTTTCATTTCCATTGGCATTGGGACTGGCGGCGATTTTTGGCGTGATTGATGAGTTCTATCAAACCATGACACCCAATCGCAGCGCCGATCCCATGGATTGGGTCGCGGATGTGGTGGGGGCCTGCATGGGAATTCTTTTGATGCAATGGCTGATGGCGAGGCGATTGGAGTCCAAGCCATGAGTAAACGTGCGGCTTATCTGGATCTTTGTTCCCGGATTCGTTCCCATGACATTTCCTACTACATCAAAGGGACGTCAAGCATCAGTGATTTTGACTATGACAGACTTTACCTTGAGCTGCTTGAGTTGGAAAAAAGCCATCCGGACTGGGTGACACCGGATTCTCCCAGCCAGAAAGTGGGCGGACACGCATTGGCCGGGTTTTCTCAAGTTACGCACCGCGTTCCCATGCAAAGCCTGGATAACACCTATTCAGAGGACGAGTTGCGCGAATTTGCTGCCCGTGTTTCCAAGTTGCTCGAGAGACGGGAAATGGAATGGATACTGGAGCCCAAGGTGGACGGAGTCGCGGTCAGCCTGCGTTATGAGAAAGGTCTACTCGTCAATGGGTCCACACGTGGGGACGGGTTTACCGGGGATGATATCACGGAAAATTTGAAAACCATTCGTCAATTACCGCTTGTGCTGGCGGATGCCCCTGAAGTTTTGGAGTTGCGGGGTGAGGTTTACATGACCTTTCCTGCGTTTCAGAGAATCAACAGTGCCCGACAGGAAGCCGGTGAGGATCTGTTTGCCAATGCGAGGAATGCCACGGCAGGAACCCTGAAACAGCTGGATTCCAAGGAAGTGGCCAGGAGGCCTCTCTCCATTGTCCTTTATGGGGCGGGGGAAATCATGGGGAAGACTATTCCCGGGCAGAGTGATTTTCTGAAGAACCTGGAGGGCTGGGGTTTTCCGGTCCCGGAATGGACGGCCCGGGCCCGCACTGTCGATGAATTGATTTCGGCGTTGCATGAACTGGACAACAGGCGGAAGGGTTTTTCCTACCCGACCGATGGAGCCGTCATCAAAGTGAACTCCTTTGAGCAGAGATCCTGGCTGGGCTCGACCTCCAAAGCACCCCGCTGGGCCATTGCCTATAAATTTGCACCCGAACAGGCGGAGACAGTGCTGCGTGCCATTACCTTCCAGGTGGGACGCACAGGGGTGATTACCCCAGTCGCGGAACTGGAGCCTGTGCTTCTGAGCGGAACCACGGTCAGCCGGGCCACTTTGCATAATTTCGATGAGATCCGCAGGAAAGATATACGTCTGATGGATCATGTTGTGGTGGAAAAAGCCGGTGAAATCATACCAGCCGTGATCTCGGTCAATCTGAACAAACGTTTGACTGGAGCTGAAGTGATTGCGGAGCCACGCGACTGCCCGTCCTGTGCTTCAGCTCTTCTGAAGGATGGAATTTTTCTCCGCTGTATCAGTGCTTCCTGCCCGGCCCAGGCCAATCGAGGTATCCAGCATTTTGCCCACCGTGGGGCCATGGATATCGAAGGGTTGGGCGAATCCCTGGTGGAGCAGTTGGTGGAGAAGAGTTTGCTGAAAAGCTTCCCGGATATTTACTCCTTGAGTGTCGGAGCAGTGGCGGGCCTGCCCAGGATGGGCGAAAAATCCGCTGCCAACCTGATCGACGCCATTGCCAAAAGCAAACAACAGCCATTGTGGCGTTTGCTCTTTGGTTTGGGGATCTTTCATGTTGGGGCAGGTCTCGCGCGAAAACTTGAGTCGGCCTTTGAAGGGTTGGATCAGCTTGCCTCGGCTTCGCTGGAGGAACTCCTGAAGGTTGAGGATGTGGGAGCGATCGTGGCGGAAAGTATTCATGCTTATTTCAGAAAAGAAGAAAACCGCAGACTGATCGGACGACTTCGTGAACATGGATTGAATTTTAAGTCAGTTAAACAAGAGGTTCGCAGTACTGTTCTGTCAGGCAAAAAATTTGTCATTACAGGCACACTTTCCCGCCCGCGGTCTTCCTTTGAAGCGGATATCAGGGCTTTGGGTGGGGAAATCAGCGGCTCGGTGAGTGCCAAAACCGATTATGTTCTGGCCGGGGAGGATGCCGGCTCCAAGCTGGAAAAAGCGAGGAAGCTGGGGGTGAAGGTTATTGATGAGAAGGAGTTTGAAAAACTTGCGCAACCTATGGGTGGTCACTAGGTTCAGATCAATCATGGATCGATTGAGGATTTTCACAGGAATTGCAGTCTGGCTGCTTTTGGTCTCTGTCGCACCTGTTGGGGCCCAGTATGGTGATCCTGCCGCGCGCGAAGACGAGGCGATTGAGCGTCAGAAAATTTTAAAGGCAGCGGATCACATCGAACTGCTCGTGCAACAGAATCAGAAAATGCAGCAGGATATTGCCAAGCTACAGCAACAAGTTTCCGGATTGCAGGAAGAGAAGTCAGCCCTGCAGAAGCGGTTGGATGATTTTGAAAAAAATGCCGTCAAGGAGAGGCAGGCCCTTTTGAAAGAAGTGGCCTCCCTTGTGGCGAACAAGTCGTCGGGTTCCTCCACTGCCGCAACCAGCACGGTCCAGCAGGAGAAGCCATCTTCGCAGGCCAAGGAGCAAGGTTACGAATACGAGGTCAAAGCCGGAGACAGCCTCTGGGCTATCGCCAAGGCTTTTCAGGATGCAGGCGTAAAAGTTTCTGTGGATGAAATACGTAAAGCCAACAATATGGGGAAAAGCCAGGATCTGCGTGTGGGGCAGAAGCTTTTTGTTCCTAAAAACTGATTTATGAGTAATGACGTAAAGAAAGTCCGGTTGCGCAAGTTAGAGGAAAACGAGGTTCTAGGGCCGATGGAACTTGCCGACCTGAAAATACTGGCGGAAAGCGCCTACATTTCACCCGGGGATGAAATTTCTTTTGATGGGGAGGAATGGCAAAAAGCCGTGCTGGTGGACGAACTGGGCATGCACTGGATGATCCGTTCCAAAGACGGGATTGAATACGGACCAACCACTGTTGGTACAGTGCGCGAGTTTCTATCTGCGGGTGAAATCGAAAAAGAGGCGATGGTCATCAACACCAAGTCGAAAAAAGAGGCAACTGTCAAAGAGTTCCTGGGTGATGAGACCTTGGCCAAGGTGGAAGCAGAGAAGCAGGAGCAGGCGATCCCCGTCCCCGACCGGGATCTGGATGAAAGTCTGGAATTGGCAAAAGATATACGCATCCGAAATCTGGAAGTGGATTATGAGGGGCTTAAAAAAGAATTCGATGATCTCAGCCAGAAATACCGGCGAACATCGGAAGAATTGATCGCCTTGAAGAAGGTCACCTGATCAGCGCGGGTCAATTTGCCGCCTGCCTCTTTGGAGACCAGCAGCTTGTGCGGCCTCCGATGCTTTCACGGACCAGTCCGCAGCCAGTGAGGGGACAGCGTCCGCCGTCTTTCCAGCGATGATTGAAGAGCCAGCTGTCCGGGGGCCCGGACCAGGTTGTTCCAATAACACGAAGTGCATCGCGAACCACCTTCCGCGTTTGTTTCCAAAGTTCCTTTTGTTCAGCTTCCGACAGCTTGCCTGACTGTCGCCGCGGATGAATTCCGGCCCGCCAAAGGATTTCGTCCGCCATCCAGTTGCCGATGCCTGGAAAACGTTCCTGCATCAGAAGGACGGCCTTGATGGGACTTCGCCCCCGTTTTTCCAGAAAAATGACGATATCGGAAAAGGTCACTTTGGTAGAAAGCAGGGAGGGTGGAAGTGCCTGCCACCAGGCGGGACTTTCTTTGCCCAAGGAAAAGTTAACCCGACCAAAGAGCCTCGGGTCGGTGAAGATCAGACTTTGTTTTTTTTGATAAAGAACCAGATGGTCGTGCTTTCCGGGAAGATGGTCGGGTGTTCCGACACTGAGTGAGCCAGTCATGCCTAGATGAATGCCCAGCCAGGATGATGGGCTGAGATGGAAGAGCATCCATTTTCCGGAAGACCACGAGTCCTTGAGCCGGGTGCCTGGAAGCTGTCGAGCCAGGAGGGCGGGGTCAGATCTCCGGAAGAGACGTTTGCCTCCGTTCAGATTCACCCGAAGAATGCTCTGACCCAGGCCTGGGCTCCATTGCTTTCTATAATAGTCAACTTCAGCGAGTTCCGGCATAAAAATGGGCCTTTCAAAGGGCTTTTCAGATCAGGGCCGTTGAAAGCGCCCAGCGATTCCATGGACGAAAAATGGCGATCAAAAGTAGTTGCATGTCAAACGATATGACATAGGATTACTAAAGCAAGGCACAGACTCGGAGAACTCATTTCTCTACGGGAGATCATGGTATGAAATTTAAAGACGTGCCCACACTGGCCAAATTTGAAAAGCATGCGTTGGCCAATCCGGATTGCCTCATTACCCAGCAAAGTTTTCACGCGGTGAAGGAAATTATTGAACCGGTGGATGCCAGCGAATCCAACAGCTACAATCTCCACGAAACGGCCGCCATCATGAATCTGAAGGAGCGCTGTGTCGCCGTGGAAAAATCCACCCGCCTTATCTGGGCCTGTGCCTGCGCAACGGATCATGTGAATCCCCCGAAATGGGATTTTATCCCGGATTATCAGTCCGCCATTGACTATTTTCAGGGCCTGACCGACCTGGAGTTAATGGCAGAAACCAAAGAACACCGCATTACCTGGGAACAGGTGATCCTTGCGGGAAGATAACGATTCCGCCCATTCCCGGGTGACTCTGACCTTTTTGGGTTGGATGTCTTCCATTTAACGCCGTCTGCAACGGATGGCTTATAACCAGGAATTACCGTCTCCGGCGTTTCCCGCTGCCTTTGGCTGGCTCCTGGTTTTTGGGGCCTTTGGAAGGTGAACGGTCCTCGCGGGGGCGTCGACTTTGGGAACGGCTTCCCTGCTGTGAACGCGGACGTGGCTGCACAGGTTTGTCAGACCTTTCCGACCTTGGGTTTTTGGAAGCAGTCCCTGCTTCTCCCATCAGCTTGAAATCAATCTGCTGTTTCACCATGTCCACTTTCATGACCTGTACCTGAACAGTGTCACCGATGGTATAACTCTTGCGCGTGCGCTTCCCTTCCAGCGATTGTTGCCGGTCATTGTAATGGTAGAAATCCCCATCCATCGAAGAGACATGCACCAGCCCGCTGATGAGGAATTCCGGCAGTTCCACAAACATCCCGAAATTCTGCACGTCCATGACCACGGCCTGGAAACTTTGGTTTTTTCCTTCTGTCAGTTGGTTCTGGAAGAATTCGAATTTCTTCAGTTTGACGGACTCGCCTTCCGCATCCGCAGCCGTCCGTTCGGTCTGCGAAATGTGTTGGGCGATCTTTTCCATCTCGGCCGTGCCTCCCATTTTGATACCAGCCAGGGCGCGGTGGACGATGAGATCGGAATAGCGGCGGATGGGGGAAGTAAAGTGGGTGTAGTCCTCTTTGCCCAGGCCATAATGGCCTTCGGGCTTGGCGGAATAGACCGCACGTTTCAGAGAGCGCAGCAGGCCAACTTTCAGAGCGTGGGTTTCCGGACGACCTTCGATCAGCTTCAGGGCCCGCTGGACTTCCTTCTTCTGGGTCAGATCCCCGACCTTGATGTCGTGGATTTTTAGCAGCTCGCGGTATTCGGCCAATTTTTCCGCGTCCGGTGATTCATGCACCCGGAAGACGGCCGGAAGTTGCTTGCGGCGGAGATCTTTGGCCACAAGCTCATTTGCCATCAACATGAATTCCTCAATGAGTTGATGGGAAATGTCATGTTCGACTCTGGTCATCTTGTAGGGCTTGCCGTGTTCGTCGCAATGGACTTTGACCTCGGGCATGTCGAGATCGAGGGAGCCGGCGGCGAAACGGTTGCTTCTCAGTTTGGAAGCAATTTTCCATGACTGATTCAGGGCCTGATCCAGGGAGTCCTGGGGTTTGCGTTGCAGACGTACGAAAGCCTGCTCATAGCTGAGCCGGTGTTTGGAGTGGATGACGCTGCGGGTGGTGTAATGTTTGAGGATTTTACCGTCCTCGGTGACGGTGGCGATGCAGGAATAGGTCAGACGATCCACGCGGGGGTTGAGGGAACACAGGCCGTTGGAAAGCTCTTCCGGCAGCATGGGGATGACCTGGTTCACCAGGTAGACACTATTGCCGCGTTTGCGGGCTTCGACATCCAGGGCCGAACCCGGTTGGACGTAGGAAGAAACGTCGGCGATATGGACACCGACTTCCCATTTTCCGCCGCCCAGTGATTTGACGTGAATGGCGTCGTCGAAATCTTTGGCTGTTTCGGGGTCGATCGTGACAATGAATTCCTTCCGCAGATCCAGGCGGTCATCGTTGAAAGGTGCATCCCCTTCCGGGTGGGCAAAGGAGGCGACTTCTTGTAGGACTTCCCCCGGGAATTCCGTAGGCAATTCGTTTTTGCGGATGATGGAGAGAATGTCCAGGCCGGGATCGCCGGGGCGGCCCAGGCGTTCGCTGACGACGCCTTCCGGATTGTGATTCCGTGATTTCCATTCGGTCAACTGCACCACCACCTTGTCCCCTAAATCCGGTTTGGGAGTCAGTTCGGACTGGGCGGGGTCGGGAACATAGATGTTATGGACAAAGCGGGGATCGTCCGGGACGACAAAAAAGAAATGGCCGCCATGCTCCAGGGTGCCGACCATGCTGTTGCGGCGGCGCTTGAGGATACGGATGACTTCGGCCTGGGGATTGCTGAAGCGGGCCTGGCCTTTTCTGTGGATTTTACGTGCCACAACCAGATCCTGGTGCAGCGCGGTGCCGGTGTCTTCGCCGGCAATGAAGTAATCTTCATCGCCGACCTCAGGCAGGAGGAAGGCGAAGCCCTTGATGTTGAATTGAAGAACGCCGGTGATCAGTTCGGCTTCCTGGGGCAGAACCCAGCAGTCCTTGCGGACACGGACAACTTTCCCGGCCAGTTCGAGTTCTTTCAGGCTGGCTTCCATCTCGTCCGGGTCCGTGTTTCTCAGGCGTAAAAGCTTGCGAAGTTCCAGGGTATTGGAAGGGCGGTAATCGGGAAGGGAAAGCTGATCGAGGATGAGCGCGGGTAGCGCGGCAGGCTTGGACATGGGAAAAGTGAAGCAGCTTTTGCCTTAAAGGCACAGGAATTTTAAAAGGCACTTTTTCAGAACCTGGTTCTGCGCTGCGTTCAGACTGACTTCGGGGGCGAAGGCTGTTTTTTAATTGTCATCCTGTACAACTTGAAGGATCGGGTGGGCATTAACTTTCCTTTTCTTCTGGCGCAGACTCTGAAATTTTTTACAGATGATTCGTAAAAACGATCTATGAAAAATTACGGGATCCCGGATTGGTTCTTGAGTTTGCACCTTGGAGAATAGGGCCTATAATGGCCGGTGAAAGGATGGTAATGTGAAAAAAGTTGGAATCATCGGGGCGGGAATTTCGGGGTTGACCTGTGCCCGTGAACTGAAAGCGAAGGGTTTTGAGGTGACGGTTCTGGAAAAATCCAGATCTTACGGAGGCCGTTGTGCCACCCGCTTGTGGAACGGGCATGTGGTGGACCATGGCGCGCAATTTTTCACTATCAATGACCCATTTTTCCGAAGTGAATTGGAAAACCTGGCCGGGGATTCCCTAAAAAAACTGGAGAGTCCGGTCATGGATTTCCAAGGACGGATTATCCCCCCGACCGGCAACGGGCGCCGCTATCTGAGCACCGGCAACAACCGCCTAGGCAAGATCCTGGGACAAGGTTTGGAGATTCGTTTTGAGCAAAGGGTTGAACGGATAAGGGTGGAGGGGCATCATATTCTGGCAGATGATCTGCACTTTGATGCGTTGGTGTGTTCTGTGCCAACCCCTCAACTGGCAGACCTGTTAGTTTGGGACAAATCGCCGGTCTCCTATGCCCGGGGCCTGACTGTTTTGTTTGAATATCAGGGGCTGAAGACCGGGCTTTTTACGGATCGTTATGCCCTGAGCACCCAGGATCCCGATGAGCCGTTGAGCTGGAGTGCCTGTGAAAACCACAAGGAAGGACGAATCAAGGGAGATGCCAGCGTCTTTGTCGTGCAGGCTTCGGAAGTCTTCAGCAATGAACACTGGGATGACGAACCTGCGGGTTATGTTCCCTTGCTGCGGGAACGATTGGAAAAACATTGGGGACTGGAGGGATTTGCGCCGGTCAACACCTTTGCGCATCGTTGGGGTTATGCCAAACCTGTGGAATCAGAACCCTTTCCTGCACTTCCTCCCGGTTTATTTGTCTGCGGGGATGGCGTGGTCAAGGCGCGGATTGAGGATGTTTGGTTGAGCGGAGTCCGGACGGCCGGCGATGTCGTTTCTTTTCTCGAAAAATAGTATTTAGAGGTTAGTAATTAGTTGAATGGGCCTCTGGTGGATGATGGCCTGGATCAGGGCCGCCATGCAACGCGGGAACAGGTGGAGTATCTGGTGATGACCATTGAGGATGCCGCCGGGCACGGTTGTGGGGTGGCTTTACGGGGCCTTGTGGCGAAAGAGGAAACATATGCCAACGGATTACCCCCGGATGGATGACTGGACGTTTCTTTTCATCCGTAGATCCGGATGATTCGAAAACTGCCATAGATCTAACAAAGGTATAGTTACTACCGATTAGCAGGCCAGGGTCAGGGAGCCCGGATTTATTTTCTTTTCAGGATCTGGTCCGGATTCAAGGCCAGAAGGTCTTTGGTCACAAAAAGACCGTCTTTGCGGATGAGTTTCCCGTCAAACCAGACTTCGCCGCCGCCGTAGTCCTGGCGTTGGATGTTGACCATGTCCCAGTGAACCTGGGAGCGGTTGCTGTTGTCAGCATCCTCATAGGCCTGGCCGGGGGTGAAATGGAAGGAGCCGGAAATTTTCTCATCAAAGAGGATGTCGCGCATGGGGTGGAGAATATGCGGATTGAAGCCGAGGCTGAATTCTCCGATGTAGCGGGCTCCGGCGTCGGAGTCCAGGATTTGGTTGAGACGTTCGGAATTGTCGTTGGCGACTGCACCGATGATTTTCCCTTTGTTGAAAGTCAGATGGATGCCGTCAAAGGATACACCCTGATAAACCGTGGGGGTATTAAAACGGATTTCTCCCTCCACGCTGTTTTTGACAGGGCAGGAAAAGACTTCGCCATCCGGAATGTTGCGCTTTCCTCCGCAGATGACGGAGCCGATGTTTTTGATGGAAAAGCGCAGGTCGGTGCCGGGCCCTTTCAGGTGAACCCGGTCTGTTTTGTCCATGAGCTTCTTGAGCCGCTCCATGGCGGGAACCATGGCGGCGTAATCGAGGGTGCAGACACGGAAATAGAAGTCCTCAAAGGAGGATGTACTCATCAGGGCCTGTTGTGCCATGGCGGTGGTTGGCCAGCGCAGAACCACCCATTTGGTTTTTTTGACCCGCCAATCCATGACCGGGCGGAGGATTTTTGAGGCCAGTTTCATCCGGTCGGTCGGAACATCGGAGGATTCGAAAATATTGTTGGCCCCACGAATGGCGATGTAGGCCTGCATGCCCTTCATACGGCGGAGTTCCAGGTCGCGGGTGAAGCTCAATTGCTCCTCACTGGATTCGCGCAGGATCTCACGCTGGATGCGGGAATCATAGACATTGATATAGGGGATGGCTTTGCGCGCGCGCGCCGCACGGATCAGTGCCGTGCCCATTTCAGAGGGAACATCGAAGAGCTCGATCAGGATCCGCTCGCCAGGTTGTAGTTCGGTGGAATAAGCGGCAAGCAGGTGGGAAAGCTGGTCATAGCGGGGATCATGCATTTACCTAGTAAGAAGGAAGAGGGGGGAATATAGAAGCCCAAAAATTCGGGGAGTGGGGAATGTCTTGTGAATGGACAGGCTGCCATTGCAGGTGCAGAATGAAGGACGATATGAAAACATTTGTTTTGGCCTCCGGAATGATGATGCTCCTGCTGGGTTTGGCCGGTGCTGCCGAGAAACCCAAAAATGATCAGCCACAAAGCAAGGAAACTCAGGAACCGGAAAAAAAAGTGGAGCCTGCAGCAGTTGTCAAGGGACTGGCAACCATGCAGCTCAAGAGCCAGAACAAATCGATCCTCAACAGGATGGAACTGGTCCTGTGCCCGGCCGATCTTGCTCCGCGAATCAAAGAAACCCGCGACGAGCGCTGGCGCATCAATGCTTCACGGGCTAAATTCAACGATGGCTACAATAATCTGGATTTGAATGCCATCGGGATGCTGGCTGTGCGCAGCGGAGGTCTGCGGGCCAAGACTGACGAGAAAGGACAGTTTCAATTTGAGAAAGTGCCTCCGGGAGCCTACCTGATCTACGGCCAATACCGCAGTCACTACGCCGTGGCCTATTGGCTGGTTCCGGTCAAGGTGGCCAAGGACGGTGAGGTGATCACCATCGACCTGAATGAAACCAACGTAAAAGAAGCGCATAACCGCTTTTAGGATAAGCCCGATTTACGTTGTTGGCAGGGACGGGAGTTGGGTCTAGGTTCAGGCTGTGCCACAGGATACTTTAAGGTCGGAAAAATCAGAACCGGTGAAACAGTTTTCGGTTTTCACCGAGAACAAAGTAGGACGCCTGCACGAAATCATCAGGCTCTTGAACGAGCGCAAGATCCATGCGGTGGCACTGACCATCCTGGATACCACGGACAGCTCCATCCATCGTATGATTGTCGATGATCCGGATGAAGCCCGGCAGATGTTGTTGGAGCATGGTATCACTTTTTCCGAGACCAACATGGTGGCGGTGGAACTGGATTCGACGCCAGACCTGATCAAGGTGTTGACAGCTTTGTTGGAGGCGGAAATCAATATCCACTATTGCTACCCGTTTATCTACCGTCCGCATGATAAATCCGCCTTGGCCCTGCATTTGGAAGATCCCGAGTTGGCGTCCCAATCGCTGGAGCGGCACGGTTTCAAAGTGCTGACGCAGCGGGATATTTCACGATAAGCCTTTTAGGACGGGACGGAGAGGGACTTGCCGTTGTCCTTTGGGCCAAGCTTCAGGATATAGGGGGCGGCACTGATGGCCCAGCTTTCTGCTTTGGGGTAAGAGGAGGCCCCTTCCGACCAGCAACTTCTTAACATGTCGGTATCGATTATTCCCGGGTTTAAGGGGATGGCGGCCATGCCCTCCGGCAATTCTTCGGCCAAGGCTTTGGTCAGCCCTTCTATGGCAAATTTCGAGGCACAATAGGGTGCGACCCCCGGAGAAACACTGCGTCCCCAGCCTGAACTTATGTTCACGATGACTCCCTTTTTACGGGCTGCCATGGTTGGCACAAAATGGCGGATGATGTTGGTGACGCCTTTGATGTTGATATCGATGATAGGATCGAATTCTTTTGCGCTGAGATTCCAGAGCTTATCGTTACGGTTCATCAAGGCGGCGTTATTGATGAGAAGGTCGGGCGGGCCATAGTTTTCCAGGACATGTCGTGCCCAATCCGATACGCGGTCATCGTCACTCACATCAACTGTTTCGAAAAAATGCGGATCCCTGTAGCTTTCGGAAAGAATCCGGATCTGTTCCGGGGAACGTCCACAGCCGATGAGTGTATGGCCTTTTTCGACGAAGGCATGGACCAATGCGCGGCCCAGGCCACGCGTCACTCCTGTGATAATAATCAGTTTGGACATTTCAGGTGGGGATCAGTTCAGGTCTTGGCGGAACTGCGGATGGTTTCACGGACGGTCAGCAGCAGGGTCTTCAGATCACAGGGTTTTCGAAGGAAACCGTTCATGCCGAGTTCAGGCCATTTCTCTGCGAGATTCACTTCGCTGTAGCCGCTGGTCATGATGATCGGGATACCGGGGTCAATCTTGCGCATGGCAGCGAATGTTTCCAGTCCATTGAGCTTGGGCATGGTCATATCCATGAAGACCAGGTCGATGTGTTTGTTTTCCAGTTCGAAGATAGGCAATGCTTCCTGACCGTTGGACGCCAGTTTGACCTTATATCCATAATGCTCCAGAACCCGTTTGACCATGTCGCGCATGTCTTCCTCGTCATCAATGAAAAACACTGTGCCGGAGCCATGACATTCGGAATCAGGCTTTTCCCCCGTTGCCGCCATCTCTGTGTCCTTGGCATTTTCATGGAGGACGGCCAGAAGGGCCAGTGCTTTGCGGACGGCTTTGCAGAATTCTTCGACACTGGGCCGGGCTTTGGAATGGGCGGGGAGATCCAGCAGGGACATATAAGCCTGTCCTTGAGCCACGGCCAAAGCCCCGTTCAGGTCATGAAGGGTTTTGCTTTCGATGCCGGAGGGGATCGTGCGGGCTTGTTCCAGTTCGATCTGCAACAGCCTCACTTGCTCCTTCAGTCTCTTGATTTCATCCTGTGGAGTCATTCACGACCAATTTCGCTTAACCCTGTCCAAGGGCAAGCCAAAGGTTCGCAGGAATTCCGGATTTTAGGGATTGATCCATGCAAAAAATAACGCTCTGCAAAAAAATTTGTACTGAAAAGAGGCTGCTGTGAATGGGGGTTGGAGTGAACTTTTATCCTTCCCTGATCCTGAGATCGATTTTTATCCATACAGGGGGATCAGGGCCTGTCACGGATTCGCAATAGAAAGGTCACAGGATTTTCGCAGTAAGCCCACATCATAGCCACATGCCTTCGGGAGTCTTTACCTCCGCACTAGAACAAAGCACTCATGAATCATCCTTCAGAATTATTGGAAAACACGGCACTCAGGGCAAGGCCTTCCATGTATGATGAGGTCTTCCAGGACCTTCAGGGTACGAGGCAGGAAAAAGTCTACAGCTCGGCCTTTGATGAACGATTTTCAGAAGGGGACAAGATTGACTGGATGCGTCTGATCGAAAACTCCTCTGGCATCCCTTCCAATTACAATCTTGAGCAGGTTCAGAATTATTTCCGGCAACACCAGGATTTGAAGTTCGCTGCGGTTCTGGACGGGGACAGGATTATTGGACTATGTTCGGAACGGCGGATTAGCCGGGTGCTCAGCATGCGTGGCGGACTGGGTTTCGCCGTTTACGCCAAGAACCAGGTGTTGCGGCACATGAGCCGGGACGAATTGAGGATTGCCAGGGGCACGGCCGTCCAAGAGGTGCTTAATCGTGTCATGTCAAGGGGTGACACTTTTTTTGATGACGTGATCCTGACTGATAAAGACGGAGCCTATTTAGGTCTGATCAGTGCCCGTAGTCTTATGCTGTTGCAGCACCGCATTACTCATCTCCAGCTCGATCAGGTGACCTCCATGACATCGGAGCTAAATAACAATAACGTCGAACTGGGCAAAGCCCGTGATGTGGCCCTGCAGGCTGCGGAGTCGAAATCATCGTTCCTGGCCAACATGAGCCATGAAATCCGGACACCGCTGAACGGTATTCTGGGCATGATCAAGGTGCTGATGCGCACGACGCTTGCTACCGAGCAACGCCGCTATGCCACAACGGTGCTCAACTCCGCCAACGCCCTCCTGACCATCCTTAATGACATTCTCGACTTCTCAAAAATTGAAGCGGGCAAGATGACTTTTGAATCCATCGACCATGACCTTTCCAATGTCGTTGAGGAAGTGGTGCAATTGCTGACCGAGCGTGCACAGGAGAAAAAGATTGAACTCTTTGCCTGGATCGAGCCGGGAGTTTGCACAAAGATCAAATCCGACTCCAACCGTATCCGGCAGGTGATCCTTAACCTGGCCACCAATGCAATCAAGTTCACGGAAAAAGGGGAAGTGGTGGTACGGGTCGGTTCTGTCTCCGAATCCGCGACCCATATCCGCCTCAGGGTGGCGGTCAAAGACAGCGGTATCGGAATTTCAGAGGAGGCGCAATCCCGTCTTTTCGGAGCCTTTGAGCAGGCGGATCAATCCACCAGCAGGCGTTATGGTGGAACAGGCCTTGGCTTGGCGATTTCAAAACGGATTGTTGCTCTAATGGGTGGTCACATAGGTCTGGAAAGCCAGCTCGGAAAGGGTTCAACCTTCTGGTTCGAGTTGGACGTTCCCAAACAGGAGATTGCCCGGACGAATAAGCTGGTGGCCGGGGTGGATGCGGACGAAATCGATTTCTGGGGACTACGCATTCTGGTGGTCAATGAAAGCGAATCATTCGCGTCCTACCTGGGAAATCATTTACAGCGATGGAACACGGTTTTCCGGATGGCCCGCAGCGGAACTGAAGCTCTGGAAATGGCCCAGAGGCAGAAGGCAAGAGGCTCAGCCTTCGAATTCGTGGTGATGGATTATCGCTTGCCGGATATGGACGGGCTCCAGCTGGCGGAAAAACTTAGCCAGATGGAATTAGGTACAAAGCCATGCATGGTGCTTTTCACTTCTTTCCAGGATGAGGTTTCGCAGGAAAAAGCGAAATCGGTGGGAATCAGCAGTCTTTTGACCAAACCAGTCAAGCCAGCGGAGCTGAAGCATGCATTGACCCGTCTGCGCGACATGCCGCGGAACATGACGCAGACTATTCCTGGGGTTGGGGAGATTTTGCCACCACAAAAGGAAGAGGCGTTCACGCTTCCGGCTCTCTCGCTGTTATTGGTGGAAGACAGCCCGGTGAACCGGGAGGTGGCGATCCTCCTTCTTGAAGGATGGAATCACCAGATTGATACGGCCGAGAATGGGCTGCTGGCTTTGCAGAAGCTCAAGGAAAAACGATATGACTGCGTCCTCATGGATTGCCAAATGCCCGAAATGGACGGCTATGAGGCGACGCGGGCAATACGCCAGTCCGGCAGCGGGGTGTTGGATTCTGAAATCTTTGTAGTGGCCATGACAGCCAACGCCATGCCCGGAGATCGTGAACGATGCCTGCAGGCGGGCATGAACGATTACGTGGGAAAACCGATCGACGAGAATGAACTCTTAAAGGCCCTCAAAAAAGCGTCGGAACACTCGGGGAAAAAGGGCCTTGTCCTGGAATCTGGAGCAGAGGAAAGGCAGTCAGCAGCCCCTGCAGAGTCTCCCGGATCGCCCGAAGCTTCTCCGCAAACAGAAGACGAGGAGCCCTATTTCCCGGAAAGATTGGTCAATCTTTTTGTCTCTGAAACACGTTCCAGGCTCCAGGATCTAAAAACCGCCCTTGCGGCAGGAAACATGGGAAAAGTCACGCTATCCCTGCATACCATATTAGGGACAGCCGGTAACTTCCGGGCCAGGAAGCTTTACGAACTAGCAAAGGAAATGGAAGTAAAACTTCCAGAAGGCAACCACCAGATTCTGGCCGCACAGATTCTGGCGATGGACACTGCTTTTGAGGAAATCCGCGCCAAATGGCAGGGCCAGGAGCCAGTAAAGACGGCACTGGATATAGTGGAAACTCCGACATCACCTGCGGAAAGCCCTGTTGCGGTTGCGGTCGCGGCTGCGGGGGCGGAAGAGACTACAGATGATGAACCCTATTTTCCGGCACGCCTGATCCATATGTTTGTTTCGGAAACAGAACTGCGTCTGAGGGAGCTTCGGGAGTCCATCGACAAAGCAGACGTCCCCGGCACCTCGCGCATCCTTCACACTATCAAGGGAACAGCAGGAAACTTCCGCGCCCGGAACCTGTTTGCCGTTACCAACAGGATGGAGAGTGATGTCAGGAATGGCAATCTGACTGCTGTTGCAGAGAAATTCCCTGATATAGAAAAAGCTTTTGAGGAATCCAAGGTGCAACTGACTTCAAGAACTACCTGAGATGCCATACAGTCATTTCAACGACGAAACACCAGTTTTCCTTTTTGACGAAAAAGGACAGGTGGGTCCCATACCTTTCCGGAGGGCACGTGAATTATGCAAATCGGAACAGGTCGGAGAAGAAGCCTATTTTTGGGCAGGCGGTATGGCTGACTGGAGGCCTGTCAGCGATCTCTTGCTGCAATCCCGGGTAATACCGCCAGTGCTTAATCCGTTGTTCGAAAAACATCTGTTGCTTGAAGGGATCAGCCAACCATCCGGTTCCGGATCTCCCACGACAGCCGAAAAATCGGAGAAATCTCCTTTGGCTCCCAAAGAGGAGCGTTGGGAAGGTCAGACACCGTTAAGCGTGGTGCAGGAGCGGAAAAGCCGGGTGCTGGTTGTGGATGATGATATGCTGATCCGCGAAATGATCGGGGATCTACTGGATCAGCAGGGCCTTCTCTGGGAGAAAGCGGATGATATCAAGCCCGCCTGCGAGTTAATGGAAAAAAAGGGGCTTTCCTACTTTGACGCCGTGATCACGGATTATCAAACGCCTGGAGGCTCCGGGGTCGAACTGGTCCGCTGGGTCAAGCAGCGGGAAAACGCCCTCCAGATTCTTCTGCTGACGGCCAAAGACGACAAAGAGGTCGTCAAATCCGGATTGCGTGCGGGGGTGATGGATTTTCTGGACAAGCCTGTCAGGAAAAAAACGCTCTTGCCGGCATTGGAACTGGCCATCCGTGAAACCGTGCGCCAGAGGGAAGAGCGCTCCGCCTATCTCGAACTTATCCGCATGAAACTGGCCGGGCGCGGAGGAGCGGCCGAAAGTCTCATGACGGATCTGGTTCATCGCGAAAGCAGTGTCGGCGGATTGCTGGCCAAGCTGGAAACAGTGATGAAGTATTCCGAAGAATTGGAAAAACGGAACGCCGAGGTGTTCCCCGGATCCAATGTGTATGTTTCAGAGATGCCGTTCCAGGGCCAGATTGCCGATCTGAGCCTTCTCGAGCTGAGCCAGCTTCTTTCACAGTCGAACAAAACCGGGGAACTTCAGGTCATGAGCACTGCCAAACAGGTTTTGGGAAGCATGTACTTTGCCGAAGGCCGCCTATCCCATGCCATGCAGGGAGCGGTGGAGGGCAAACAGGCTCTGGCCCGTTTGATGGGACAGACCACAGGTTATTTTTGCTTCCACTACGGGCGGCTGACTTCAGGCCAGACTTTGTTTGAAGATACGACCTCGCTGCTGCTTTCCATCAGTGCGGAAATGGACGAAAAAAGCAAGGCCATAGCGGCTTGACCCCGGATAGTGGAATAGAATAGAACGGTTAATTTATGAGCAAGATATTGGTGATTGAAGATTCGGAAAGTGCGCGGGCACAGATGGAAATGATGGTGTCAGAGCTGGATCATGTCTGCATCGCAGTCAGCAACGGACGTGAAGCCCTTGAGCTGCTGAAAACGGAGAACGATTTTGATCTGATCATCACTGACATATTCATGCCTGAAATGGACGGGATTGAAACCATTGAAAAAATCAAACAACTTTCACCTAACAAGCGTATCATTGCCATCTCGGCCGGGGGCATGGGGATGTCCGGGGCCGGGATGCTGGAAATTGCGACAGGTATGGGAGCCCAGGCGGTTTTGAACAAACCCTTCGTGCCGGACGATTTCAAGCGCACCGTCTCTGAAGCGTTGATCTGATTTCGTTCTTTAGTTTGGCGGTTGAACGGCCAGAATAAATGGTCGATGCAGCCGTCCCGCGCCATTCGAGGTCTGGATCCATCACTCCTGTTCATGGGTGTTGTGGCTTTCCTGGCGTGGCTTTTTCCGGAAGGAGGTGCCAAAGGGGGGTGGCTTCACCCCGAGTGGATTACCAAGGCCGGTGTTCTCTGGATTTTCTTTTCCCAAGGGCTTTCCCTGAATATCGGTTATGTTCTCGAAGGTCTGAAGCAGTGGCGCGTGCACGTCTTTATCCAGGGTTTTTCCTTTGTCTGCATTCCCCTGTGCATGTTGTTGGGTGATCAACTATTGCACCCCTGGGTGGATGAGGAAATACGTTTGGGCTTTTTGTATCTGGCCATCCTGCCGACCACCATTTCGACATCCGCTATTTTTGCAGGTCGTTTAGGCGCACCGGTGGCTTCCATTACCTGGAATATTCTAATTTCGAATATCCTGGGCATTTTTCTGGTTCCGGCCTGGACCCTGTGGCTTTTGCACAGCCAGGCTGACATTGATGTGCCGAAGGCTCCCCTCTTCGGCCAGATTGCGTTGATGATCCTGGCACCGATGGTTATTGCCATGATTCTGCAGAAGCAGCTGGAGGGATGGGCATCCCGCTGCAAGGGGGGAATCCGGATGTCCAACATGCTGGTAATTTATTTTATAATCTATGCGGCACTTTGCGATTCATTTCAATCGGGACTTTGGGAGAACTATGGTTTTGGATGGGTGGCTGGTGTGGGGGCAGGGACTTCTCTGGTTCTGGTGCTGACTCATGGGGCGGCCTGGGTTGGGACGGGTTGGATGGGCTCCGACCGGCCCTTGCGATTAGCCGTTGTATTCACTGCGGCACAGAAGACCATGGCGGTGGGGGCTCCGCTGGCACAGACGATCTTTGCCGCAGTGGTGGCCACCGGTCAGTCCGTGCCGCCCTTGGCTTTGGTGTTATTACCTCTGATGTTCTATCATCCCCTGCAACTCATGCTGGGGGCACTGGTCATCGGCAGAATCGAAGCTGCAGGACAAACTAAAATTACTACCAAATCAAACTAGCTGCCCATGCAGTTAACGGGGTCAGTCGTTAACAAATAACAGAATCCTACAGTATCAGTCGTAGAACCTTAATATGATTTTGGGGTGGGTTATGTTGGATGAATAGCTAGGACGGTGCGGGTTGAATTTCTCGGAGCAATTTATCATTCGAATGGGCGGGGCAACAGGGGAGCCCAGTGGACTCCGCCAGAGAGCGGGGATAGCGGGATGAAGGGAGTCTTTTGCAGATTGTCAAAAGGATTGAGGCCCGAGTAAAAAAGAATAGCAGAAACCAGCAAAAAACTTACCTCTTAGAAAATTATTAGTAATTTATGTGCTGAGCTCGTAGGTTCTGGCCCCGTGCACTTGACGGACGGACAGGATTTCCACGGCGGCTCTTTTAGATGTCCGTTCTCTTGGGACTAAGAGAGACGAACGTAGCCTGGGCATCTTGCCCAAGATGCTTAAGCTTTGTGCAGGTCCCCTGAAGCGACTCTACGAGATGCCCAAACTATGAGGGGGATGCCGCGATTTAAAGATCGCGGCTATAGCAATTATGGCGTTTCCTCGAAACGTTCTACAGGACTTCCCAGTAACCCCTGCAAATAACAGGCTGAAGTTATTTTTGACATTAGAATGATGTTTACATTATTTTCAGTCATAACAAGAACCCAAATTCAGTCGCCTGAACCTCTTTTCCAGCTTTTTAAAAAGATCGCGGTCAAACGTGATTTGTCATTGGCAGAACTGATTCGCCGGGGCAGGGAAGCTTACGTACACACCTGTACGGAGTCCACCCAGGGCCGAGAGCTGTGGACAGTGCCTCTCTTGCGCGGGAGTGGAGGACACTTGCTTCATCCTGCCTGGGTTTCTGCCGAGGCTGAAGCCATCGAGTATCGCCCCTCAAGGTAGTAACATGTTAACCCCCGACACCGACTTGCTGACCCACGGGGCAGACCCTGATTCCCCTTATCATGAATGTGCCCGGAGCTTTTTCCTTGAAACGGATCAAAGCGAAGAAGAATTTGTCCTGTGCGGACTGGTGTCTGTGTGGCTTCACAGGCAACTTCGTAATGCGTCCATATTCGCCAAGCCCTACACAGCTAAGGAAGCGGCCTTGCATTGTCTTCCCTTGAAGCATAATTCAGCCTGGCGATGCATTGATTACGACCCGATGGTTGCACAAAAGCTCTGGCCTTGGGCTACTGAAACGAAAGCGGGATTTAGACAAATCACCGACACACGGATTGCTTTTACGCTTATTCATCACGGAGTAACCCGCTTAGCCATGGCTAATGTGAAGCATTTTTAAGCCTTTGATTTGCAGGAAGTTTGGAACCCTTTAAAAGTTTGAGGACATTCTCCACCATCTACAATTTCCCAGGCTATTGCTGTTGAAAACCAGGGGGTCGCGTCCCTACATCAAGCTGGAGGTGAACACCATTAAACGGGTGGATTACGGGAACCAAATACCTTTAACTGGTCCAGCCATTGGGATTATGCCGGATTGAGGGCCGAAAATGGAGAGATCAACCGTGAGTGGTTGGGTGAATGAGGGCGTCACCCAAGACAAGCCAAAGAAAGGTATCTTAATGATATCAGACGGCAGATCGGGAGCCGAGTGCCTTTGGCCTGGAAAACCCATGAAAAATGGGCATCATGGCCGGAGACGAAGAACTCCAAGATAAAGTTCATCGATTACTTTCGGGCAAAGGAAAGGAAACAGGAATGGAGGCAGGGAGAAGATTGGAGCAAAGATCCCGGCGGGTGGTCCTCTCGAAAGCTTTGGCCTAGGAGAAAGACTTCAGAAACAAGATTTGGATACGCGTAAAACTGCTGGGAGAAAGTCAAGTTGCCTTGTCAAAGGAGCTGGGCTACAAAAGCAACGTGGCCATTCACAAGATCGCCGAAAAGGTGGAAGAACGCTCCGGGAAAGACAAAGTCTCAAAAAAAATACGAGCCTGGAGAAATTTGTTAATTGTTAACGACTGACCCCATGAGCTCTGTGGAAAAATTGGATTGTGGCGTGTGAAAGTCATGAAACCCCGATCACCTGCGCTTGCCTATTCTTCTCCAAGGAAGACTAACGAGAGATTCTTGCCGCCGTCCGTGCCGCTCATTCATCCTGCATTCCGCGTCTCCCATCGCTTCTCCCGTCGGAACGAGTGGGAGGAACTGCCTGTCTATGCGATGGCGGTGGATATGCGGCGACCCCGGCTGGTAGGGCAGGTGATCCTTCCTTCAACTCGGCATGCCTTTCTCCGAATCACAACGCTGGCTCCCTATGCCCATGTCCAGCTTCTGCCGCGCAGCCCCGGTTCCCTGCGTAAAGCTGTGGACGGATCGTTGCGGATTACCCTGCGCCCCCAGGAGATCAAGACGCTGAAATTTGACCGTGACCCGGGATTTTGCCTTCACCTGATTTCCCGCCCGCCCCGACTCGCCAAGAGTCCTGCGTCAAACCCGCAACTCCTGCGTTTCCGACCTGGAGTTCACTCGGTTCCCGGTGGTGTGCTTCGTTTGGAATCCGGTCAAACTCTCCACCTTGATCCCGGTGCGGTGCTTCGTGCCCGCCTCGAGTGCAAAGGCGTTGAGAATGTGACCATCCGCGGGTTGGGCATCATCGACCTGCTGCCCAATTGCCCTCGTGATCCGTCTGACGAACAAGCACCCAAGGAGCAGGCTTTAAGCATCAAAAACAGTCGAAACATCCGTGTCGAAGGGCTCACCTTCCGTAACCCCTCCCACTATGGAATCCTTCTCGGTCAATCCAGGGACGTTCACATTTCGAATGTTTCCATATTTACTCATTGCAAATGGGGCGATGGGATCGATTCCATGTCCTGTTCCGATCTGCGGGTTGAACACTCCTTCATTCGAACCTCCGACGACTGTCTGGCGGTCTATGCCGATCGCTGGGCTTTTAAAGGTAACGTTCGGCGGCATCACTATCACCATTGCACGCTCTGGGCGGATGTGGCCCATCCCGTCATGATCGGAGTGCATGGGAAGCAAACGTCGCCGGGGCGAGTGTTGGAGGATCTGCGTCTTGAACACCTGACCGTCCTGCGCCATTGTGAGCCGCATCCCATGTATCAAGGCTGTCTGGCCATTAACCCCGGTGATCTGAACACCGTGCGCAATGTTCATTTTTCCAACATCCGCATTGAAGATCCAGAGGCCCCGCGTCTTCTGGATCTGCGGGTGCTCTTTAATCCCGATTTCAATCCCGTTCCTGGCAAAGCCATAGAAAAAATACGTTTTCATAATCTCGATTTCCGGGGAAATCCCAGGATTCCCTCCGTGTTCGAGGGCCATGACCGGCAACGGCGGGTCAGGGACGTCCGGGTCCACAGTCTGCGCATCAATGGCAAGCTGCAAAAAGAGTTACAAAAGCTTCAGTTGAATGACTGGGCGGAAACTCCGGTCGTGAGCTGACTGCTTTCAAAAAACCTGATTTATCTCCCCACGCATGACCGATTCGGACTCAACTATACTCCGCCGCAGGTATGGTGCTATTGTTGGATTTTTTTAAACCCAAAAGCATCGCCCGCGAGCTCGACGTAATCGCCAAAATCAGGGCTGATCTCATCCAGATCATGCTGATCTGGATGCAGCGCGGAGCCCGGACATCTGTCCCGTTTACACGAACGGCTGGTTCACCGTATCGAAATTCCTCACGCCATTCGATAAAAGGATGTGCCTGGTCTGGTTCTCCTCCACAAGACAGCTCTCTGTAGCTGGCAGCAGGACAGCCGAGGCGTTGTGTAAAACGGCTATTTGTTGCACCGGGTTCTCTTAAAAGAATTTACGGCGGCGGCGCGACCGTGGCGGGAAGGAATCCAATAAATCGATCCGGCAAAAACTGCTGCCCTGCCCGGAATCGCGGGGCTCATTTTTCGATTTTCCCAAGCAGTCAGAACTTTTGAGGTAGCTAGATCGCGAGCCCGGCGGTGGTTTCCGACGTTGAAGTGTTCTAGGAATTTGCAGGTTTAGATGCTTTTGTTGGTTTTTTTTCCCTCCGATTTCAAGCAATGACAACGCCAAGACGACCCATCGATTCATTCCAAACGCCAGGGCGGGTTTGAGGTTTCGCATGCGTGTGGGAGCTTTATAGCGGACATTCTCCAAGCGGTATAAATATTGCGTTAATATTCTTTTGTTGACGGAACTGCTTACATGCAATATAGTGCATTAGTGTTTACATTGTGTACACTCCCTAAAACTTAAATTTATGATTTTTCAAGCCACAGAATCACGTCTTTCCAGGAATCGCATCTCTCTTGGCAGCAGGCGGAAGGAGAAAGGCCCATTAGCCTTCCGAAGTGCTTATAAGCAAAAAAGTGCCTTTTCTTTAATTGAACTCCTCACAGTAGTTGCTATTATTGCTGCTGTGGCATCAGTGACTTTAGTATCATTACCCTCGCTGATGAAATCCAACCAATTCAGTGGAAATCTGCAGGTTTTTTCGGATCTGGTGGCACAGTCCCGCACCATGGCCATATCCCAGAATTCTTATGTCTGGCTGGGACTCGCAGAGAAAGACGACAATTTGCTGGTCGTTGCCCGTCTGGGACTTAGCGGTGACAAGGGCGATTTCACGGGTATGGCCCGTCTGGTGGATCGACCAAAAACTCTGCGTGGAATAAAGTTCACGGATTTGGATCCGCATTCTAGAGGTTCGCGTTTTGAACTGAGCGAAAATTCTTGGAACTCCGACTGGGCTTTTACGGAAAAGGTCGGAGGCAGCCCCGTTCAATTTCAACGGGTCATCCGGTTTTCACCATCGGGTGAAGTGTCGGTGAAGAATAACGAAATGCGGAATTGGATTGCACTGGGTTTTACTCCCTTGTTCTCCAATGAAGCTAATAAAGCGGATCTTTTCATTTCCGCCATGACCGCCCATGTTGAAATCGAGCGCCCATAACCGACCTGGGGGACACGGGTTCTCGCTGGTAGAAGTCGTGATCGCTCTGGGAGTACTTGCGGTTGCCCTGGTCGCGTTGATCGGACTGCTGCCCAGAGGCATGTTAACCAACCAGGAAACCCGCGAGGAGACGGAAGCCATCGGGTTGGTGCGGCACCTTGTCGCTGAAAGGCGAGCCGTGCCCTTCATGACTGTTATAGACAAAGGTCTGCCCGTTTTGGACACTATCCCTCCCGACCCGCTGACTAGCCGAGTGGAAGCCAACTTCACCGATCGGGACTGGGGGGACAGACGATATCGTGTGGAGTATTCCCTCCATCGGCCGCCGGTGATTTTTAATGTGGTTACCGGTGCTGATGAGGTTTCCCGCACTTCTCCCTATTTGGTTTTTCTGAGGGTGTCCTGGCCTGCCGATACGGCGAACTCGAAAGGTTCGGTGGAAAGCCTCGCCTCATTCACTTTCCCATGATTGTGTTTACCCCCCACAAAAAACCCATGAGGGGCTTCACCCTCATTGAATTGATGGCTGCCACAACGGTGCTCGCAATTCTTGGGCTCGTTCTGGTGCAAATCACAGGCGCCACTTCGGAAACCTCCCGGAGGGATACACGCTCGACTGGTGCATCTTCTGAAGCGCGTTCTGTTTTCGACAGTCTAGGGAGAGATCTTGTCACCCGGGTCCGGCTGCCTGGCTTGCCGGCGGCCGTGAAGAGCCCCGCTGGTAACGATTCGGTTGAATTATTGAGTCGAGCGCGCGGTTTTGATGGCGATCGACCTGCCAGCTCAATCAGCTACAAAATCGCGGATGACGGGACGAAAGTCCGCTTGGAGCGCGCAGCGTTGGGTATGGACTGGGTGCCTGGTCCCAAAAGTTTAACGTTCCCCGTCACCCTTCCGCCGCCCGGTGTTGCCGACTTCCAGCCCATCAGTGATGCCGTGATCCGCCTGGAGATCTGCGGGCTGTTCTCGGATGGTTTCATCAAGGCGCAGCCCACGTTTGATCTGGAGGATCCGACTCTACAGGCCCTCATTGTGTCCGTGGTTGTCCTGGATGAAAGGGGGAGAAAAGCACTTTCTCCGGCCCAAATCAGTGCACTTCCGGTGAAGTTTGCCAACGCAGTTAACACTGGTATACCACTTCGCTGTGAGATCCCCGCCCGTATCTGGAGGAATTTTCTGCTTTCCGAAGATCTCGCATCGAGCGGACTTCCCGGTGATTTGAAGAATTCCCTGCATATATTTCAACGCACTTATGATCTGCATTAACCTTCCCGCTCGTCGACGTGGATTCGCCCTGGTGATTGTTCTCTCGGCCGTCGTGCTGATGACGATCCTTCTCCTGGCGTATTTCAGCCGCGCCCAGCTTAACCGACAGATTTCGTTCGGAAGCGCGGGAATGGCGCGGGCTGAAATGCTCGCCAACACGGCGACCGACATGGTCGTGGGCGATCTGGTGAAAGAGATGGAGTTGGGCTCGATCATCAAAACGACAAGCGGGACCTCGATTTTCCTGCCCTCGACGAATGCCTCTATTCTACCATCCCGCTCGCTTCCCCCTTCGGTGACTAGCTTGTCACATCCGAATCTCATCAAAATCAGCAGAAGGGATATCGACTTTGCGAAAGGGGTTCACCTGACGTTTAGCCCGCCCGCGACAAAATTTCCCAGCAGGGCAGTCGCCGTTTCTACCTTAATCCCCTCCACCAATGGGCGATTCATCGGGTTATCGCGCTGGGACGAAACTCGTCTTTCACAGAACAACTTTACCGCCGATATGGCTCCGGACTGGGTTCTCATCACCCGCAGTGGACTCCTGAATACTCCAGCCAGCCCCCCGCCGATCTCCGAACTGATTAATCGTTCACCAGCCAACACAAACCGCGTGATCGGTCGTTTTGCCTATGCCATCTATGATATGGGAGGACTTCTGGATGCCACCGTTGCCGGGTTTCCATCCTCACTTACCGTGGACGATCTGGCGTCCAAACCTAATGTAGCATTGGCCGATCTGACGGCTTTGGGCCTGACCCAGCTTCAAGTGGACGATTTTGTCGCCTGGCGGAATGCCGCTTCTGCCACCTCGCGAGACACTTACCTTGCCCAGGTTGTCACCACCGCCCCCACCAACGGCTTTTTACAAGTTGCCGCGGGAGACAGGACACTTTTCTCTCGTCAGGAACTTATCGACTATGCCACCCGAAATAGCTGGCCAGCCACGGCACTCGTTGCCCTCGGAACTCGCAGCCGCGAAATCAACGCTCCGAGTTGGGCGCCAGACTACGATGATGATGCCTCCCGCGGCGGCTATGGCACCTTTAATTATCGCACCGTGGCCTCGACAAATCCTGCCGTCAACAATCCCCATCTCATGATGGTTCGACGCGCCATTGCGGGGACGATTGAAGGCGAGACCGTGAAGGTCGGTGAACCGCTCGTCCGCAAACGCTTCGCTCTCGGCCAACTCAAGTGGCTTGGCCCGCACGGCCCTGTTACAGTCAACGGCGGGACCGATGCGAAAATCAAGCGGGCCTTCGGTTTGGTTTGGGATGCGTCCAATTTGCGTTGGACGTACACGTCTCCGGAAGGGGCTGGCACAACCCCGGCACCGGCGACCCTCCCGACGCTCACAAACCAAACGCCTCCGCAAATCCCGGCCGTTCACACCATTAAAACCCTCTCTGAGGTCGCGAATCTTCCCTCAGCTCGGGATCCAGACTTCTTTGAATTGCTTAAAGCCGGCATCCTTGAAGGCTCAACAGGTAAGGTCGGAACAGCGGCTGGCGCTATAACAAGTGGCGTGGTTTGCTTCCCGCAGGACTCTTATCCCGATTATCAAATCATTAGGATTGGCGTCTGCCTGATTGACCAAGCGGACGAAGACTCGCTCCCTACGGAAGTATTGACAACTTTTCTTAGTCCGGGTAGCCAACCCGTAAGCGCATTTGGAGTTGAAAGCCTGCCATATTTACAGACCATTCGTGACGCATATTACCGCCCTGTTGGGGGCGGGAGGACCCGGGTAGGGGCTTGGATATTGCCTCACTTTTGGAATCCCCATTTTGACGCGAACGTCGCGCCTCCCTCCGGGGCCAGTGCCGATGCCTATCCTATTGAGTTCCGTTTTATTGTTGAGAGTCTTACCATCACCCCAACGGGTGCTGCGACGGATCCCACACGTAAAACCGCAGGAAGTATGAGCGCTGAATATTTCGGCCGATATGATGGGCAGGCAAGCCCCGGCGTCGTCTCACTGCAAGCAAATACAAGAACGTTTGATGTCAACGACTACATCCTATTTCAGCGTAACGCTTCGCAACGGTTTCGCGACCCCATTTTCCTTCAGCCCGCCTTTGCCGACGCTCCAGGTGATGCCAAACAGATCATGGGTCCGGGGGATATGCCAGTTTCAGGTTTTGTCGGACTCGTGGTCGGTGGCACTTCTACTCCCGGCGGTCCGCAAGTGCCGACTCTGGCAGATAAAAGACTTTCAGGCACCTCTACAGACCCCTATGTGGAGGAATTCAGGATGAATGTCGGTGCCACCCGGCCCTCTTTTCTCGTCCAAGCAAAGGACAGTTTGGGGCAATGGCGCACCTATCAAAGATGGCATGGATTGGTCGGTGGCGGTGCCGCCACTCGCAGTATGTGGAGTTCTGCGTATGCCAACAATGTTCCTGGCCCGGGCTGGATTGTGACCAATGTATCTCCGAAACCAGCGGGGCTCCCCGATGTGCGGGGGATGAACTGCCAGCGATCAGCCATCAGCAGCAGAACTTGGTCCAGCTCGGATCCACGCACCACACGTTTTGGAGTGAGCCAAGTCAATCTTGATCGGATATTTGTCGGCTACCTTGACCAAGCTCCGAGCGCCCCCACGTCTATTGAGTGCTATAACGGAACGACCCTACCTCCAAACACGGGGCCGGCATTCCCCTGGTATGGGAACACACCTAACCCAAATTTAACAGCTTATTCACGGGCATGTTATGGCAGGAGCGGTGCCACCGCTATCGTCGGGTGGACCACGAGCACTCCCGGCTCTCCCGGTCCAGCCCAAGACGTGAACCCAGGGTTACTGCCATTCAACCTCCCGGCCATTCCGGGAACCTCGCGGATCTCGGCATACCGGGATGTGGATGGTGTATCCCGCATGGCGGATTATTATCTGACACCGGACGCAACAGGGCTGATGAGATATGCGAATCCCATGATTCCTTATAACATTCCGATCATGAATACCACGACAGGAGTTCTGACGGATAACCTCATAGCTGCCGCGAATCAGGCCGCCCACCCTAGAATGTTGAACCGGCCATTTCTATCCGTCTCTGAGATGGGATATGCCTTCCGGGACATGCCATGGAAGACGCTTGATTTTTTCTCTGCCAACAGCGGAGACAGCGGCCTGCTCGACCTTTTTTCAGTCGGTGATGTGACACCGGCAATCACCGCAGGGAAGCTCAGCCTCAACAGCTCCAATCCCGCCGCACTCGAAGCTTTAATTCGGGGAAGTCGCCTGAATGATTGGCAGACCGGCAACGTCGCCGTTCTTCCTCAAGCAACGGCGGCTGCGATGGCAACGGCCATCGTGGCAGTATCCACCCAAACTCCTTTTCTCAATCGATCGGAACTCGTAACACGCACCGACCTGCAGGCGGCCCTGGCTCCAAACTTCGACCCAAGCCAGCATGCCTTTAAGGGACAAAGAGAGGTTGTCCTGAGAGCGCTCGGAGAAGCCGTTCAAACCCGGACATGGAACCTGCTGCTGGATCTGGTTGTACAATCCGGGCGAATCCCCGCCAACGCAACCTCCGCAGACCAGTTTGTGGTCGAAGGAGAAAAGCGATACTGGGTTCACCTCGCAATCGACCGCTTTACTGGAAAAGTTTTCTCCGTGGACATGGAGCCCATCGTCAATTAATTTTTCCTGCCATGCGTGCCTTACTTTTATCTCTCATTCTTGGAACTCTTTCGACGATGGGCGGGATGGCGCAAAACGCGCCAACTCCGCCTCGCCCACCCTTTCTTGTCGAAACAAAAGAACCTTTTACCTGGGAGATTACTGTGGAAAATGCAGTTCCATCCAAGGGAGGTCATCCAAAGGACGTGATTCAAATCATCATCGCGAAGGCAAATGGCTTACGGTCTGTGCGGGTTGTGTTTCGAGATAAATCCTCGGAGGATTATTGGTTTAAAGGCACTTCAAGCTTCAGGCGCGATCGAGGCACTCAGGGAGTCATTTTTGAGGATTTTTCGCTTTCTGGCAGCGATGCCCCGCATCTAAAATACTTGAGAGACTACAAGGACGTGGACTGGATAAGCGCGGAGACGTTCGTGGACGAATTCAAAGAGAACGGACAGACTTTTCTTGAGTTCGTGGATCCCCCGTCCGCCGCCGCACGGCCAGCCACCCTCGCACCGCGAAAAGATCGAGGTGATATTCGTAGAGCCTTGATTTACTCTGGTTCACGACTCCCGTACAGCTTAGAAGAAGGGGGCCTTGTTTATCGATTTCGCTCTTTGCCGCCGAATCCTGGACTCAGTCTGCCGGAATATTTCAATGAAACCGAATTGCTCAATCAAAAGTTTTTGCGCGAGAACACCGTGGATACTCCGGCCCGGTAAATGCCTTTACCTCTCGTGATGAACGACTTTCCCTCGATGGAAACCTTGGTGGTATGCGATGGTTCGCGCCTGACAATTAACAATTTGACCGGTCTGGGGTATGAACGGCAGGTAATCGAAATTCCAGCCCCACCCGGCAGCCAAAAAATATTCGCCTA